>Ga0075012_10005651_pt1 | contig 11440 bp, 11 predicted proteins | sample All_14_2_FD_71474 | JGI IMG/M metagenome (GOLD analysis project Ga0075012, IMG submission 71474) | Freshwater microbial communities in response to fracking from Pennsylvania, USA - Allegheny Zone_MetaG_DW_15 | ecosystem: Environmental > Aquatic > Deep subsurface > Groundwater > Drilled...
GCCGGCGCCCGGCCCGGCCGAATCCGTGGACGACACCTTGGCGCTCTATTTTCTGTGCGCGCATCCGAGTTTGACCTCCGCATCGGCGGTAGCTCTGACCTTGCGGGCGGTCGGCGGTCTGACCACCCGCCAGATTGCGCAGGCCTACCTGGTGCCGGACGCGACCATGGCTCAGCGGATCAGCCGGGCCAAGCGCACGGTGAGTGAGGTCCGGCTGGACCGTCCCGGTGATCTGCGCACCGTGCTTCGCGTGCTGTATCTGGTGTTCAACGAGGGTTACAGCGGCGACGTCGACCTGGCTGCCGAGGCGATCCGGCTGGCCCGGCAATTAGCCGCGAGCAGCGCCGACGAGGAGGTCGCGGGACTGCTAGCCCTCTTTCTGCTGCACCATGCCCGCCGACGGGCCCGGACCCGCGCCGACGGCGCCTTGGTGCCACTGGCCGAGCAGGACCGCGCCCTCTGGCGAACCGACCTGATCGCCGAGGGGGTGGCCGTGCTGCAGACGGTGTTGGCCCGGGACCGACTGGGGGAGTATCAGGTTCAAGCCGCGATCGCGGCATTGCATGCTGACGCTCAGTCCGCCGACGAGACCGACTGGGTGCAGATCGTCGAGTGGTACGACGAGCTGATGGCCCTGAACGACAGCCCGGTGGTTCGGCTCAATCGGGCGGTGGCGGTCGGTGAGGCCGACGGGCCGCAGGCGGGTCTTGCGGCGCTGGCCGACCTTGATCCGGCACTGCCGCGGCGCACCGCCGCGGTCGCCTACCTGCACGAGCGGTCCGGTGAGCTGGATACGGCCGCAACGCTTTACGCCCAGGCCGCCGCGCAGGCGCAGAGCCTGGCCGAGCGCAATCACCTCACGATGCGGGCTGCTGCACTTCGCAGGCACCGCGTCGGCGATTAGGCGCGTTGCAGTTCGAAGACCGGGATGAGGCGAGTGGTTTTGCGCTGATACTCCGCGAACTGGGGTTCTACCGCGCACTGCTTGGCGTAGATGTCCTCGCGCTCATCACCGGTGAGCAACCGGGCCGTCACGGTGAACGTCTCGGAGCCCAGCTCCACTGTGGTCTTGGGATTGGCGACGAGATTGTGATACCAGTCAGGATTGCTGTCGGAACCACCCTTGCTCGCGAAGATGAAGATCCTGTCGCCTTCGAGGTAGTGCACCAGCGGTGCAATGCGCTCAACTCCGGACTTGGCGCCGAAATGGTGCACGAGCACCAGAGGCTTGCCCTCGAAGACGCCACCTGCCCTACCGCCCGTCTCGCGGAACTCGGCGATGACCTGGCGATTCATTGCGTCGAAATCGATGGCTTCTGACATGGTTCGCTTCTTCCGTTCGGCGGCCGGAGCACTACTGGTCTCAGCAGTAGCGAGCATGATCCAACTGTTGGATATTCCCTGCCGTGCAGCATCGCCTCGATCCACCCGCGCTCACGTCGCCTCAGAGCCGGGCGAGCAGCTCGGCCTTTTTCGTCGCGAACTCCTCGTCGGACAGGATGCCACGCTGATGGAGACCGGCCAGAGACTCGATGGCCGCGATGATGGTCGCGGGATCTCCCGATGCGTGGGCTGCCGTCGGCGCTACCGAGTCGGGCGCCGCCGGAGGCGCTACCGGGGCGGCCGCGGGCGGCGTCTCGGCTACCTGTGCCGCCCCGAGCTCATGGAGGCTGGCCACCTCGAAGGTACCGAACTGACTGGTGAAGCTGACGGTGCCGGCTGGCCCACCCTGCTGTTGTTGCACGCCGCCGATACGGTGCTCGCCGGTATCGAAAATTCTTGTGGTGCCGTTGATCTGGATCGCCAGTCGCCGAGTGCTCGGAAAGATCGCGTAGCGGGCACCGTTCTGCCCGCCGGACGCGCTCGGAACGCCCAGGTCGGCCGGCCACCAGGTGCCTGAGGTGAACCCACCAGGGGTGCCGGTGGCGGCAGCAGGAAATACCGTGCCGGTCGCGAGCAACTGGGACAGCTCACCGCAGAGCGCGTCGACACGCGCCTTGAGCGCATTGTCGAACATGTTGCCCACCATCGTCATTCCGCCCCGCATCCACTGCCCGGACCCGCCGAGCTCAGGAATGGAGAACTGAGCCATGGTGCCGCCGCCGGTGTTGACGGCAAACAACATGGCCAAGACCGCTTCACGGGACAGCCCGTGCCGACGGGCAATGTCGGCGAGCGCGTTCTCGGCTTCGGGAGTGACCGCTGCCTGCATACTCAAGATTCTTTCGTCGTCGGTACCGGTCCGAGCCTACGTTGTTGGGCTCAGCCGTCTGCGGAAGAGCCGAGTAGCCGACCGATCAGCACCACCAGCGGTGCATGCAGGTTCCGAACGCCGTCGGCCTCCCCCTTCACCAACTCGTGGGTGACCAGAGCTGATATCGCTGCGACCACCGCACGGCAGGCGAACCGGCCGTCGTCGGTATGCAGGTTGAACAACAAAGCGAACTGGTCAACGGTGCTCTGCTGCAATTCCATTCGTACGCGGACAGCCTCAGGGCCGGCGGCATAGACTTCGATCAGATAGAGCCGTGCCATGGGAGCATTGCGCGCGAGCGCGTCAAGGTATGTGGTCAAGACCGCATCCAGCGTTTGCATCGCCGTCGCACCAGTCGGTGCCGATGTCGACGTTTCACTGATTGTCTGGTGGACGCGAGCGAAGGCGTCCATGAAGCAGGCCTGTTTGCTGGCGTAGTGCTCGTAGAAGGTTTGTTTGGATACCTTCGCGTGCCTGCTGATGTCGGCGACAGTGGTCCCGGCGAAGCCTTTCACCGACATGGCCTCACCGAGTCCGGCGATCAATCGTCCACGCTGGTCGGACTCGACTTCCGCGCGGGTCAGGTGGTGTCGACCCGGGGGTAACTTACTGGGCAATGCGCCCTCCCGTTCCCTGTCGACGCGTCCCGAAGAATACCCATCGGTGGGCCGGTAACCCAGCGTGAGGTCGCCGAGATCAGGGCTCCGCATGCCTGAGATCCTGTTTATGTACGAAATCGTTTATGATTTGCACCCGAGTAGTCGGCGCCGAGGGGTCGCCGATTACCCGGTTAGCGTTGTAGCCGCCCGGTGTCCTCGGGGAAGGACGTCGATGAGTCCGACGATGTTGACGATCAGGCGGACCCCGGGGGGCAGGTCGCCAGAAGTCGCGCCCCCGAGGGTCACGCAATCGCCGCCGAACAGATGGCGACCGGAGATCGGTTGCGTCACATACGTTCCTGAAGAATCCCACTGACAGTCCGGCTCGGACGTATACGGTCCAGGGATGAGTCGAGTAGCTCTGATCACGGGCGGTGCGGGTGGTATGGGTCTGGCCACGGCAAAGATCGTCGGCCGAGACCACGTTGTGGTTCTCTGCGACGTCAGGCAGGACGGGCTGGAATCCGCCGCCGCGGTGTTGAACGACCTCGCAATCACACCCACCGTGGTCAACTGTGACGTCACCGATCGGCAGGCCGTCGACCGGTTGTTTAAGACCGCTTCCGGCTTGGGTTCGGTGACATCGGTGATCCACACCGCCGGCGTCAGTCCCAGTATGGGCGCCGCCGATTACGTTCTGCGCACCAACGCCCTCGGCACGGTCAACGTCAACGAGGTCTTCTACCAGACCGCCTGCGAGGGTGCCGCGATCGTGAACGTGGCATCGATGGCAGCCCACCTGCTGCCCCAGGAGCTGATTCCGACTGCGCATTTCCCGCTCGCCCTGTCCGATGCAGACGGATTCATGGCTGCGATGGACACAGTGTGCAGTGTCGCCCCGGAGGAATCGCGCTCCGGTCTGGCCTACGGCGTGAGTAAGAGTTTCGTACGCTGGTACAGCACCGCGCAGGCCGAACGATTCACCAACCGCGGGTTGCGCATCGTGTCGATCTCCCCGGGCGCCGTCGACACGGAGATGGGCCGGTTGGAAGAGCAGGCCGGGGCAGGTGCCGTAGTGACCAATGCCGCGGTTCCGCGGTGGGGCACGGCGGAGGAGATGGCTGAACTCCTGGCCTTCTGCATCAGTGCCAAGGCCGGCTACCTCACCGGCACGGACATCCTCAACGACGGGGGAGTTGTTGCGTCGATGACGGAGCGAGCCAGGGTCGCGGCCCTGAAGGGCTGAGTTGCGTCGAAGACCCGCTGTCGTCATGTACTCAGCGTCTCGGTCAGTGCAGCGACCAGCCGAGTGACATCATCGGCATCGGTGTAGGGGGCAAGACCAATGCGCAGACCGCCCGGCTCTCCGAGCCCGAGGACCCGGGAGGCCTCGTAGGCGTAGAACGAACCGGCGGGTGCGTTGATGTCGTGCGCGGCGAGCGCCGCGCTGATGGTCGCGGCGTCGTGGTGGGCGAAGGTGAGAAGCAGCGTCGGGGTCCGGCACGCGGCCCGCGAGTGGACCGTCACCCCGGGTAGTCCGCCCAGGCCCGTTTCGACCTGCTGACGCAGGACGTCCTCGTGCTGCTCGAGCGCGCGCATACCGGCAACCAGGCGCTGGCGGCGGTCGCCGGACGCGCTGGTGATGTCCGCAAGGAAGTCGACCGCCGCGGTGGTGCCAGCCATCAGTTCGTAGGGCAGCGTGCCGTGTTCGAAACGCTCGGGCACGCGATCCGGTGACGGCACCAGCTTGTCGGGTCGCAGGTCGGCCAGCACCTCGTGCCTGCCGGCGACCACACCACAGTGCGGCCCCAGGAACTTGTACGGCGAGCAGGCGAAGAAGTCCGCGCCCAGAGCACCGAAATCCACGGTGTGGTGGGCGGTGAAGTGCACGCCGTCGACGTACAACAGGGCCCCGGCGGCGTGAGTGCGGGCGGCGATGGCCTGAATATCCGGCATCGTCCCGATCAGGTTGGATGCGGCGGTGACGGCCACCACGCGGGTGCGGGCGCCGAGTTGCGCCTCGATACTGGCGACAGCCAGTTCTGCGGTTGCCGGATCGAAGTCCGCCCATCGGACAGTGGCCCCTGCCGCGGCGGCGGCGGTCACCCACGGCCGGATATTGGCGTCGTGGTCTAGGCGGGTCACCACGATCTCGTCTCCGGGTGCCCACTGCTTGGCCAGTGTCCGCGACAACTCGAAGGTCAGGGCGGTCATGCTCCGCCCGAAGATCACCTCAGCGGGGTCGGCGTTGAGTAGATCGCCGAGCGCGCGACGGCACTGCACAACGATCTGCTCGGCATTGCGGGCTGCCCTGGTGCCGGTTCCCCGGTTCGCCAACGGATGTAGCAGTGCGCCGCGGATGGCGTCGGCCACCGCGACGGGTGTCTGCGAGCCGCCCGGCCCGTCGAAGTAGGCGGTGCCGTCACTGAGCGCCGGAAAGTGCTCGCGGATCGCAGCAACGTCGTATGAGCGGGTCACAGATGGAGTCAACCATCGCTTCCGGGTTGCCACGGGGTGAGGCTTCTGCGAGCCTTCAAAGAGACTCGACGACAACGGCGCCGTCCCGATACAGCTGCACGCAAAGGCGCACGATGACCTCGATATTGAATGCCCCGGCCTACCCGGTGTCGGATGCGCTGTTGGCCCGGGCCGCGACAGTGATTCCCAACACCATGTACGGGCATCAGGATGCGCGCGGATTATGGCCGGGTGCACCACAATTCGTCTCACGGACCTCGGGATCACGGATCTGGGATGCCGACGGAAACGAATACATCGACCTGCTGTGCTCCTGGGGTCCGATCATCCACGGTTACCAGCACCCCCGGATCGAAGAGGCGGTGGACCGGCAGCGGCAGCTCTGTGACACGGCCAACGGCCCGTCGGAGCACTTCGTCGCACTCGCCGAGAAGCTGGTCGGCGTCGTCGAGCACGCCGATTGGGCGATGTTCGCCAAGAACGGTTCGGACGTCACCACGCTGTGTCTGACGATCGCCAGGGCGCACACCGGCCGCGGCACGATTCTGGTCGAGGAGAACACCTACCACGGTGCCCTGCCATGGTGTAACCCCGACAAGACCGGTGTGCTGGCCTCAGACCGCGCCGGCCTGGCCTACTACACCTACAACGACCTGGCGAGCGTCGAGAAGCTCGTCGCCGAGCACAAGGGCGACCTGGCGGGGATCATCGCGGCACCGTTTCGGCACGACCCCGCGGGATCCGATCTGGAACTGGTGGATCCCAGCTTTGCGCAAGGGCTTCGGCGGATCTGCGATGAGAACGACGCGGTCCTCATCCTCGATGAGGTGCGCACCGGGTTCCGGATGTCCTTCGGCGGTAGCTGGGAGCAGTTCGGGGTGCGGCCGGATCTCTCGGCGTGGAGCAAGGCGATCGGCAACGGTTACCCGGTGGCGGCGGTCATGGGTGCCGAGCGGCTCCGCTCAGCGGCCGGATCTTTTTTTGTCACGGGGACGTTCTGGTTCTCGGCGGTGCCGATGGTCGCGGCATTGGCGTCGATAGCCCTGCTCGAGGAGCAGGGCGGGGTTGCCCACATGTTCGCGGTGGGCCAGCGACTGGTGTCGGGGCTGCAGGAACAGGCGCGGTCGTATTCGTTGCCGGTGAACATCACCGGGCCGGTCACCATGCCCTATCTGTCGTTCGCCGGTGAAACCGACCACGAGTTCACCTTGGCGTGGACGGCGCAGTGCGCTGCCCGCGGAGTTTTCAGTCATCCCAAACACAACTGGTTCATGTCGACCGCACTGACCGAGGCCGATGTCGACAAGGTGTTGACAGTCACCGATGCGGCATTCGCCGACGTGGGTAGGCGGTACTTCAGCGCATGACGACCGGCGGCGGTTTTCTCGACCCAGCGGAGCATGAACCGGAGTTCGCCGATCCGGGTCTGCTCCGCGCGCACCGCAAGCGTCAACTTGCCTTGGCGTACCGGGTTTTCGGTGCGATGGGCTGGGGTTCGCTTGGTGACGGCCACATCTCGGCACGCGATCCGCAGCGGGCGGACTGCTTCTGGCTGGGGCGCTACGGTGTGCCGTTCAGATACATGACCACCGATGACCTGGTGCTGGTCCGTGCCGACGGCACAGTGGAGGATGGCGGCCACATCAACATGGCCGCGTATTACATCCATGCCCCGGTGCACGAGGCCCGGCCCGACATCGTTTCCGCCGTGCACTGCCACACGCCTTACGGCACAGCGTTGTCAGCCACGGCCACCCGGCTCCTACCGATTTCGCAGGAGTCGTGCGCGTTCTTCGAAGACCACGAGATCTTCGATGACGAAGAGGTCAGCATCGGCTCGACTGACGGCGGCAAACGCATCGCGGCGACGATCGGTGGCGCCCGCGCGGTGATCCTGCGCAACCACGGGTTGTTGACGGTCGGTGCCACCATCGACGCTGCGATGGGTTATTTTCTCCTGCTGGAGCGTTGCGCCGAAGTGCAGGTGAAAGCGCCTGCCGCACAGCCGATCGGTCCGGACATGGCCCGCCGTGTGCACGACGAGTTCGACGAGCCCGGCGCATGGCAGGTGTTTCAATGGGCGCGCCGTACCCATGTGCCGGACGTCAGCGTCGTCGGGGTCTAGCCGGTGCGGCGCCGCCGCAGGAACGGATCGGCCAGCGACGGTGGTTGATACCCTTGGTCGGCCCGGGAGACGGTCGATCCCGGCGGCACGATCTGATCGATCTTGTCGAGGACATCGACCGACAGTGTGACATCAGCCGCGCCGATCTGGGACGTCAAATGCTCAAGGGTGCGCGGCCCGATGATCGGTGCGGTGACTGCCGGGTGCTGCATCACGAAGGCCAGCGCGAGATGAATCAGCGAGATGCCGGCATCGTCGGCCAGTTGCCCGAACGCGTCGGCTGCGTCGAGCTTGCGCTGGTTCTCAGGGCTGGACATGTCGTAGCGGCCGGGGATTCGGTTGCGGCGCCGCGACTCTGGTAACTCCTTGTCCTTGCGGTAACCCCCTGAGAGCCATCCACCGGCCAATGGACTCCACGGCAGCACTCCCATCCCGTACTCCTGGGCCACCGGCAGGACGTCAGCCTCGATGCCGCGCACCAGCAGTGAGTACGGTGGCTGCTCGGTGACGAACCGGCCCAGACCGCGCCGTTCGCTGACCCATTGCGCCTGCACCATCTGGTGGGCGGGAAACGTCGAGGAACCGAAGGCGCGGATCTTGCCCTGGCGCTGCAGCTCGGTGAGCGCGCCGAGCGTCTCTTCGATATCGGTGTTCGGATCGGGTCGGTGAATCTGGTACAGATCGATCCAGTCAGTGTTCAAGCGACGCAGGCTGTTCTCGACCTCACGGATGATCCAGCGCCGCGAGTTTCCGCGCTTGTTCGGATCTCCCTTGGTGCCCGCCGGTGCATCCACCGGCACACCCATCTGGATGTTGACCTTCGTGGCCAGCACCACGTCGTCGCGCTTGCCGTCGGCGAGCGCCTTGCCGACGATGATCTCCGATTCGCCCTGCGAATAGACGTCAGCGGTGTCGATGAAATTGATGCCGGCATCCAGTGCCGCGTGGATCGTCGTGATCGACGTGTCGTGGTCGGGTTCGCCCCAACCGCCGAACATCATCGCGCCCAGGCACAGCGGGCTGACTTGGATTCCGGTTCGTCCGAGACTGCGGTATTCCATATCAGCGACTGTACGGCTGAGATCCACACCAGGGCGGGATCTGGCGGCCGGTTCAGGTTGCTGACGGTGTGACGCTTGCTGGTAATTCGGGATGAAAGTGCGGTTGGTCAAGAGTCGGCACCGAACGAATTCGACCGTGCCTGTGATCGGGGTATCTGTGGGCTTGCGGTGAGGTCATTGATGGGCCCTCGCGCCGGCGCCCGTGCAATAGCGCGGTGGTCGACGAGAACCGGGTGCGGCAAGCGCTGTGCACACAGCTGTTCCATAGGCGCGGTTAGTAACCTGTTGACAGCCACGATAATTCGCATCGACGAAAGGCCGAGGGAGACGGTCGCCCATGCCGCTGGAGGCTTCGCGTCCGCCGAGCCGCCTGGGCATCATGCCCCGGTGCAGTTGCACGCCCGTCGCGCGCTGCACCTGGCGGCAGTCCTGTATACCCTGGGCAGGTCTGCGACCTAGGTGCGCTCGAGTAACGCTCCAGATTCCAGGATCGATTCATAGTTCGGTGAAGGTGTTGCTGCGGCGGGGGAACGTGTAACGCAATCAGGGGGTAGCCCGCCTCGGCGTCTGCCCGCAACTCAGCTTCCGCGCTGCCTGAGCAGCGGCGCGTTGGGGCGTTCCGTTTTGTTCGCCGCGCGTGGTCGGCGATGACGGGTGACGACTGCGAATCTCGAAGGAAGGCGTCTTGGTATTCGAGCCTGACCACGTGCCGAGGTACGAGCACGGCGGCTCTCTGCGCCGGCGAACAGTGCTCAAGCTGCCACTGGTATTGCCAGTCGCCGCTGCACTGTCCCCGGCGCCGGTTGCGTATGCCGCCCCGGGTGACCGATGGTCACCCGAACATGCCCACCGCTGGTACCGCGCCCAGGGCTGGCTCGTCGGGGCCAACTACATCACCTCGACGGCCATCAACCAGTTGGAGATGTTTCAGCCGGGCATGTTCGATCCCCGACGCATTGACGTCGAACTGCGGGTAGCACGACTGATCGGCCTGAACACGGTGCGGGTGTTCCTTCACGACCAGCTGTGGACCCAGGATCAACGCGGCTTCCAGCATCGACTCGCGCAGTTCGTCGGCCTGGCGGCGCGCAACGGCATCAAACCCATGTTCGTGTTCTTCGACTCCTGCTGGGACCCGCTGCCGCAGCTGGGGCCGCAACGTCCGCCTCGGCCGGGGGTACACAATTCCGGTTGGGTGCAGAGCCCCGGCGCCGAGCGCCTCGGTGATCGCCGCTATCACGCGGTGCTGCGTGAATACGTCGTGGGTGTGTTGAACCAGTTCCGCAACGACCAACGTGTTCTGGCGTGGGATTTGTGGAACGAGCCGGACAATCTTGCAGACGTGTATCAAAAGGTGGAACGCCGAGACAAAGTGGAACTCGTCACCGCGTTACTGCCGCAGGTGTTCGGTTGGGCCAGGTCGGTCAATCCCCCACAGCCATTGACCAGTGGGGTCTGGCAAGGCGAATGGGGCAATCCGCGACGCCGCAGTCCAATTGCCGATATTCAATTGGCCAACTCAGATGTGATCACCTTTCACAGCTATGCCAAACCCTCCGAATTCGAGGACCGGATCAATGAGCTGGCCCCCTGGGGTCGGCCGATTCTGTGTACCGAATACATGGCGCGGACATTGGACAGCACCGTCGAGGGAATTCTGCCGATTGCCCAGCGGCGCAATGTGGGCGCATACACCTGGGGCTTGATTGCCGGTAAGACCCAGACCTATCTGCCGTGGGATTCCTGGGAGCGTCCGTACTTGTCGCCGCCGGCGGAATGGTTCCATGACCTTGTACACCCTGGCGGGCGGCCCTACCGTAGCGGCGAGATCCACACCATCCGGAGGCTGACCGGCAGGTTGGGCCCCACCCCGGGGACTCACGGCGGGATCGACTGGCGAGCCCGTCGGGCAAAGATCATTCCGCGCTAGCGCCGCTGTCACCGCAGTGCCGGTCCAGGCGTCGGCGGTGGCCGGTCGGCCGGGCCGAGCATGTCGATCCGACTGCTCGACGAGGTGCGCCGCCAACGCCCGTAAAGCGGTAATGCACGCAGCTTCTCCGGCGATCGCTGCGGGTAACGACGTGCCAGGCGCTGGAGGCCGGTACGAACGTAGCGGGTCGTCTCGGAGTACCAACGCCATTCGTACAGCTGATCTTGCCCGAGCCGCTGCGCGATGGCTTCCGAGTCGATGCCCTCCAGGTAGGGCCGCACCCAGGTCAGCAGTATCCAGGCACCGTCGGCTGACTCCGGGTCCGGCACCGTGAACGTCCATTCGATCGGCGCGTCACCGGCACTCATCGTGTGCCGCCGCACAGGTGGCACAGGTGTGTGGTCGAGGTCCACTCCCGTCAGCCCGACGAGCTGCACCGAGACGTTGTGAAAGACTCCAGGGCCGCCGATCTCGAAGCGCACGGTGTACTCGTCATCGGCCGCTGCCTGGGAGCGCTCGACGGAGAACGCCACCATCCCACCGACTGCGATCAGCCGGGAGAACACCAGTTGACTGCCGAGGTGCAGGAGCCGCCGAGCGGCCAGGATCAGCGTCAGAGTCGCGATCGTCAGGGCGAACACGCTCAACGCAACCTGCTGCACCGCCCAAGCCTTACAGACGACCCCGCTCTGCGCCACGAATGTGCCGCACTGGCACCGTTGGTAACCCGCTACATTCTTCAGCGGCGCCGGATGCGCCGAGCAGCGGATGAAGAGGATGGATCATGTCGTCGGCGCAGCACCCCGAACGGTCGCGGTTCCGCGGTCTGAGTGTCAGTGCGGGTGACCTGGCACAGGCCGCGGTCTTCGCTGCGCTGATCGCCGCGCTCGGACTGCCGGGGACCATCACCATCGGCCCCAGCGGGGTACCGCTGACCTTGCAGACCCTCGGCGTGATGCTGGCGGGGTCGATCCTCGGCCCACGGAAAGGCCT
>Ga0075012_10005652_pt1 | contig 11440 bp, 8 predicted proteins | sample All_14_2_FD_71474 | JGI IMG/M metagenome (GOLD analysis project Ga0075012, IMG submission 71474) | Freshwater microbial communities in response to fracking from Pennsylvania, USA - Allegheny Zone_MetaG_DW_15 | ecosystem: Environmental > Aquatic > Deep subsurface > Groundwater > Drilled...
TGTTCATGGCCACGGCCACGTCGGCCTGGGCCAACGCCGGCGCGTCGTTGGTGCCGTCCCCAGTCATGGCCACCAATCGCCCGCCCTGCTGATAATTGCGGATCAACTCGAGCTTTTGTTCTGGCGTGGCCTGCGCCATGAAGTCGTCGACGCCGGCTTCGGCGGCGATGGCGGCGGCTGTGACCGGATTGTCGCCGGTGACCATGACGGTTTTGATGCCCATATTGCGCAGGCGCGCAAAGCGTTCGCGAATGCCGCTTTTGACCACGTCCTTGAGGTAGACCACTCCCACCGCCGCGCCGTCGCGGGCGATTAAGAGCGGCGTGCCGCCCTTGCGGGCGATGTCGTCCACGGCCGCGCGCAGTTTCTCGGAGACGGGCTGGCCGACCCAGTTGCTGATGGAGTCGATGGCTCCCTTGCGGATCTGTTGGCCGTCTACATCGATTCCGCTCATGCGCGTTTGGGCCGTGAAAGGCACGAACTCGGCCCCCTCGGGGATGTTCAAATGCAGGCCGGCCAGGGCCACAATGCTCTTCCCCTCGGGGGTCTCGTCAGCCAACGAGGCCAGACTGGCCAGTCTGGCCACCTCAGCCAGGCTGACGCCGTCGGCAAAGAATTCCACCGCCTGGCGATTGCCGTAAGTGATGGTGCCGGTCTTGTCTAGCAAGAGCACGTCCACGTCCCCGGCCGCTTCCACGGCCCGTCCCGACATGGCCATCACGTTGCGCTGGATGAGACGGTCCATACCGGCGATTCCAATAGCACTGAGGAGACCGCCGATGGTTGTGGGAATCAGGCACACCAGCAGCGCCACCAGTACCACGATGGAGATGCTTTGATCGGCCATCGGGTAGAGACTGCCGCACACCATCAGGAAGAGAATCGTAAAGCTGGCCAACAAGATATTCAGGGCAAGTTCATTGGGCGTTTTCTGGCGGCTGGCGCCTTCCACCATAGCGATCATTCGATCCAGGAATCCCTGGCCGGGATCGGCTTCCACGCGGATAACCAGCCAGTCGGAAAGCACCGTGGTTCCGCCGGTGACGGCACTGCGATCACCACCGGATTCACGCACCACCGGCGCACTCTCGCCGGTGATGGCCGATTCGTCCACCGAGGCCACCCCTTCGATGATTTCTCCATCGGCCGGGATCGTTTGTCCCGCCTCCACGCGCAGCACGTCGCCTTTGCGCAGTTCTGAGGAAGCGACTTCCTCAAAGCTGCCGTCGGGACGGCGACGCCGGGCGGGCAGGTCCTTGCGGGATTTGCGCAGGGTATCGGCCTGGGCTTTGCCGCGGCCTTCGGCGATGGCTTCGGCGAAGTTGGCGAAGAGCACGGTGAACCAGAGCCAGACGGTTGTTTGCAGCACGAACATATCTTGCGGATGACGCATCCACAGGACGGTGGTGAGGAAGCTGCCAATTTCCACCACGAACATGACCGGGTTACCGGCCATTTTGCGGGGGTCCAGCTTGCGGAATGAGTCGAGCAGAGCTCGCTGATAAATCGGTTTCATAGATACCTCAGAGTTTCGGAGACCGGACCCAGGCATAGGGCCGGAAAGAAGCACAACGCGCCCACCACCACGATCACCACGCACAACCAGACCACGAAGAGGGGAGAGTGGGTGGGCAGGGTGCCGGCGCTTTCTGGCACGTGTTTTTTGGCCGCCAGCGAGCCGGCGATGGCCAGCACGGGAATTACGATCCAGAAGCGGGATATTAGCATCACAATCCCGCCCACCAGTTCGTAGTAGGGCTGATTGGCTGACAGACCGCCGAAAGCCGAGCCGTTGTTGTTGCCCATGGAAGTGCAGCCGTACAAGATCTCCGAAAACCCGTGGGCTCCGGAATTGAGGGCGGCGCCCCGCGCTTCCGGAATTAACATAGCGGCGGCCGTCATGGTCAAGACCAGCGCGGGCATACATAAGATTCCCAACGACACCATCTTGATTTCAAAGGTCTCGATCTTCTTGCCTAGATATTCGGGCGTGCGTCCCACCATGAGTCCGGCCACGAAGACCGCCACCAGGATGCACAAGAAGATTCCATACACTCCGCAGCCCACGCCGCCGAAGACGACCTCACCGAAGAGCATCAACACCAGGGTGACAAACCCACCCATCGGTGTCAGGGAGTCGTGCATACAGTTGACCGAACCGTTGCTGGCGGCAGTGGTGGCGCTGGCCCACAGAGCCGAGGCCGCCTCGCCAAAGCGCACCTCTTTGCCTTCCCAGTTGCCCACTTCGGCGTGCATACACAGCAGCGTCAGGGGTACAAAGAGCAGCAACATGGCGCTAAGAATGGCCCAGCCCTGTCGTTTGTCGCCCACAGCCAGTGCATAGGTATGACAGAGAGCGGCTGGCAGCAGCAGAATGGCCAGGCACTCGAGGAAGTTGCTCAGGGGAGTGGGATTCTCCAGAGGGTGGGCTGAGTTTACATTGTAATAGCCGCCTCCGTTGGTGCCCAGCTGTTTGATGGCCACCTGCGAAGCGACCGGCCCCACAGGCACCCCACCATCGGGTTGACTGAGTGTTTGAGGCACGCCCTGGGTGACCAGCAGCAAAGACATCACAATAGACATGGGCAAAAGCACCGTCAAAGTGGAACGCGTCAGATCGACCCAAAAGTTGCCCAACTCCTTTGTTTGGGTGCGTTTCAGACCGCGACACAGGGCCATCATAGCGGCGATGCCGGTGGCCGCCGAGACAAAGTTTTGGGTGGTCAGAGCCAGCATCTGGGTGGCCCAGCTCAGGCTGCTCTCGCCGCCGTAGGCCTGCCAGTTGGTGTTGCTGGCGAAGGAAGTGGCCGTGTTGAAGGCCAGGAATGGCTCGACCCCGGCAAAGTGCAGGGGGTTGCCTGGCAGGAACGCCTGGGTACGCTGGATCAGGTAGACGGCCAGCAGGCCGACCACGTTGAAGACCAGTAACGCCAACGCATACTCGCGCCAGGTCATGGATCGGTCGGGTTGGACACCGGTCAGTCGATAAATCCAACGTTCGGGTGCGTAGTGGCGTTCCCGTTCGAGTAACTGGTAGACGAGCTTGCCCAGCGGATACGAAGCCGCCACCAGCACAAGCATATAAAGTAGAAATTCACCCATCTCAATCGAACCTTTCGGGATTGAGTAGAGCAAACAGTAGATAAACCATCAGCAAGCCCCCCAGCAAGCTGGATAATCCCAATTCAAAGCTCATCCTTGCCTCGCAGCCGGGCACACAACTCGATGTAACCGAGACAGGCGACCAGGAAGGAAAGGACGAGCGCTAACGAAACTAGATCTTTCACAGACTCCTCCGTTGTAGGGCTACCCGCCAAGGTTGAAGCCCCGACAAGACTACCGCCGCTGTCGTCACGAGCTGGTCAAGCCGTTCGGGGTTGCGGTTAAGAAAAGGTCAAGGCAACGGAGTATGCAACGCAAAAGCGACGGACGACCCAGTCCCCAGGCACTGCTTGCCCGCATCGAGCACGGCGGCCCTAAGGGTCGGGGACATCTCAAGCTGTTTCTGGGTTATGCCGCCGGTGTAGGCAAGACTTACGCCATGCTTCAGGCTGCCCACCGCGAGTTGAGCCGGGGTCGCGAAGTACTGGTGGGAGTGATTGAAACTCACCAGCGGCCTGAAACGGCTGCCCTGCTGCACGGCCTGGAATTGCTGGACCGCAAGCACGTGGTCCACCGCGACGTCGAGTTGGACGAATTCGATTTGGACGCCTGTTTGCAGCGATGTCCCAATCTCGTCTTGGTGGACGAACTGGCACACACCAACTCGCCGGGCTCCCGCCACGCCAAGCGATATCAAGATGTGGAGGAGTTGTTGGCGGCCGGCATTGACGTCTACTCCACTCTGAACATTCAGCATTTGGAAAGCTTGAATGATGTGGTCCTGCAAATTACCGGTGTGCGCGTGCGCGAGACGCTGCCCGATAGCGTGCTCGAGAAAGCCGACGCCCTGGCGCTGGTGGATTTGCCTCCCGAAGAACTGCTCACGCGTCTGCAGCGAGGTGACGTCTATCGCGGCACCAAGGCCGAAGCGGCGGCGCGTAATTTCTTCCGCCCCGGCAATCTGACGGCGCTGCGCGAACTGGCCCTGCGCCGAGCTGCCGACCGCGTCGACGACGACGTGATGAACTATATGAAGCGGCGCTCCATTGCCGGTCCCTGGCCGGTTACCGACCGCCTCTTGGTGGCGGTGGGTCCCAGTCCGCTTTCGGAGCGGCTGGTGCGCGCGGCTCGGCGCCTGGCCGAGGCCCTCTCGGCGGAATGGTGGGCCGTGTCGGTGCGCGGCGCCACTCCCCTGGCGGCGGGGGCCGAGGAGCGGGTTTCCCGTCACCTGAATTTGGCGGAATCCTTGGGAGCGCGGACCGAGGTGGTGTCCGGACTCTCGATTGCAGAGGCGGTCTTGGAGTTCGCTCGCGAGCACAATGTCACCAAAATCGTGGCCGGAAAACCCCTACAGGGAAACTGGTTTCGCAACGATCTGGTCGATCAGCTCATCCGTGGGTCGGGAGACATTGACGTCTTCGTGGTCTCTGGACAGGGCGAAGTAACGCCCGCTCCTCCGGTGCCTTCTTCGCCCTGGCCTTGGGCCAGGTATCTCCAAGCAGTGCTGGCGGTGGTCCTGGTCACCGCCCTGTGTTTTCCGATCAGTCTCGCTCTCTCTCCCACGAACCTGGTGATGCTCTACCTGCTGGTGGTCAGCCTGGTGGCCTACTGGTTGGGAAGGGGACCCTCGGCGCTGGCCAGTGCTCTGTCGGTGGGGCTTTTTGATTTCTGTTTCGTACCGCCCTACTACACTTTCGTGGTTAGCGACAAACAGTATGTAGTCACGTTTTTAGGCCTGTTGGCGGTGGCTCTGGTCATCAGCACTCTGACCGCGCGGGCCCGTGAGCAGGCCGCCTCGGCGCGCCTGCGTGAGCAAGAGACGGCCTCGCTGTTCGCGCTCAGTCGGGCCCTGAGTCAGGCGCTCAGCGAAAGCGAGATCGGTCGGGAAGTGGCTGATTACGCCAGTCGTCAACTCAAACTGAAAGTGCATTTCTTGCCCACGGAGCTGCAGAACTATTCCTTTGCCAACGAGCGAGAGCGAGCGGTAGCCATGTGGGCCATGCAGAACGCCCAGCCGGCCGGGCGAGGAACCGATACATTGACCGAGGCAGAAGTGCTGTGCATCCCGATCCTTTCGGTAGAAAAACGGATTCTTTTAGGCGGACTGTTGGCGCCACTTCAGTCGGCGCTCAGCCCGGTACAGCGTCGCTTGCTGGAGACCTATGCTCGTCAGGCGGCCCTGGCTCTGGAGCGGGCTCGTCTTTCGGCTTCGGCCCAGGAATCGGATTTGCTGAAGGCTACAGACAAGTTGCAAACGGCCTTACTCAACTCCATTTCCCACGATTTACGGATTCCGCTGGTTTCGATTTCTGGTGCCCTGCAAGAGTTGAAGAGCGGGGCTCCGCTGGCTACCGAGCATCGGGAGGCCCTGCTGGACAATGCCTTGTCCGAGTCGGATCGGCTTAACCGAATCGTGGGCAACCTGTTGCACATGACCCGCCTGGAATCGGGGGTGGTCAAGGCCAATCTGCAGCCTCAAGAGCCAAGCGAAGTGGTGGAAATGACTTTGAATATGCTGCGTCGGCCTGCCCGCCTGCACGTGGAGCTGCCCGCCGATTCGCCCCTGATCGAGGTGGATTTCGGCCTGATGCAACAAGTGCTGGCCAATCTGGTGGAAAATGCGCTTAAGTTCACTCCCCCGGAACTGCCCGTGGACATTGGCTTATGGGTTGGGGGAGAGCAGGCGGAATTATGGGTTCGCGACTACGGCGAAGGGGTGCCTGAAGCGGAACGAGAGCTGATTTTTGAGCGGTTTTATCGGGGGCGTAGCGACGTCAGCGGCAGTGGCCTGGGGCTGTCGATTTGTAAAGGGCTGGTAGAAGCCCAAGGGGGAACTTTGCGGGTGGAAGCAGCCAATCCCGGCGCGCGCTTCGTGATCTCGCTGAAATGGGCGAAAGAACATGAATAAAAACGGACTAAAAGCCTTAATTGTCGATGACGAGCCGGCCGTGCGCCGCTTTCTGCGCACCAGCCTGGAGCCGCGTGGCTATACGGTGAGCGAAGCCAGCACCGGCCACGAAGCTGTGGAGCTGGTGGCGCATTCCAAGCCCGACGTGATTTTGCTGGACATGGGGTTGCCGGACCTGGACGGGGTGGAAGTCACGCGCATCCTGCGAGAGTGGTGCAACATTCCCATTATCATCTTGTCGGTGCGCGAAAGTGAGTCGGACAAAGTGGCCGCCCTGGACGCCGGAGCCGACGACTACCTGACCAAGCCCTTCGGCCTCAACGAACTGATGGCGCGCTTGCGGGCGGCGTTGCGGCGAGTGCAACAAAATCCCGACGAGCCCGTGCTGGTGAGTGGCTCGCTGAGGATCGATCTGACCAACCGCGAAGTGATTCGTGACGGCCAGCGCATTCTGCTTACCCCCACCGAATACGACATCCTCAAGGCTCTGGCGCGCAAGGCCGGTAAGGTGCTGACCCATCAGCAATTGATGCGGGAGGTGTGGGGGCATGTGGAGCAAGATTTGCACACCCTGCGGGTGAATATCAGCAATTTGCGCAAGAAACTGGAGCCAGAGCCCGGCCGGCCTCTCTTCCTGGTCACCGAGCCGGGGGTGGGATACCGCTTCGTATTGCTCGAAGTCCCGGTCCAGTGATTCTTAGAAAGTAGCCGATCCACCATGAACCGTCTGGCAAACCCGGTCCTTTTCGCGTCTTTCCTGATTCTGCTGCTGAGCTCGGCGGCTGGCGCCGGGCCGGTCAGTGATTTGCAGTCTAAGTATCAGGCAATTCACGACAATCTCAACGTTCGCTACCGCGACCTGCGCGATGCCTGGCGTGGCGAAGATTGGCAGGCGGTTCGTGCGGCTCAGGAGGCCATCCGGCTCGACGAGGAGCGACTGGAATCTTGCCGCCGCGAGCTCAGCGTCTACACTTTCCAACCGCAGAACGAATTGCTGCCCTATGATCCCGCTGAAGCTTTGGTAGAGTATGACTCGATTTCCGATAGACCCTACTACCGACCCTATTACCGAACGATCAAACGGTAACTGACCAGAAAGCCTATGGCTAAGGTCCCATTCGGCTAATTACTTGTGTCCGGCTCGTTTCAGGACGGGAAACCGTGCCCAAATCAAGCGCCCAGGCCTACTATGATGAGGAACTGGCGCCTTAACTGGCGCAGAAACGGATGGAACCACACACATGAATCTTTCACTTAAACCCCTCATGCTCACCGCTCTGGTGGCTCTTCCCGTGCTGGGCGTGGCCCAGGCTCAGACGTGGCGTAAGGATATCCGCGAGGACCTGCGCACCAACCGTCAGGAATACCGTGAGGCCGTGCGCCGAGGCGATTGGGCCCGCGCCAACGACGAGGCTCGTCAGATTCAGGCCAACGAGCGCCAACTGAAGCAAAGCAATTACTACCTGCGCAACAACAACAACGGCTGGAACAACGGCTATTACTACCGCACCACCCCCTATAACAACGGTTGGTACAACCGCGTGAACACCTATCCTTACTACCGCACCTATCCTTAAAAGCAGTCAGGCGCTTGACCCCCGCTGGAGCCACCGGCGGGGGTCTTTGTCTTGGGGCTGAGAATAGCTCAGGGAATGAGTGAGGCGCGCGGCAAGCTAAAGATCTTTTTGGGCTACCACCCTGGGGTGGGAAAGCGTGAAGCCTTACTGCGCGCCGGCGAGGTTCGCCGCCAGGCGGGGCAAACGGTGTTGCTGAGCGGCTGGGAGGTTTGCCCGCCGGGCTGGCAGGAAGTGCCTCCGGGGCGGCCGTCCGAACTCAATCTGGACGCCTGTTTGCAACTGCATCCTCAACTCTTGCTGCTCCCTGAGCTGGCCCGGGCCAATCTGCCTGGCGCTCGTCATCCTCAGCGTTACCAGGACGTAGACGAACTGCTGGCGTCGGGAATCGATGTTTTTGCTACACTCGACGTGCAGCACCTGGAGAGCCTGAGGGACGCCGTGGTGCAGATCACCGGCCAACCCGTGCGCGACACCTTACCCGATGGCTGGGTGAAAAAGGCCGACTCGATCCAGTTGGTCGATCTTCCCGTGGAGGAACTTTCCGAACCGGCCGCGCGAGCCGCCAATCTGGCCGGCCTGCGTGAACTGGCGTTGCGCTTTGTGGCCAATCGCATCGACGAAGACATGATGCGATCGATGCGGGCCAGTGACATCAAAGGCCCCTGGCCGGTGCGCGAGCGGTTGCTGGTGGCGGTGGGGCCCAGCCCGCTTTCGGAGCGATTGATTCGGGCCGCCTGTCGCCTGGCCGATACCCTGAACGCCGAATGGAGGGCGGTCTCGGTCGAGGACGGTAAGTCCTACACCCCGGATGCGCGCGAGCGAGTGGCCGCTCATCTACGCCTGGCCGCCTCGCTGGGCGCCTTCAGTGAACAGGTCACCGGCAGCAACGTGGCCGCGCGCTTGCTGGAATACGCCCGCGAGCACAATGTGACCCAGGTGGTGGCCGGCAAGCCGCCGCGCCGTGGACTGTGGGGGCGCTTCAGGCCCGATCTGGTGGATGAATTGATCTCCAGCAGTGGTTCCATTGACGTCTACGTGATCAGCGCCGAAACGGCTCCGGAACCGCCCGCCGTGGAGAAGCCCGCTGCTCCGATCTCGGGTTACCTGTGGAGCACCCTGGCGGTGCTGTTGCTCTCGCTGGTCAACGCGTTACTGAGTCGTTACCTGGCCCCCACCAACCTGGTCATGGCCTATTTGGGCCTGGTTTGCGCCATTGCCTTCCGACTGGGAAGAGGGCCGGCCTTCTGGGCCTCGACCATGAGCCTGGCCGCCTTTGACTTCTATTTCGTGCCTCCCTATTACACTTTTGCCGTCAGCGACGGCGAGTATGTGGTCACCTTTATCGCCCTCCTGTCGGTCTCGCTGATCATCAGTTCGCTCACCGCTCGAGCTCGCGAACAGGCACTTTCGGCTCGTCTGCGCGAGGGACAAACCATCGCTTTGCTCGATCTCTCTCGGGACTTTAGTTCCAGTCGTTCCTTTGAAGAGGTTCGCCAGGTCCTGGAAAGTCACATTCAGCGCCGGGTGGACCCGGCCGCTCAGGTGCAGCTTCAGGAAGACCCTCACGGCCAGGAAGCGCTACACTGGGCCTGGCGGCGCATGGTGGCGGTGGGTCGCGGGACCGACACTTTGCCCCATTCGGAAGTCACCTGCCTACCGGTGGTGGGCCGCCACGCCGAGCCGCCCCAGACGCTGGCGGTGGTGATTTTGCACCGGCCCCAGGTGCTGCAGTTGCCCGAACAGGAAATGCTTGACTCCTTTTTGCTGCAAGCGGCGGTCGCCCTCGAACGTCTGGCCCTGGCCCAAAAGGCCTCGCAGGCGGAGGTCTTGGAAGTAACCGAGCGTTTGCAGAGCGCCCTGATCAATTCGGTGTCGCACGACCTGAGGATTCCACTGGTCTCCATCTTGGGTGCTCTGCAGGCCGTTCGCGATGAAGGCGAAGTCCCGCTAGCTCCCGAGGATCGCAAGTCACTGGTGGACAATGCCCTGGGCGAGGCCGACCGGCTCAACCGCATCGTTGGCAATCTTTTGCAAATGAGTCAGCTCGACTCGGGGGTTTTGCGCATCGTGGGACAGCCTCAGGATGTTCAGGACCTGCTCTCGATGGTGCCCATCCAGAGTTTGCGCCTGCCCGAGCACTTGCCCCTGGTTCATTGCGATTTCTTGCTCACCCAGCAGGTGCTGTATAATTTGCTGGACAACGCCCGCAAGTATGCGCCCAACTTGCCCTTTCATGTGGCCGCCGAGGAACGAGGAGAGTTTGTGATGATTTCGGTTCACGATCAGGGGCCGGGAGTGGCCGAAGCGGAGCGGGACAAGGTCTTTGACCGCTTTTACCGGGCCAAGACTTCGCCGGCGGAGAGCGGCAGCGGGCTGGGTCTCTCCATTTGTCAGGGATTGGTGGAAGCCCAGGGGGGCCGCATCTGGATCGACCCCGAGGTCGAGCGCGGCACGCGGGTCTGTTTCACGCTGCCGGTGGCCCGCCCATGAGCGTGCTGATTCGCGCCCTGGTGGTGGACGACGAGCCGGCCGTGCGCCGCTTTCTCAAGACCAGTCTGACTCCGCGCGGCTACGAGGTGCGCGAGGCCAGCACCGGTCAGGAGGCCATCGAAATGGTGGCTCAGTCTCGCCCCGACGTGATCTTGCTGGACCTGGGTCTGCCCGACCTGGATGGCGTCGAGGTCACCCGGGTGCTTCGCGAGTGGTGCTCCACTCCCATCATCATTCTCTCGGTGCGCGATCGCGAGAGCGACAAGGTGGCCGCCCTGGATGCCGGTGCCGACGACTACCTGAACAAGCCCTTTGGGCTCAACGAGTTGACGGCCCGGTTGCGGGCCGCCCTGCGCCGAGTGCAGAACACCACCGATGAACCCACCGTCACCACCGGCCCCTTACGCCTGGACCTGGCCAACCGCGAGGTCACCCGTCATGGTCAAACGGTCTCCCTGACCCCGACCGAATACGATATCCTGCGGGTCCTGGCGCGCCATCACGGCAAGGTGGTCACCCACAACAAGCTGATTCAGGAGGTGTGGGGGCACCTTGAGCAAGACCTGCACACCTTGCGCGTCAATGTCAGCAACTTGCGCCGCAAGATCGAGGACGAGCCGGCTCGCCCCGTGCTGCTGGTGACTGAGGCCGGGGTGGGCTATCGATTGGTTTTGCACGAGGCCTGAGGATGTATGAGCGCCACATCAGCAACCCGAGTCCGCAGGCTGAGCGCTTTGTGCAATCGCTTCCGGCTGCCGGCCTGCGCGGGCGCATCGCCTTGCAAATCGAGGATCCCCATGCCTTTGCTCTGTGCTTTCATCGGATCTTGACCGAGGGAGGCACCCCGGTGCTGGCTCCGGAGCCTGAGGAAGCCGGTCAACTCGGGGTCAGCGCCTGCCTGAGTGAGGAGGGCTTGATTGGCCTGGCGACACCTCACCAGGACCCGATCGAAGGCGCCTATGTAGCCTTCTCTTCCGGCTCCACGGGCCAGCGCCGCCCGCTTTTTTTCTCGCAAGAGCGGGCTCTGGCCAACGCGCAAGCTCACGCCCAGGCGTTGGGTCTGGAACCTCAGCACCTGCTCTTGCAGACTCTGCGTTTGCACCACCCCTTCGGCGTGGTGGCCTACCTCTTTGCTCCTCTGGCATGCGGCTGTTCTATTGAGTTGGGCACTTACTTTGACAACGGTTTTCGCCAGTCGCGCGACTGCCCCACCGTGGTTCACCTCACCCCTTACCATATGGACTTGCTGCATCAACGCCAGTTCCGTCCCCAGGCACCGGTGGCGTGCCTGACTATCGGGGCCGGTCCTCTTTCGCGGAGGCTGGCCGCCTTCGCTACCAGCCTGTGTGATCAACTCCACGTC
>Ga0075012_10005654_pt1 | contig 11437 bp, 13 predicted proteins | sample All_14_2_FD_71474 | JGI IMG/M metagenome (GOLD analysis project Ga0075012, IMG submission 71474) | Freshwater microbial communities in response to fracking from Pennsylvania, USA - Allegheny Zone_MetaG_DW_15 | ecosystem: Environmental > Aquatic > Deep subsurface > Groundwater > Drilled...
CCTCGAGCTTGATACCTAGGTCCGGCAGCTGCGACCGCGGCCGCACAAGTTCCACCCAGATCCAGTTCTGTCAGAACCAATCCAAGAGCATGCTCATCGGCCGCGGTCGCAGCTGCCGGACCTAGGTATCAAGCTCGAGGCGTGGAACTTGTATTCGGCACGAATAGCCAAGCATTGCCGATTGTTGGCGATGAGCTGCGGCTGCAACAGGTGTTGGCGAATCTTCTTGAGAACGCCTTGCGCCACTCCTCTGTTGGCAGGGTGGTAACGGTGAATGCTTATGCTAGGGATCAATTCGCCTGTGCTGAAGTAAGCGATGAAGGCGAAGGGTTTCCTCCCCATCTGAACGAACGAATCTTTGAACGCTTTCACCGTGTCGACCCCTCGCGTCTGGCTACGGGTACCGGAGGCAGCGGCTTGGGGCTCACGATTGCCCGAGCTATCGTTCAAGATCATGGCGGTTCGCTTGTAGCAGCCAGCGATGGGATCGGATTGGGAGCACGGTTCACGCTCTGCATTCCGTTGCAATCCAATGTTTCGCTTGTTTGTTGAGAAGGTCGCAGACTCCTGCCCACACATACAGAGGATCTTGAACAGATCTTGATATGGGCTGGAGGCTTCCTTGCCTAACTCCATGGGATGTTCTCGAAATGGCATCCGCTAATTCGCACAACGCATCTTCAGGTCAGAGGTCAAGCGTTCCGCCGAAGAGTGCACTGGTTTTCGCACTTAGGGAGTTGCAGGAAAGCGATCTGCCAATCGTCGTTGAGCGCCATAGACAGCAGTTTCCTGATGGGTTCTACTCTCAACTTGGTCCTGACTTTGTACACACTTATTTCCGGCAGTACCTTCGCTCGTCGGGATCCACGGGCCTGGTAGCGACGGTGGCCGGATCTGAGGAGATCGTTGGTTACCTCATTGGTACGGTGGATGAACGCGAGCACGATAGGGACATGTATCTTCGTTCGGCTCTCGTCCTTGTGTGTGCGGGCAGCTTCGCGCTAACGCAACGACCGACGGAGTTGGTCGTGTTTCTACGTACGCGCGCGCTCAGGTATGCCCGTCGATATTTTCGGGGAGTCGCGCGAGCCTTGGACCGCTCAAAAGTCGAGCCGCAGGTGGGAGAACTGTTGTACATCTACACGGCGCCAAGTCATCGCAAGCAAGGGTGCGGCGCGGTGCTGCTGCGCGGGCTAGTCGAGCAGGCGCAGCGCGCGAACACCGCACGCATCGACCTTGTGACCGAGCAGGACAACGCCACGGCGCGCGAGTTCTATGCTCACCGCGGGTGGAAGGAAGCAGGCACCTTCACTGCAAGGGATGGGCGCGAATTGCTGCGCATTGAACTTACTCTCGCGGGATCGACCGATTGACACGATTGGCCAAACTCGCACTTGCAGTGGTCGTGCTTGTCGTTATTGCAGGAGCCCTGATGCTCAATGTTCTGCGAATACCTGACACTTCCAGCGATCCAGCAGGTCCTGCGCCCAGCCCTCAAGTTGAAGGCCAGCCGGGCAATCCCGTAGTGCGCGCGATCCCGGATCGACAATGGAAGCGGATGGTGCGGACTGGCACTTGGAGGGCTGGTTGTCCCGTGGGACGAGAAGAGCTGCGACGGCTGGAGATTGACCACGTTGATTTCGAAGGGGCGATCAAGCGGGGGGTACTTGTTGTCCATCGGGATACCGTCGAGGACCTTAAGGACATCATGGGTGAGCTCTTTGTCCAGGCCTTCCCAATCGAGCGCATGGCGCCTCTGGAACGTTTTGGTGGCGACGTGAACGCATCGCTCGCGGCGAACAACACTTCGGCATTCAATTGCCGTAAGCCCGCGCAAATCAATGCTCCAGTCATGAAATCGCCTCATGCCAATGGTCGCGCGATCGATATCAATCCAGTGCAAAACCCGTGGCGTGATCCCCGATGTAACTGTTGGAATCCAGAAGGGGATAAGACGACTCGAACAATGGTGGGCGAAGGTGTCATTCGTAGAGGCACGCTGCCCGTTCAACTGTTCGAATCACGTGGATGGATTTGGCAGAACATCGACGTGGCCGACTACATGCACTTCGATACCGGCTACCCATCGCGGGCGCGAGAAGTAGATGTAAGAACTACGAGCGCAGCGGCAGGGTGATGGTGAATCGCGAGCCCTTACCGGGGCCATCGCTATAGGCGGTGATCTTGCCGCCGTGGTCTTCGATGATCGCCTGAGCAATAGTCAACCCCAAGCCACTGCCACTACCGTCAAAGGAAGCGCGCGAGGCGTCGACGCGATGAAATCGCTCAAAAATTCGTTGCAGATGATCTGCAGGAATGCCATCCCCGTTGTCTTCAACAAGCAACAAAGCATGATCACCTGAACGCTGCGCCGAAAGCAACACAGCTCCACCAGCCGGGGTGTGCCTAAGCGCATTGTCGAGAAGGTTGGCCAAAACTTGACCGATGCGCACGGTGTCGCATCTGGTCGCCAACTCTTGCTTATTGTCATCAAGATTCAAAACTGTGCCCTTTGCCGCGAACCTCGGTTGCGCAATCGCAAACGCAGTGGCAGCCAATTCACCCACATCTGCGTCCTCAAGGACTAGCTCAAGAGCGTGTTCCTGCGCCGCGGCAGCCACTCGCACGTCCAGGGCAAGCCGCCGAAGCCGAATCAGTTGTTCACGCATGGCCTCGAAAGTCTCTGCTTCAGGCTGCAGGAAACCGTCTTCGATGGCGTCGACTTGCGCTTCGAGAGTCGAAAGTGGAGTTCGCAGTTCATGAGACAGATCTGCCATCATTTGCGTTCGAATCCTGGATGCGTGCTCGAGGCGATTGCCCATTTCTCGAAGTGCGTCATACAACTCAGCCATCTCGTTAGTCATATGCGCTGGTGCCTGGCTATCAAGTGCACCCTGCTCGATGCGCCCAGCTACTTCAGCCAATTCCACTAGAGGACGCGCGACTCGGCGGGCTTGAATGAGCGAGGTAATGGATGCCACGCCAAATGAGATGAACACCGCCAGCACGCCAGCCAATAGCAGCGACGAACCGAGGGCTTGCAAGGCATGCGCTTGAACTTCCGGATCGGTTTCTCCCGAAGAGAAGAAGTGTTGGGTGAAGATGCGCGGAGTCACCAAGGCGGAAGCGATTACTAGCGTGGCGATGCCTGTCGCGGTGACGAGGACCTGACCACGCAACAGCCGGCCAGTGAGGCTGGGCCGACGAATCACGCGGATCCCATGCCGTATCCCACTCCGCGGACTGTACGTACGAACCGGGATTCCTCTGCCGTGTCGCCTAGCTTGCGCCGCAAGTTACCGACATGCACGTCCACAACGTGGTCGTCGCCGTACATGTCAGAGCCCCAGACGCCATCAATCAACTGCCTGCGGGTGACGACTGCTCGCGGTCGCGCTGCCAGGATCATCAGTATTTGATATTCGGTTCGGGTGAGGTTGACTGCCCGGCCCCCTACGCTGACGACACGTGCTTCTGTGTCGATGCTCAAGCTGCCGATTTCGATAGTGCGCTTATCATTGCGCAAGGCGTTCGTTCTAGGCCTGCGCAGCATGGCCTTCACCCGGGCAATGAGCTCTCTGGGTGAGAATGGTTTAACGAGATAGTCATCAGCACCAAGTGAAAGCGCGAGGACTTTGTCAACTTCCTCTTCGCGCGCAGTCAACATCACGATGTAACAATCAGAACTTCCGCGCAACTGGCGGCAAACCTCCATGCCATCTAGGCCGGGCAACATGACATCTAGGATGACGAAATCCGGCATAAATGTTGCGGCGGTCTCGACCGCCGTGATCCCGTCGTGCGAGGTGCGAACTTCGTAACCCTCGTGTTCTAGATAGCTGACGACAATGCTTGCCAATCGTTGCTCATCTTCAACGACAAGTACGCGGAGCGCTTCCAATCCGTCACCTCTCACACAACTAGGCAGCCACAAGTGTGTCATCTCGGAGGAAGTGCCAGCTACTTCAACGACTCACCGTAGAAACCTTGAGGGGATCTTGAGCCGATCTAGAACCTTTAGACGCCAAAGAAGCGTGAAACTGATCGAACATGCGAATCAGAGAAACTTCCTGGCCCTGTGCCGCCGATGAACGGCGAAACTATCGCTTCGATCCCAAGCGTGAACAGGATGAGCCCCATAAGCACTCCAATGTGCGCACTCTCGAAGGTGCTGCGGCCTGTGCTCTCTCAATTGGCGAATGCGCGCCTTTAGCGAAGCCCGGTTCGAATGTCGCCTGAAGACCACTTGACGGGCCAGCTGGCGCTCATTCTCGGCCTAGCGATGTCTTTGATTCCTGCCCTAGTCCTAGGTATTTATTGGGGTCCGAAACTCTGGCGGAATCGTGGTGTCGAAGGCGAGCGCTCAGTTGGAGTGTTATCTGACGGAATTGATGTATCTGGGTGACATCCGCCTAGTACTTTGCAGAGCTAAAAGTGGCAGCAGGAATTCTTGATGGCCGCGCGATTGGCCGTTTCTTCTGAATTCAACTTGATTCGTCAAGTAAGAAGGCCCGAACGCAATTGAGATCCTGGGAACAGTAGCGCAACACATAGTCGACCGTTCTTCCCTGAAGTAGCGATGGTTCTTGACGGAATCTTGACCGTTCGCTCCCGACTTTCTCTAATTGTGCAGGCAGAATCATTGGAGGATTCGGGTCTTGTCGTCCGCGATTTGCTGCATTTGTTATGCGCCACCATTTCCAGAAGGGACTAACGTGCATTGGTCGGTGCCCACTCTCGGCACGCGAACTGTGAAATTGATGGCTGTTTGCCTTCCAACTCACGGTCGATCTCATCGCGGTAATCCCCGGTCCTGTGGACGAGGGAATCGTCGGCTATGTGGTGGCCGAGTTTTGTCGTGCCCGGAGATCGGTCAGTGACTGGCTTGTGCTCTGAATTCTCATACTGGTTGTGCCTGATAGGTCCCGTGACGGAGATGACCCTGTGACCTCATTGCCTCCGATGAGCAACGCGGGGTTGCTGCGCTGGGCCTGGCGCCAGCTGACCAGTATGAAGACAGCTCTCATACTGCTGTTCTTGTTGGCCTTGGCCAGCGTTCCGGGCTCTTTATTGCCGCAACGGGGGATCGACCCAATCAAGGTTCGGCTGTTCCTCACCGAGAACCCCACGTGGGGTCCGATTCTTGATCGTTCTGGATTCTTCGATGTCTATTCCTCCCCTTGGTTCTCAGCTGTCTACCTGCTGCTCTTCGTCTCATTGGTCGGGTGTGTTCTGCCACGCGTTGGTGTGCATTTCCGCGCAATGCGCAGTGCACCACCCGCGGCACCGCGAATGCTGCAGCGCTTTTCTGGGACGCGCACTCTGCAGGCCACCGCCCCAACGGCCGAAGTCCTGGACACTGCCGAGGAGGCATTGCGCTCTGCTCGCTGGCGAGTGGTGCGAGGCCCGGTCGAAGGCGCCACCTGGCTGTCGGCGGAAAAGGGCTACCTGCGCGAAACCGGCAACCTGATCTTTCATCTGTCGCTTCTCGTGGTGATCGTGTCGATTGCCTTTGGTGGGCTGTTCGGCTGGAAGGGCAATGTGATTGTCCGCGAGGGGTCGGGATTCTCCAACACCCTGACCCAATACGACGCATGGGGTGGCGGACGCTTCGTGAACGCGGCGGAAATGCCACCGTTTTCCTTCACCCTTGACAAGTTCACTGCGGACTTTGAGCGCGGCACTGTGGAGCGTGGATCTCCACGCGCTTTCGAAGCTGAAGTCTCGTATCGAACTGAGCCTTCTGCGCCTTTGCAGCGCACCTTGATTGAGGTCAACGAACCGCTGGTCATCAATGGTGCAAAGGTGTTTCTCGTGGGCCATGGCTACGCACCAATCATCACAGTCACCGATAGGACAGGCGCGGTCGTCTTTGACGATGCGGTGCCATTCCTTCCCCAAGATGGAAATTCAACCTCCACCGGCGTGGTGAAGATCCCTGATTCAAACCCGCAATTGGGCATCCGAGGGTTGTTTCTTCCTACCGTCAAGCTCGATCAGGTGCTCGGTCCGATCTCGATTTTCCCCGCACCCGATGACCCAGCCTTGTTCATGTCCGCGTGGGAAGGCGACCTGGGACTGGAGTCTGGTACACCACAGAGCGTCTATCGCTTGGTGACAGAAGAGATGACGCAGATCGGTCTTGAACAATTACGTCCCGGACAAACGTGGACCCTGCCCAAGGGCGCAGGCACGGTGAGCTTTGCCGGCTATGAGCGCTGGGCCTCCTTCCAGATCGCAGCTGATCCTGGCAAGGAGATTGCGCTGTTCTCCGCGGCGGCAGCGATCCTTGGCCTGACGATGTCGCTGTTCATTCGCCGGCGTCGGGTCTGGGTGAAGGTCGTGGAGCGCGATGGCGTTACCGTTGTCCAGCTCACCGGAATCATGCGCACATCCACGTTTGAGGATCAGGACATCGGTGCCCTCGCCGAGGATCTCGACCTCGTTGAGCAGGCACTTGTCGCCGATGGGCAGGCGCTGCACCCAGCACCATCCGAGGAGGAATCGTGAATGCTGAGTCGCTGGCTCAGATGAGCAATGTGGCGATCTATTCGTCGATGCTCACCCTGGCAATGGCCATGGTCGCCTTTGCTGCCTCGTTTGCCAGTGGCAAGCGCCGTCCTGCTGCGCTCGTCGCGACTGACACGTCGATGAGCGCCGGTGGCACTGCAGTGCTGACCAAGTCCGAGTCGAAGCCGGTCGAGGAGCCTGGGCGGCGGGCAGCCAATATTGCAATCTCGCTCACATGGCTGGCTTTTGCCCTGCTGCTTGCTGGCGTTGTCCTGCGCGGCATCTGGGCCGAGCGTGCGCCCTGGGGCAATATGTATGAGTTCTCGATCACCGCTGCCCTTGGCACCCTTGGCGTCTACCTGATCTTGAACATGCGGATGGACCTGCGATGGCTTGGCCTGTTCGTCGTCATCCCAGTGCTGCTGACTTTGGGCATGGCCGTCACGGTGCTCTACACCGAGGCAGCACAGCTCGTGCCTGCTTTGAAGTCCTACTGGCTGGTCATCCATGTGCTTGCCGCGATTATCTGTGCGGGTGCGTTCACGGTGGCAGGCGCAACTGCCGGACTCTCGCTGATGCGCGACCGAGCTGAGCGCATTGCCGCCCCGGGCACCGTGCCGCTGGGCTGGCTCAGTTCGCGGGTTCCTGATGCCGAGCGTCTGCGCACGATCACCAATCGGATCCTGGCCTTCGCCTTTCCCCTGTGGACCTTCGCCGTTGTTGCCGGAGCCATCTGGGCGGAGAACGCATGGGGCCGCTACTGGGGTTGGGATCCCAAGGAAACCTGGGCGTTCATCACCTGGGTGGTCTACGCGGCCTATCTGCACGCGCGTTCAACTGCGGGATGGCGCAAGAACAAGGCCTCGTGGATCGCGGTGGCTGGCTGGGTGGTATTCCTCATCAACTACTTCGGCGTCAATTTCCTGGCCAGCAGCCTGCATTCATACGCAGGCGTGGCATAGATACAAATCGATAATGCAGTTGACCAGTCAAATCACGTCGAAATCTGAGCGGCTCAGTCAGACTTGAATCAGACGGTCTGTTCCATGGACTTCCGAGATTGCCTAGTTGCTTTCTGGCGGCGCGCTTGGACTCCTGTAAGTCCGGCTTGACGCTTCTTCCTCAATCAGTGCCTCAATGAGGCCGGTAAGCATTGACTTGGTTACGGGGCCCAAAATGGAGGCGGCGACGCGCCCCTCCTGATCCACCAGCAAGGTGGATGGGATCGCGGACGGATTGAGATCACCGGCGAATCGAAGAACAAGTTCACTACTGGTATCCACAAGGCTTGGATAGTTGATGTTGAAAGTATCTTCGAAGGCGATCGCTGTGACATTGGAATCGCGAATATTGAGCCCGACGAAGTCGACTCCTGATGCTGAGTATTGCTCGCTGACCTTCTTCAATATTGGCGCTTCGGCTCGGCACGGAGCGCACCAGGAAGCCCAGACGTTGAAGACGATGATGCGCCCTCGTTTGTCGTCGATGGACCAGGTGTCACCTTTCAGAGTGGTGCCGGAGATAGAAGGAGCCATTTGGCGCGAGGCAGGGTCTCTCAAAGTGACCGAGCCGTCTGACGACACGTAATTCTGGTCGCCACCGAGATTGTCCGAAGATCCAATGCTGCTTCGTCCGCAGGCGGCGAGCAGCATTGCTGAGACACCAATGAGAATCCCCAATTGCCATGCTCCGGCGCGTCTAGGTCGCTCCTTGAGCGCCGTCATTCAGTGCCACTCCTCCTATTGTTGATGATGAGGCGTTCAACGAATGTGCGGCCCCCGTCATTTGACTCGACAACGACGTCTCCTACGAGTGCAACTACCTGATCATTTTGAGAAGCCAGTGCGGTGGGCTGGGAAGCAAGCTGGCCTCGTTGGGTCCACGTCTGTCCATCGTCTGCTGAGAAGTAGATGGTGTTGCCTGTGGCGACTCCATAGATTCCGGCAGTTGTAGCTGATAGCAGAGTGAGCATCGGAGAATTGCTGGACTCAGAGGCGAATGATGCGCCACCATTAGTACTGCGCATGAGACCCTGGGGCGTGGTGCCGATCACGATCGAAGTGTTCCCGGGCGTCATAGCGAGATCGAACAGCGATGACGCTCCGAGCTGCTGCCAAGTGCGTCCAAGATCCTCGGTGCGCCACAGCACGCCATCAGCGGAAGCAATTCCCATCACAATCGAACCGTCGGCAACGAGGCGGTGAAAGTCGACTTGTCCTCGCAGGGACTCCATTTTCCACGAGCGGCCACCGTCAGTGGATACGCCCAGTCCAAGGTCCGATGGCGCCTCCATTTCTGGCCCGGGATGTCCTGATGCAAGCCAAGTGGTTCCCGTACGTGTCAGACCCATCACGTCGAAGATCTCTTCTGTGACTCGCTGCGGTTGCAGACCGCGCTCCTGTTTCCAAAGGCCATCGTGAGTGCCAATGTAAATGGCGTCGCGGTCGAGCACGAGATTGTGGACGTGCCCCGTCAGAGAGTCTGTGCTGATCGTGCCTTCCGCCATTTGAGAGGCACCTGGGTCGGGGCGCTCGCTCATAGCTGAAGTGCTTGCCGCTGGTTGGGGGGTTGGACCAGCGGCTGTCGATGAGCAGGCGGCCAGGAGGATCACTGCACTGGTTGCACCAAGGACGAGCGCGAACGTTCGCCCCTTGACTCCCTGACGGTAGATCATGCGGAAACGAGCGTGTAGCCCGCCTCCGCAAGGATGGCGTTAACCCAATGCGTGCAGGTCATGCCTTGAACCGCATCCGTCAATGAACTCATGATTGCTCCTGTCAGTGGGATTGGCCGTCGCTACTTGCCGAGCATTTCTTTCATGTTGATGATCTCGGCACTTTGCCCGGTGATCACGGCCTGAGCCAACTTCCTGACCTCGCTGTTCCTAGTGGCCTTTACCACTCTTCTCGCTTCCGTGATCGCACCTTGATGGTGAGCAATCATCATCTGCACGAACAGCGTGTCGAATCTCTTTCCCCGAAGTCGCGCGAGTTCTATAACTTGACCATCAGTTGTCGATCCGCCTCCCATGTGTGACATAGATGACGTTGAACCAACTGCCATGGGTGCGCCCCAAGTCTTGAGCCACTGCTTCATTGTTGCGATCTCCGGCTGCTGAGCGGCGTTAATTTTCCTAGCCAATGCAAGTACCTGCGGTGACTTGGAAAACCTCAGTGCAAGGAACGCCATCTGGCTGGCTTGCTGATGATGAGGGATCATCATTTGGGCAAAAGCAATGTCGATTGCGTTGCCTGTAAGGACAGTTGATGAACTGGATGGTTTAGGGGCAGGAGTATTGGCTGCGAACGCGCTGCCGGACCAACCGAGAGTTGCAAGCAGCGCCGTAGCCGCGATTGCGCTGGCTTGCCTGGCGACGAGATGTTTCTCCATGAAAAATGAGTTCCTTACGTCATCACGGGCTTGTGTTGGGGACGCTGCATAGATGTGGCCGCCGCGCTTCTTCTTCAACTCGCAACTTTCAGGGGCCAATTGCATCCTCTCTGGAATGAACCCATTCTCCACGCACTTCGCTGTAGGAGTCCGAAGAGCTCGTCAAGATCTGATCAAGTTTGAGCCAGCGGCTTGATCAGATCTTCATAAAAGCTGGGCGCGGCCAAGGCTTGCGGTTGAGAGAATCGATCAGTGCGCTGATGGCGGTGGAGCAAGGAGCTATTGCAATGATGGCCTGGCCTGGCTTAGCGACGCGTATGCCATGAATGCGTGGGGTTGGTGGACGATGGCTCTTATGATGCTGATTTGCCTGGCCGTTGTGGGGGTGGGAGTGTGGGTGATTCTGCGATTCACCGCGAGTTCCAACCCTCCCTCCACAGTGCTAGCGACCTCAGCACGCGCGCTGCTTGATGGTCGATTCGCGAGGGGAGAAATCGACGCAGAGGTCTATGCCAACGCGCGGCGATTGCTCGATTCCAATGAAGCGGGCACAGGTGTCTGACTCACTTACGGTGCTTGTTGTCGATGATGAGGTTGCTCTGACTGGAGTCATTAGTAGTTACCTCGTGCGAGAGGGCTTCGACGTGGTGCGCGCGCATAGTGGTCCGGATGCTGTCGAGATGGCACGCATCCACCGGCCCAATTTAATAGTGCTGGACGTAATGCTGCCGGGATTCGATGGCATGGAAGCCTGCAGACTGATGCGCCAATTTACCGATGCGTACATCATCATGCTCACGGCCCGCGACGAAGAGGTTGACAGAGTCCTCGGTCTCACAGTGGGAGCTGATGACTACTTGGTGAAGCCATTTTCGCCACGCGAATTGATTGCGCGTATTCGTGCAATGCTGCGCAGACCGCGCTCGTCGGGAGGTGCCTCAACGCCTCGCCAACCCCTGTCATCGCGGGGACTCGTTCTTGACGTCGAGGCGCGCAATGCAATGCTTTCAGGACTGCCTATTGAACTTACGCGAACTGAGTTCGATCTCATGGCGGCACTGATGTCTCGACCTCAATTAGTGCTGACCCGACGGCAGTTAATTGAGTCGGTATGGGGACCGGGGTGGGTTGGCGATGAGCATGTTGTCGACGTGCACATCGCACATCTACGAATCAAATTGGGCGACAGCGCGGCAGACCCGCGTTTCATCCGTACCGTGAGAGCTGTTGGCTACGGACTTGTTGCATCGAAATGAGGAAGCCCGAGAGGTTTGCAAGCCGAATCATGCTGGCCCAGTCTGCCGTTGTCGGGATTGGTGCAGCTACTTTGATTTTGACCGCATGGATCGTGGCCCCGCCACTTTTTCACTATCACTTGAACCACTTGGGTGTAATATCGCCCACTCTTCAAGTGCACTCTGAGGAAGCTTTCGCATTCTCCTTCGCCATCTCCGTACTTGTAGCTTCTGCAGTCTCCATCGCCGCCGCCGGAGCAGTTTCTTGGATCCTTGTTCGACGAGTGTCGCGGCCCGTGGAA
>Ga0075012_10005655_pt1 | contig 11437 bp, 11 predicted proteins | sample All_14_2_FD_71474 | JGI IMG/M metagenome (GOLD analysis project Ga0075012, IMG submission 71474) | Freshwater microbial communities in response to fracking from Pennsylvania, USA - Allegheny Zone_MetaG_DW_15 | ecosystem: Environmental > Aquatic > Deep subsurface > Groundwater > Drilled...
CAAAAGACCGCCACGGCGTGGGCACAGCCCGCCGCCCGCCGCCCTGCTCGGTGCCATCTGCATTCACCAGCAAGCCACCCACCATGCCCACCCGCTCCGCAGACTGCAAGGCGGCCAACAATATCGACACGGCACCGGGCTGAATAACGCAATCCGGGTTAAGAAACAACAAAAACGGCGCAGACGATACAGCTACGCCGATGTTGCACGCTGCGGCAAAGCCGACATTGGCCTTGTTACGAACGATCCGGAGTCGGCGATCGCCTTCAAACTGATGTGCGCATTCCTCGATACTCGAATCGCTCGATGCGTTGTCAACAAGCACGACCTCATGCACCTGTGGCATTGCAGCCTCAATGGCAGAGGACAACAAGCATCCAGCGTTGTAATTTACAATAACCGCTGTGATAGACGCTTTGCCACCGATGTGGTCAACCATATCCTTCATGCATCTGCTTTCATTTAGCGCTCTGTGAGTGAATCAAGTGCCCGCTCCAATACGTCAAGATCAATGCTGTAACTCCTATGCATCGGGTGTCCGCGCTGACCACTTTGATGTCCAAGAACATAAAAAAACTGGCGTTTCAGTACTGCGGCGAGGTTTGAGTAAAAATAATAATTGGCATTTTCGTAATACGGAGACAGCGCCAGTATCCGGCAGCCCGCTGATGCGAATATCATATTGGCCAGAGCTGCCCCTATCGGCGCCACGATGATTCTCGCTGTATGACACGTCTGAACCTGTTCAATGAATGACAGTCTGGTTGGATCGACGAAAGTGTAGCCTTCTTTTCGCAGCAGTGCCTCGATCTCAGCCGAGTTCGTTAGGCCACGCAGATTGTTACTACTATCGCTACGGCACAGGAATATTTTTTCGAAGTTGCGAGCGTCTGGAGGTGGTAGTTTATCCAGCACCGCAGTATGCAGCGCCTCTAGCGCCGGTGCCGAAAAGGTATTGACGATCTTTGGCGTACCGGTATTAAACAGGCCATGCGGTATGTAGGGCTCGTAACCCGCCTGCGATATGCAGACCAGTCTTCTCACACGCACACGCTGCCAGCGCTCAACGAAAATCAGTTGCCGTTGTTTGCCGCCTACAGTACCGATCGAGTTGTAGATATTACGATGCAGCCCACAATCGACCAGCAGCGGCAAATCCTCGTATAGCGAGTGGGTGTTTAGTACGGCCAGTTTTGGTAGCGTCTCAGTCAGCCAATGCGCATAGTTTGCGGTGTTTTGCCCAAGTAGCGAGATGCCTGCATCGATCTCGATTCCCTCACCGGTGAGATAGAGCTGTAGTAATCGCTGCGAATGGTCGATCGACGTCACGCCAAAAATATCGGCCGGACAGGCGTCGGCGAATTCGACGAAGCAGTCGGGCGCAAGAGCCGCTTCGCCGGCCAGGATAAAGTCGGTACCGCCCACCACAGCGACATCGTTTAGATCCACCACATCGATCTTTGGCAGTTCGATGGCGACTGAACGTGGCGTAGCGCTGATCGCGCTGTTGCGATCATTCAGGAAAGCAGGGCCAGGAATATGAGTGGGCTGCGCCGCAAACACTGGAATACGCGCCACCAGGTGGTCGCCCATGTAACTGCCAAATCGAACCAGATTGAAGCGTGAAACGCTCGCCGTCGGCTTCAAGTGGCAATAAGCACGATAGACGGAGCAATAGAGCATTGTGGCCAAGGCGCGCACGGCCCGGAACACCAAATACCGCGATAAATGCAGGCGGTAAAACCTAAGTATCCTTGAGAACAAAGTATGGTCCGGCCGTGTATGGTTATTAAGGTCCGCCGTTTGTCTCGAGATATTTCATCGCTGTTTTGAACGCTGCCAGGTCGATTTCATAATTCTTGTGGACCACATGACCCCATTGATCCGCCTGCAGGCCGAGCGCATAGGACATGGTGTGGCCCAGCGCCCCCATGAAGTTGGAAAAATAGTAATAGTTGGCGTTGTGGTACCACGGTGACAGACCCAGCACCTTACAGCCAGGCGGCGTGAAGATTGTGTTGGCCAGCGCAGCACCAAGTGGCGAAATTATTTTCCGTGCATTGGAGAATACCCTTATCTGATCTTCGAAACTCAGCTTGGCGGGGTCAAGCATCGTGTAGCCGAATTTCTTGATGATGCGCTCGATATCATCGATGTTGGTGACGTGACGGGTATTGCCGCAGCTCTCCGGCGACCGGAATAGATAAAGCTTCTTTGGCGCCGTGAGATCAATGCCTCCGGTGGCCGCATGCGCAGCGTTGCGAAGCATATTAAGCGCGTAGGCAGAGAAGGGAAATTCTGCTGCAGTAGGAACCGAAAGTTCTTTGGTTTGCAAGAAGTGGCGGTATTCTGGTGGAATGTAAGCAGGCGGCGTGACTTCGATCAGCGAATCCACCTTAACTGTTTCCCAGCGCTTGATGCGAATAATCTCGCGCCGATTCTTGTTGAACAATTCAATCGACTTGACAAAGTTCGGATGAATCCAAGCATCGACGAGCAGCGGATAGTCCCTCCACCCCTGCACCGAGTCGACCAGCAGCAGCTTTGGCAGTGTTTCAGTGAGCCAGTGCGCGTAGTTGCCGGTGCAGGAGCCGAGCATAGAGATGGCTTTTTCTACTGATTTTGTCTGAGTCGAGAACAGCGAGACTGTCTTCGTGGCGAGGTTGATTTCGGCGATTCCGTTCAACTCAGCGGGACAGACGTCGCGCTCCGGCAGAAATTCATCCGGATATACGATGTGACCATCCATGGAAATGAAGTTTGTGCCGCCAATAACATTGGCGTTTCGCAGGTGAAAGAGTTCCAGCCGCGGCATGTCAAGCTGCACGGTCGGGTCGCCAATGGGTTTGAACGGATACTTGCCCAGAAACCGCGGACCAGCGATCGGTTTGCTGCTGCCGGGTTCGATCACAATACTGCCCAGTGCATGCTGCGCGGCAAAATCGGACATGGTCACCAGCATGTATTTCCGCCCCTTGAGGCCGTGCAGAACTTTCACCCTTGCCTTGAAATAATGGCTATGGCAGACGGTGATCGCACCGCGCAATGTTTTGAATGATCGGTATTTGAACAGGTATTTGTAAAACAGCGCACGCAGCACGAAGCGCACCTTGAACGGCAGACTACGCATGAACCAGTAGCAGTGATAGCCCATTGCCCTTCCTCGCCAGAATGCTTTGAGGAGAACCGTCTTCAATCCGAATACGGCCTTGAACGGCAGACTACGCATGAACCAAAAGCAGCGATAACACTGACCCCGCAGGAGCCAAAATACCCTCAACAACCCAGCCCTACCTCGCCAGAAAAGCGTTAATAACTGAGCCTTCATAACTTGGGCGGCAAAAAGATATCTTTTTCTTCCGAATTCAAAGCACCATCTGTATAAGCCCGAGTGAGGCTCAGGCGTTCCGGCAATTTTTTTAAGAAATGCTTCTGCAAAGGCTTCTCTATATAAAAGTAACAGGCCCTTGACACCAAAATCATCAACGCGATGTATAGCAAAAAAACTGAAGGCGAATCAAAAACTTGCCCCCCCACCCGAAAGTATTTAAACACCACCAGCACTAGGACCTGAATCGGGAAATGTAAAAGATATGATGAGTACGTCAAACTAGAGACATAATCGCAAAACCTAACCACCCTACTAGCTTTAGAAAGCCCATTTAAATCGAGCTGAACCATCAGAACCAAAAGTGGGAAAAACAGGAAAAAGCCAATATTGTGAAACGGAATTTTCTCTCCACCCAAATACTTTTTCAGCAAAAAAACGAATATCACAGCACTCAAACCACACAAAAAAAACCAAATTTTTTTAGACTTTATTTTTACAATCAAATAATGCACCAAAACACCGGTGTAGAAAAACCAAGCACACATTCCGAAATACCACAATGGAGTACCGTAATTTGATATAACAGCCCCAAAAGCGAGTATTGCAAGTGGCAAGATAGCTCCAAAACTAAAAATATATTTGTGCGTAATAAAGTATAGAAAAAATATTCCCTCCTCTATCGAAACAGACCAGAACGGGGTATTAAATGACGACCCCACCTGAAACCCCCAAAATGCAATAAAAAAAACGTTCAAAAAAAAATGGTAAAGATCATTTATTGCGGTAATCTGATAATAACCATAGAGCTTGTACGAAGCGATTTGAAATACAGCTATGAGACATAGCGTCAGAAAGTGGAGGGGATAAAGTCGCGAAAATCTACGAATAAAAAACTCTTTAGCCGACGTTCCGGTATGCGAATACACATGCGAGAACACAAATCCGGAAATAAGCCAAAATAGCTGAACCGCCCAATACCCATCTGTATAAAATGGCCTTAAGTAGTCAAAAAAAGGCTGCCTCGAATTCCCTGGTGTCAAGCCTATTTCTGGTGTCCAATAGAAATGATGATAATGCCAAACGAGAATAACAATTGCACTCAGACCGCGCAACAAGTCAACGAAGTGAAACTTTTGGTCCCGATTCGTTAAATATATCCCCGGCATATCAAAAATCTCTCAGACTTTTAATTATGTGATCAACTTCAGCCACAGTCATAGAGGGATACATTGGTAGACTTAGTATCTCAGAGGCCAGCAGTTCGGAAATTGGCAAAGGTTTGTTCATCATACCGACATAACACTGTTGCAGATGAGGAGGAATTGGATAGTGCACGAGAGTCTCCACCCCATGCTGCTTTAGATGTCGCTGTAGCTTGTCCCGTTGTGCCGTGCGTACCACATAGAGATGCCAAACAGGATCGGCCCAAGTTGGCACATTGGGAGCTTGAATTCTTGTTCCAACCAACGCTTCGGTGTAACGTTGAGCAATCTCACGGCGGCGAGCATTCGCGCCATCGAGCTTACTTAGCTTCAGCGCAAGAAATGCCGCTTGCATTTCATCAAGGCGAGAGTTGTAGCCCAATTTATCGTGCCGATACTTCACTTTCGAGCCGTAATTGCGCAACTCGCGTACTTTGTCAGCAATTGCGGCGTCGCTAGTAAGAACAGCGCCACCATCGCCCAGTGCACCTAAATTCTTGCCAGGATAGAAACTAGTCGCCGCCGCATGGCCGAGACTTCCGACGTGGCGATCATGATATCGTGCCCCTTGCGCCTGCGCCGCATCCTCGATGACGACCAGCTTGTGGCGCTCGGCAATGCGGTTGATGACATCCATGTCGGCGGGCTGGCCATACAGATGGACCGGAATGATTGCGGCGGTGCGCGGTGTGATTTCCGCCTCAATCGCTGCCGGATCGATGTTGTACGTGTGCGGGTCCGGTTCGACGGCAACTGGCTTCGCCCCGGTGCGCGTGACAGCCAGCCATGTTGCTATGAAGGTGTTCGATGGAACCAGCACTTCGTCGCCTGAGCCGATTCCATAGGCTTCGAGCAGCAGGTGAATGGCATCCAAACCGTTGCCAACGCCGATGCAATGCTCTACGCCGCAGTATTCGGCGAATTTTGTCTCGAACGATTCAAGTTCTTTGCCGACAATGTACCAACCAGAGTCGAGCACACGCGTGAATGCCGAAACCAGTTCAGCTTTCAATTCTTGGTGAGGGGCTTTTAGATCAAGAAACGGAACTTTCATCGTTTCCCCATGCGCGCTGCACGCAGAAAATCATCGTAATTACGGAAGTAGTCTCCCTCGTCGTAAAACGCCGAAGCCAGCACCATGCAAACCGCGCCGGAGCTAAAATTGTCGAGATCCCGCCACATCATTGGAGGAATGTACAGACCATTGTAGGACCGATTCAAACTAATGACCTTCTTCTCAAAACCATCGTCCAGCGTGATGTCGAAACTGCCGGACATGGCAATCATGAGTTGATGCAGTGCCTTGTGGCCATGGCCGGCCCGCGCCGCGCCGCCAGGCACGTCATACAGGTAATAGGTGCGCTTGATCTCGAAGGGAATGTGTCGTCCCGACTCGATGAAGGTTAGGTTGCCTCTATGGTCGTTGATTCGCGGTAACTCAATGAGCTTTAAATCGCTTATGGGCATACTGGCTCCGAATTGTCACTTGAGGCGGTGCCAGCCGCGACGCCACCGGACGTTGTTGCGCTTTTTTGCGGGATGAAAAACATCACGGTTTCGTAGATGGATTCAGTGTAATGGCGCAGGTATATCTGATAATCGCTGCGTAGCGATAAGATCTTGCGCGGAATGCGCCAAAAATCGCCTACGTTGTGATACACGCATAGTGCGAGCCGCGGGTGATAGGTCGTTATGGTTTGTTTCGCGCCCTCGATCGCCAGCATTTCGGCGCCTTCGATATCCATTTTAATCAGCGTCGGTTTAAAGCGGTCCTGAAGCACGTCGTCGAGTCGGCCCACCTCAATGCGGATCGAGCCGGTCGCTGATATCTTCGAGCCCGAGCCCTGAGGCTCGAGGCGCAGCGTTTCTTTCTTGTCGGACAGCCCGTGAGGATGGCAGTAGATATTTGGTATGCCCTGCAGCGCATCCATGCACTTCCGGTAGTTTTCCGGCTCGGGCTCGAACAGATGGATGGCGTTGTACTCGGGGCAGCGCTTGACGAACTCTAGGCTGTTGTACCCGTTGAAGCCGCCAACATCGATGAACGTCTCACCGGCGGGCGCCAGCTGCAAAAAATCCTCAAAGTATTGCTCAGGCTCGCGCGCGCTGAAGCCCTGTAAGTCGTCCAGATCGTAATTGAGTCGGAAGCTGACCAGCTTGCGGAAAATGGTGCGCGACGTCTCGTCGGCAAGCAGCCCATGGATCCACTCGTAGTCGGCTTCGTGAACGCGAAAATCATCAGCGAACTGTTCATTGAATACCACCGGCGCCAACGATTGCAGGCCTGAATATTTCAGGAAGGAAAAGTAATCGAGGTTTTGCAGGCCGAGTTCGTCAAGCTGTTTCTTTGCTGACAGCGGCTTGCCTCCGGCTGCGATCAAGATCAGGGCGTTGCTCTCGACGTCCTTCGTTTTGCGGATGGGCGTGCCCTGAAACATGGTCTCGCTGGTGAAATCGTCGATGACGCCATCCACACTGACATGTTCTAACACGCTACGGGTGTAGACATTCCTGCCGAAAATATATTTGGGGCGCGGATCCTGCGCACAGAATTTGGCGCAGAACTCAACGGCAACGCTGCGCTTGGCGGCTTCGTTTTGCGGCTCGAGTATCAGTACGCTCATTGCAGATCAATCCAGGGTTGGTTAGTTGTCACGATAGATTTCCTCTAGAGATTCAAGAGAGACGAATTCGGCGAGACGCGGCGTTACCTCTAGCATGATTGATGCGTCCGGGTATTCGGCAAACAAGATAGCCAGCTTATCGAATGGTGCTGCCTTCAAACGCTCGCCGCTGCTTTTTAGCGGTGTAATGTGCACATTGACAGCGGGAATAGTGTGCGAAAAGGTGTAGGTCGTCAGCGGATTTCGCACCGAGATAGTGTGCCGCCCAATCGGTTTGTACACGACAGGTGTGGCGTTGGGGCGGATAATTTCGCCAAGGAACGGACGCACGAAGTAATCCATATAAGAGGTGCCGGTCGATCGCTCAATGAGACTGCCGTACAGGTCACCTGGACAGCGCCGCATGCACTCAATAATCCAGTATTGCTCGCTGTTGGCAATAAACTGCGTATGGAGCAGGCCATCCTGCAGATCAAGTTGCTTGACCAGCTGCGCCATCTTCGCGCGGACTTCACCCTGCATGATGGTGGCGAGTCGAGACGGATGATTGGAGCAGTCGACTTGATATGGATACACCGAGCAGAACTCGTCGACGAAGAAATCGGCGACGATTTCACGATTGTGAATAAACGCCGAGTGGCTATACAAAGCGCCATCAACAAATTCCTCAAGCACGATTTCGCCGCTGCGCGAAGCTTGGCGCGCGGCATCAACCGCAGCACTGAGCTCCGATGCGTCCAGCACCTTGGTAACGCCGCGACCGCTAAAGCTGTCGATCGGTTTCACTAGTAGAGGATACATTAGCCCGCTGACATTAATCGGCCGGTTCACTTGTTGGTGGTTGGCGCGCGGCGCGGGAACCTCGTATTGCTGAGTAATGCGACGAAATTCGTTTTTCGTGTGGAGAATAGCAGCCACATCAAAATTATCGAAACCCGGATAGCCTAATCGTTCAGCGAACCAAGCACACGACATGTACGAGTAGTCGTTGCAGGTCGGCACGACGTAATCGAATTTTTCCGACTCGACCAAGTGTAGCAGCGCCTCGCGATCCGAATAGTCGATATAGAACGAAGCATCGGCGTATTGATGGCATGGGTCTGTCGTCAGACTGCCACAAACCGACACATGCAATCCGCGTTTTTTTAACAGAAAAAATATCGGTGCAGCACTGAAACTGCTTCCCACCAAAAGTGCTCGTTTCATAAATGATGCGGTTTTAAATTCATAATGACTTGTGCCAGCCTATTAGATATCCACGGATTCCCACTTATGACTATGCGAGGAACGAGCAATAGCCTCAAGCATCTTGAGACCTTCAATGGATTCTTCCACTCCAAAAACATAACTGCCAAACTCCATTCTTCCGGTTAATCGATACGAGACAAGTGCTTCAGCAATATCCACGTAATAGTTTGCAAATGCCTCAAGAAACCCCGCAGGATGTCCCACCTTAAATCTCTGGTAACGGGACTTGTTGCCTATAAATATTCCTTGGCATGACCGATCCATAACCATTCTTTTACCCTGATTATCGGCATAGTATAGATACTCTGGATTTTCCTGAACCCATTCGGCAGCCCCCTTCTCGCCAAAAATTCTTATGCGAAGGCCATTTCGATATCCTAAGGCCACCTTGCTGAACCAAATTCCACAGTGAATGTTGCCGGAATAACGCACCAAACATTGCGTACTGTCTATGATTTTCGGAAAATTACCGCTTGATGAAGATAAAGCAACTACTTCTTCTGGAGTTTCGCCAAGCAGGAAGCGCGCCATCATATGCAGATGGACAGCAAGATCCAAGTATAGCGTCGGAATCGCGCCATCATGTAACCGCCATCCTTGCGGTTGTATTGGCATCCCGTCTTCAGCAACTTTTGCAAAGCCTTCTTGGGGCATTTCCATCAGAACCTGATGAATTTTGCCAAACACTCCAGATGCGATCATATGCTGAAGCTCCCGAATCATCGGATAGCCGGTGTAGTTATATGTTACGGCTAGAAATCCGTTTTTTTTTGCGAGATCATTGCTGAGCGCAAGTGCCTCGGAGGATGAGGTTACCAATGCTTTCTCACACACAACTGGAAGCCCTGCTTCTAGACAGTTCGACACATGCACCCCGTGCTGATCTTGTGGGGTTAACACAATCACAGCATCAAGATTCCTCGATTCATTCTGTAGCATCACAGCCAGACTTGAATATGCTCGCTGTTGATCTACTCCATACTCAGCCGCTGTTGCTCTACTATTGTTAATATTCCGACTAAAGCAGCCTGCAACCAACTCGTACCTTTGATCCATCGCGATGGCTGACCGATGCGCACGCCCTACCGCCGATTCATAAGCCCCTCCGACAAAGGCAACTTTGAGTTTTTCATCCTTAGGTTTAAATGTTATGTTCATTAGTGAGTCTTTTCTCTAAAGTAATCATCGGCAACAACTGCAGCGCTTCCGTCGATTCTAATCTGACCATAAGCTGCTCCAGCAGTTGTTCTTGATAAACCAGGTTCTCGCGCATAAGGCGAACTTTTTCGCGCAAATCGGATACCGCAATGGAAGGAGGAAATTTGTTCATTTTCTATTCGCCAGATATCGATCCAACACCTCATCCGGTAAGCCATCAGCAACGAGCTTGCCATGATCAAGCCATAGAACACGGTTACAAAGCGATTTGACTAATAGATGGTCATGCGACACCATGATCATGATATTTGCCTTGTCAATCAGGGCGTACATCCGAGCCTTAGCTTTGGCCATAAAAGCAGCATCGCCGCCAGCAAATATTTCGTCGAGCACCAAAATGTCGGGATGCATAGCTGTGGCTAAAGAAAAAGCCAGCCGCATGTACATTCCGGTGGAGTAATACTTAACTGGAGTGTCAATGAATTCCTCCAGTTCCGCGAAGGCAATTACTTCGGGTTCTATGTTATTCAATTGCTGTTTGCTATAGCCAAGTATGGCGCCATTCAAATAGATGTTTTCACGACCGGTAAATTCCGGATGAAATCCGGCACCGATTTCCAGCAATGGTGCAATACGGCCAGTGACCGAAATATTGCCCTCTACCGACTCATAAACCCGGCACAAAGCTTTCAGCAAAGTGCTTTTTCCCGCGCCGTTATGACCGACGATGCCGACCCGTTCACCTGCCTTGATATCGAAAGAGATACCCTTGACAGCCCAAAAATCTGAAAAAGAGGGTGGTCCGTTTCGTTTAAAGAAATTCGAAAAATAGCTCTTTAGTGATGGCGAACGGTCGTGGTAAATACGAAACTTGATCGACAGATCTTCAACGTGAATACTTGACATATTTTTCACAACCTGAAGACAATTTTTTTCTCATTACGGAGAAAAACAAATAAACCAACTGCCATGGTAACAACAGAAATAGTAGTTACCTGCAAAAGAACTTGGCCGCTTGGCAGGGTAGCCTCAATGAGTGGCACCCTAAAAAGCGCGATAAAAGGAGTGACCGGGTTAAGCCCAACTAGCCAGGCAACCTTACCCATCAGAGCATCGTGTTTGTACAAAACTGGCGTTAAAAAGAACAAACCCTGCATGGCGATAGCTATCACGTATTGAAGATCGCGGAAAAATACCGTGGCAATGGACATGAGCAACCCGAAACCCATGGCGAAAAGGAAAAGCAGCAAAAAACTTATGGGTAAAAATAGCAGCGACCAGGAAAGCGTACCACCGAGCGCAAGAATGATGACGAATAAGGCAATGAATGAAAGCAAACTGTCAATAAGCAATGCACAAGCAATACTTAAAGGAAAGATTGCTTTCGGAAGGTAGATTTTCTTGATGAGGCCTTCGTTGTTAATAAAAGCCGCGCCAGATTGCGTAACGACCGAGCTGAAGAAATTCCAGGGAATCATCCCTGCAAATAAAAAGACGGCAAAAGTTTTTAAATCTGCTTTAAACAAGGTTGAAAAAACAACCGCCATGACAGACATCATCAGAAGGGGATTGATGAGCGTCCATAGGTAGCCCAGCACAGTGCGGCGATAACGAAGGATAAGTTGCTGTGCAATCAACTGCTGCAGCACATTACGGCTGCCATACAGTTCAACTAATGTCACAGAGAAATCACGCATCAGGCGAACATCTCGGCTTCGGTGAACGGTGCGCCCGATGCATCCTTGCCGGAAAGAATGGGCTGGATGCCTTGCGGCCATTTGATCTGGAGTGTGGGGTCATTCCAGCGGATGCAGCGCTCATAAGCAGGGGCATAGTAATCGGTGGTTTTGTAGAGAAACTCGGCATTTTCGGAG
>Ga0075012_10005656_pt1 | contig 11437 bp, 9 predicted proteins | sample All_14_2_FD_71474 | JGI IMG/M metagenome (GOLD analysis project Ga0075012, IMG submission 71474) | Freshwater microbial communities in response to fracking from Pennsylvania, USA - Allegheny Zone_MetaG_DW_15 | ecosystem: Environmental > Aquatic > Deep subsurface > Groundwater > Drilled...
CCAATGAAACGTAGACGATCTCCGGATGTGAGGGCGACTGCGCCAAGCGCCGCGTACGCAGATGGCGCGGAAGGCCTTGACTCGAAAGCGCCCAATGGACACCGCCATCAGGACTCGCATAGACGCCCTTGGCGGTCGCGATCAAAAGCCGTTGCGGCTGCTGCGCATGAATCGAAAGATCGTAAATTGCGACATCGCCGAGTTGCTTATCCGTCACCATCTGCTGCCAGGTTGCACCGCTGTCGCAACTTTTATAAAGCGCACCCTGTCCGCCGCGACGCTCACGCGGCTGTCCAATCGCGGCGTAGAGGATCTCGGGATGACGAGGATCAATCGCCAGTTTACTCACCATGGCGGAATAGCCATGTTCCTGCACCGGCGGAAAGCCTGTGCGCAGCCACTGAAAGGTCCGTCCGCCATCCACGCTTTTGTAGACCCCGCTCTTGCCGCCCACGTAGAGGATGTCCGGATTGTTCGGATGCTCGACCATGCATTCGATGAAATAACATTGCAACCCAACCGTGCTGACGCGATAGGTACGTCCGCCATCGTCTGAGCGATAGACGCCGCCCACATCGCAACCGACATAGAGCCGATTCGGGTTGTGCCGACTCGCGAGGATCGACTGAATCCACCCGCCACCACCTGGGCCGACCATCTCCCAAGCCCCAGCACATTGGCTCAAAAGAAGCACCCCAAGAACGCATTTCAATGGTACGGTTTTCATATTTCCTTACGGATCTATTTTGAACGATTGCATCAATCGCTGTTGCACAATCGCTGGATAAGTTTCCCCCTCTGTACTGCCTGCGCCCTTCACGTGTACGCCAAAGGTCAAGCTATCCCCATAGCAGACAATCCGATCACCCGCTTGAACCTGCGGCAACAAAACATCAGCAACGAGGTTACCCAGCACGGCATATCCCTCGCGCGTCAGATGCACGCCATCTTTTGCACCGCAATTCATTTCGCAGCGCACCAGCGAATTGGATGCAACCGTGGCACCTCCGAGGGCTGCCACACGTTCGTGCAGATCCACACACGGCAATTGATACTGTTTTGCCAGTTGCCGAATGCGCGCATTGTAAAGATTCAGGTAGGCTTGCAACGCCTGACGTTGCGGATGATTCGGATGCCGTTCAGCAACATACGCTTCAATAATCGGATTGCAGGTGACCACGACGATTGTACGCACGTGGTTGGTCCTCAACTGCTGGATCATCTGTTCCATAGTGTGCGTGTACGCATCCAGCGGACAGAGGTTCTTTGAATTCATGGCGTCGTTCATACCAAAGTAAAGCACCACATGCTGAGGATGACGCGCCAACACATCCTGTCCCAGCCGGGCCAATGCCTGAACGGAATTCCGACCGGAACATCCGGCATTAAAAACCGTGACAGGCGCGACTTCTGCCGCGCCTGTCACCTGTGCAAGGAGCAAGGCTCCCATACACATGTTTTTCAACCATTGGATCATGCCTTAGACCACGTAGGTGGACGCTGCGGTGTTGCCTCCGCTCTCCGTCCAGATGTGATGGAAGAATTCGCCGCGCGGTTTATCGACGCGTTCAAAAGTATGCGCGCCGAAGTAGTCGCGCTGCGCTTGCAGGAGATTCGCCGGCAGACGTGCACTGCGATACGAATCGAAGTAGTTCAATGCCGTGCTCATGGCCGGCACGGGAATACCGAGTTCAACCGCAGTCTTAATCACCTCGCGCCACGCTTGCTGCGCCTTGACCACGACCTTCTTGAAGTAGGGATCAAGCAACAGGTTGGCGAGTTCCGGATTCTTGTCAAACGCATCGCGGATATTGCCGAGGAAGCGCGCACGGATGATGCAACCCTGACGCCACACGAGCGCAATTTCGCCGTAATTCAGATTCCAGCTATACTCCTTCGCTGCTGCGCGCATCAACTGATACCCCTGCGCATACGAGCAGATCTTCGATGCATACACAGCCTGTTCCAGCTGCTTGACAAAGAGTTTTTTGTCGATCTTCTTGGCCTTAGCCGGCGTATAGCTCAGCACCTTGGCTGCAGCCACGCGCTCATTCTTAATAGCGGAGAGGCAGCGTGCAAAGACCGCTTCCGCGATCTGCGGAATGCCGATACCCAGATCGAGGCCCGCCGTCGAGGTCCACTTGCCTGTTCCCTTCTGGCCTGCTGTATCGAGGATCACATCGACCATCGGCTTCTTGGTTTCGTCGTCATACTGCGACAGAATATCCGCCGTAATGTCGATCAGGTAGCTGTCCAGCACGCCCTTGTTCCATTTCGCGAAGATCTTCTGCATCTCCTTAGCGGAGAGGCCGAGACCGCGGGCCAACAGATCATACGCTTCGCAGATGAGCTGCATGTCGCCATACTCAATGCCGTTGTGAACCATCTTCACAAAGTGGCCGGCACCATCCGAGCCGATCCATGCGCAGCAGGGCTCGCCCTTGTCCGTCTTGGCCGCAGTCGCCTGGAAAATATCCTTCACATACGGCCATGCCTTGGCATCGCCGCCAGGCATGATTGCAGGTCCCTTCAGCGCGCCCTCTTCGCCGCCGGAAACACCGGTCCCGATAAAGCGAAGTCCCTTTTCCGCGAGATACTTGGTCCGGCGGATCGTATCCGGGAAGTGGCTGTTGCCGCCGTCAATAATGATGTCGCCCTTCTCCAGCACGGGCAGCAGCGATTCAATCGTCTGATCCACTGCGGAACCGGCCTTCACCATGATCATCACGCGGCGCGGCTTCTTCAGCGATGCGGAGAGTTCTTCGAGCGTGTGGCAGCCGATGATGTTCTTCTGCTTGCCGCGTCCTTGGACAAAAACATCGACCTTTGCCACCGTGCGGTTGTAGCACGCCACGGTAAAGCCTTTGCTCGCCATATTCAAAATCAGGTTCTCGCCCATCACGGCGAGACCGATCAGCCCAATATCCGCCTTCTTTGAACTTTTTGCCATTGTTTTACCTTTCATCTTTCTTACACACCGCTGTACGCGGCAAATCCACCGTCAATCGGCACCACCACGCCCGTCACAAAGCCAGCGGCCTTATCCGAGACGAGCCACAGCAGTGCGCCGAGCAGCTCATCGGCTTCGCCGAAACGACCCATGGGCGTCTGATTCAGAATCTTTTCCGAACGCGGGGTCAAAGACCCATCCGCATTGGTCAGCAGCGCGCGGTTCTGATCCGTCAGGAAGAAGCCCGGGGCAATTGCATTCACACGGATACCGGCCTTGGCCATGTGCACAGCCATCCACTGCGTGAAGTTACTCACTGCAGCTTTGGCGCCGCTGTAGGCAGGGATCTTGGTCAGCGGACGGAAGGCGTTCATTGACGAGATATTGATAATCACGCCCGAACGGTTGCGCGCCATCTTCTTTGTGAACGCTTGCGAGGGCAACAACGTGCCGAGGAAATTCAGGTTGAACACAAATTCGATGCCCTTGGGATCCAGATCGTAGAACGTCACGATTTCGCGGTGTTCGACCAAGAGGTCATCGGGATTAAGGTATTCCATCGACGTTGTACCCTTCGGATGGTTACCGCCTGCGCCATTGATGAGGATCGAAACTTCGCCCAGCGCCGCCTCAATCTCGGCATTGGCTGCTTCAAGGCTGGCCTTATCCAGAGCATTGCAGGCAACGGCCATGGCCTTGCCGCCACTCTTCACGATTTCGTCGACCACGCGCTGGGCCGATTCGAGCTTCAAATCAGCAACCGCAACAGCGGCTCCACACTCGGCCAACGCTTTTGCAAAAGCACTGCACAAAACACCGCCACCCCCTGTGACGACGGCCACCTTCCCGGTCAAATCGACCTTGAATGGAATTGTCATTTTCTCTCCTTGTCATTGATGACTGTATTACTCAAATCGTTCACGTACGGCCCAGAGACCGATCGCCGGGTTGCTGATAAAGAAGATCTCTTCACCATCCGGCAAGGTCTGATAGCCATCCTTCAGCTGCTGTGGATTGTACCGTTCCATCAGCGTTTGAATATCCGCGTATGCAAATCCGGCCTGTTCGATTTCCTGACGTGACAGTTCGCCCGCCGCGTAGGTGATGCTGAAACGACCTTCCGAAGAGCCGTGAATCAGATGCGCCGCAGCCCCGAGGTTTTCCTGCAATTCTGGATTGGCTTTCACCGCAGCCAGCGTCTTCTCTGTGCCGAAATAACCATACTTCCGGATCAAACGGTCAATCTGCGGATCTTCACCGAACTCCTTGACCCCCGGCGCGAGAATCAGCAGTTCACCACCATCCGCCATGGCCATACGCGTACGGTAAATCGCCTTGTTGCCGAGCCATGTACTTTTAAATTCAGAGGGATCGAGATAGACCACGCACTTCTTAAATGCGCGCGGCACCATTTCAAAGTTGACCTCCAGAGCCAACGCCGCCGCGCGTTCAAAGACGGTCACGTCATCGCCGATGAAGAGTCCTCGCACCGCAAGTCCGCCACGTTCCGCGCGACCAACGACGGTCTGGACATAGACGATCTGCGGCAGCAGGTGTCCAAAGTGGTCGCTGCCATAATTAAACAACTTGCGCACGGGTGTATCCGCACGCCCCATGATGCGTTCCATACCATACACCGCGCCCACATAATGGCTGCGATTGATCGCAACCGAACCACCGGTTCCCACGAAAATGTTCTTGTTGTAGTTGGCCATGCCGATGACTTCGTGCGGCACCACCTGTCCCAACGAAAGAATCAGATCAAAATCGCCCTCTTTCAGCAGTCGATTCACCTGCACCGGCCAATCGAAATCGAGCTTGCCTTCCGTAACCTCCTTGACATATTCAGGAGGCACCGTGCCCAGGGTAATCACGTCGTTACGCCAATCATGAACTTTAAAGAGATCGAGCGGCATAGAACCGAACATCTCGCGCACCTGTTTTTCCGTCATGGGCGAATGCGTCCCCAAGGCGGGCAACACAGCCGCAAGCTTGTCGCCGTAATACTCGTAAGCCAGCTGTGTCAACAGCCCGGCTTGCGAATGAAACCGCGTAAAATCGGGAGGCAACACCAAGACACGCTTACGAGGTCCTAATTGCGCCAACGCCTCAAACAACCCATTTTTTATTTGTTCCGTGGTGAGACACGTTTCGACGGAACCTTGACTAAGCAGCACCATAATCAACCCTTATCCATTTACTCGTGGTTTAATGATAATTATTCTTGCATACCTTCGAGCATAAATCAATCGGCAACTTCGACTGGACGCATCCCTGTTTCATCGACCTATCGAACGTGCATTTGCGCGACATCGCGCAAAATCGTCACGTCTAGACTTTTGTTCATAAATCTGTTATTTTTAACCTAAATTGTATGTGGGGGTTGAGAATGATCAGTTTAATTGATGCCACGCCAGTCTTACTTGTTTTGACTGCCTATGCGATCAAGAAAGGTGGCTCATCGTGTCGTTCCTATTGGATCGCCTGGGTCGGGTTAGCGATGACGATACTGAGCAATCACTTTCTCATTACCCTCAAAGCCCCAGCCCACACGCACGCATTCATGTACGGTGTGATGAGCGCACTGCTGGCACATCTCTGCTGGATTATCTTTCTTAGGCGTCATGCAACGCTTAACCTCCGCGTTGCACTTGGATTATTCGCCAGCCTCGGCCTGCTTTTCGCCGTGCGGCTCCTCCCTGCCTTTCACGACGCTTATTGGCTCGCAGGAGCGATCGCGCTCCACATCATCTTGACGATTGTGTGTGTGGCCTATGCCTTTGGCAAGCACACTTTATCCCGCATGTGGCGCTATGCCTTCTGTACACTGGCCGGTTCGGATCTCATGCTGGGCTACAATCTCTTTCTCTACGTTCCTGACATGGAGCCACTGATTGAACTAACTTACCTGATCAGTCTTGCGGGCATTGCCATCGCGATTGCGCGATGCGCTCAAAAGCCAACACAAGCAAACCGCATTCGCTATTTGAGAACAGTGCCGTTAATCGTTGTTTTAGGAGGCTTCTTTGTAACCCTCCTCTTCTCTTTTTCCATGGCGTGCTGCCCGAACATGGCCTACAACCCGTACATGCGCATGTTGAGTTATCTGGGCCGTACGCAAATCAATAACGTGAACTATCCGCTCTGCCATTATCTGTTCATGGGGGCGCTGATCATCAGTGTCGGGATCGTCGCATTTTTTTATCCGGCACTCAGCTGTTTTGTCAAAAACAACGCCTCCAAAACCTGCCTGCGCTGGGGCGGAACGCTCAATGCAACGGGGCTGCTGATCATCGCGTTTATACCTGAAAACACATCCGAAGCGGGGCATAATATCGGCTGCTTCCTTGCGGCAGCCGGCGCAGCGGTCACCATCATCACGCTCGCCTTTAAACGGAATAATCCGAAGGTTCCTTCTGCGGTCCGTTGGGGATGGTTGATCTGGGGCTTTGCCGTAATCGCAACCTTCGAATTCTTTTTGCTTGCCCACCAATTTCGACTGTTGCCTTTTGCTCCTTATGTACCAACTGTTCAAAAAATAGTGATCCTGACCTTTGCCGCCTGGATGATCAACTATGCACTTTTGCTCTTCAATCGCACGCATCCCTCTTTTCTGCCTCGTCGGAACAACGTTTTAAAATGAAGCCACATGCTCGCTATTGAACCGCGATGCCCTCCATGCTATGATAGAAAGAATTAACTGGAGGATTTTTAAGCATGAACATAAGCATGAACATCGGATTTCTCATCGCATTGGGCATTGTTATCCTGATTGCCTTCTGGTTCATAGGCCTTTACAACGGACTCGTTATCCTGCGCAATCGCTTCAAGAATGCCTTTTCACAGATCGATGTCCAACTCAAACGGCGCTATGATCTCATCCCTAACCTCGTTGAGACGGCAAAAGGCTACATGAAGCATGAGCGTGAAACGCTTGAAGCCGTTATCCAGGCTCGCAACGTTGCACAGGGCGCAGCCAGCAGCGTGCGCAATGACCCCTCCAACCCGCAGGCGTTACAAGGGCTCATGCAAGCTGAAGGCGCTTTAGCAGGTTCGATTGGTCGCCTGATGCTCGTCGTCGAACGCTATCCGGAGTTGAAGGCGGATCGCAACATGGCGACCGTGATGGAAGAACTGACATCCACGGAAAACAAGATTGCATTTTCGCGCCAAGCCTACAACGATGCGGTGACCACCTATAACACCAAACGCGAAACCTTCCCGACAAACATCGCGGCGGGCCTCTTTGGCTTTAAAGAAGCCACGCTCTTTGAGGTCACCCAGCCCACCGAACGCGATGCGGTCAAGGTCTCGTTCTAATCCATCCATGGATTTCTTCGAACAGCAGGATCACTCCCGTCGCAGCACGCGTAAGCTGGTGTTTTTGTACGCGCTCGCTGTTGTTGCGACAGGCAGTGTTCTTCATCTTGCCATTTGTTTGGCGTATGCATGGGCGACATCGGACGCAGGCGCGGTTCTGGTGCAGGCGCGGCAAATCGTTTTCGATCCGCACGTGGCTCTCCTGGTTCTCGGTTCGACGTTCAGCATTATTTTTCTCTCCTCGCTGATTAAAATCATTTCGCTGCGCGCAGGAGGGGCAACCGTTGCCCTCGCGATGGGCGGCCGTGAGGTGCAGACCAACACGCGCGACGCCCAGGAGCGTCGCCTGCTCAACGTTGTCGAGGAGATGTCGCTCGCTGCGGGTGTCTCCATGCCACGCGTCTTTATCCTCGACAACGAAGCGAGCATGAACGCCTTTGCCGCAGGGTTTTCAACCAAGGATGCAGCAGTTGCTGTGACGCGCGGACTGCTCGAAACCGTCCATCGCGATGAACTTCAAGCAATCATCGGGCACGAATTCAGCCATATCCTCAATGGCGACATGCGGCTCAACATCCGCCTCATGGGTGTCCTTCACGGCATTTTCGCTCTCGTCATTCTCGGCTACCTCTTCTTCCGCGGAGCCGAACTCATGATGCGAACGGCGCGTCCTCGAAAGAAAGGCGACAGCGCCATGGGCATCGCGGTTGCGCTGCTGGGGCTCGGTGTGATCTGCTGGCTCGTCGGACAGATCGGGTACTTCTTCGGGCGCCTGATCCAAAGTTCGGTCTCCCGCCAACGCGAATACCTCGCCGATGCCTCGTCCGTGCAATTCACGCGCAATCCCTCCGCACTGGCCAGCGCCTTGAAACTGATCGGCGTTGAAGGCAGCACGCTGAAAACACCGCATGTTTCGGAAGTCTCGCACATGCTCTTTGCCTCGGGACTGTCGAGCCTCTTCGCAACGCATCCGCCCCTGCTGCAACGCATCAAACGGCTCGACCCACTCTTTGATGGCAATTTCACCTCGACCGAGTGGACGCTGAAGCAGCGTCGACAGGAAGGCCTTCACGCGCAGGACACGCCTTCCGCCCCAGATGAACACCTGCTCGGGACCAGCATTACCGCAATTCGACAGGCGCTGCGCTATACTGAAGAGATCCACGAAGCGTTGCCGCACGAAAACACGCGTTCGATCCAATGGCTCTCCGATGAAGCGCGTACGATTCTGCGCGATCCGCTTTCCGCTACCTGCGCGATTTGCGGTGCCCTGCTTTCGGATGACCTGATCGTCCGCACGCAACAACTCGGCCTGCTCCCCCACCGATTTGAAAACGATATGGCAATGAATGAGGGTGCGCTCGCCTGGCGGGAATGGATGAAAAACCTCTCCTCCGTGCAACGCCGTATGCTCTGTGAGCTGGCATTGAACACGCTTCGCGTAGAATCAAACCAGTCCAAAGAGCGCTTCTGCAACAGTATTTTTAAACTCTGCTCTGCCGATGGTGCGATTTCACTTTTTGAATTTGTTCTCATCTGCATGATTCGCCGGCGCCTCCTTCCACGGCAATCGACGGCAAACGCGCGCAAGTCAATTGTCGCCCCGGAAACCCTCGCGCCTGAAATCGCCTACGTACTTTCCATATTGGCCGCACAAAACACCGCACCGGAAGCGGCGTTTGCATCCGGTGCCCACCACATTGAGTCCTTGACCGGTGCGCTGACCTATACTGCGGAAACGCCTCCGGATTACACGCAACTGGATAAAGCGCTCGCGCGGTTAGAACGACTCTCGGGTATTCTGAAACGCGAAGTCATGAAGGCCTGCCAGATCGTGATCGATGCGGACGGAAAACAGTCGGATGAGGAAGTTAACCTGCTTTACGCGATTGCCGACGCAATCGACGCGATAGGTTGGAATCAAAGGAGCAGCGAGCAGTGAGCATCTACTTCATCAGCGGGATCGACACGGATATCGGCAAGACCGTTGCGGTTGGCCTTCTCGCACGCTATTGCCATCAGCGCGGCATCACCGTCATCACCGTGAAACTGGTGCAGACGGGCAACCTTGGTTTTTCCGAAGACCTTCAGAAACATCGGGAATTTATGGGTGTCAACGCGTTTGAGGAGGATCGGAAAGGACTCACTGCGCCACAGATCTTTTGCTTTCCCGCATCGCCACACCTGGCGGCACGACTGGAAAATCGGAGTGTTGACCTGGAGACGATCAGCACCTCCGTTGCAACGCTGGCGGCGCGCTTTGATCTCGTCCTTGTCGAGGGAGCGGGAGGACTTGCCGTGCCGCTTACCGAGGATGTCCTAACCATTGATTTTGCCCGTCAAATGCAGTGGCCGGTTATCCTCGTTACCTCGGGAAAGCTGGGCAGCATCAATCACACGATCCTCGCCTACGAAGCGCTCTTCGCGCGCAACATGACGCTTGCAGGAACCCTCTACAATTACTGCCCGACCGCGCATCCGCGCATCGACGAAGATACGCCGCGCATGCTTCAGCACTACCTGCGCAGTCAGAACAAAAACGCACCGCTGATCACGATTCCGAAGATCACACGTTCCGCATTGCCGGACATCGACTTCAGCGCCCTCTTCGCGAAATAAAACTTACCATGCGCCACGGCGATGCGGTTTGAGCAAGGTGTCCGCCTCGGAATCATTGATAAACCGATTCCGCGTTGCATCCCACGCAAGCGAAGCGCGCTGCAAGCGCATTCCAATATGGGCCAAGGTTGCGGGCAACAGCGCTGTATAGCCAGCCTCAACTGGCGAGAGTGTCGACATCCCCGTGTAAATGTTCTCAATGAAATTGCGTTCGTGATTGCCGCTCTTCGTTAGGTGAATTTCGTCATCGCGCAATTTCTGGCGCATCAACTCAGGCGGATTTGTTTCCAAGCGTCCATTCGTCACATAAATTTGCCGACCATTCTCGCCGAAGAAACGGCATCCATAGGCGTACTCCGAAGAAACAAAAATGCGGACTCCATCCGCATACACGATCTCAAAGCTGAAAGGCTCGGCGAGCGTATTGTAGAGCTCTGTGCGTGCTGGCAGACGGCCTTTGATGTTCTCAATGGCCACAGGAGCCACCCCGTCCTTGTTGAGCGCCCACTGCATAATATCCAGCTGATGCGCCGCGAAGTCAGTCAGCATCCCGCACGAATAATCAAGGTTATAACGCCACTGCATGGGCAGATGGATTTTGGGTGTAAAGGCGCGTTGAGGCGCAGGTCCCAGCCATAGATCAAAATGAATATACGGCGGAGGTTTCGCCAAGGGCGTCTCGCTGAGTTGCGCAGGTGTCTTTCCGAAAACGTTGTGTCCCTTATTCAGCCCGACCTCGATGCGCGTCAGCTTGCCGATCCGCCCATTGCGCACAAACTCAGCCGCCATGCGAAAATAGTCGTTTGATCGCGACTGCGCGCCAACCTGATAGGTGATGCCGGCCTCCTTCACCGCCTGAACCATCTCAACTCCTTCAGCGACAGCAAGAAAGAGGGGTTTCTGTCCGTAGATATGTTTCCCTTTTCTGGCCGCATAGATCGTCTGCAACGCATGCCAATGATCCGGTGTGCTGATGCACACGGCATCAAGCTCCGGATCGTCTAACTGCTCACGGAAATCAGTAAAGACTTTGCATGCGGAATAGGTATGAATTTTTGTTCTTTCCGCATAAAAGGCATTGACTTTACGCTGTCCCGGAAGATGCCCGCCGAGGCGTTCCGCTTTATAGCCGTAGAGTGGGGCTTCGCTCACCACATCGCAAACCGAAATGACTTGAACGCGGTCATTGTACAGAAAGCTGCCGACATTATCTTGCGCCATGGTGCCGTATCCGATCATCCCCACGTGGATTCGTTCGGACGGCGGAGGACGGTGCGTCACAATGCCGCGTCGCGCACCGACACAGCCCGACGCAATCAGAGTCGGCATTGCAAGTGTGGTGCCTTGAACAAATTGACGGCGTGTGATTCCTTTCATACTTCTCCTTACTGCAGACGCTGCATTGCAAATGATGCGTTAGTTTACTGCACTGTTTCCTGATTTGTCTATGTTTTTCGCGGCTGAACGCAGGCACAAAAAAGGGCATCCGCGAAGGGCATTCCACTTGAGTCGACACGAAACCTGTGCTACAGTCGCACCCATCATGCT
>Ga0075012_10005659_pt1 | contig 11431 bp, 17 predicted proteins | sample All_14_2_FD_71474 | JGI IMG/M metagenome (GOLD analysis project Ga0075012, IMG submission 71474) | Freshwater microbial communities in response to fracking from Pennsylvania, USA - Allegheny Zone_MetaG_DW_15 | ecosystem: Environmental > Aquatic > Deep subsurface > Groundwater > Drilled...
CCACCCGCGCAAGCCTGCTCCTCGGCCCCTATGTCAGCCTTGATGCCAAAAAGCAGCACGACATCGTCTTGGACGCCGAGGTCGTCGTCCGTCGCCGCGGCGGTCTCTCACGCGGCAGCCTGCGCATTCCCCTTGCCCTCACCAAAACCAAGCGCCGCGAAAGCACCAACGTCATCGCCGAGATCGCCCATGATATCCGCGACCGCGACAAGCCCGTCATTCCCGCAGGACTCCCCCCGCCACCAGAGTCTCCGTAAGCAGCCGCCGCATTTTGGCGCTGGACAGCTCGCGCTCGTTCGCTCCAATGCCGCTCCACCGGTCGCACTGACCGTCGTGATTTCTCCACAGCAAACCCACAACCACACTCACACCATGGGCAAAATCCAATTCGGCTCCGAAGTTTACACCTGGTTCATGCAGGGCACCGGCAAAGGCTACGACAACAAGCTCGACCACATGATCAAGGTCGCCTCTGAAGCAGGCTTCACCGGCATCGAGCCCATGGTGCTGGAAATCTCCCAGAGCGCCCTCGGCTGCTCCAAGTACTGGCTCGGGCCCCTCATCGATCCCATCAAGATGAAAGACGTGCTTCAGCAGCACAACATGCAGCTCGCGGGCCTCGCCCTCGTCTGCGCCTGGGACGGCGAAACCGAAGCGCCGAATGAAAAGGAAGCCGCCGACTTCACCCTCAATTTCCTCAAGCACTTCCCCGGTTCCATGCTCGGCACGGTGACGCTGCCCTCCGGCCGCAAGGACAACCTGCAAAACCGCCGCCTCAACATCGCCAAGAACGTCAATGCCGTCTCCAAGCGCGCCGCTGACCTAGGCATCAAGTGCTCCTACCACCCGAACTCCCCGCCCGCCTCCCTCGTCCGCACCCAGGAAGACTATGACGTCGTCCTCAGCAGCCTCGACCCCAAAGTCACCGGCTGGACCCCCGACGTCGGCCACATCATCCGCGGCGGCATGGACGTCATCGCCACCCTCAACAAGTGGCAGCACCTGGTGAACCACATCCATTACAAGGACTTCTCCGGCAACGGCGCCGAACCTTGGGCCCAGATGGGCACCGGCAAGCTCGACTTCCACAAGATCACCGAGTGGCTCGTCTCCCGCAATTACTCCGGCTGGATCATCTGCGAAGACGAAGCCCACGTCGCCGTCGATGACCCCGATGGCGTGACCATGCAGAACGGCGAGTGGTGCAAAGACAACCTCCTGCCGATCGTGGCGTAAGGTGAGCTGATGCGCGAAAGCGTATCACGCTCAACTCACTCGCAAACACCAAGATTCAACGAACGCCTTCTCCGTGATGGAGAAGGCGTTTTTTTAGCTGACCGGCCTCAGCAGAGATATGATGCCTGCATCATCCAACCCACTCACATGGAAATCGTCATCGCGCTTTTTTTCCTAACCATCGCTCTCCTGATCGTCATTCCCACTCTGCCAGAGTCGCGCCGCGTGAGGATCGTTCTCGCCATCCTGGCTGTTCCTGGAATCCTCTGCGCGTATGGGGTTTTGGAAAAGTTTGCATCCACAGGCGCCGGCAATGCGCGTCTCGACGATTTCATCAGAAAATGCGATCACCTTCTGAGCCAGGGAAAAACAGCAGAAGTACGGGAAGTCTTGGAAGACTACAGCCAGCAGCGCGGAAAGCACAATCCCGAATCAACCGAACTCGCCATCCGCGCCCACCTGCTTTACCAGCTCATCCGGGAAAAAGAGCTGCAGATCGAGCTCTCTAAACTGCCAGAGAAATAACTTCCGCACACGACGCATCTGCTGGAGCTAACAACCACGAATGACGCTCGGCATAGGACATCTATCGTAACCGCCAGCACTCCGCCGCCTCTCCGCCGCTTTCGCTGGGTGTTCAATGATCTCGTGCCCAATGTGCTTGGCATTTTATGCGAGACAGACCGCGTCCGCGCACCACACTTGGAGGTGTCATGAGTGCCCTCGCCGAACCCCTGATGTTCTGTTTTTTCAACGCCATGACGGTGTTCATGTGGCGCTACTCTTTCTGTGAGGCTCAATGCCGCAAAATGTGGCAAAGCCGGATTCGTACGTTTGACTTCCTTGTCAAAGAGATAAAACAAGACACCTCCGAGGCGGCCTATCAGCGCTTTCGCTTTTTTAACCAGGCAATCACCGTGCTGTTCACCATGGTGTGGGCGGTAATCACTCCGTTTGTGATTTTCAAATACGCCATGGGTCGGTAGCGGCCAAAAATGCCGTGCATGAATGGCACTTGTTTAAGGCGGGACGTCATGCTTTTCAGCCTGGCATGCTTTGGCTCCAAGCACGCATGCTCGGCCAGCCCCAGGGAACTCATGCAAAACCTAGCCGCTGCGCACACCACTGTTCGCTCGAAAGCGGCAGCTTCGCGTGCCACACTCCAAATTTGCCGTGGAGCTTTCGCAGCAGGATATGGACTGCGGTCGCGAAGATGCAAGGCGCAGTCCTGCATCGCAGCTACCGCTTTCGCGGCGTATTGAATGCTTTTGGGCATCAGAATTCTATACGGCCTGCAGGTAGGGGCTTTCGTGCAGCCCGTTAGTTCACGCCCGCCGTCGCCTGCGGAAAGCGTTGTGGCGCTGCGTCTCCCACCGCAGCCCAAGACGCTGGCGCGCTCATTCCAATGATTTTTTTAGAATTTCATGAATCCAACATCGGCCCCAGATGCGGATAAGAGCATGCATCGCGCATTCCCACCCATGCGCAGGCCCAACCACGCCTTTCTTTTTCCGCATGAATCAGTCCATTGAAGAATGTTGCAGAATCTGTACGATGGCAGAAGGCTACTATGAGCTGGGTCTGTTTGAGGAAGCGTTCAAATTGGTGGAATCGCTGCCACCCGATCTGAAACTGGGCGCTCAGTCCACCCTGCTGCACCTGCAAAGCACGCCCTGCGCCACCGGCTGTCCGGACGTGTTTAGTTTTGCGTAAAAAGAGAGCACGGTCTAAAACTGCAGCCGCCCCACCCACGAAAGTGCCGGGCACATTCACCGCGCTGCATCCATGAAAACCATCGCACACCGTGGAGGCATGGCCCACCGCACGCAGAACGCGCCCAACGGGGTGCGGCTGGCCGTCCAGCACCGGGTGGACTTCGTGGAGCTGGACGTGGTGCGCGGCCCGGGCGGTGGATTCCACTGCGCGCATCATTCGTGGAGCCCGAAGGCCGCCCTGCACGACTGCCTGGCAGAGCTAGGCGCAGGCATGGGCCTCGTGGCTCATCTCAAAGGCAACTATGCCGAGGCAGATCTCACGCGCGTCATCGAAGCGATCGCACGGCACCTGCCCTTGGAGCAGGTAATCTTTGCCTCCCACCGCACCGCCGTTTTACGCCGACTGCGCCTCCTCATGCCCGAGGCGCGGCTGGCTCGCTTTGGCCTCCTGGCCGGCCTTGCGGCACTGTGGCGGCGGCAGCCCTGGAACTTCTGCATGATCAATCAACTCGTGCTGCCTCGCTGGCTTGTAGAGTCGCTCCAGCAGCGCGGCTATGAGGTGGTGGCCAGCTGCGTGTGGGAGCTGAGATCGCGGTCAACTGTGCGGCGTCTGGGCGTGGACGGCGCCTTTGTGAATTTGCAGGAAGTCAAACTCCGGCAACAATCGATCCCATGAGCGAAGTCCTGATCGGCGGAATCGAAAAGCGGCAGATCGTGATCGCCGATTACGACCCGCGCTGGCCTGCGAAGTTTGACCACCATGCCGCACTCATCTCCCAGCCCTCGGCACCAAGGCTCTCATCATCGAGCATGTGGGCTCCACCTCCGTGCCCGGACTAGCCGCCAAGCCCGTCATCGACATCGATGTGCTCGTCGCAGACTCCGCCGATGAAGCCTCATACCTGTCCTCCCTGCTGGCCGCGGGCTATGTGCTGCGCGTGCGCGAGCCCGACTGGCATGAGCACCGCATGCTCCGCACACCGGAGCTCGATGTGCACATCCACGTCTTCACCACCGGCTGCGCCGAATTCACCCGGCACGTAAAATTTCGAAACTGGCTGCGCACCCACGATGAAGACCGCCTGCTCTACGAATCCGTGAAACGAAAGCTCGCCCACGAGGACTGGCCCGACATGAACGCCTATGCCAATGCCAAGAGCGAAATCGTGGAGGCCATTCTGGCACGGGCCACAGCAGACACCTCCAACGCGCCGCCACCGGCAGCGGTCGAAAAACTGGCAGCAATTTAGCTGGTCACCCGTGCGCGGTCTCAGCTAGTCTTTGGTCCGCCATCCATGAAACCTCGACTCGCCGCCGCCTGCGCCTTGGCGCTGATCCTTTCCATCTCCGGCTGCACCACGCCCAAACCGCCGACGCCCTCCTGTGAGCACCTGACCATCTCCGGCCTGATCGACGGCAGCGAAAAATTCATCTTCTCTCCGGCGGGCGTGCAGTGGGCGCACCTCCACTGGTCCGAGCCCGATGACATGACATTTCAAGGCAGCCACTGGTATAACCCGCGCAAAACGCCCGCCCAGTGGGCCCGATACGCCGCCCTGGACCTCCCCCGCGCCCGCATCATCAAACGCCAGGGCCGCGACCTCGTGGCCCTGGAGCCCACCGCAGACGGCTTCATCCTCTGCTTTGACGACTCCCCCAATGGCGCAGGCGCTTACTCCGTGACCATCGCCATCCCGAGGAAGGCAGAGAGAAGGTAAATCCGTCAAAGCGCATGCCTCCTCGCTATCCAATCTTCTGGGCCACTCTGCTGCTTTTCGTTGTCGTGGCGCTGTCCACAAGGGATGCCTGGGTGGGTGTTGTTCACCTCGTCGTCATCCTGCCGCTGGTCCTCTGCGGTCAGGAGTCCATTCGCTGGGTGTTTCGCCGGTTTCACTCTCCCGTGTGGCTGCGGCGCAGCGCCATGCTGCTCCCGGCGCTCATCCTCGCCGCCCAGCTCTTCCACTGGGGCGGCAGGGACACCCAGGCTCTGAGAGTCGTGTTTGCTGGAAACATCCCCGCCGACATCCGCGATCTGCATCTCACGGAGGATGCATGGACGGACTATGTGGTGACCGCCTGCTTCCGCTGCGATCCCGCAAGCCTGCGCACCATTCTCGATCGCCAGCCCTTCATTCGCAGCGAGTACCAGCAAGAATACTTCGATGTCCGCGCCACTGACTTTCCCGATCTCGACACTTTGCCAGAACCACATGGCAGCATCATCACCTACCGTCGCACGGACCTGGGAGAGGCAGGCAACTTCTGCACGGTACAGACAGACGCCACCTTCAGCTTCGTCTGCCTGGTGTATGCCGTGGATTGATGCGCGATAATGCTGGCTCCAGTACTTGCGCTAATAACCCACGGCCGTTCATGAAGCCTTTCACGCCAAAGGAAGCAATCATCCCCAAAGCTGCACAAGCAAACAATTCATGAAATCCATGCTGATCCATTTTGCGAAAGACCATGGAAACGGCCGCTGGGAGTTGGCTGGCCGGTGCTGCGAAGCCCCCCTTTTCATTGATGACGAACTCATCGTGGAAGGCAGAAATGCCACACGGATGCGAGTGGTGAGCATAGAGCTCTACGGAAAGAAGATTGACAGCCTGCCATCCGGATATGTTGGAAACCTCTTTGTGCAACAGGTCCCACCGGTGCAACCGTTGATGAAACTGGTCGGCTACCATCCGGACTGAGCATCCTGAGACCAGCAGCGGCACCGCACTTCCCATACCTCTACAGAACCGTCACTTCCCACGCTTCCACTTATCATCCCCCCCCTGCGCCGGATATGATACGACCGCTTTTGCCCCCCCTTCGTCTCGCTTCTCCTGCTGGCTCTGGCTTGCGGCTGCGGTCGTAAGCCACCCCCGGCCATCATCCCGCCCCTGCCGTCGGTGAAAATGGGGGACGTCCCCGCCCCTGCCAGTGCCACCGTGACGATTCCTCGCGGATCGAATCTGTACACCGTGGCGAGCACTGCCTACGGACACGAGGATTTCAGCGGTTCGTCGCAACGCTCAATGGCCTGCCCGACCCGGAGCTTGTGGCAGCCGGTGCCGTGCTGAAGACGCCCTCACTGCCCGCCGCCTTGCATGATGCCGGACTCGCCCCGGCCTACCAGCCAGCCTTCAATGTGCTGGCCCAGACCTGGGCGGAGCTGCGCACAGCACTCCCGGACTATGAACGGGAGCGCTATGGGGCCGGCACTCGTGATGGCACAACCTTTGCCATCTCCCCCGCCCTCAGGCGCCGTCTTCTCCAATGCGCGGACAATATGGACGCCGCACTCGATGTGCTGGCCCATCCCAAGGAAGGCACAAGATGCCCCGCAGCACCATCGGTCAGTTTGCCGGGGCCGCGGGCATGCTCCGCAGCTTTGCCACCGGCCAGATCGGAAGCCTCGACTACGACGTATTCATGACTCAGAAAAGCTTTGGCCTGGGTTTCACGTATGCACTTCTCTGGGTGCAGTCGCACCATCAATGAACTCACCCATTTAAGCACAGATGAAGAACGCCCAACCCACTGGCATCACCTTGATTCCCACCGCGATATTCTTTGCGGCACCAGTGCTTTATTGGATCCTATTCGGTCTGCAGACGGTCTTTTCTTTTTTCAGTGATCAATTCATCGGCCCGCTTCTTATGCTCGTGCTTCCCTGCCTGATTCTGCTGAGCTTATTGGTCTCAGGAATTCGGCTGCTTGCCTCACCAAGAACGTGGACTCTGGGGTTTGCGGTGGTGATCAACTTTTTGACCACTGTCTTCGTGCTCGGGATCACGTGGCTGATAATGACCTTTCCAGATTAAGCCTGTATGCAGGGCTCCATTGGTTTGTGCCCGCCATCCCAGAAAGGAAAGCGAGCATGAACAAACAGCGGCTGTGAATCAGCCTACACCACCGGCCCCGCTACGTCCTTCCACTTCGCGTGCCATTCCTTGAAGACGATCGGTGAGATCTCGCTGGGCTTGATTTCGCTGCGGCCGCCCCAGAACACATTCGTGTATTCCAGCGGGATGCCTTCTTCGGCGAGGTGATTGTCGATGGCGGCCTTGTGCGCCAGGACCATTTCTTTGTCGGTGCCATGAATGACGCCCATGATGTTCACATTGGCAAAGCGGTCACCACCTTCGCGCCAGTAGGCGTGGGTCATGATGGTGTGGCGGCCCACTTCGCCGCCCGCACGTTCTTCCATGCCCTTCGGCACCTTCCAGTGGAAGAGCGCATTGAAGCGCGTGACGCGCACGCCTGTGGCGCTGGGTTTGACGTGCTCCAGAAAGGTCGAGAAGCGGCCGATGACGCCTTTTTGATCGAGTCGTTTGGCGACCTCGCAGAATTTCTCAAACGAGACACCTGCGGCCTTCGCGCGCCCTTCCCAGGGATTCGGACCGACTTCCTCCACGCTCAGATCCCCCTTAAGATGCAGCAGCACGTTCCACTCTTCGGCATCCAGCTCCGCGATGTTGGTGGTCATCATTTTCGCGGGTTCATCGGCGCGCTCGCCGGGCTCCAGCGTCTTGCGGCGCACATGCCCCACCCCCAGGGCAAAGATGCCGTGGGCCTCCATGGTGTAGTAGCTTTCCGCACCAATGAGGCGGGCCAGCACATCGCAATGCTGGTTGATGTCGTAGCCCTGCGGCACCTTCAGCGTCGTCCACAGGCGGTAGTCGCTGCCGCTCACCTCGCGGTCCGTGGAGCGCAGCACCACGTGGCCGCTGAAGGGGTCCTGCTTGAAGAGGAACTCAAAGGCGGCCTCCAGCTTTTCCGGCGGCACCTTCCAGGCCACCAGCGCGCCTTCGGCCAGCTTGTTTGCCAGCAGGGTCTGCCGCACGCGGCGGATGACTCCGGCCTTCAGCATCGCCTGAATGCGCTCCACCACCGTCTCCAGCGGCAGCCCGGACAACTGTGCAATGTCCTGAAACGGCGTTGGGGTGAAGCCCTTGATGCGGTCTTCGCTCACGGCGAGAATCTGCGCATTGATCGGGTCGGTATGGTCAGTGGGAAGAGGGGCTGTGGCTAAGGCGGACATGGCTGGAAATCGGGAAAGAAGAGGGGTTGGGGGAACTGGCACCTGTAACAACGCAACAAAGGAATGCGAGATTTGAAATTTGTGATTTAGCACGCGGCAATTGCCGTCTACCATGCCCCTCATGGACAAACGCAAGCCCACCGCCGCCATGCGCAGGCGCCACAACCTCATCTCGGCGTGGCGCGGCGTGGAGGACGGGCCGCTGATGGACCTGCCCACGCTCAGGGTGGGAGACCTCGCCACGCAGATCATGGCTAAGGCCGGCATGGCCAATCGCGTGAAACTGGAGGACATCCTCGCCGCCTGGCAGGAGATCGTGGGTGCCTTCCTTTTCAAACTCACCCGCCCGGACACCTTCGAGCGCGGCATCCTCAGCGTCCGCCTCATTCAGCCCACCGCCCACCACGCGCTGATGCAGGAGAAAGTGAAAATTCTCAAACGCCTTCAGGAGAAGCTGCCCGATGCCAAGATCAAAGACCTGCGCTTCCGCCACGGGTGAATGTGAAATGAGGCAACCCGAATGACGAATTGTTTCCAACCGCGCCTTCTGTGACGTAATCACGGGCCGTTCGCCCTTCCATCTCCTACGCCATCCCCTTTGAACTCCCACTCACAAGCCGCCCTCATCATCGTCGGTCATGGTTCCACCACGAACCCGGACTCCAGCGCCCCGACGCACCTGCATGCCGACTCCATCCGCCGGCGCGGCCTCTTCCGTGAAGTCGTCTGCTGCTTCTGGAAAGAGGAGCCGAACATGCGCGAAGTCTACGAGATGGTGGACAGCGAGGTCATCTACATCGTCCCCAATTTCATCAGCGAAGGCTACTTCTGCCAGCAGGTGCTCCCCCGTGAGCTGCGGCTCGACGGCCCCACCACGCAGCGCGATGGCAAAACGATCCACTACTGCGATCCCGTGGGCATTCACCCCAACATGACGCGCCTCCTCATTCAGCGCGCCGATGAAGTCGCCCCCCATGTGCCGCGTGATCAGACCAGCCTCGTCATCGTCGGCCACGGCACCAGCCTGAACGAAAACTCCACCAAGGCCATTCAGGATCAGGTCGCACTCATTCGCAGCGGCCACTACGGCTTCGCCCAAGTCATCGACGCCTACATGGAGGAGGCCCCCTTTGTGAAGGACTGGGCCACGCTCACCACCGCGCCGAACGTCGTCGTTGTGCCCTTCTTCATCGCCGACGGCCTCCACAGCTTTCAAGACATCCCCGTCCTCCTCGGCATGCGCGAGGAAGTGGGCGAGGCCCTCAGCGAGATCGGCGTCTTCCACCAAAACCCGCACCACCTCCAGGGCCGCCAGATCTACTACAGCGGCGCCATCGGCACCGAACCCCTCATGGCAGACGTCATCCTCGATCAGGTCCATGACTTCGATGCGAAGCATCAGGTGCAAAACAAAAAAGGCCTGCCCAACGACGAGGTGAAATCATCCCTCGCCTACTGGTTGAACTCCGGCCTCGATGAGATCGGCGAGATCCTCATCACCACCAACCCCGACGGCACCTACTCGCTCTGCCACATCGCAGATCGCGGCAAGGATGATCTGCAAGTCCATCACGAAGCACACGATGCCCTGTTCATCGCCCGCAATGACGCCAGTGGCGCCTTCCGCCCGCTTCACACGGCCCCCACCTTGAATCGCGGCTGGCGTCTTGATCTCGCCGACCTCGACGAACTGCGCCTCGCCCTCGATTTCTTCTACCCCGCCGCCATCGGCATGGCACGCGCGCTTGAGCAGGAAAAACTCACCGCCGTCCCTTTGCGCGATCTCCTCGGCCGCCAGACCGGCATGTACCGCTTCGTCAACACCATCACCGATGACCAAGCCCATGCCCTGATCGGCAAGACCTGCGCCAACACCAAGTGCCTCCGCCGCATCCTCTGGCCCCTCACCGCCACCCAGCCCATGGCTGGAGCCGCCGCCGCCAAAACGCAGGCCAATCACGCCCCCAACGCCATGCCCCTGCTCTGCATCGAGGCCTGCACGCACGTGGTCTCAGCAGCGCGCAAAGTGGCGCGGGAGAATCATGAGGCGAATGCAGCGAAGAGCGCGGCGTGAACCTGCGCACATCTCCGAATCCCCGGCTCACAAATTCTCAGCTTTGTGCACCGCGACTCCATAGTAGGCACAAACTTTGGCAGCGGTGTCAAAGCTGATGATGGAGGTGGCACAGGCGAATGTCTTGAACTTGATCAGCGTGCAGATCAGCCGGTACGGCTTCACATGCAGCAGGTAAGCCAAAGCACCCACCGTCACCAAGCCTGAGATCGTGATGCAGACAGGCAGGGCGGACTCCATAGCATGTGCGTTCAGCGCTCCGCCACCCCTCGCAGCCGCCTCCTGCAAACGGATCATGTCATTCAGATCCTGGCAGCCCTCCGGCAGCAGGTAGCGCGGCTTTTCCGAATCTGAAAGCGTCAGGTCTTCGTCCACGGCCCATTCATAGCTCATCTAGGTTCTTTTTCCAGCTCCTTGAGACACGGCCCCTGCTTGCCTTCCATTGTTTGGAATCCCGAACCAATTCCACCCAAGAGTGTGGATTGACAACCGCCCCCCCTCGCTCTATCCCGCCCCATGCGCATCCGCTCATTCCAAGGTCTCGTCCCCACCCAGAAAAACGCCCCCGAAGTCGCCGCCGTTCCTTACGACGTGGTGAACCGTGAGGAAGCCGCCGCCCTTGCCAAGGGCAAGCCCTTCAGCCTCCTGCATGTGGACCGCGCCGAAATCGATCTCGATCCCGAAATCGACCCCTATTCCGCCCCCGTTTACGCCAAGGCCCGCGAGAACTTCGACCGCCTGCAAAAAGACGGCATCCTCGTCCGCGAGGCCAAGCCCTGCATGTACCTCTACCGTCAGGTCATTGCCGGCCACAGCCAAACCGGCCTCGTCACCGTCTGCCACACCGAGGACTACGAGAAGGACATCATCAAGAAGCACGAGAAGACCCGCCAGGACAAGGAGGACGACCGCACCAACCTCGTCGATGCGCTCAACGCCAACACCGGCCCCATCTTCCTTACCTACCGCCAGCGTCCCGGCATCAGCGCCCTGATTGAAAGCTTCATGAAGGACGAGAAGCCCATCAATGACTTCACCGCCCCCGATGGCGTGCGTCATCAGCTCTGGCGCCTCTCTCTGGGCCTCTGCGTGTCCCTGACCGGCCTGTTTGAGAGCCAGGTGCCCTGCGCCTACGTGGCAGACGGCCACCACCGCGCCGCCAGCGCCTTCCGCGTCAGCAAGCTCCGCCGCGAGGCCAACCCCAACCACACCGGCGAGGAAAACTACAACTGGTTCCTCAGCGTCCTCTTCCCCGGCAACGAGCTCAAAATCCTGCCTTACAACCGCGCCGTCAAAGACCTCAACTGCAACGACCGCGAGGAGTTCCTCAAGAAGGTTGGCGAAGTCTTCACCATCAAGCCCACCACCCTCAAG
>Ga0075012_10005660_pt1 | contig 11430 bp, 10 predicted proteins | sample All_14_2_FD_71474 | JGI IMG/M metagenome (GOLD analysis project Ga0075012, IMG submission 71474) | Freshwater microbial communities in response to fracking from Pennsylvania, USA - Allegheny Zone_MetaG_DW_15 | ecosystem: Environmental > Aquatic > Deep subsurface > Groundwater > Drilled...
ACCGACAGCACGGGGGGCGCGAGGCTATTCATAGCGAAGGGCCTCCACCGGATCGAGCTTGGCGGCCTGCCAGGACGGGATCAGGCCGGCCACGCAACTCATGAAGAAGGACCACATCGCCACCCAGAACACATCGATCGGATCGACCAGGGCCGGGACGGCATCGAGCATATAGACGTCGGCATTGAACAGCTCGACCTGGAAGACCCACTCCAGAAAATGCTGGATCGGAGCGATGTTCAGGCAGAACAACAGGCCCAGGACCAGACCTGTGATCGTGCCGGCAATGCCGATAGTGGCGCCGGAGATGAAGAATATCCGCAGCATGGAGAACTGGCTGGCCCCCACGGTTCGCAGAATGGCGATGTCGCGGGTCTTGTTCTTCACCAGCATGACGATGCCGGAAATGATGTTGAGCGCGGCGATCGCGACGACCAGTCCGAGGATGATGCTCATGGCCACGCGCTCGACCTTGAGCGCGCCCCAGAAGGCCGCCAGACGATCGCGCCAGTCGCTGACAAGATTGCCGCGACCGACCGCCGTTCTGACCGGCTCTCGCAGGGCCTCGACCCGGTCGGGCTCGGCCGTTTTCATCTCGATGATGTCCCAGAGCCCTTCCTTGCCGAAGAACAGCTGCGCCTGCTCCAGCGGCATGAAGACAAAGGCCCGGTCATAGTCGGCCGTGCCCGAGCTGAAGATGCCGCCGACCACATAGGTCTTGGACAGTCCGCCCAGATTGCCAAAGGCGCTGTCGGCCCCTGTCGGGGAATAGAGGGTGATCGGCGACCCGACCCCGATGCCCAGTTCCTCGGACAGGGCCTTGCCGATCAGCACATAGTCGCCGCCGTAGTCCCCCTTGCCGAACATGTCGCGCGCCGTCTGTGACAGGCTGTCATAGACATAGGTCATCGAGGTCAGGTCCTCGGGACGGATGCCGCGCACCAGACCGCCGGTCGCCCGGCCAGACGCCTGGAACATGGCGGGCGACTCGACCAGCGGCGTTACGCTGATCACGCCGGGAATCTCGCGCAGGCGCTCCAGCGCCAGATCGCGTTCGGGGTCGTTCAGCACCTGCCCCTGAACATACATATGGCCGTTGAACGACAGCATCCGGCTGAGCAGCTCGGCGCGGAATCCCGCCATGATGCTCATCACCACGATCAGCGCCATGACCGCCAGGGCCACGGCGACATAGGAGATGATAGCGATCAGGGCGATGCCGCCCTCCTTGCGCTTGGCCCGCAGGTAGCGCAGCGCCAGTCCGATTTCCCAGGCCGAGAACGGGCCGGCGGGTTTCGGGGTCTTGCCGACGATATCGGTCATGCGGTCAACCGCGCGAGGGCCTCTTGCAGAGGCACACTCAGCTTCTCGCCCGTGGCCCGGCGTTTCAGTTCGACGACGCCCTCGGCCACACCCTTGGGCCCGATGGTCAGCTGCCAGGGAATGCCGATCAGGTCGGCCGTGGCGAACTTGCCGCCCGGGCGCTCGTCGGTGTCGTCGTACAGCACGTCCTTGCCCAGCGCTTCCAGACGATTGACCGCCTCCTCGCAGGCATTGCAGACGCCCTCGTCGCTGGCCCGCAGGTTGATCACGACGACATCGAACGGCGCCACGGCGTCGGGCCAGATGATGCCGGAGGCGTCATGGCTGGCCTCGATGATGGCGCCCAGCAGGCGCGACACGCCCACGCCATAACTTCCCATGTGGACGTCTGCGTCGCGACCGTCCGGGCCTTGGACGCGGGCCTTCATCGGCGCGGAATATTTGGTGCCGAAATAGAAGATATGCCCGACCTCGATGCCGCGCGCTGTCAGGCGGTCGTCCTCGGCGGTCTCGGCCTCGAAACGCGCAGCCTCGTGCATCTCCTCGGTCGCGGCATAGAGGGCGGTCCGCTCGTCAACGATGGACTGCAGGTCGTTCCAGTCGACATCCCCGCCCGGAGCCGGCATCTCGACCAGCTTGCGGTCACAGAACACCTGGCTTTCGCCAGTGTCCGCCAGAACGATGAACTCGTGGCTCAGATCGCCGCCGATTGGACCGGTGTCCGCGCGCATGGGCACGGCCTTCAGACCCATACGGGCAAAGGTGTTCAGATAGGCCACGAACATGCGGTTATAGGCCTTGCGGGCGGAGGCCTCGTCCAGATCGAAGGAATAGGCATCCTTCATCAGGAATTCGCGACCGCGCATGACCCCGAACCGCGGACGGCGCTCGTCGCGGAACTTCCACTGGATGTGAAACAGGTTCAGCGGCAGCGACTTGTAGCTCTTCACATAGGCCCGGAAGATGTCGGTGATCATCTCCTCATTGGTGGGGCCGTACAGCAGCTCGCGCTCGTGCCGGTCCTTGATGCGCAGCATCTCGGGGCCATAGGCGTCATAGCGGCCGGACTCGCGCCACAAATCCGCCAGTTGCAGCGTCGGCATCAGCAGCTCGACGGCCCCTGCCCGCTCCTGTTCCTCGCGCACGATCTGCTCGATCCGGCGCAGCACGCGCAGGCCCAGCGGCAGCCAGGCATAGATGCCGGCCGCTTCCTGACGGATCAGGCCCGCCCTGAGCATCAGCTGATGCGAGACGATCTGGGCGTCGGCGGGCGCCTCTTTCAGCGTGGGCAGGAAATAGCGCGACAGGCGCATGGGCACATCCGGAATGAAGCAGCAGGGTCTCGCTGTGCTTTAGCCGGGACGCTGGCCCAAAAGCTAGACCAGTCTGTGGCCAAGCTTAGGTCCCGCTGATTTCCGGGATGGGGATCAGCCCCAGAAAGATCACGGCCATGATCACCGCCCACAGGATGGCGCCGACCCAGGTGGTGGTGATGAATTTCTTCTTCAGGTTCGGATTGTCGGGTGCCCCCCACTGGGCCCCGTCGGTCGGAGGCTTCTGAGCCTGCTGATTCATGCCCAGCGGCAGGATGGTGAACAGCGCCACCCACCAGCAAATGACATAGATCGAAAACATGGTGATCGGACCGATCGGCATCAGTGTGCTCCGTCTTTCGGCGTTTCCATCAGTTCGACCAGCACTCCGCCCATGTCCTTCGGGTGGACGAACAGGATCGGCGTACCATGCGCCCCGATGCGCGGTTCGCCAGTCCCCAGAATTGTCGCACCCTTCGCCCGCAAGGCGTCACGCGCGGCCAGAATATCCTCGACCTCGAAGCAGACGTGGTGCTGCCCGCCCTTCGGGTTCTTGGCCAGAAAGCCATGGATGGGACTGTCATCCCCCAGCGGCTCGATCAGCTCGATCTGGCTGTTGGGCAGGTCGACGAAACACACCCGTACGCCTTGGGCCGGGAGGTCGAACGGTTCATGCGCCTTCGTCGCGCCCAGCAGGTCGCGATACATCGCGACACTGGCTTCAATCGAGGGCGTGGCAACGCCGACGTGGTTCAGACGACCGATCATCCGCAGGCCACCGGGCTGTCCGGCAGGTCCAGATCACTGCGCAGCAGCCAGTGCCCCTGTTCCTCCACTTCGGCGATCCGCCAGTCCCCCGCGCCCGTCCGGCACAGGGTGTACAGCATGGCGGGGCCCAGCACCCCGCCCGTCACCCGAACAACCGGCGTGTCCCCGGAGGCGGTGACCTCTTCGAAGCGGTATGCGGGCGGATTTGTCATGGCGTCGGCCTCAGGCGGGGTCACCAGATTGCGACGGAAGTCGTGAGGGGTGGCACCCGCCTCAATCGCTGCGGCGACGTCCGCAGCCAGAAAGGTCTCTGCGACGACTCGTTGCGTCGGCGCGCCGCGAGCTTCGAAAAAGCTCTGGACGAAGGCGACCGGCGACTCGGCCACCTGCTGGACCGGCGCTTCGGCCGCCGGAGGGGTAGGCTCCGGCTCACTGCAGGCTGCTGCACCCAAAAGGACTGCGGTGGCGATCACAGGAAGGAAGCGCATCGTCAGACCCTCAATACGATGGTTTCTACGATGGGGCGGCGATCCCAAATGCCCTGGCTCGCCTTTTTCAACGTGCGGGCGACAGCCTGCTCGATAACCATTTCATCCTCCAGCGCCTCGCCTTTCAGCTTACGGACGGCATCCTCGGCCCGCTCGGCCAGTTCGTCCAGAAGATCGCCCAGCGGCTGATCCTCGTCGCCCGGCAGGCCAATGCCCCGCACATCGATGCTGGAAGCCAACTTGCCCTTACGGTCCAGGGCAAAGCTGACCAGGATCAGTCCGTTCGAGGCCGCATGGCGACGCTCGCGCAGGGCCTCTCCCATCTCCTCGACCAGCATGCCGCCATCGACGAACAGGCGGCCCGAGGGCACTTCGTCGATGATGGCTGCAGGACCGGGGGCCAGTCGCACCATGTCGCCATTTCGTGGCGTCACTGTCTCGGGCACCTGCATTTCCTTGGCCAGCAGGGCGTGCTCGGCGATGTGGCGGCGCATGCCGTGCGTCGGAATGGCGATCTGCGGGCGTGCCCACTGGTACATCTGGCGCAGTTCGTCGCGGCACGGGTGGCCCGAGACGTGGATGCCCGGATGATCCCGGTCGGTATAGATGCGCACGCCACGCTCCGACAGGGCGTCCTGCAGCCGCCCGATGGCCAGCTCATTGCCAGGGATCATGCGCGACGAGAAGATGCAGTGGTCGCCCTTGCCCAGCTTGATGAAGGGGTGATTGCCCTCCGCCACGCGCGACAGGGCGGCGCGCGATTCTCCCTGACTGCCGGTGCACAGGTACAGGAGCTGGTCCGCAGGCCAGCGCCGGGCCTCTTCCTCGCTCAGGAAGGGCTTGATGTCCGACAGCATGCCGACCGACTTGGCCGCCGCCGTGATCCGGTGCATCGACCGTCCGGCCAGAGCGACACGGCGGCCTGCGGCCTCGGCGGCGCGCACGACACTGTCCAGACGCGCAACGTTCGAGGCGAAACAGCCGACCGCGATCCGGCCTGACAGGCTGCCGATCAGTTCGGCCAGGGCATCGCGGACCTCGCCCTCGGACCCCGCCGTGCCCTCGACGAACACATTGGTGGAGTCGCACACCATGGCGAGGATGCCCTCGTCGCCGAGGCGACGGATGGTCTCGATGTCGGTGCGTTCGCCGACGACCGGGTCGTTGTCGATCTTCCAGTCACCGGTATGCAGCACCAGCCCGAGCGGCGTGGTGATGGCCAGACCGTTCGGCTCAGCGGTCGAATGGGTGATGGTCACCATCTCGATGTGGAAGGGATCCAGATCGATGGTCCCGCCCAGCGGCACCTCATGGATCTTCACCCGGTCACCGAGACCCGCATCCCGCAGCTTTTCGCGGATCAGATAGGCGGTGAACGGCGTGGCGTAGAGCGGCGCCTTCAGGCGCGGCCACAGCCAGCCCAGCGCCCCGATATGATCTTCGTGCGCATGGGTCAGCACGATGCCGAGGATGTTTTCACCTTCGAGGAAGGTCGGGTCGGGCACGATCACATCGACGCCCGGCGTGGTGTGGTCGCCGAAGGTCACTCCGACATCGACCAGAATCCACTTCCGGTCATTCGCCGGACCAAAGCCGTAGGCGTTGAGATTCATGCCGATCTCGTTCGACCCGCCCAGCGGCAGGAAGACCAGTTCGTCGGTTTTGGATTTACTCATGCCGTCTTTCCGGAGTTGCGACGCCAGACGTCCAGCAGGCCGCGAAGGGTAAGGTCAGGATCGAAATGGTCGATGTGGTCGGTGGCGCCTTCGAACAGCGAGGCCACGCCCCCGGTGCCGATGACCGTCATGGGCTTGCCCCACTCGGCCTTGATGCGCTCGACCAGACCCTCGATCAGCGAAATATAGCCCCAGAACACGCCCGCCTGCATATTGGTGACGGTGTCCTTGCCGATCACACGATCCGGCCTCTGGATGGCGATGCGCGGCAGCATGGCAGCCGCCTCGTGCAGGGCCTGCAGCGACAGATTGATGCCGGGCGCGATCACCCCGCCTTCAAAGGCGCCGTCAGCCGCGATCACGTCAAAGGTCGTGGCGGTTCCGGAATCGATGACGATCAGGTCGCCGGGATACTTCAGGTGGGCGCCGATGGCGTTGACCAGCCGGTCCGCCCCTGCCTCTGACGGCTTTTCGATCCGCGCCTGCATGCCCAGGTCGACATTCTGGCCGATCACCATGGGCTCGACGTCCAGATAGCGCCGCGACAGGTTCCTCAGGTTAAAGATCGACTGCGGCACGACGCTGGAGATGATGCAGCCATCCAGCGCCTTCAGGTCCAGCCCGCGCATCGACAGCAGCTGGGTCAGCCAGACGGCGTATTCGTCGGCCGTGCGGCTGGCGGCGGTGGCCGTTCGCCACTGGGCGATCCAGCTCTCGCCGTCATGCACGGCGAACAGCGTATTGGTATTGCCCTGTTCGATCGCCAGCAGCATCAGGCGCTCTCTCCAAAAAAGACGTCGCCTGCGGATATAAGCCGAAGTGAGCCATCGGCCAGCCTCAGCCGCAGGGCGCCGTCGTCAGCGAGACCTTCGGCCACACCCTCGACGGTCTCATTTCCCAGCCGGGCGACAGCGGGGGCGTTCAGGCCGTGGGCGCGCCGGGTCCAGGCATCGCGGATCACCTCGAACCCCAGGGCCTCGCGCCGGGTGGTCCACCCCGCCCAGGCCTCGGCCAAAACCGGCAGGGCCTCCTCCAGCGTCGGCGGACGCATGACGCCCTCGGCCAGATGCTGGGCGACGGCCGTGGCCGGGCGTTCCACGTCATCCGGCGCGTGGGCCAGGTTCACGCCGATCCCAACGGCCAGCCACAGCCCCCCTGAGGGTGCAGGCCCGGACTCCACCAGTATGCCCGAGATCTTCCGCCCCTCGACTAGCACATCGTTCGGCCATTTGATCGTCACGCAGGCGGGCGGGACGTAGTGGTCCAGAAGCTCTGCCACCGCGAGCGCGGCGACGAAACTGGTCTGGGCGGCCTCGGCCGGCGGAGCGTGCGTCACGCAGAGATATGTGGCGGCCAGATTGCCGGTCTGGCTGGACCAGGCCCGGCCGCGCCGGCCCCGGCCAGCGGACTGCCGGCGTGCTGCGATCCAGATCGGGCCGGTATGCCCGGCCTCGGCCTGCCGTCGGGCCTCGGCATTGGTGGAGTCGATGTCGTCGAGGACCAGCAGTTCGGCGGGCGGCACCGCCCTACCCGGCTCCGAAACCGGATGCGGCGATGGCGGTCAGCGGCTCCAGCCAGGTCAGACCGATGATCACGACCGGGAACGCGAACGCCGCAGAGGCCAGGGCCAGGGTGCGCGCCTCGATCGGCTGGGCGTCGGTCGTGGCCTGCTCGTCAAGCGGCGGGTCGAACCACATCAGCTTGATGATCCGCAGATAGTAGAAGGCCGCCACAACGGAGGCCACCAGACCCGCCGCTGCCACCATCCAGTAGCCGGCGTCGGCCGCAGCGCCGAACACATAGTATTTGCCCCAGAAGCCCGAGAACGGCGGCATGCCCAGCACCGACAGCGACAGGATCGTCAGGACCACGGTCGTCAGCGGGCGGGTCTTCTTCAGCCCGGCCAGGTCGGCGATCCGGCGGATCGGCTTGCCACCCCGCGACAGCGACAGCAGCACGGCGAAGAAGCCGATCTGGTCGATCACATACAGGGTCATGAACATCAGCATGGCCTGCAGGCCCGCCTCGGTCCCCGCGACAATGCCCAGCAGGGCGTAGCCGATGTTGGCGATCGAGGAATAGGCCAGCAGCCGCTGCATGTCGCGCTGGGCCAGACCGCCGATGGCGCCCACCACAAAAGACGCCAGACAGATCAGCACCAGCACCTGGGCCCACTGGTCGTGGATGGCGCCAAAGCCCTCACTCAGCACCCGGGCGACCAGCACCATGGCGGCCATCTTGGGCGCCGTCGAGAACAGGGCAACAACCGGCGTCGGCGCGCCCTCATAGACATCGGGCGTCCACATGTGGAACGGCGCGGCCGAGACCTTGAAGGCCAGACCACAGATCAGGAACACCAGACCGAAGATCAGGCCGGCCGAGCCGCCGTCGGCGACCGACCGCGCCGACAGGGCGATGTCCTCGAACCGCATCGAGCCCGAGAAGCCATAGATCAGGCTGGCGCCATACAGCAGCAGGCCCGACGAAAGCGCGCCCAGCACGAAATACTTCAGGCCCGCCTCGGAGGCCTTGAGGTCGTCGCGGTGGAAGGCCGCCAGCACATAGAGGGCCAGCGAATGCAGCTCGATCCCGACATAGAGGGAGATCAGGTCGCCCGACGACACCATCATGGCCATGCCGACCGAGGCCAGCACGATCAGCACCGGATATTCAAACCGGGCGATGCGCGTGCGCGCCATCCAGCCGTCACCCAGCACCACGGCAACCGCGCTGAGCAGATAGATGGCAACCTTGCCATAGACCGCCAGCGGATCGGCCACGAAGGCGCCATTGAAGGCCTGACCCAGCGGGGCATTGATCGCCACCGCCGAGGCCGCAACCAGCAGGGCCACCGACAGGATCGAGATCAGCCGGGTCGATTTCTCGCCCATGAAGGCGCCGAGCAGCAGCAGCACCATGGCCCCGACCGCAAGGGTCACTTCAGAGGCGGCGAGGTTCAGGGCGGAGGACAGGTCAGGCATATCGGATCTCATCCACCGATCGCGGCACGGAAGCCGGCAGTCAGGGCCTCGACGGAGGTCGAGGTCAGGTCAAGCACAGCCGCCGGATAGACGCCCAGCCACAGGGTCCCCACAATCAGGGGCACGAAGACGATCAGCTCGCGCCGGTCGATGTCGGTGATGGCCTTGAGCGCCGGGTTGGTGATCTCGCCGAACATGACGTTGCGGTACAACGTCAGCGCATAGACGGCCGAGAAGATCACCCCCGAGGCCGCGAACAGCGCCGTCCAGGTCGACACCTCATAGACCGCCGTCAGGGTCAGGATTTCCCCGATGAAGCCCGAGGTCCCCGGCAGGCCCACATTGGCCATGGTGAACATCAGGAAGATGGCGGCGAACCAGGGCATCTTCGACGTCAGCCCGCCGTAGAAGGCGATCTCGCGGGTGTGCATCCGGTCATAGACCACGCCGACGCACAGGAAGAGCGCGCCCGAGATCAGACCATGGCTCAGCATCTGGAAGACCGCGCCCTGCACGCCCTGATCATTGCCGGCGAAAATGCCCATGGTGACAAAGCCCATGTGGGCGACCGACGAATAGGCGATCAGCTTCTTGATGTCGGTCTGACGGAAGGCGACCAGCGAAGTGTAGACGATGGCGATGGCCGAGAGGGCGAACACCAGCGGACGGAACATTTCCGACGCCTGCGGGAACATGGGCAGGTTGAACAGCAGGAAGCCATAGCCGCCCAGCTTCAGCAGAATGCCGGCCAGAATGACCGAGCCCGCCGTCGGTGCCTGAACGTGGGCATCGGGCAGCCAGGTATGGACCGGCCACATCGGCATCTTGACCGCAAAGGAGGCGAAGAAGGCCAGCCAAAGCAACGGCTGCACGCTCTCGCTGAAGGCATACTCCTTGAGCAGCGGGATCGAGGTGGTGCCCGCTTCCGCCGCCATCCACAGCATGGCCAGCAGCATCAGCACCGACCCCAGCAGGGTGTAGAGGAAGAATTTGTAGGCCGCATAGATGCGGTTCTGACCGCCCCAGATGCCGATGATCAGGAACATCGGCACCAGGGTGCCTTCGAAGAAGATGTAGAACAGGAACAGGTCCAGCGAGGTGAAGACGCCGATCACCAGCGTCTCAAGCACCAGGAACGCGATCATATAGTCGGCGACGCGGTCCTTGATCGTCGTCCAGCTGGCCAGGATGCACAGCGGCAGCAGGAAGGCCGTCAGCAGCACGAACAGGATCGAGATCCCGTCCACACCCATGTGATAGGCGGCGCCCGCGAACCACTGATAGTGCTCGACGAACTGATAGGCGGCGCTCGTCGCATCGAAGCGCGCCACCAGCAGGACCGACACCGCCAGGGTGATCAGCGTCGTGATGAAGGCGATCCGACGCGCGGCCGGCGCGACAGAGGCATCCGACTTGCCCAGAAGGCGCACGGCCAGCAGCACCCCGGCCCCGACGAGCGGCAGGAAGGTGACGAGGCTCAGGATGTGAGACATCAACAGGGACACGTGATCAGCCCCCCCAGGTGGCGATGGCGAAGGCGAGCAGAGCGGCCACGCCCAGCAGCATCACGAACGCATAGTGATAGACGTAGCCCGACTGGATCTTTGACAGTCGCGCCGCGGATTTCAGCGAGGCCCAGGCGGCCCCGTTCGGGCCCAGCCCGTCGATGATCTTCACGTCGCCGATCTTCCAGAACAGGTCGCCGACCGCCTTGGTCCCCTTGACGAAGACGAAGTCGTAAAGCTCGTCGAAGAACCACTTGTTGTAGAAGAAGGTGTGCAGCGGCCCGCCCCGCTCGGCCATCCGGCGGCCGAGGCCTTCCTTGAGCACATAGACATAGATGGCGATCAGGGTACCGAGCCCCGACACGACCAGCGGCGCCCACAGCACCCAGGTCGGCACCTCGTGGCTGTCGTGGATCACGTGGTTGTCCGGGCCGGTGAAGATGGCCCCACGCCAGAAGTCGTGCTCGTGGTGGCCGACGAACTGGTCATAGAAGGTAAAGCCCGACGCGATCGCCCCGACCGCCAGCACCAGCAGCGGCACGATCATGATCCACGGGCTTTCATGCGGCTTCAGCGGGCCGTGATGATGGTGATCGTCATGGGCATGATCGTCCTGCGCGTGACCGTCGGCAATCGGCTCGGAATGGGTTTCCAGCTGCGCGTCGGTCGCGTGGTCATCAGCATGGTGCGCGCCCTCTTCCTTCCACACCGGCTTGTTGTGGAAGGTCATGAACACCAGACGCCACGAGTAGTAGGCCGTCAGCCCCGCCGCAAACAGACCGATGAAGAAGACGAACATCCCGACCGGATTGTCGGCCCCGGCGGCAAAGGCGCTCTCGAGGATCGAATCCTTGGAATAGAAGCCGGCGAAGCCCCACTTCAGGCCCGGGATGCCCAGACCGGTGATGGCGATCGTGCCGATCATCATGACGCCATAGGTGATCGGCAGCAGCTTCGTCAGCCCACCCATCTTCCGCATGTCCTGCTCGTGATGCATGCCGTGGATCACCGAACCGGCGCCGAGGAACAGCAGGGCCTTGAAGAAGGCGTGGGTGAACAGGTGGAACATGGCGGCCTGATAGGCGCCAATCCCCGCCGCAAAGAACATATAGCCCAGCTGCGAACAGGTCGAATAGGCGATGACACGCTTGATGTCGTTCTGGGCCAGACCGACCGTCGCCGCGAACAGGGCCGTGATCGCTCCGGTGATGGCGATCAGCATGGCCGCCGTCGGCGCATACTCATAGATCGGGCTGAGCAGGCAGACCATATAGACGCCGGCGGTGACCATGGTCGCCGCGTGGATCAGGGCCGAGACCGGGGTCGGGCCCTCCATGGCGTCGGGCAGCCAGGTGTGCAGGAAGAACTGGGCCGAC
>Ga0075012_10005662_pt1 | contig 11427 bp, 10 predicted proteins | sample All_14_2_FD_71474 | JGI IMG/M metagenome (GOLD analysis project Ga0075012, IMG submission 71474) | Freshwater microbial communities in response to fracking from Pennsylvania, USA - Allegheny Zone_MetaG_DW_15 | ecosystem: Environmental > Aquatic > Deep subsurface > Groundwater > Drilled...
TCACCTTATTCTATAGCATTCTAAATCCCCGAAATATTAACTGTAGGTAATTTTCCTTCAAAGATAGTACATATATCCCTATGCGGCACTTTTCAAAATTTATCTGTTTATACTTCTTTTCTGCCCGCTACTTCAATATCTTTATACGACAATAGATTAAAGCGATATTAAAATTACATGTACATACATACATTTGCATTATGAAACTTGAAGAAGCCATTAAGTCCAGCAAGTTCTCAGACGATAAGCATCGTGCTACTGTAAATTTGCTCTACTCTGCCTATTGGCTGAAGCATACGCTCAGTATGGAGTTGAAAAAACACGGACTTACACCAGAGCAGCACAACGTTCTGCGCATTCTCAAAGGCTCACACCCAAAAGAGTTATGTGTAAAAGAAATAGCATCAAGGATAATAGAGAAAAGCTCTAATGTTCCCCGCATCATAGACCGGCTTGTAGCAAAAAAGCTGGTAACAAGGTATCAGTCCAAAGAAGATAAACGTGAAACCCTGGTGGGACTCACACCTGAAGGCATCAACATACTTCAGATAGCACGTCAGCTGGTAGAAGATATTACTGACCAGGTAGTGAATCTAACAAACGAAGAGGCGGCAGCATTAAATGCACTCCTGGAAAAAATGAGGGAAGAAAAAACAGCATAGGATTACCCGCTTTGTATCATTAGACAGGATTATACAACTAATCAGATAAATACAGGAAACAATGGAAAACACAAAATGGGTATTGGAACCCGCTCACTCAGAGCTTACATTTAAGGTTAGACACATGATGATAAGCAATGTATCTGGCCGCTTCACAAAATTTGATAGCACAGTAGAAACACAAGGCAATGACCTATCTACGGCAAGCATTGTATTCAGCGCCGATGTTGATTCAATTAACACAAACAATGAGCAACGTGACGGACATCTGAAATCTGCTGACTTTTTTGATGCAGCAAACCACCCTCAGGTACTATTTAAAAGTAACCGTCTTGAAAAGACTGGTGATGATACATTTAAACTACATGGTGAACTTACAATGCGTGGCACTACCAGGGCGGTAACATTTGATGTGGAGCACGGCGGCATTCTTAATGATGGATGGGGCAACATCAGAGCCGGTTTTACTGTAACAGGAAAAGTAAACAGAAAAGAATATGGCCTTAACTGGAGTGCACTTACAGAAACCGGAGGTCTTGTAGTAAGTGATGATGTGAAATTTGAAGCACAAGTGCAATATATCAGACCAGCTGCTCAGTCATAATCAGAACATTTGCAACATAGCTGTAAAAGTAAAGCCTGGCATTGCCGGGCTTTACTTTTATAATAAGAAATCCAGACAATAGGCAACTCCTGTTAATCTGTTATCAGGTATTGAATAGTATTTCCGGCACTATGTTTAAACATACATATTAAGCTACTTATTGAATTTATAAAAAGGGAGAGGGCAGCACAGATAATCTGTACTGCCCTGCATTCATCCCCCCAAAACAACTTTACTTGTTCTTGCCAAATTCCAGTTTCAATATCATCGTTACTTCATCTCCTACTACTGCTCCACCAGCCTCAGTTACTTTGCTCCACAGCAGTCCGAATTCCTTTCTGCTTATCTTAGCCGTTGTTTTGAATCCCGCCTTTGTATTACCCCATGGATCTACCATAGTACCGCCGTATGTTACATCAAACTTTACCTTTTTGGTAATGTCCCTGATGGTAAGGTTACCCTCCAGTGTGTAATTGTTCCCTTTTCCTTTTTTGAAAGATGTACTCTTGAAAGTCATTTTAGGAAACTTCTCGGCATTGAAAAAGTCATCACTTTTCAGGTGCTTGTCACGCCCCTCATTATCGGTATTTACACTGTTTACGTCTACTGTGAAGTTTATCTGTGCATTATTGAAGTCTGCGCCTGGAGCATCAATAGTACCGTCAAATTTTGTAAAGCTTCCTTCTACCTCTGATATTACGAGGTGACTTACAGAGAACTTCACATTACTGTGACTGCCATCTACTGTCCATTTAGACTGTGCATTTACACTCACTGAGGCCAACATCATTGCGCCTGCCAGAATACTGCTGATTTTTTTCATTTTCTTTTTTTGTTTGTATGGTTCTGAATTGCATTGCAAATATATGTACATACATATATTTTGCGAATTAATTTCTACTATATGCCCATAAAAAATATCTTTTTATATATTTAGCAACAAAACTTGCCGATATGAAAAAGCTGATATTACTCCTTGCTACTATCTCACTGGCTACCCATACCTGGGCACAGACAGCAGGCGACAATTTTGCAGTGCTGGCCCGGGAGCAACAAACAAAAATGGTAGCAGCCTATGAAAAGCACGACCCCCAAACTTACAAAAGGGAGTTTGCCATTATCCGACAGGAATATGCAAGACTATCGCCGGAGGACAAAAAAAAGTATAAAAAAGAAATACGCAATGGCTGGTACGACCTGGCATGCACCTATGCGGTCATGAAAAAGAAAGATGCAGCTATGGATGTGCTGGAGCGTTCCGGCTACTACGACTATAACCACATGATAGATGACCCTGACCTGTTCTCAATAGCAGCAGAGCCGAGGTTTCTGGCGTATCTGCGTCATGCACGCTGCTGCGAAAACAGCTACCTGGATGTGCTGCGGGACGCACCAACTTATAACTACCGCGAGGAGAAAGATCTTCCCCTATTTACCTACCAGAGTGCAGACCACCCCAAACTGAAACAACTGCGCAAGACCTATAAGCTGGATGCCGTAGCTGGAAAGGGAACAGACGTGAGCCGGATGATAAACCTCATGCGTTGGGTACATAACGCTGCGCGGCACGACGGCGGAAAGGGCAACCCGGATACAAAGAATGCGCTCTACATGCTCAACGCTTGTAAAAAGAATGGCAAAACACTGAACTGCCGGGGACTGGCGTTACTCCTCAATGAAGTATACCTGTCAGTGGGTATCCCATCACGCATAGTAACCTGCCTGCCAAAGGACCCCGACGACAATGACTGTCATGTAATCAATGCAGTATGGTCTCCCTCTCTGCGCAAATGGGTATGGATGGACCCCACATTCATGGCCTATGTAATGAATGAAAAAAATGAACTGCTGAGTATTGAAGAGGTACGTGAAAGGCTGATATGTGGCAAGCCTCTGATTCTGAATCCCGATGCCAACTGGAATGGCAAAACCATCCAGACCAAACAAGACTACCTGGAAAACTACATGACAAAAAATCTGTACAAACTGGAGTGCCCGGCATCGAGCGAGTACAATTATGAAACAATGGAGAAAGGTAAGGAACGCACCTATGTGACACTCCTGGGAGGAACCAGTCACCAGAAACCGTATACTTCTGTTCGCAGAGACGGTATGAACACCATTCACAGGTACGCTACAGCAAATCCGGCAACCTTCTGGGCAGCACCTCCCGGTCAGGCAAAAGCAGACTTCAATCACGCTATGGCAACTTTCAAAAAGAATTATAACAAACAGGATGACGCTGCCATAGAAGCCAGTTATTCAGATAGCTGGCATCGGATGACAAGCCAGGAGAAAATACGAGTATGGCCCGACGGGAAATGTGCCAGTTTACATAAGAAATACGGCACTATGCGGTCCTGGAAATACCTGGGCACAACTTCCGATGGGGTTACTATTTACAGGGTAGCATACGACAATACAGTAAGTGCGCTGGGTATGATTTTAGATAGTCATGGCAAGCTGGAAACATTCCGCTTCATGACCAGCTCCCCTGAAATCATAGAGCTGATGCTGAAACACTGCTGTTACTGACCAGCGCTGCCCTCATGCAGGTGCTTCATATCTGTATGGTAGTATTTACATACTGACTGCAATCCGCATGCTGCACATTTGGGCTTACGTGCCAGGCACGTATAGCGACCATGCAATATGAGCCAGTGGTGTGCCAGTGGTATCAGCGCTGCCGGTATATGAGCTACCAGCTGCTGCTCGGCCTGCAGCGGGGTCTTTGCCCGTGTGGTAAGCCCTATACGAGCCGATACACGAAAGACGTGTGTATCCACAGCCATACCTGGTTTATCAAAGACTACAGATACAATCACATTGGCAGTCTTACGCCCTACACCAGGCAGCTTAACGAGTTCTTCCACAGTATCTGGCACCTCGCCTCCAAAGTCATTGATTAGCATGCCCGCCATACCTATCAGGTGGCGGGTCTTGTTGTTCGCAAAGGTCACACTGCGAATGAAAGGTTCCACATCTTCAAATGTTGCCGCTGCCAGTAACTCAGGTGTTGGAAAACGCTCGAACAAAGCTGGTGTCACCATATTCACCCGTTTATCAGTACACTGTGCCGAAAGTATTACTGCTACCAGCAGCTCATAGGGGTTGGTATAGTGCAGCTCCGTCTCCGCATTGGGTACGTGCTGCTGAAACCAGTCTATAACGTATTTGTAGCGTTCCTTTTTAGTCATAACCCTGCATATTGATAAACATAAAAATCCCGGTGTACGTACTACGCCACCGGGATGTGTAAGAAATATTATATCGCATACACCACCAGCCCATCTCTGAGCTTGGGTTCAAACCATGTACTCTTAGGCGGCATTACATTGCCACTGTCAGCTATATCAAACAACTGCTGTATGCTCACAGGGTATAGTGAAAAAGCTACAGCCATATCGCCTGAGTCTACACGCTTCTGCAGGCCCGCCATACCACGTATACCACCAACAAAGTCCACACGCTTGTCTGTACGTGGGTCATTTATATTCAGCAGCTTACTCAGTACATTGTTCTGCAGTATAGTCACATCCAGTATGCCTATCGGGTCGTTGGTATAAGTACCTTCCTTTGCAGTAAGCTTATACCACTCACCACCTAGGTACATACCAAAGTCATGTATCTGAGCTGGCTTGTATGCATCTTTACCCACCGCCTGCACATCAAAGTCAGCACTCAGCTTCTGTAGCAGCTCCTCTTCGGTCATACCATTCAGGTCTTTCGCTACGCGGTTATAATCTATTATCAGACACTGGCTGGCTGGGAATATGCAGGTAATGAAATAATCATAAGGCTGGTTGCCATCATCAGCACCTCCACGCGCTACCATCTCATTGCGCACCTTGGCAGCCGATGCTGCCCTGTGGTGACCATCTGCTATATAAGTAGCGGGCACTTCAGTAGCAAAGGCATTTGTAATCACACCTACCTTTTCTGCATCGTCCATCACCCACAGCTTATGGCTTATGCCATCCTCTGCAGTGAAGTCATATGCGGGGCTATGCGCGGCTTTCCACTCTTCTATAGTACGCTGTACAGTATCACAGTCATTATAGGCTATAAACACTACCCCTGTCTGTGCACGGGATGTAAGTATATGGTTTATACGATCCAGCTCCTTTTCAGGACGGGTAAACTCATGCTTCTTTACAATGCCGTTGTTATAATCTGCTACCGATGAGCCGCATACAAGCCCTGTCTGTGAGCGTCCGTCCATCACCAGCTCGTATATGTAGTAGCAGGGTACATTGTCCTGCACCAGCACACCATCGCTTATCATCTTCTCAAAATTGGCACGGGCCTTGTCATACACCTGCTGGCTGTGTACATCTACATCTTCAGGCAGATCTATCTCTGAACGGGTAACGTGGTAAAAATTATGCGGGTATTTGCTGAATGCTCTTGCTTCTGCTACGTTTACCACATCGTAAGGCAGGGTAGCTACATCCGCAGCAAGTGCTGCCGCCGGTCTGAAACCCTTGAAAGGAATGATATTTGCCATGTCTGTATATTGAAAAGTTTATTTATGCTGCTGTTACAGGCGTGCAAATTACCAATATTAGACAACACCTGCAATCAATGCCCTGTTACTACCCTACAGCAACATAATGTTAATGTTCTCATGTTCATTTATCCCACGCCTTCATATTTCATTAACTTCGGTAGCAAATCTCAGCACCATGTCAAAGCTATCTCTTTCTGCTACTGCATTGCTATTACTTACACTCCCCTGCATTACAACAGCACAAAACAGTAAAACAGATACAGTAAAACTGCAACAACTGAAAGAGGTAAGTGTGAGAGCAGTACGTGAAGCCATAGAGGTACGCCCCGGTAAAACAGTGGTAAATGTGCAGGCGCTTTCCGGCGCATCGGGCCGCAATGCGCTGGAGTTACTGCGTCGTATTCCTGGCCTGCAGGTAGATGGCAGAGGCAATATCACTATGACAGGCAGGCAGGGTGTCATGGTAATGATAAACGGACGCCGCACATACCTTGCCGGTGATGACCTGCGCGATTTTCTGGAAGGACTCACTGCCGAAGAAATCGCACAGATAGAGATCATGGAGCAGCCATCTGCGGCATATGATGCAAGCGGTAATGCAGGCATTGTGAACCTGAAATTACGCCGCCTGCGCAAGCGTGGATTCAATGGCAATGCAAACCTTGCATGGACCAAAAGCCTCTATGAGAATACTCATAATACCGCACTTGTAAACTACAATACCGGAACTACCAACTGGTATGCCGGGGCAAACTATGTAAACGGACGAAACGGTGTGGGATGGACACAGGAAATGACCTTTACTGACCCCGCGGGTAACCCCGTTGCTCACAGTATACTTACATCACAGCCCCGCGAGATGTATGATAAATATAACATCAGGGCTGGCGTAGATCATACCTGTTCAGAGCATACTACCATAGGTGCATCTGCTACCGGCGCCTATAATGCAAATACGATGAATACCCCCATCAATACCACTACCAGCCAGGGAAGTAATGAGGTGTACAGCATCCGGCATACTAATGAGCATAGCCTGCGACGCAATATCACAGCAAATGGCTACATGAAACACAGCTTCAAACAAAAACAGGAGCTTACTGCAGATGTGGATTATCTGCGCTATACAAAAAGCCTGTATCAATTCCTGACTACAGAAGCTACACAAAACGGTGTGCCCCTGCCCGACCAGTTGATACTTCGCAGCCATATACCACTCACCAATACGGTATATAATGCTAAGGCAGACTATACAACACCTGTAAATGATAAAATAAAACTGGAATGCGGTACCAAATACAACTATGCCACTATTACCAATGATCCTTCCTTCCAGACGATATACAATGGTGTATGGACAGATGACAGTACACGCAGCAATACATTCCGCTACCGGGAGCATATTGCCGCACTATATGCATCGGGCAATATGAAAGTCAATGAGCAATGGAGTATGCAAATGGGACTCAGAGGAGAGTATGCTCATATACAGGGCATTCAGGAGGTTACAGGGGCCTCATTCACACGCTCTTTACCGGCACTGTTCCCCACCCTTTATGTAACGTGGAAGCCCAATGAAGATAATGTAGCAGAAGTCAACTATGGCCGAAGGATAGAACGGCCTGCTTATAGTATGCTGAACCCGTTTAACTATTACACCTTTTATAACACCTACCTGCGTGGTAATCCCGATCTCCTGCCGCAATACAGCCACAATGCCACACTCAGACACAGCTATAAGCAACGCATTACTACATCTATAGATATCAGCCACACTACAGACAATGTAGTATGGCTCAATATGCCGGAAGCCGGCTCCGTAAATACCTATAATACACCCGTTAACTTCGGCTCTAGCAGCAATGCCTCACTGGGTATCACATATAATGGTAAGCCAGCTACATGGTGCGAAATAACACTGCACAGCAAAGGAATATATGCACTGTACAAAGGTATCATCAACAATGTACCCGCAGCCAGAGCTAAGGCAGCCTACAACCTATGGCTCAACAGCCGTTTTATACTGGGGAGTGGATGGCAGGCCGACTGCTACGTGAGCTACACAAGTGACCGTGCCACATCTCCCGTTGGCAATCAGGCAGCTACTGTGTACAGTAACCTGGGTGTGCAGAAAAAAGTACTGCACGATACTACCACTATCCGGGTTTCACTGGATGACCCATTCTTCATATACCGCAATCATTATGAGGACAAACAGCCCGGCCTCACCACTACTTCTGACTTTATACCCAATAGTCGCTATTGTACTATGTCGGTAGCCTATAACTTTGGCCGTAATGACAATAAGGTACGGCGACACCGTACCGAAGCCGATGAAATAAAACGGATGTAACCAGACTAAACAAAAGAATAAATCATGCCACTACTATTCTCGCCACTGAAACTCAGAGATGTAACATTTAGAAATCGTATCGTTGTCTCTCCCATGTGCCAGTATTCTGGTAATGATGGTTTTGCCAACGACTGGCATCTGGTACATCTTGGCAGCAGGGCAGCAGGCGGTGCAGGACTCGTATTCACAGAGGCCATTGCTGTATCTCCTGAAGGGCGCATATCTCCGCACGATCTGGGCTTGTGGCAGGATGAGCACATCAGTTTCCTGAAGCGTATTACTTCCTTCATAGAAAGTCAGGGCAGTGTACCCGGTATACAGCTGGCACATGCAGGCCGTAAGGCCAGCCTCACAGAACCATGGAACGGAGACCGGCAACTTACTGCCACAGAAGGTGGCTGGCCTACTCTGGCACCCTCGGCTGTGCCTTTCTCTGCCGACAGGCAAACACCGCAGGAGCTTACTACTGATGGTATACAAGCCATAATATCCGCATTCAAAGCTGCTGCTGTAAGAGCGCTACAGGCCGGCTTTAAAGTACTGGAACTACATGGTGCACATGGCTATCTTATCAATGAATTTCTTTCTCCGCTCAGCAACCATCGTACAGATGAGTATGGTGGTACTTTCGACAACCGCATACGCTTCCTAATGAACATAATACATGAGGTGCGCGCAGTGTGGCCTGCACAGTACCCCCTCTTTCTGCGTATCTCTGCTACTGACTGGGCCGATGGTGGCTGGAGTATAGAAGACTCTGCAAGCCTTGCTCCACTGGTGCAGGCTGCGGGTGTTGACCTCATTGATTGCTCATCAGGCGGCAATGCATCTGATGTAAAAATACCGGCCGGCCCAGGCTATCAGGTACCCTTTGCAGCAGCAGTACGTGAGGCCGGCATACCCACAGGTGCAGTAGGCATTATAGTAACTGCAGAGCAGGCCGAGGAAATACTTGAAAATGGCCAGGCAGATCTGATATTCATGGCCCGGGAGCTCCTGCGCGACCCTTATTTCCCTTTACATGCTGCCATGACGCTTAACTATGATGAAATGCCCTGGCCGGTGCAGTATGACCGGGCAAAAAGAAAGCCGTCATCAGGACGGCGTTAATGTATCTGGTAAAGACGGACCCTAATCATCCCGCAGTATGTATCCCATACCTATAACAGTATGTATTAGCTTCGGCTCAAAGTCTTTATCCATCTTTTTACGCAGATAGTTTACATAAACGTCCACTACATTAGTGGTCATATTAAAATCCACGCCCCATACATGCTCCAGCAGGTCCATGCGTGATACTACTTTACGCTGGTTGCGCAGCAGGTATTCCAGCAGCCGGTACTCTGTAGATGTAAGGTTTATTTCTGTATTACCCCTTCTTACCAGTTTTGAATCAAGGTCCATTTCCAGATCTGCTATCTGTAGCTTATTGTCCTCTACATAGCCGGAAGAACGACGTATCAGGGCTCTTATACGGGCCAGCAATTCGGCAAATTTGAATGGCTTTACCATATAGTCATCTGCACCGCTTTCGAAACCAGTCACAATATTATCGGTAGTACCCAATGCCGTAAGCATCAGTATAGGCCGGTTATCCTTTGCCTTACGTATAAGCCTGCATAACTCCAAACCATTAATACCCGGTAACATAATGTCTATGATATACAGGTCATAGCTATTATCCTCAGCCATCTGAAGCCCTATGTTCCCATCAGGAGCTACACTTACCTCAAAACCCTCCTCTCTTAGCCCTTTACTCACTATTGAGGCTATATTCCCTTCATCTTCTACCAACAGTATATTCATAACAGCTACCGTATTTAGGCAAAAATACGGGGCAGTAAAGAAAATGTCGTGAAGAATAATTAGAACCTGATTAGAATGTAAACAAAAGTATGAGCATTGTACATCGATTTTTTGTGAATTATATACCTACGTTGAGATTATACATTGATGATAATTTTAATGAAAAAATTCTTACAGTTAACAATTATTAACAATGTGAAATGGTAAATTTATTGAAAAATGACACTATGAAATTTGTATCTACTCTCCTTTTGGGACTATTCTTTCACACAATCTCTTCCTATGGTCAGCTTGTAAATTGCCGACCCAGAATATGTATGATAGACTATAACTACCATGATGATAATGTCTCAAATGCAGATAAAACTGCAATAAAAGCCTTGAAACCTGATATTTTGATTGATAATACCCCCGGAGGACTATGGCACGGAGATTGCTTGCCAAGTGAATATACCCCTTGGGGCATTAAAGTATTCTCCTACATTACAAGCGGATATGAAGCAACAACCAGACATCCCGATACTTCTGGATTAACACTTAACCTATCACGTATTGATGCAATTGCTGCTGATGGTGCAAGTGGTGTTTTTCTGGATGAGGTAAGCCATCACCCAGATGCTGCAGCAAAAGATTACCTGACTGCAATTTATGACAGATGCCGGACCAGAGGGTTAAAACTAATATTCAATACTGGTGTTTCAAATTTTGATGCGTGGCTGATGACCCGATGCAATTACATTATGACCGACGAAAACTACAGTGGCTCTCGTCCACTATCAACCTCGGAGGCACCATTTAAAGATAGTGTGCTTGTTGTAGCAAATGGGAAAACCAACTATACAGATGCAGCTATAATATCAACCGGTGCCCGTGCAAATGGTTTTGGATATTCGTACGCCTGCAACCTTTATGTAAATGTACCATCCTGGCTTTCGTCATATGGAGATGCAATTACTCAGCCTCCGTCGCCTCCGGTTATTACCAATCTCGGTGGAATACTCACTTCAAGTGCGTCGTTTGGCAATCAGTGGTATGTTGGCTCCAGCCCGATACCGGGAGCTACAAATATCACTTATTCCCCAACTACTAATGGTACGTATTATTCCATTGTAACTATTGATGGATGTAATTCTTCGCCTTCTAATTCTATCCCAGTTACAACAGTAAGTATCGATCAGATAAAAACAACAACTGCAATAATAAACCCTAATCCAGCAAACGGATATTTTTCTATTGCAACTGGAAATAACGAAACAGATATCTACATTTTCAGCTCTGATGGTAAGTTACTTCTTTATCAGGAAAAATATAAAAGCAACACTCCTTTCGATATAAATGAACTATCTAATGGTATATATATAGTTGGTTTAAAATTTTCGGAAAATAATAATTTCGGCAATTTCAAACTAGTAATAATACATTATGCAATAATTGTATTAAAATAAAAAAACGGGCTAAATAGCCCGTTTTTTTATTGTAATATTCATCAATT
>Ga0075012_10005664_pt1 | contig 11423 bp, 11 predicted proteins | sample All_14_2_FD_71474 | JGI IMG/M metagenome (GOLD analysis project Ga0075012, IMG submission 71474) | Freshwater microbial communities in response to fracking from Pennsylvania, USA - Allegheny Zone_MetaG_DW_15 | ecosystem: Environmental > Aquatic > Deep subsurface > Groundwater > Drilled...
CGCCCGTCCTTGGCATCACGGGCACGGGCGGGGCGGGCAAGTCGAGCCTGGTGGACGAGATTTTGCGCCGATTTTTATTGGATTTTGATAAAAAAACCATTGCCATCATCTCTGTGGATCCCTCGAAGCGCAAGAGCGGTGGGGCGCTACTCGGCGACCGCATCCGCATGAACGCAGTGAACAACGAGCGAGTGTTCATGCGCTCCTTGGCTACCCGGCAGAGCAATTTGGCGCTGTCGAAATACGTGCAGTCGGCAGTGGAAATCCTCAAGGCAGCGGGCTTCGACCTCGTGGTGCTGGAAACCAGCGGCATCGGGCAGTCGGACACCGAAATCATCGACCACTCCAACGTGTCGCTCTACGTGATGACGCCCGAATTCGGGGCCGCTTCGCAATTGGAGAAGATTGACATGATTGACTTCGCCGACCTCATCGCCATCAACAAGTTCGACAAGCGGGGCGCCCAGGATGCCCTGCGGGACGTGCGCAAACAGTACCAGCGGGCGCACCAGCTTTGGACGAAGGACGTGGACGAGATGCCTGTCGTGGGCACCATCGCCAGCCAGTTCAACGACCCCGGCACGAACGTTTTGTACGCCAAAATGATGAAGCTCTTGGTGGAAAAAACGGGCACGGATTTGAAGTCCAATTTCCACGCCGCTGAGGAGATGAGCGAGAAAATCTTCATCATCCCGCCGCACCGGACGAGGTACTTGTCGGAAATTTCAGAGAACAACCGGAAGTACGATGAATGGGCGGGTAAGCAAGCGGAACTGGCCGGAAAAGCTTACGCCCTCAAGGTTTCGTGCGACTCGGTGAGCGGGGATTTGAAGGCGGGCTTGACCAAGATTTACGAAGATGTTTATGGGCAAATGGACGCCTCTGTGCGCAAGCTGATTGAGGCTTGGGAAGCGAAAAAAGCCAACTACGCCTCCGATGAATTCATTTACGAAGTGCGGGGCAAGGAGATAAAAGTGCCGACGAAATGGAAGTCGCTATCGGGCACGAAAATCCCGAAGGTCATCCTGCCCAAGTTCAGGGACTGGGGCGAAATCGTGCGCTGGTGCTTGCAAGAAAACGTGCCGGGCGAGTTCCCCTACACAGCGGGCGTGTTCCCATTCAAAAGAAAGGGCGAAGACCCCACCCGGATGTTCGCCGGGGAGGGCGCACCGGAGCGCACCAACCGCCGCTTCCACTACCTCAGCAAGGGGATGCCCGCCAACCGCCTTTCGACGGCTTTCGATTCGGTGACCTTGTACGGCGAAGACCCGCACCCACGCCCAGATATTTATGGCAAAATCGGCAACTCCGGCGTGAGCATCTGCTGCCTCGACGACGCCAAAAAACTCTACTCCGGTTTCGACCTCTGCGCCCCGAATACCTCGGTGAGCATGACCATCAATGGCCCCGCCGCTACGATATGCGCTTTTTTCATGAATGCCGCCATTGACCAGCAATGCGAGCTGTATATCCGGGAGCATAAATTGGAGCATTTGGTGGAAAATAAATTGGTGGAAATATATGATAATAAAGGGATTAAACGCCCGTCCTATTTAGGCGATATTCCCGAAGGGAATAATCAATTGGGTTTAATGCTTTTGGGGTTAACGGGCGACCAGATATTATCCGCCGATATTTACGAACCCCTGAAAAATAAGGCACTCAATGCGGTGCGTGGCACGGTGCAGGCCGATATTTTAAAAGAAGACCAAGCGCAAAACACCTGCATATTCTCCACAGAATTTTCCTTGAAATTAATGGGCGATATGCAGCAATATTTCATCGAAAACAAAGTCCGCAATTTTTATTCGGTGAGCATATCGGGTTATCATATAGCGGAGGCCGGAGCGAACCCGATTTCGCAGTTGGCCTTCACGCTGTCCAATGGTTTTACCTTCGTGGAATATTACCTGAGCCGGGGCATGAACATTGACGATTTTGCGCCGAACCTCAGCTTCTTTTTCTCGAATGGCGTTGACCCAGAATATGCCGTCATCGGCAGGGTGGCTCGCCGCATTTGGGCGAAGGCGATGAAGCACAAATATGGGGCGAACGAGCGCAGCCAAATGCTCAAGTACCATATCCAGACTAGTGGCCGTTCACTCCACGCTCAGGAGATTGACTTCAACGACATCCGCACCACGCTCCAGGCGCTTTACGCCATCTATGACAACTGCAATTCGCTGCACACCAACGCCTACGACGAGGCCATCACCACCCCGACCGAGGAAAGCGTGCGCCGGGCGGTGGCCATCCAGCTCATTATCAACCACGAATTGGGCTTGGCGAAGAACGAAAACCCGTTGCAGGGCGCTTTCATCATCGAGGAACTGACCGATTTGGTAGAGGAGGCCGTACTCGTCGAGTTTGACCGCATCACCGAGCGGGGCGGCGTGCTGGGGGCGATGGAGACGATGTACCAGCGTGGCAAAATCCAAGAGGAAAGCCTCTACTACGAGCACCAGAAGCACAGCGGCGAATACCCCATCATCGGGGTGAACACCTTCTTGAGCAGCACCGGCTCGCCGACCATCCTGCCACGTGAGGTCATCCGTTCGACGGAGGAGGAGAAGCTGGCGCAAATCGCCACGGTGGAGAATTTGAAGCAAGCCAACGCTGGCAACACGGCGTTGAAAACCCTGCAATTGTCGGCGCTGCACAACGAAAACATCTTCGGGGCGCTGATGGAGGCGGTGAAGCATTGCTCGCTGGGCGAGATTACGAATGCGCTGTATGAGGTGGGGGGGCAGTATCGGAGGAATATGTAACTGGCATCAAGAGATTGCCCATTTATTCAGTTTCTCGCTTGTTGCGTGGGAATTGTAGGATTTTGGTTTTACTAGTTTAATTGGCTTTAGTGGTCAAAATGTGCACTATTGCCGTTAATGACAGCACTAATTGCCTCGGTGGTTTTATTGCTGGATTTTCCCCTATTAATTGATATTGGCACCAATCGTAAATACGAACCCGCTCAAATCAATAGCTCGCCTATTTTTATAGGAAAATATAAGCTGCCCATTTACATCCTCCTCTCCAACCCAGTACTCAAATTTTGTTTTAGCTATCCATATGGCAGCTCCTACGGTGAAAATCTTGCCGAGCTTTCGCCCAGCATGAAACTTAAAATAAGGAAACTTAACTTTTGGATTTCGTAGTTCGCCTTTGTAAATATCGCAACTGACAGCGCTCTTCAAGCCTAGCCCACCAGTGAAATTCAAAACCCATTTATCGGGGAAAATAAGCCTGTAGTCTAAGCCCATGCCTGTGAATTTGGCCCACAAGCATGTCCCATTTGAATGGAAGCCTAAGCTTAAGCCTGTTCCTAGCCATTTGTTAAATTGATAGCCTGCTCCAAAATTTAACGCTGCTGAAATTTCCTCGCCGGCTAATAAGCCGCCCACATAACCAGACACATAAGGCTTGTTTAGTTTTGATGGGGACTGCCCATAAATAAAGGCAAAATTGAAGGTTAGGAATACCAGCAATAATTGCTTCTTAATGTTATTCATTGGTTGGAAGTGTATGTCTGGTAAATGTATAAAAACATTTGGGTTTTACTTCAGGTTGACAAAAGTCACCCTGCCAACTGACCTAAAACACACTTTCCCCGCCAAATCGTGGGGAACTTCGTCTCATTGAGTAACCATTTTCAAGGCATGACCGAGGCCGAGTAGGCGCACGGGTGCTTTGGGAAACAAAAACCTTTCACTCATGAGATGGCGACCAAATCTTCGGAATCATGCCTTTGACTGGATGGGCCAAGGCTACAAGCCCCTCATAGACCCCGGTCACTTTCTGGGCCATTCTGCTTTTGACTTTCCTTGGCACAACCTGCCGCCTGCCAACTTATCCAAACATGCGGAAAAATTGGTTTTGGACATTTCCGTGCCTGGCTTTACGAAGGACGACTTGGAAATCCTGCTCAAGGGAAATTTGCTGACCGTCAAGGGCAACAAACCTCACCACACTGAAAAAATGGGAGCAGATTACATCGTTGAAGAGTTTTCGATGGACTCCTTTGAACGCAAGTTCAAACTCTCCGACGAGGCACGTGCCGACCGGATAGAGGCCAAATGCGAGAACGGTGTGCTCCACATCTGTTTTTTTGAAGCGGACAAAAATACTGGCAAAAAAGAACACAAAGTGGATGTGCTTTGAATTTAAGTATTTGACAAACAAGCAATTGTGGCTTGTGTCTGACTTGGATGGCAAAAGAGCCGTACTTATGAAGATTTGAAATTCAAAAAATAAAAATACGTCTGACATAAGTCAACCGGCAGGGGTGATGGAAATCATTTAAGCGACAATCACACCACGTTACCTTTGTCCAAGTTCAAGTGGATAATCAAAAACAGACTTGAGATACGGGCAAGCGGGCAGCAACTAAAAACCCGCAACCCAAGCAGTCAAATCCTGAAACCGAGCGTGGGGTTTTAGCTGTGGCACGTTCGCCCGCCTTGAGCCTTGACAAAAAGGAGGTACATTATGTCAATCGTGAAATGGAAAAATCGCAACGAATTGCTTCCTGCATTCAACATGCCGGATTGGGCGGTGAATTTTTTCAAAGACGACGACTTCTTCGACAAAAGGTGGTTGCCTGCTTTTGAGATGACGACGCCTTCCGTGAACGTCAAAGAAACGAAGGAAGCCTACAAGCTGGAGGTAGCTGCCCCCGGCATGAAAAAAGACGACTTCAGGGTGGAGGTAAGGGATGGGCATTTGCTCATCAGCGCCGAAACCAAAACTGAAACAGAGGACAAAGCTGAAAATTACACGCGCAAGGAGTTCAACTATCAATCGTTTAGCCGCTCCTTCTGGCTGCCAGAAAACGTAAAAGCCGACTTAGTGAAGGCGAACTACATGGATGGCATCCTGCGCATCGAAGTACCAAAAGTAAAGGTTGATAAAGAAGAACCGGCCAAGGTGGTCAAGGTTTCGTGACCACCGGGCACAAAAACTCATTCTTCAATGTGAGAGGTGTATCCCGGAGGCCGGCCGCAAGGTGGCTTCCGGTTTTTTATTTCTGCACATTGTGTTACATACTAGTTGTCCTAGCGCCGTTTGCATCAGGTTTAGTCAATTGAAGGTGAAGGCAAAGAATTGATTTTCAATTGATTAAATACTAATTTTCCACGGCTGGATGATTAATGCAACTCATTTTTTCACGCATTAAAAACCTATAAAAAAATGAACCCGAATCTCACATTACAGGAAATCATGACCCCGCACCCCACCACGGTTCAGCCCAACACCAGCCTAGCCGAGGTGCGTGAGCTTTTTTCCAAAAACAGCTTCCACCACATTCCAGTGGCAGGGCCGGGCGGCGAGTTGCTGGGCATCATCAGCCGGGAGGATTTTTTCAAGGTGGCCTACGTGCTGTCCGTTGAAGCCATCCGTTCGACGAATGCCAAGTCGAAGTTCCAGCACCTGATGGCTGAGGACATCATGACGAAGTACCCACTGCAATTGGCGCCCGATGACACCATCGGCCTGGCGGCGGACATCTTCCTCGCCAATAAGTTCCACTCCCTGCCGATTGTGGAGGAGGGCCAGATTGTTGGTATCGTCACTGCGCACGATTTGCTGGCCTACAGCTTTGCCTCGCCCTTGGGTGAGCAAGTTGAACTGGAGCAATACGACGAAGTATAAAAAAAACAACGGTGTGCCCATTTGCGCCAGCAAAGAGGCTTGCCAATAAATATTTCAACCATGTTCGACAGGACTGCCACTATCGCCAGCGTCATGACCCGCAATGTGTTTTTCGTGCATCCTGAAGACACCATGCAGCGGGTGGATGAGCTTTTTGTAGCAAACAATATCCACCACGTGCCCGTGCTCGATGAACAGAGCCGGGTAGTGGGCATCATCAGTAAATCGGATTACCTGAAAATCCTGCACGGCTTTACCCTCTTCAAAACTGAGCAGAGCGTGGAGTACAACAAGGCCATCCTGCGTTCCTTGCTCGTAGGTGAGGTGATGACCAAACAAGTGGCCACCCTCCAACCGGATGACACTGTGGAAATCGCCGCTGGGTATTTTCGGGAAAACCTGTTCCACGCTATCCCCGTCGTGGACCGCCAGAAGAAGCTGGTCGGCATAGTCACTACCTTCGACATGCTGAACTTCGCCTTCATGGAGCCAGCGTTTTTGGCTTAGCTAGTGAGCGGGTGAGGCGGTGACCGGGTGACGGGTGAGGTTCTTATCCTCGCACAGATTGTTCACTGGCTCGCCCGCTCGCACAACCACCTCTTACAATGAAGCATCGGGACTACCTTCCTGAATTCGTCTATGGCGGCATGGACGGAATCGTGACCACCTTCGCCGTAGTGGCCGGGGCTGCCGGGGCCGGCATGGACAGCTCAGTCGTCATTATTTTGGGCTTCGCAAATCTCTTCGCCGACGGCTTTTCGATGAGCGTCGGTAGTTACCTCGCCAATCTTTCGGAGCTGCACAATTATGAAAGGTACAAGCGCCTTGAGTACCACGAAGTGAACCACAACCCAGCCGAGGGGCAAGAGGAAATCCGTCAGATTTTCATCCAAAAAGGCTTGAAAGGCGAAGCGCTGGAGGCTGTTGTGGAGGCCATTACATCCGACAAGGATGTGTGGGTGGACACGATGATGAAGGACGAACTGAACCTTACCCCTGGAGTGCGCTCGCCGCTTTCGAAGGCTGTTGCCACGTTCATTTCCTTTAACATAGTAGGGCTGGTGCCAATGGTTGTTTACCTTGTGGATTTCATGTCAAAACTGCACTGCGACCTGTTTTTATTGTCGGGCCTGCTGACAGGGCTGGCATTCGTCGGGGTGGGTTTGCTGAAGAGCTATATCGGTGAGCAGCCGCTATGGCGAGGGGTGCTTGAGACATTCGGCTTGGGCGCTGGAGCAGCGACGTTGGCTTATTTTGCTGGAAACATGCTGGAAAAGATGTTTTCGTAAAAGGTCATTTGGCCATTCAATCAACAGTCGTTTGGCTATGAAAAATAGCTGATGACCAATGACTGAATGACCAATGTTTTTTAATGACCAATTTTTCATTCATGAAAAACCAATAATGGGGTTTTGGAGTGGAACGCCATTTTTTTCGTAAAACTGCTGTGGAACAGGCGCTCCCAGAGCCGCCGCTTGGGAATGTAAAGCGCCAGCAGGTCAATGTGTTTTTCCTTGATGAAACCATCAATGCCATCCATGATCGTCGGGCTATTCACGATGGCAAAATCCGTGAATTTGTAGGGGTAGTCGGCCAGCGTGACGTAGTCCTGCATGGTACCGATGCTCGGCTTGGTTTCCACATGGACGAAGTAAACCTCCGAGGAAACTTTCTTGGCAAAATTCACTAGCTGCGCAACGGCCTGCTGCTCGTGCGGCAAGAAGTCTGTGGCGAAGGCGATGTAGTCAATGTCCTGCCAGGTGGCATCTTCTGGCACGGCGAGCACGGGGCAGCCAGCATTCATCATCGTGAAAGTGGTGATGCTGCCGAGCGTTTTCTCCAACGGGTTGTGCTCGCCACGAGTGCCCATTACTACCACGTCGTACAAGCCTTCCTTCACGATGTCCCTGATTTCCTCTGGGATGAAGATGCCGTACAGCGGGATGATTTTGTCCACGGGGGCATCCGGCAGTTCAGCCACGAAAGCTTCCAGCTTGCCCTGCACAAGGGTTCTTTTTTCCTCCAGCATCTGTTCCACGTAGCCTGCGGGCAGGTTGGTGGCGTCAATGACGGGCAGGTTATAGACGTTGAGCACGTCAATGCTTGCGCCCACGGCCTTTGCCAGTTCGGCCGCGTAGCGGAAAGCATTGGTGGAGCATTCGGAGAAGTCGGTTGGAAAAAGGATTTTTTTCATGATGTCACTTATTTCTATGTCATTGGCTTCACTGTTTCATGGAATGATGCCAGTGAGCAATGCATCTGGTTATTTCAAACTATCACAACGTCCTCGACCATGTGCATGGCGCTGTGGTTGAGGGAGGCCAGCGTGCGAGCTTTGGACGCGTGGCAGCCAGGGGCGCTTTTTCGGCTTTTCACCCAGACGTTGAGGCCGAACACGTCTTTCATCGTTTGCTCAAATGCTGTGCAGGTAATATTGCCCATTAAATTGAGCACCCCATCGTTGCCTGCCCTGCGCACGTCTTCGACTTGAAGGTTGGGACTCAGCCTTGGGTTCATGAGTTCCTGGCTGCTCTCCGCCCTGAAAGTCAGATCCAAGAAAGGGAATTCTGCTATAAAATCCGCTTGCAGGTCGCGCAAGAGGCGTTTGCCTGCGATTTTCATGATTACCATTTTTATCAATTTGATTAGGGACGCTGCTAGCGTCAAACACGGATTCAAAGTTAACACTGCGAGTGGGGCCTTTGGTTGATGAATGTCACTGATTCAGGCTGATTTTCCTGCTGATGTTACTTCGTAAAAAAAGGAAACCCGTCGTTCCGACGTATCGGAAGGACGGGTTTTCGAAAACTAACCTATGTGACCAAAAAACCCTGTTTAATACTGGTAGCAAAGATAGGAGTGCCCGCACAGACATAACTATGACAAAAGTCACTGCCCCCTGTGACAATCATCAACAGCCAACTTTTTGAGCCAATCTACCTTGCACCCGATTTCGGAATTGCATTGAAATGGCGTTTTTTATTGGAATTAGTAAGCGCGCCAAATGCAGGCCAACGAATCCAAAAAATACTTCTCACATGAAAATCATTTTCTTCCTTATTGCTGTCAGTCTGCTGCTTGCTGTAGGTTTTTTGGCTGCCTTTTTCTGGGCAGTGCGAGGTGGGCAGTATGAGGACGAATATACCCCGTCGGTGCGCATTCTATTAGATGATCCGGCGTATTTGGACAGCTTAAAATCCAATGCAAATAATGTGGTGGCGGAAACCATCTCCGCTAAAAAAACCTAGGATACACTGAATTCTCCATAAAGGATTGAGCTTAAAGAGGCATCAATTCAAAATTTGAAACTCATAACTCGAACTTGTTTATGACACAGGTAGAACAATTTTACTACGACAACAAGATTGTCAAGAAGTTTGCCTACGCTACCATGCTATGGGGTATCGTGGGCATGCTGGTCGGTTTGATTATCGCGTTACAGCTGGTGTTTCCCAGCCTCAACTTCGATTTGCCATTTCTGACCTTTAGCCGCTTGCGCCCACTGCACACCAATGCCGTCATCTTTGCCTTCGTGGGCAACGGTATTTTCATGGGCGTTTACTACTCATTGCAACGGCTCCTGAAAGCCCGGATGTTCAGCGACCTGCTGAGCAACCTTCACTTCTGGGGATGGCAGCTCATCATCGTGAGTGCTGCAGCCACCCTTCCGTTCGGTTTTACCACTAGCGGGGAGTACAACGAACTGGTTTGGCCGATTGACATTGCCATCACTTTGGTGTGGGTCATCTTCGGTATCAACATGTTCGGTACCATCCTCAAACGGCGGGAAGAGCACCTCTACGTAGCCATCTGGTTTTACATCGCCACATGGATTACTGTAGCGCTGCTGCACATCGTGCGCAACTTGGAGTTGCCCACGAGCGGCTTGCACAGCTACGGCATTTTCTCGGGCGTGCAGGAGGCTTTGGTTCAATGGTGGTACGGCCACAACGCCGTGGCATTCTTCCTCACAACGCCTTACCTCGGCCTGATGTACTACTTCATGCCGAAGGCCGCCAACCGCCCGGTGTACAGCTACCGCCTGTCCATCGTACACTTCTGGGCGCTTATTTTCATCTACATCTGGGCTGGCCCTCACCACTTGCTCTACACCTCGCTGCCCGACTGGGCGCAGTCGCTGGGTATGGTGTTCTCGCTGATGCTCATCGCTCCATCTTGGGGTGGTATGATTAACGGTCTGCTCACGCTGCGTGGCGCTTGGGACCGGGTTCGTCAAGACCCCATCCTGAAGTTCATGGTGGTGGCCGTGACCGCCTACGGTATGTCCACTTTTGAAGGCCCGATGATGTCCATCAAATCCTTCAACGCCGTGACGCACTACACAGACTGGACGATTGCACACGTACACGTTGGCGCACTCGGTTGGAACGGAATGCTCACTTTCGGCGTGCTGTACTGGCTGGTTCCCAGAATTTTCAACACAAAACTTTATTCCAGCAACCTCGCCAATATTCACTTCTGGTTGGCGACACTGGGTATCATTTTCTACGCAATCCCGCTGTACTGGGGTGGTGTGACGCAGTTCCTGATGTGGCGTGACTTTACACCTGATGGTTTCCTTACCTATCCAAACTTCTTGGAAACAGTGACGCAGATTGTGCCGATGTACGCCATCCGTGCACTTGGTGGTGCAATCTATCTGACAGGCGTAATAATCGGGGTTTATAATTTATTGAAGACAACATCTGGCGCAGATTGCCCTGCCAACGAGTATGCCGAAGCACCTGCCTTCCCGAAACACCATGTGGAATCGGCAGGCAACAAGCACTGGCACAGTTGGATTGAGCGCCGCCCAATGCAAATGCTCGTGGCAGCCCTCGTGCTCGTGCTCATCGGCGGCATGGTAGAGTTGTTCCCAATGTGGTGGATTGACGACAACGTTCCGAAAATCGCCAGCGTGAAACCTTATACCCCGCTCGAACTCCAAGGTCGTGACCTCTATGTACGGGAAGGTTGCCTCGGCTGCCACTCGCAGATGGTTCGTCCATTCCGTTTCGAGACGGAGCGCTACGGCGACTACTCGAAGAGCGGTGAGTTCATCTACGACCGTCCGTTCCTCTGGGGCAGCAAGCGTACCGGGCCAGACTTGGCCAGGGAAGGCACTGGAAAGCTGAAAAAATCAGATAGCTGGCATTACAACCACTTGATTGACCCAACAAGCACTTCGCCTGGTTCCATCATGCCAGCCTACCCGTGGTTTGCTGAGGACGACCTTGATATTTCGACCACCGCTGCCAAAATCAGTGCGCTACGCACACTGGGCACACCATACGACGCAGGCTATGAGGAAATCGCCAACGAAGACCTCGCCAAGCAGGCAGCCGCTATTGCGAAGCGACTGAAAGACGAAGGCGTTGACCAGCCGGGCGTGGAGAAAAAGGAAATCGTGGCGATCATCGCCTACCTGCAAAGGCTGGGCGTGGACATCACGCTAGAAGCGCAGACTGAGAAATAATGATAAATGATGAAGGTGGAATGATGAATCAGAAGGTTCACATTCCACCCATCATTCATCATTGAAATGGTTCATCATTCATCATTTAAAAAGTCATGTTCAAATACATACTTCAAGGCGCAGGAGACATCAACTGGATGGCCACAACGGCACTGGTGCTGTTTTTCTTCATTTTCATCGCAGGTTCGGCTTGGGTACTCACTAGGAAAAAAGACTACGTGGACAAGATTTCCAGGCTGCCATTGGACGACGAATGATATTCCTGTTTTTTGAAACCACTTTTCAAATTGAATAAAAC
>Ga0075012_10005666_pt1 | contig 11423 bp, 6 predicted proteins | sample All_14_2_FD_71474 | JGI IMG/M metagenome (GOLD analysis project Ga0075012, IMG submission 71474) | Freshwater microbial communities in response to fracking from Pennsylvania, USA - Allegheny Zone_MetaG_DW_15 | ecosystem: Environmental > Aquatic > Deep subsurface > Groundwater > Drilled...
GTCCGGGATCGCCGTCGTGCTTGGCGAGGTATTTCACCCGAATGCCGAGAACGGCCAGGATCGCCTGGCGAAGGTCTTCGCTGGGTCCTGTCCCTGCCGCGAGCTTCTTGAACTTCGCGACATCGGACTGGCTCTGAAACGCAAGCGTGAGCACATCGCCATCGAGTCCGAGGACGCGCGCACCTGAGGCGAGAAGCCACGACGAGCGGCTCATCGCCTCAAGTCGACCGAGCACCTCGGGCCAGGCGTCGCGCATGTGCTGCAGGGTGACCGGACCGCTCGGAGCGGATGCCGGACTCACCGGCTCGGCCGCCGGCAGCGGCGTGCGGACGACGGGGGGCACGTCGGCGGGCGGCGCCTCGGCGGGCGCGACGACCTGCGGTGTGTGCCCGGCCGGGGGGGCACTGCTCGCCGGCGCGGACTGAACCGCAGCCGGCGCCGCGGACGCGCTGGTCGTCTTCGAGGTCGCCGCGGCAGACGATCCGGATGCCGCCGCTCCGGTGTGCGCGAGCACGCGGGCGACCATGAGCTCGAGCTGCAGCCGCGGGGAGGTTGCCCCGGTCATCTCGTCGAGCGTCGCGATCACGAGGTCGGCGGTGCGCGATAGTCGGAGCGACCCGTAGACGTCGGCCTGGCGCATCATGCGCGCGAGCTCCTCGGCGGGCACTCCGCGCAGCACCGCCGCTGCGCCCTGCCCGGTGGCCGCGATCACGATCAGGTCGCGCAGCCGCTCGAGCAGGTCGTCGACGAAACGGCGCGGGTCCTGACCGGTCTGCACGACGCGGTCGACCGCGGCGAAGGCCGCCGCGGCATCCCCTGCGCCGAGGGCGTCGACGACCTCGTCGAGCAGCTCTGCGTGCGTGTACCCGAGCAGCGCGACGGCCCGCGCGTAGGTCACCAGGGTGCCTTCGGACCCGGCGATCAGCTGATCGAGCAGAGACAGCGTGTCGCGCGGCGACCCGCCGCCCGCTCGCACGACCAGGGACAGCACGCCCGGTTCGGCCGTGACACCCTCGGTCTCGCACAGCGTCTGGACATATTCGAGCATCGGCGCGGGGGGCACCAGCCGGAACGGATAGTGATGCGTGCGCGAGCGGATCGTGCCGATGACCTTCTCAGGCTCGGTCGTGGCGAAGATGAACTTCACGTGGTCGGGCGGCTCCTCGACCAGTTTGAGCAGAGCGTTGAAGCCCTGCGGCGTCACCATGTGCGCCTCGTCGAGGATGAAGATCTTGAACCGATCGCGCGCCGGCGCGAAAACTGCGCGCTCGCGCAGGTCGCGGGCATCGTCGACGCCGTTGTGGCTCGCGGCGTCGATCTCGACCACGTCGAGCGACCCGCCGCCGTCGCGGCCGAGCTCGACGCAGCTGTCGCACACCCCGCAGGGCACGTCGGTCGGCCCCTCGGCACAGTTGAGGCAGCGCGCCAGGACGCGCGCCGAGGTCGTCTTTCCGCACCCGCGCGGCCCCGAGAACAGGTACGCGTGACCGACGCGGTCGCCGCGCAGCGCGGTCATGATCGGCTCGGTCACCTGGGACTGGCCGATCATCTCGCCGAACGTCTCAGGACGGTATCGGCGGTACAGAGCGGTCGTCACGCACCCAGCCTACGGCGTGGCTGGGACATGCCGTCGAGGCGCGGAACGCAGGCGTGGACGCGAACCCCGGTCACGCGTCCGCGCCATGCTCCACATCTGCGGTCGCACCGATGATCGGGATGGCCGTGGTGACAGCGGGAACGGATGCCGACAGCAGTGTGCCGTCCTCGCGTCGCACGTCCGCGAACTGGTTGAGCGACGGCCGGCCCGCGATCACCGGGCCTTGACCGGCGAGCGGCACCACGACCTCGTCGCCGGGCTCGAGCGCGTAGCCGGCACCGCGGACGCTGAACACAAGCGGTTCGCCTTCGCCCGCCGACACCTTCAGCGCGTCGCGGGTCAGCGTCACGCGCAGTGGCATGCCATGCCAGTGCAGCGTGTACGCCAGCTCCGGCCAGTCCGCCGGCAGTCTGGGGTCGAACGAGAGCTCGCCGAAGTGGTCGCGCATGCCTCCGAAACCCGCCACCAGCGCGGTCCACACCCCGCCGGCTGACGCCACGTGCACGCCGTCGGAAGCATTGTGATGCAGATCGCCCAGGTCCACGAAGATCGATTGGCGGAAGTACTCGAGTGCCAGATCCTGATAGCCGACCTCGGCCGCCAGAATCGACTGCACCACGGCCGAGAGTGTGGAATCGCCCGTGGTCAGCGGGTCATAATACTCGAAGTCGGCGAGCTTGTCCTCGGCCGAGAAGTGGTTTCCCTGAAGGTACAGGGCGAGCACCACATCGGCCTGCTTGAGCACCTGGTACCGGTAGATCACGAGCGGGTGGAAGTGCAGCAGCAGCGGCAGCTGGTCGGCGGGCGTGTGCTCGAGATCCCACACCTCGCGCTCCAGGAACACCGAATCCTGCGGATGGATGCCGAGGGCGGAGCTGAATGGGATGTGCATCGCCTCGGCGGCGCGTTCCCAGGCCTCGGCCTCAGCCGGATCGAGTCGGAGCCGGTCGGCCATGACGCGGTACGCCTCGGGGTCGTCCTCGGCCATCTCGCGCACGGTCCGCGCGGCGAAGCGCAGGTTGAACCGGGCCATGACGTTCGTGAAGAGATTGTCGTTGACCACCGTCGTGTACTCGTCCGGTCCGGTCACCCCGTGGATGTGGAATGACTCCTCACCGTCGCTGTCGTTCGAGCGCCAGAAGCCGAGGGTCGCCCACAGGCGCGCCGTCTCGACCGCGATGTCCACGCCCTCGCGGTGGAGGAACTCGACGTCACCGGTGGCGCGCACGTACTTGGCGAGCGCGAAGCTGATGTCGGCGTTGATGTGGTACTGCGCGGTGCCGGCAGCGTAGTACGCCGAGGCCTCTTCTCCGCTGATCGTGCGCCACGGGAAGAGCACGCCATGCTCGTTGAGCTGATGCGCGCGCCGACGGGCGGCCGGAAGCATGAGGTACCGCATCCGGATCGCATTGCGCGCCCACAGCGGCGTGGTATAGGCGAGGAACGGCAGAACGTAGATCTCGGTGTCCCAGAAGTAGTGACCGCTGTACCCCGACCCGGTCACGCCCTTGGCGGGCACGCCCTGTCCGTCAGCACGCGCGGCGGCCTGCGCGAGCTGGAACAGGCACCAGCGGGTGGCCTGCTGCAGGTCGTCGTGGCCGCTGATGCAGACGTCGGAGCGGTCCCAGAATCCGTCCAGCCAGACGCGCTGGCGCTCGTGCTGGCGCTCCACGCCCTCGATCTTGACGCGGTCGAGCGTCCGCCGGCAGCGGTCGACGAGCTCACGCGTGGGCACGCCGCGGGAGGTGTGGTAGCTCACGAGCTTGGTCACCCGGATCGGCACCCCGGCCCTGGCCTGCACGCGGAACACGTTCTTCGCGATGTCAGGCTCGACGAGGGTGCGAACGTTGTGCTCGTTCTCGGTCTCGATCACGTGGTCGGCGACGACCGCGAGCGTCATGCCCGAATCGGTCACCCGGTACGACAGCGCGCAGCGGCCGCCGTCCTGCCAGTACTCCTCCGGCTGCAGCACGCGCTCCTGGATGCGTTCGGCCTTGCGCGGGTCGAACCCGCCCTTCTTGGTCGCGCTGAGCATGCCGCCGTAGACGTTCTCGCCGTCCTGGCGGTTGACCACCTGGCAGTTGACGGTCACCGGCGCATCCGCGTTGAGCACCGTGATCTCGAGGCGGAGGATCGCGAGATGCTTCTCCTCGAAGGAGACGAGTCGGTCGTCCTCGATCAGCACGTCCTTGCCCGAGGGCGTGGTCCATCGCACCCGTCGGCGCAAGACACCGGCGCGCATGTCGAGCACGCGCTCGTACTCGCGCACGTCCGCGACATCCAGCGACAGCGGCTCGTCGTCGACATAGACCCGCATGATCTTCGCGTCGGGCGCGTTGATGATCGTCTGCCCGACCTCGGCGAAGCCGTACGCCTGCTCGGCGTGACGGATCGGGAATGTCTCGTGGAAGCCGTTGATGAAGGTCCCGTGCTCCTGCGCGAAGCGTCCTTCGATGAGGTTGCCACGCAGGCCCAGGTAGCCGTTGCCGACCGAGAACAGGGTCTCGGTCACGCCCACGTCCTCGATCGAGAAGGAGTTCTCGACGAGACACCACGGGTGGACGGGGAACCGGTCGCGGTCGATCATGCGGACTTCTCCTGGATGTCTGAGCGGTCGGCGTCGGGGAGTGGTGAGGGACCGGTGACCAGTTCGGCGAGGTCGTTCACGACCAGGTGCGCGCCGGCCTTGCGCAGCTCGTCCGGGCCGGTGCCGCGGTCGACACCGATCACGAGCGCGAAGCCTCCCGCGGCGGCGGACTGGACTCCGCTGATGGCGTCTTCGACCGCGACGCTGCGCGCCGGGTCGACGCCCAGCATCCGCGCTCCCTCGACGAACACGTCGGGTGCGGGTTTGGAGGCGAGGTGGTCGCGCTCTGCGATCACGCCATCCATGACGACTGTGAAACGCTCGCGCAGGCCGGCCGAACGGAGCACCTCTTCGGCGTTCTTCGAACTCGACACGACGGCGGTGGGGATGCCGGCCGCCTCGAGCTCGTCCAGCAGGGCGACCGAACCCGGGTAGGCCACGATACCCTCGGCGCGCAGCACCCGTGAGAAGACCTCGTTCTTGCGGTTGCCGATGCCGCACACCGTATCGGCGGACGGATCATCCGACGGGTCGCCCCATGGCACCTCGACGTCGCGGCTGCGCAGCAGACTCGCGACGCCGTCGTAGCGCTTCTTGCCATCGAGGTGATCGAAGTAGTCGCGCTCGGTATACGGCGGCTCGATGTCCCACGCCGCGAAGAGATCCTCGAACATCGTCTGCCACGCGTGCATGTGCACGTGCGCGGTGGGCGTGAGCACGCCGTCCAGGTCGAACAGGACCGCGTCGTACGCGCTCAGGTCGGGCAGGGAGTCATCGGCCACGCAGAAACCTCCGGGCGAGGGTGAATGTGAGGGCTCGGCGCCTCTTCGTGCCGCCCTGCCAGCGTAGTGGGACACGCTCGGATGCGGTAACGCGGTGGGCGCGCCGATCGGGTTCAGACTCCGGCCGCCTGGAGGGTCTGTCGCGCGATCTCGAGCTCTTCGTTCGTCGGCACGACAAGCACGCTCACACGGGACGCATCGGTGGAGATGACACGGATGCCGCGGCCCCGCGCTTCGTTGCGCTCGGGGTCGACCTCGACGCCTGCGAAGCGCAGCGTCGTGAGGGCAGCGGCCCGCACAGCGGGGGTGTTCTCGCCGACCCCGGCGGTGAAGGAGATGACGTCCACGCCGCCGAGCTGGGCGAGGTAGGCCCCCGCGTACGCGCGGAGACGGTGCACGTAGACCTCGAACGCGAGCAGCGCACGGTCATCGCCGCGCAGGATGGCCTCGTCGATGTCGCGGTAGTCGGACGACCCCGACAGGCCCAGCAGACCGCTTCGCTTGTTGAGCAAGTCGTCGAGGTCGTCGATCGACATGCTCGCGCGACGGGCGAGATGCAGCAGCACGGCCGGGTCGATGTCTCCGGAACGGGTGCCCATGACCAGCCCCTCCAGCGGCGTGAGCCCCATCGAGGTCTCGACCGAGCGTCCGCCGTCGATGGCGGTGACCGACGCACCATTGCCGAGGTGGAACACGATCTGGCGGAGTTCGGCGAGCGGCCTGCCGAGATAGGCCGCGGCAGTCTCGCTCACGAACTTGTGGGACGTGCCGTGGAAGCCGTATCGGCGGATGCGGTGCTGCGCCGCCAGCTGCGAATCGATCGCGTACGTGTATGCCGCCCGCGGAAGGGTCTGGTGGAACGCCGTGTCGAACACCGCGACGTGCGCGCGGTCGGGGAACGCCTTCTTCGCGGCGATGATCCCTTCGAGGTTCGCCGGATTGTGCAGCGGCGCGAGCACCGAGAGCTCGCCGATGTCGATCTCCACGAGCGGGGTGATGATCGTCGGCTCGAAGAACCGTGCGCCGCCGTGGACGACCCGGTGCCCCACCGCGGCCGGCGGATTCTCCTCGAGCGAGGGGCCGTTCTCAGCGAAGGCGTCGAGCATGACGGCGAACCCCGCGGTGTGGTCGGGGATCGGCAGTTCGCGTTCGTACGTCGCGCTGAGCATCGTCGCCGCCGGCCCGTCGGTCGGGGGCGCGAAGACCGTGTGGGTGGAGCGACCGGCCGGCTCACCGATGCGCTCGACGAGCCCCGATGCCAGCACGCTCTCGGCATCCATGTCGATGAGCTGATACTTGAACGACGAGGATCCGCTGTTTACGACCAGTACGACACTCATGCGACGCCCTCGCCGGGCGTCGGGGAGGCTTCGTCCTGGGCCTGGATCGCCGTGATCGCGATCGTGTTCACGATGTCATCGATCAGCGCGCCGCGCGACAGATCGTTGATCGGCTTGTTCAGACCCTGCAGCACCGGTCCGATCGCGACAGCGCCCGCGGAGCGCTGGACCGCCTTGTACGTGTTGTTGCCGGTGTTGAGGTCGGGGAAGATGAACACCGTCGCGCGGCCGGCGACCTCGGAGCCGGGCATCTTAGCCGCGGCCACGGCGACGTCGGCGGCGGCGTCGTACTGGATCGGTCCCTCGACGAGCAGCTCGGGAGCACGCTCGCGCACGAGGGCGGTCGCGGTGCGGACCTTCTCGACTTCGACACCCGAGCCCGACTTTCCCGTCGAGTACGACAGCATCGCGATGCGAGGCTCGATGCCGAATTGCGCGGCCGTGGCGGCGGACGAGATCGCGATGTCGGCGAGCTGCTCCGATGTCGGGTCCGGGATGATGGCGCAGTCGCCGTACACGAGCACGCGGTCGGCGAGCGCCATCAGGAAGACCGATGAGACGACCGAGACGCCGGGCTTGGTCTTGATGATCTCGAATGCCGGGCGGATGGTGTGCGCCGTCGTGTGCACCGCGCCCGAGACCATGCCGTCGGCGAGGCCGAGGTGCACCATGAGCGTTCCGAAGTACGAGACGTCGGTCACAGTGTCGGCTGCCTGCGCGTACGTGACGCTCTTGTGCGCGCGCAGGCGCTCATACTCCTGGGCGAAGCGCGCGACGTGAACGGGCTCGAACGGCGAGAGCACTTCGGCGCGCTGGATGTCGATGCCCAGCTCGATCGCGCGCGCGCGCACCTCGAGCGGCTCGCCGAGGATCACCAGGTCGGCGATACCCCGCTTGAGCACGGTCGCAGCCGCGCGCAGGACCCGGTCGTCGTCGCCCTCGGGGAGCACGATGCGCTTGCGCTGGGCGCGGGCGCGCTCGATGAGCTGGAACTCGAACATGAGAGGTGTCACGACTCTCGCCCGGGCGACGCCGAACGCGCGCAACAGCTCATCGGTGTCGACGTTGGTCTCGAACAGCGTCAGAGCGGTGTGGTAGCGGCGCTGCGAGTCGGCGGCGAGCCGTCCACGCGTGGTCATGATGCGCGCCGCGGTCTCGTACGTGCCGAGGTCGGTCGTGATGATCGGCACTTTCGAGCCGAGTCCGTCCAGCAGCCGGGTGACCGGCTCGGGAAGCTCGAAGCCCCCGTTCAGGACCACGCCGGAGATCGACGGGAAGGTGCCGGACGCGTTCGCCAGGAGCGTGGCCAGGAGCACTTCGGTGCGGTCGGATGCGATGACCACGACCGCGCCTTCGAGCAGGCGCGGCAGCACGTTGACCATCGACATCCCGGCGATCACCACGCCGAGCGCCTCACGGGTCAGCCGGTCGGGGTCTCCGGAGAGCAGCTCTCCGCCGACCGAGCGCATGATGCCGCGCATCGACGGTGCCACCAGGTAGCGGTCCTCCGGGATCGCCCACACCGGCACCTTCTCGTGGGCGGGTCCCAGCCACGCCGCGAGCGACCGCTCGATCGCCGCGATCGCGTCGGGTGCGCAGTCGGGGTCGGCGCGGTTCGCGACGACGGCGAACAGCTCGGCACGCCCATGTGCGAGCTCGGCGAGCGCGAGGTCGGCGATCTTTCCCATCTCGACCGCAGTGCGCGGCAGCGACGAGCCCAGCAGCTCGGGCTGCGTCTCGTCCCGCGCCGATCGGCCGCCCAGCACGAGAAGCACCGGTGCGCCGAGGTTCGCGGCGATGCGCGCGTTGTAGGCGAGTTCTGCGGGACTGCCGACGTCCGTGTAGTCGCTTCCGACCACGACGACGGCGTCGCACTGGGCCTCGACGGCCTTATACCGCTCGACGATCGCCGCGAGCGCGGCCTCCGGATCGGTGCGCACGTCGTCGTAAGTCACGCCGATGCACTCGTCGTAGTCGAGATCGACGCCGTCGTGCGCGAGCAGCATCTCCAGCACGTAGTCGCGCTCCACGGTCGAGCGGGCGATCGCGCGGAAGACGCCGACCCGGGAAGTGGCGTGGCTGAGTGCGTCGAGCACTCCGAGTGCGACGGTCGACTTGCCCGAGTTGCCCTCTGCCGAAGTGATGAAGATGCTCGCCACGGGCTCAGCCTACGGGCGCGATGACGGTCGGCGTCAGGCTCGGGGTCAATGAGCGTCGAGGATGAATCTCCCGTTCGCACGGTGACGGCCTCGGCGCCGCGCCCCGGAAGAAGAAGACTCTCCGCGAACCCGGCAGAGCCTGGTTACCCTTGCTACGTTTCCGTCCTGGGGGAGTTGGCCTGGATGCCGCCTCGCGGAGAGCTGAGACAAGTCTAACCCGTCGCCTCTCGCCGGTCGCCGCGCCTGCCGTCGACCTTCACGCGATGAGCGTGATGCGGGACCGCCGCGCCGAGTCGCTCATGGGCGTCATCCTCCTCCTGAATCGGCTGATTCGACAGCGGCATCGGTTCCGCGGCGCGGCGTGGGCCGCCCGATCGACAGCGATCTCCCAGACCCACCGCGCGCACACGCGCGTTACGATCGGCAGGTGGGCGAGGACACCCGCAGACGCCGATCGAGAAGGGGCGGTCTTGGCTGAAACGGCGACGACGGATGCCGCGACCGGCGCAGCCGCAGAGCTGACTGCCGAGGGTTTCGCCCGCGTCACCGACAGCATTCTGGCCTCGATCGGGCGCGTGATCGACGGCAAGCCCGATGCCGTCCGCGCCGCGCTGGTGTGCCTGCTCGCCGAGGGCCATCTGCTCATCGAGGACGTTCCCGGCGTCGGCAAGACCATGCTGGCGCGGGCGATGGCGGCATCCGTCGACGCCACGGTCCGCCGCATCCAGTTCACCCCCGATCTGCTGCCGGGTGATGTCACCGGAGTGAGCGTGTTCAACCCGGTCGATCGGGAGTTCGAGTTCAAGCCCGGCGCCATCTTCGCCCACATCGTGATCGCCGACGAGATCAACCGATCGTCGCCGAAGACCCAGTCGGCACTGCTGGAGGCGATGGAAGAGGGCCAGGTCACCGTCGACGGCCGCACGCACCTCCTTCCCGAGCCGTTCCTGGTCGTCGCGACGCAGAATCCGCTCGAGATGGAAGGCACCTACGCCCTGCCCGAGGCGCAGCGCGACCGCTTCATGATGCGCATCTCGATGGGCTACCCCGACCCGCGCAGCGAAGCCCTGATGCTGCGTCAGCGCGACACCGTCAACCCGCTGGACGCGATCGCCCCGGTGGCCACCTCGGCCAAGATCGCACAGCTGATCGCGTGGGCCCGCGCCGTGCACGTCGCCCCGGCGATCGAGGACTACGCCGTCGCCCTCGCCGGCGCGACCCGCACACACGCCGAGCTGCGCCTCGGCGCGAGTCCGCGCGCGACGCTCCAGCTCGTGCGTGCCGCCAAGGTCTGGGCGGCGTTGGACGGCCGGGGCTTCGTGATCCCGGACGACATCACCGCGCTGCTCGTCCCGGTGTTCTCGCACCGGCTGATCCCCACGCGGTCGGCGGGCGGCGCACGCGCCCGCACCACCGCCGACGCGATCGCGTCGATCCTGGAACGCATCGCCGCCGGCGTGCGCGTTCCCATCGCCGCCCACCGGTGAGGTCTCGATGAGACGCCTCTGGCCGCTGACCCCGCGTGGAACGGGCGCTGTCGCACTGGCCGTGGCGTGCTTCACCATCGCCAATGAGGTCGGCATCGTCGAACTGATGTACTTCGGCATCCTGCTGATCGCGGTGCTCCTGGCCAGCATCGCCTCCCTGTATCTGACGCGCCACTCCGACACGGTCACCCGATCGCTCTCGCCGGATGTCGCGACGGTCGGCCGCGACGCGCTGGTCACGGTGCACGTCGGCGTGCGCACGGCACTGCCGACCGCCTCCGGGACATGGCGCGACACTGTGCCGAAGGGCCTCTCCGCCCGGGCGGACGGCGTTTTCCCCGCGCTCGGCTCGGGACTTCGCGGAGCCGAGCGGGTGGTCCACCTCTCGTATGCGGTCACGGGCGTGCGGCGCGGCATCCACCCGATCGGGCCCCTGCAGGTGACCTCGACCGACCCGTTCGGCCTGGCCCGGCGCACGACGGTGTTCGGCGAACGCACCCCGGTCACCGTCGCCCCCGCTGTGATCGATCTGCCCGCGCTGAGCAGCTTCGCCGGTGAGGCAGGCGGCACCCTGCACACGACGAACAGCCAGCTGGGCCAGGGCGCCGACAACCTGATCGCGAGGCCGTACGCGCCCGGCGACTCGATGCGCCGCATCCACTGGCGCGCCACGGCACACCGGGACGAGCTGATGGTGCGACAGGAGGAGCAGGAGTCCACTCCCGAGGCGACGGTCGTGATGGACCGCGGAGTGCTCAGGTTCTCGCCCGAGGCCATGCAGGCACCCGGCGCCGATCCGGGCTTCGAAGCCGCGGTCTCGGCCTGCGTCTCCGTCGTCGTGCGCCTGGTGCACGACGGGTACGCCGTCGAAGTCATCGATTCGGACGGCGCTGTGCTGGCGGAGCGCATCGACGGCGGCGACATGACCGAGGTCGAGGGCCTGGTCACCCGGTTCGCCGGCCTCACCGCCCGCCGCGACGATCACCTCGGCAAGCTCGTGCGGGTGTTCGCGGGCGTGATGACCGGGCCCGTCGTGCTGATCGTCGGCAGGTTCGATCCCGCGGATGCCGACACCATCGCGCCGGTCGCCCACCACAGCACCCTGGCCATGCTGCTGGCCGTCGCCCCGGTCGGCGATTCGCTCGAGCGCGCCGCCGATCGCGGGTGGCACGCCGCCGCCGTCGATCCCGAGGGCGACCTCGCCGCCGCCTGGTCGAACGCGGCCGAGCGGGGGGTGAGCCATGCCCTCCGATGATCGGGAGGCCGGACGCGGCACCGACCTGACCCTCACGATCGGCGTCCTCATGGCGGTGTTCGCCTCGCTGCTGCCCCTCATGCGGGTCGTGCGGCCCAGCAGCTGGCTGCTCGGAGCGATCGTGCTCGCGGTCGTAGTACTCGCGGCCGGTTTCATCGCCCGGCGCTACCGCCTGCCGGCCATCGCCGTGAGTCTGATCGAGGCATCCGTCTGGGT
>Ga0075012_10005668_pt1 | contig 11419 bp, 5 predicted proteins | sample All_14_2_FD_71474 | JGI IMG/M metagenome (GOLD analysis project Ga0075012, IMG submission 71474) | Freshwater microbial communities in response to fracking from Pennsylvania, USA - Allegheny Zone_MetaG_DW_15 | ecosystem: Environmental > Aquatic > Deep subsurface > Groundwater > Drilled...
GGTGGCGCCATCCAGTTCGGTTTGAGTTTCCGGAAAATGGATCTGGTTGAGTGCCTGCCATCGTGATACGAGTCTGAATTGCGCCCCCAGATAATCCGGCATGGTTTCCGGGATGTCCGCTGGAGAAAGTCCATCCAGTAGGGTTCGGACGAGTTTGCGCAAGCCTTTGGCATCCAGGCCCTTTTGGGTCAGTTTATCGGTAGTAGGGTAGACCGGATCGAAGTTTTTGGCCTTTTGAGTATTGTCAGTATTGGCCTCCTCCATTTCGGGGTGGGCGATGTTGAACCGCCCGTTGAACTCGGAGACCCGCCCAAAGACAATGTACTCTTTGCCGACCACCAGACTTTTTTCAAGCCATTGTACGCTTCTGAACCAGACCAGTTCCATGATACCCGTCTCGTCGCGGTGGGTACCCACGAGTCGTTTGGCCCTGCCTTCTCCAAGGGTTTCCAGTCGACGAAGTACGCCGCGGATTTGTACGGTCTCGCCGTCGTGGTGGACCTCCCGGATCGCGTGAAACTTGGTGCGATCAATATACCGGAATGGGAAATGGAATAACAGGTCGCGACAGCTGAAAATGCCCAATTCGATCTTGAGCGTATCGGCCCGTTGCGGACCTACCCCTTTAAGGAATTCGATGTTGGAGTCGAGGTTGGGCATGGTCTAGATTAAAGCAGCGTGGTTTTTAACATCGGGATTGGGGTGCGTTTTGATTTCATCGGATCCCATCCCAGCAACCCACCCACTCACAGAAGTCAAAGCTTGCTTCCCTTGAATTGGACAAATAAGGAACCGTAGTTCGTTGGGCAAATGTAAAATAGTTTGTTTTAAAAACGCTATTTTCATCCTTTTTCGATTGAAAACAGACAGATAAGAATCTTTTTAGAGCCTTTCTTAAGTCGGTCTTGTCATATTGTATTTCAGCTTTACGGGCTAGAGTGCTATAAAAAAAAGTCTTTGTGCAATAAATACACGATGAACATCCTTTACGTGCGTCCTCTGAACAAATGATCCTTTTAATTTCCAACAGCTCCTTATGAATAAAATTACCTGGCTCACAACCCTGCTTTTCCTGTTTGCTTTCATCCAAGGGGTTGCGGCCCAAACCACCGCCTCCATATTTTTTGAAACAGACCGATCTGAACTAAGCCCGGAAGCCTGCCAAATACTGGATGCACTTGCCCCGACCTTGTTGCAAGCGCCTGATTATCAGGTTAATATAGAGGCTTTTGCGGATGACCGCGGAACGGAAAAATATAATCAGCAACTGGCAGCGGACCGTGCGGCAGCAGTACAGAATTACCTGGCGACCAAGGGCCTGATTGCAGACAAGGCCGCCGTTTCCAATTGGGGTGAGCGAAAGGCTAAAGGCTCCAGTGATCTCGACCGGCAGCAAAGCCGGCGCGTGGATGTATCCATTCATGCCTTCTATTTTGACGATGTTTTCGCGCTGCAAGACCGGCTTTCAGCCAATACCGAACAGGTGCTGAAAATTCGAGCCGGTGAAGAACAAAGCGTCACAGCCGCTCAGGGAACCTTCATCCTCGTGCCCGCCAATGCTTTTGTTTTTTCAAATGGAACTACCCCCACAGGACCCATTTATCTTTTAATCCGGGAAGCATACGACCCTTCTGATTTTATACGGCATAATCTTACCACCACAAGCAATGGCCGCGTTTTGCAAACAGGTGGTATGGTTTGTATTACGGCCCGGGCTGATGGGCGTGAACTTCAGTTGGCCGAAGGAGCATCGTTGACCGTAGCCATGCCGGACGGCGGTAGTTTTGACCCTGAAATGGAGCTTTTCTACGCAGAACCAATGGCTGCCGGAGGGGTGGATTGGAAGCCTGCCGGACAGAAGTTCAGAAAAACCTTGCGCCCAAACCGGGTTGAACTTACCATAGATGCCGCTCTGGGTAAACGTATTGCAGCCATTAAGGTGCCTGAATATCCAAAGCCAGCGATGCCGGCGTATAAAGGTAAAATGCCTTCGGAGCCAAAAATGCCGGTCGCTCCTTACAAACCCCGCGCCCCAAAAAAACCGGAATGGGAAAGTGTGCAGAAAATGTTTGTGGGAGGAGGGGATGCTACCCGACTAAGCCGCAAGGAATTGAAAAAGGCGCAGCAATATTTCAGCGAGCAAAGCATGCGCTACACGCGTGACTCCGCCCGGTACATCCAATTGGCAGCCCGGTATCAGCAGAATCTGGAAGGATATGAAAAAAACAAAATCCGGTATGAACAGGATCACCAAAACTGGGAGGCTGAGCTCAGGACCAGACTGGAATCCATTGCATGGTACAAACGGGACATGAAAGTGCACTTTTACTCCAAAGCCCTGGCCAAAGCGGTCAAAGTCAAATCAAAGACCATTCGTAACTATGAGACTTACAGTAATCTCCATGGCTCGGTGGAAGTATTGGCCTATGAGCAGACTCAATTACTGATGATGGGTGGTGGCTTTGCTGAAAATACCCGGCAAAGTGTCCGGGAGGTCGGCAATGTGTACGAAAGTATCATTGGACTACAGGTGATGGATAACTATAAACCCTATCAAAAACTCGTCGGGTCCGTAGCAAATTCGCTCCCGAGTGATACCAGTAGTCGGGTCATGCAAAGAATGTTGGAGAAAACGGGGCTCCGGGTTATTTCTGACAGCCTTAAAAGCGAGATCAATGAAAAGATCCTGCTTACTTCAAAATCACCCGAACAACTCAACCGTGCCATGCGCGGCTATGTGGCCTCCGTCAGTCAGTTGGGTTGGATCAATTGCGACCGCTTTTACGATAGTCCGGCAGAGCGAATCCAGGTGCTGGTAAACGAAAAAGAAGATGCCACCCTTTATGCGGTTTGCAAAGACATAAATGCCATTTTGCCTTTTTACCGCAATGTCGCAGGAGATTATGTGGCCGGAAATTTGCCAAAAGGGCAGAAAATCACGCTGGTGGCGATCAAGATGAAAGATGGGATGCCACTATTTTCCCGGAGGGACATGAAAGTCGGTGAAGCCGTTCCTGTCCTGAGCTATGAGGCGATGCCTTTGCGCGACCTCAAAGAGGCCTTGAAAAAACTAAATGGTTGAACGTAAAGGTTTAAAAAAGCAGAAGCCGCCCCGGATACCTTCCGGGGCGGCTTCTGCTTTTTAACCCTTTAAACTCTGGAAAACGAGGTTGATTCGTTTAGTTGACCGAAAATGCGGGCACAAACGCGTTGTTGGAGTTAAAAAAGGTCAACTCGTTCACACGAACCTTCATGTATCGTGTAAGTGGCAGACGCTGTACCATTTCCATCAAATCAGCTTCAGAACTGGCGGCAAAAACCACCCAGAGTTTGGAGTTTTCGAGCGACAGGGCGTAGTTAAGGATTTTACCCTCGCTCAGCAGGCGGTTCACCATGCTGCGTTGCTGAGGAATCTTGTTGACAAATTCTTCCGGAAGATCGGTGGGCAATGTGAAGTCCACCATGTATTGAATCAGGTTATTGTCCATGTTTTTGTCGGTTGAGGATTGGGTTTCTTGAGCGGTATGACTCTTTCCTTGTTTACAGTCAAAAATCGTGCAAAGTTTTAAAAGTAATGCTACAACTGCCAAGCCGTCAGGCAGACTTAACAAAAAGAAAACCCTTGGCGCCTTACAATGCCAAGGGTTTTGTTAAAAAAGCAGCTTTTATCAGAAATTAATACCCAGAGCTTTCAAGGTCTCCAGGTCCAAATTGCCCTGGGGAAGATTTCGATCCTTCTGGAATTTAGCAAGGGCTTTTTTAGTACCCGAACCCATGGCATTGTCGATCGGGCCGGGATCGTAGCCGGCTTTGGCGAGCGCTTCCTGGATCTGTCGGATCGTGTAGCCGGTTACTTTTTCGCCACAGAGTACCTCCCGCCATTCCGATAAGCCCCCTTGTTTCAGGAGATTGCGCCGCGTGATGGTGGTGGTTACAGGAGCTACCTCTTCCTCGCGGATCGTAGCATCGGTTTTCAGGACGCGGTTTGTGACGGTTTGAGTCACAGCCGGCACATTCTCTACCAGAGTGGTGGCCACTGTTTTCAGGACTTTTTTGGTCACGATCACATATTCATCCGGGATCTCTTCTTCGCGTATTTTTTCAGGGGTTTTAAGTACCCGTTTTTTTGAAGGAACATTTTCAGCCGGGATGATCTCCTCCCGGGTAGTGGCAGGGGTCTTTACTTTGAGGACGGTAATGGTCTTGTATTCGGCGGGTATCATTTCTTCGCGGATCGTCGCCGCGGACTTTATTTTTTGAACTTTTCGGGTGCCCAGTACCGCCGGCACGACTGTGGTTTTTATGCAACCTACATCCATCAACCCGGAGTTATTGCAGCCCACATTCATCCGTTTCGTAATCGTCTGATATTCAGCCGGTGACTCCACCATGCACCAAACCAGGCAGTCGTCCGGGTTGGCACTCAGGCAATTGGCATCCGCATTCTTTTTTACCCATTTGACAGAGGCAGGCTTGGTCAGGATACGCTCTGTGACGGTCTCATAGCGGGGTTGCAGCACCTCCAAAACGGAGTACGCGGGCTCCTTTTCATAGGATTCGGTCACGGTTTCGTACACGGCAGGCACCTCTATGAACCGACGCTCTTCCGGCTTGATCAATATTTGTTCCTCAATGGCTTCAAACTCGGCGGGTACCGCGACCAGGCGTTTCGATTCCGGTTTGGTGGGCAGGGTTTCCTCCAGGGTTTCATACACCGCCGGGATGACCACGATCTGCTTGCTTGCGGATTTTACCAGGATGCTTTCGGTCACACTTTCGTACACGGCCGGCACCGGAATGATCCGTTGGTGGCCTTCTTTTAGGATAATGTCCTCGGTTTTGTTTTCAAATACAGCGGGCTCAACCAGTTTGCGTTTACTGGCTGGCTTGACCGTAACCTGTTCCGTCACGGTTTCAAACTGATCCGGAATGAAGCATTTGGCGTAGCATTTGCCCGGTTGGGCATTCGGGGGGGCATCTTGCGCAGAAACAGCCAGGGTAAATCCGGTCAACAGGACGGCAAGTAGAATATGTGTTTTTCCCATGAGGAGAATGCGTTGAAAATGGGTGACTTCGACGGGTTTAAGCACTTTGTGCAAAATAAAAGGGTTGTTCCGGAATGGTCACGGATTTAGTCCATGATTTGGATCATCGAGGAATCATTTTACCCCATTTTTTTAGGATAGCAGATAAAGTGCTTTGTAATCAGTTGCGTGTAAAGGGGCACGTCTGAGCACTGATCGAGGGGCAAAACAGCCCCATTTTTAAACAATATTTTGATCTGTTCTTTGGAGTCATCATAGGCCCGGTTGCTTTCGGATCCCATATACACCAGATGTTCCAGGACCGCATTTTCGCCCATGTTTGCGACGACTTTTTGTTGGATCTCGCGGGTATATTCAGGGCTAATAGGCTCGTTGTGCCATTCCAGGCGGAACAGTTGGCGGTTGAGTAAGCCTTTGGATAACAATGCCAGGGTGAAATCACTGGATTCAGACCAGTATTTGATGGCAGCGGTGAGGTCATGATCATCCAGCTGCGCAAAATGGGAGAGCAACTCGCTGGGTTCGGTTTTATCCCCGGGTTGGCGGAAAAGGAACCAGCCCAAATGCCTGGGTACTTCCAGTGCTACTCCTCCCAGGGCGAGCTCACGTGCACGCAGGAGGGCGTGGATCAGCATTCTTTCTGCTGAAACCCCGGTTTTGTGCAGATAAACCTGCCAATACATCAGCCGGCGTGCGATCAGAAATTTTTCAATGCTGTAAATGCCCTTTTCTTCAACGACCAGTTCGCCTGCATGTACATCAAGCATTTTGATGATACGGTCGTAGCTGATGACCCCCTCACTTACCCCGGTGAAAAAACTATCCCGGTTCAGGTAGTCCATCCGATCCATATCCAGCTGGCCGGATACAAGCTGGTGGAGGAATTTCTTGGGGTATTGATCTTTGAAGATCTGGATCGCCAGGTTCAATCGGCCCTCAAATTGTCGGTTCAGGTCATCCATGAACAGATTGGAGAGCTCCTCATGGTGCATATCTGCCAGGATGTGTTCCAGTGCATGTGAAAACGGACCGTGACCAATATCGTGCAAAAGAATGGCAATGCAGGCCCCTTCCGCCTCTTCAGAACTAATATCGGTTCCTTTTTGCCGAAGGGTCTCAATGGCTTCCTGCATCAGGTGGAGCGCTCCAAGCGCATGATGGAAGCGGGTATGCAGTGCTCCGGGGTACACATAGGAAGACAAGCCCAATTGCCGGATCCGCCGCAAACGCTGGAAGTAAGGGTGGTCGATCAAATCCAGTAATATGCCATACGGTACGGATACAAAGCCGTAAACAGGGTCGTTAAAGATCTTTTTGCGGGCGGTCATCTTTTAGTTTGATTCAAAACGGGGCGCAAAACTACTGGCATAAAGGGGGATTCGCGCCAAACACCTCCATTGTTTGAAGATTTTTGCTTCAAAGAGGCGTCAGTTGCGAAGTTAATAAAAGTTAGCCTAAATTACCTAAGTAGCTGTTAATGAATCCTGTTGAGGGGCTTATGGGTGGACAACAGGATTCATTATTTAGAAAACAGCGCACTAAAGTTTTAGCAACACATCGCCGCTCAGCAATTCTGTGGTACCATCCTCATATTCTACTTCCAGGGTCCAGATAAACACTGCAGGCCTTAGCAACTGGCCCCGGTGGAAGCCGTCCCATCTGCCTCTGGTTTCATCCGGGCGGAAGTCTTCCTGCATGAAAACCAGGCTGCCCCAACGGTCAAAAACCTGAAATTTTCGGATCAATGTTGCAGGGTTACCAGCAAATACCTGAAATTCATCATTGTTGCCATCGCCATCTGGTGAAAAAACATTGGGAACATAGAGCTCCCCTCGTTTCCGGACATTGATCTGAATGTTATCGGTCATGATGCATCCAAATTTATCCTCCACAGCAATCTGTAAAAACACGGAGTCCCTTGCTTTAAAGCTTTGGTACAAACACTGGGAACATTGAATGCCAGGTGTCCAGGTGATGTCAGAAATATCCTGTTTTTGCAGGTCCAGGACTGCCTGGATGAATACTGGAGTACCTTCCCACACCGTCTGATCAGGCCCCAGTTCCACACTCCAGGTGGGAACGATCTCTTCCACCAGTATTTCGCTTTCTGCAGTACAGCCGTTGCCAGCGGTGGCAATCAGCGTGTATAAACCGGGCATACTCACCAGGATCTGCGGGTTTGCCGGCAAATTTTGTTGGGGCCCGGACCAGGAGAACTGAGCCCCGGCCGGAGAAACCGTTGCCAGGATTAGGACCGCCGTGTCGCGACAATTCAGGATCCCACCTTCAAGATCAATCTGCGGCGATTGGGTATCTGAACCTATTGAAATCGTATTGGTAGCCGTGCACCCATTCGCTCCCTGTGCGGTTACCTGGTAGGCCCCGGGCGCGGAGATCATGACCATAACCCCGGTCTGCTGAAATCCGGCCGGTCCTGCCCAGTTGAAGGTGGTTCCGGCAGAAAAGCCCGAAGCATTGGCATTAACAACTGGAGTGGTACAGGTAATGGTGTTCCCGCTTAGAGAAAATGCCGGTGGAGTCTGCTCCGCAGTTACCGTGGCAATTGCCATGGCCGTACAGCCATTGGCGCCGGTAACGTTCAGGGTGTAAGCGCCCGGCAAACTGGTCAGGGGCATGGGGCCGTTGGCTGTAAATTGTCCGGGGCCAACCCAGGTAAAGAGCGCGCCCGGGTCATTGGACTGCCCCGACAAATTGATGCTTGCTGTGCTGCAATTTAAAGCGCCGCCAACCGCCAGGGCCGTTGGTGGGTTAATATTTTGATCTACCGTGATCGCCATATTGGAACTACAACCGTTTGGAGCAGTGGCAGTTACCTGGTATGTGCCGGGCAAGCCCACTGAAATATCAGCAGAAGTAGCACTGAAATTCCCCGGTCCGCTCCAGTTCCAGCTTACCCCGGTCGTAGTGGAGCTTGCCAGCACATCTACGGTGGTTTGCGTGCAGGTCAGCAAGGTGTTCCCACTCAGGCTGAGGTCGGGTGCAAGGATGTTTTGAAGCACCTGGGCAGTGGCAGTACCCGTACAGCCATTCGGGGCGGTCAGGGTGAGCAAATACGATCCGGGCAGACTCACCTGGGTGCTGGAGGTAGCAGAAGAAAAGTTGTTCGGACCGGACCACAAGTAGGTCACACCAGGGGTGTTTGAGCTACCAACAAGCGTCAGTAAAGTATCCTGGCAAGTCAAGGTTCCTCCATTTGCCAGGGCTAGCGGGGATAGGGTATCCGTCGTGATGGTGATCGTTTGAAGGGTAGAGCAGCCATTGGGAGCCAGTGCCTGAACGGTGTATAAGCCGGCTGTCTGAGTCTGGACACTTGCGCCGGAAGCTGCAAAATTGTTGGGCCCGGTCCAGCTAAAAATCACCCCGCTGGTTCCGGAGACGGCCATCAGGGTGGTGCCAGGATTCGCGCATGTGATGGCAGAAGCAGGCTGAACCATCAGGTCGGGTGCCGTATCGTCCGGTAAGACCTGGGCAACTGCCGTAGCAGTGCATCCGTTTGGACTGGTGACGGTGAGGACATAGTTGCCCGGGAGGCTGACTAAGGGCATGTCTTGTATCGAGTTGAAGTTGCCAGGTCCGCTCCACTGTAGAAGCGCCCCGGAGGTGTTTGTGCTCCCGCTGATCTGAACACTCGCACTTTGGCAGAAAAGGGTTCCACCACTCGCAAAAGCATCCGGAGCAACAATATCCTGATTGATAATCAAGGTATTGGAAGAAGAACAACCATTAGGGGCTGTGCCTACAACGGTGTACGCGCCGGGTATATCCGTGGTCCATTGCGGGCTGTTGCCGACCGAAACTCCTTGCAGTAGCCATTGAAATCCGGTTCCGGACAAATCGGACTGAACCTGTAAAAGGGCCAGGGTATCGATGCAATTTAAAGTCTGGATGGAACTGCTCAACGACAGTGTTGGCAGATTGAAGTCAGCCATTACGGCTGTAAATACAAGGGTGCTGCAGCCGTTAGAAGCCGTCCCAAGCAGTTGATAGGTGCCTGCCTCGGTCGTTGTGGGGTTCTGGAGGGTACTGCTAAATCCATTCGGTCCGCTCCAGAGAAAACTTAGCCCCGGCGTGTTGGTTTGTCCACTCAGTTGCACCGTTGTTTGAGCACAATTGATCATTCCACCGATGGCGGTCAGAACCGGCGAAAGGGTGTCTGCGGATACAGGGATCAGCAGACTGTCTGAACACCCATTGAGGCCGGTAGCCACCAGGGAATAACTGCCGGGGGTGTTTATTTGGACCGTATCACTGGTTGCTGAAAAACTGTTCGGGCCAGACCAGACAAAGCTTACTCCAAGGTCCGATGTGCTGGCCCATAGTACCATAGAGGTGTCTGAACAGCTCAGCATAGAGCTTGGGGAAACCGTCCATTGCGGAGGCGTGAGGTCTGTTTCAACCAGGACCGGAGCGGTTGCTGAACAACCATTGGCGCCGGTGACCTTCAGAATATATTGCCCACCGGCATTGACGGATGTTTGAGCGGAGTCCGGGTCTAAAACTCCCGGACCGCTCCATTGATATTGCACCAAAGGATCGGCACTAAAGCCACGGATCGTTCCAATGGGGTGATTACAACGAATGGTATCGCCCTGCAGGGTGAAGACTGGGGCAAGGGTGTCTATGGAAACCTCGAAGTTGATACTGGATTGACAACCGTTGGGCGTGGTAGCCGTTGCGGTATAAAGTCCCGGGGAGGTAATTTGTACCGAGTTACCCATAGCCGAGAAATTCCCTGAGCCGGTCCAGGTGATCATCGCTCCGGAAGAGAGGCTGCTTGCAGTGACTAAAATGCTGGTTTGCAAACAGTTAAGCGTATCCCATCCTCCGGCGATCAGGTCCGGGGTGTCGGTATTGGCCAGAACATTTGTGGTGGCGGTAGCGGTGCATCCATTGGGGGTAGCAACCGTCAGGACATAGGCGCCTGCAACTGTGACGGAAGTGTCTGCCACAGAAGCCGAAAAGTTATTGGGTCCAACCCAGGAAAAAGTGGCGCCGGGGGTACTGCTGCTACCCTGGATCACAATGGGTGTGCCGGAACAGTCCAGCATGCCCCCCGTGGCGTTTGCCAGTGGACTAAGCGTATCCAATACCACCAGGGTAGTATCAAAGTTGGTACAACCTCCGGGGCCAGTTGCCAAGGCGATCCACAGGCCGTTTTGATTGGCCTGGACGGAATCTGACATGATTAAGGTACTGTCTGGCGCCATCCAGCTAAACAACACTCCGGGGCTTGAAGGTTGCGCGACCAACCAAATCAGTGGCTCAAAACAATTGACAGTATCCCTCATTGGAATGCTGAGTGGAGGGGTGGTCCCTATACTGGTTACCGTGGTGGTATCCGAGGCTTGACAACCATTGTCGGGGTTCAGCACTGTGAGGACATACAGGCCGGGGGTAACGACCAAAGGATCTTCCAGGTGCTGATTGGTGGAGTCAATGCCTGGTCCGGTCCAGGAAAAAACGGCGTTGGGCAGGCTACTGCTTCCGTTTATCAGCAAGGAATCTCCCTGACAATTGAGCGTATCCCCTACGGCAGAAACTGGGGGTAAAACGAAGTTGGCGATCACAGTTGTCCAGGCGGTGTCCTGACAGGAAACAGCGCCCACACTTCTTTTTACAAGGAACATATACACCCCGGGAAGGGAAACGGTCAGCGTATTGTTGGTCCCGAGTAGCATATTCTGGCTGTTATACCAGGAATAATTGGAATTGCTGGTGGAAGCTGATCCATTCAACAACACGGAAGATTGAAGGCAATCAATGGTATCCGGGACGGCTACCACTGCATTGACCTGGACCTGGTTGATGGAAAAAATCACGGTACTGTCACAATCCAGGTAGGAGCTAAGGGTTACCTGATAAAGACCGGACGCGCAAAAGTCTATCCCAGCAACCTCAATACATTCATTCGGACAGATGAACAGGGTTCCCAGGTTAGTCGTGATTGGAGGACGGACGATCAATTGCTGGTTCACCACACTGTCGCAGCCTAGCCAGGACAGGAAGGTGGTACTCATTATTTGAGAGGAGCTATAAGGTTCACCGTCAATCCATTCCAGCGAAGTACCATTACAAATACTTATTGGAGGCAAGATAGTGGGTGGGATGGCTGCGAGGGTGACCGGCAGGCATCCGGTGCTGTTTCCGGCGCAAAGGTTACCGGTTTCTACACATACATTGCCGGCGCTGCTTCCAAATGTGATCTCCACGGAGGCGCCTTGATCTCCCTGTACACTGACCGGCGAAGGCTGTCCGTTGATGAGACTGCCGGCCGGGGCCGTCCAGGTGTATTCGCAGGTGCCAAAAACCGGAGGAATGGAATAGGTAGCTGTTGCGCCGGGGCAAATTTCAGT
>Ga0075012_10005675_pt1 | contig 11411 bp, 11 predicted proteins | sample All_14_2_FD_71474 | JGI IMG/M metagenome (GOLD analysis project Ga0075012, IMG submission 71474) | Freshwater microbial communities in response to fracking from Pennsylvania, USA - Allegheny Zone_MetaG_DW_15 | ecosystem: Environmental > Aquatic > Deep subsurface > Groundwater > Drilled...
CCCACCCCCCAAGCCCGATTGCTGAAAGGAACTGCCATGAAACTGCGCCACCTGCTCGCCCTTGCCGCCGCGCCCTTCGCCCTGCTCGGCGCGCCCCCGATCCTTGCCGAGACGCCCGCGGCCACCGCCACCGCCAGCACCACAGCCACGCCGGCGCGCGGGCCGGCGCTGTGGAAGGTCGCCGACGAGGACACCACCATCTACCTGTTTGGCACGGTGCACGTGCTGCCCAAGGACACCGAGTGGTATGACCCGGCGATCGCCACCGCGCTCGAAGGCTCGGACATTATCATCACCGAGATTCCGATGGACGGCGAAACCCAGGCCAAGGCCCAACAGCTCACCATGGCGATGGGTCTGCTGCCGCCGGGCACCACCCTGCGCGCGCTGCTTTCCCCTGAACAGAACGAGGCCTACGCCGCAGCCCTGGCCAAACTCGGCGTGCCGGCAGAAGCCTTCGATCCAATGAAGCCCTGGCTTGCGGGGCTGACCCTTTCGATCCTGCCGCTGATGCAGCAGGGCTATGATCCCAACGCCGGGGTTGAAAAGGTGCTGCTCGACAAGGTGCCCGAAAAGCCGCGCGGGGCGCTCGAGACGCTCGAGTTCCAGCTCGGCATCTTCGATCAGATGCCGCAGGAGGCGCAGATCGCCTTCCTGATGGAGGCGGCCAATGGCATCGACGAGGCCAAGCCGATGCTCGATCGCATGGTCGCCGAATGGCTCAAGGGCGATGCCGATGCGCTGGCCGAGGTGATGAACGAGGGGCTTGACGATCCGGCGGTGGCCGAGGCGCTGCTCTACAAGCGCAACGCCACCTGGGCCGAATGGATCGATGGCCGACTCGATCTGCCGGGCACGGTGTTCATTGCGGTTGGCGCCGGGCACCTGGCTGGCCCCAAGAGCGTGCAGGATTACCTTGCCGCCAAGGGGATCGCCACCGCCCGGGTGAAGTGAGCAAGGCCGCGCCCGCGATGACCGCATGGCGCCGGGGCGGGTGGATCGCGGCGGCCCGGCGGCGGTTGCGCGCCCTGCTCGCCCATCCGCTCCGCGCGTCGCTGGCCCGCGCCCTCGCCCCAGCCCTCGCGCTCGCGCTTGCCGGGTGCAGCGGCGCTCCGGCGGGGGGCACCGCCGATGCCCCGTCGGCAAGCCCGCTGCTCTACGAGCTTGCCGCAGCCGATGGGAAGGTCGAGGGCTGGATGATCGGCACCATCCACGCCCTACCCCCCGGCACCGCGTGGCGCACCCCTGCGATCGGCCGCGTCATCGACGCGGCCGATCTGCTCGTTGTCGAGATCGGCCCGCCCTCTCCTGGCGACCGCGATGCCTACGGCGCGCTGGCGCAAGGCCCAGGCCACCCGCCGCTCGCTGCGCGCCTTCCGGCCGAGCTGCGCCCTGCACTGGCCGCGCTGCTGGAGCGCGGCGGGTTTGATGCGGATGGCTTTTCCACCGAGGAGACCTGGGCCGCGGCGCTGGCGCTTGCCCGCATCGATGCGCCGGGCGATCCGGCGCTGGGGGTGGACCGGGCGCTGATCGCAGATTTCGCCGGACGCCCGGTGCACGAACTTGAAGGCCTGCGCGGCCAGCTTGCGATCTTCGACCGCCTGCCCGAGGCGCAGCAACGCGCGCTCCTTGCCAGCGTGGTGCGCGAGAGCGCGCGCCCCGGGCGCGATCCCGAGCGACTCCAGCGCGCCTGGATCGCGGGAGATGCCACCGCGATCGAACAGGCGACCCGCGAGGGCTTTCTTGCCGATCCGGCGCTGCGCGAGGCGTTGCTGGTGGCGCGCAACCGCCGCTGGGCCGAGGCGATCGCGGCGCTGCTGCAAGAGCCCCCGCGCCCCCTGATTGCGGTTGGCGCTGCCCATCTGGTCGGGCCGGAGGGGCTGGCCGCTCTGCTCGAGGCCAAGGGCTATCGCGTCCGCCGCCTGCCCTAAAGCGGTTGCCTTGGCGGCCATCTGCCTCTAAGGGGCCGCGCTTCGGCGTTCCGGTCATCCCTGGAGGCGGTTCGCCGGCTTCATCAACCCGCATTCGAAAGGCACACGTATGAGCGAGACTCTTACCCTGCCGGCCGAAGCGCGCGAACGGGCTGGCAAGGGAGCCTCCCGAGCACTTCGCCGCGAAGGCCGCACGCCCGCCGTGATCTACGGCGGCAAGGAAGAACCCACCCTGATCCATGTCGAGCAGAAGGAACTGGTCCGCCTGCTGATGACCGGGCACTTCATGAACTCGATCGTCAATATCGAGATCGGCGGCCAGACCATCCGCACCCTGCCCAAGGACGTGGCCTTTCACCCGGTGACCGACCGGCCCACCCATGTCGATTTCCTGCGCCTGACGGGCGATGCCAAGGTGGAAGTCGCGGTGCCGGTGGTGTTCATCAACGAGGACAAGTCGCCCGGTCTCAAGAAGGGCGGCGTGCTCAACATCGTGCGCCACGAGCTTGAACTGGTGTGCCCGAGCGATGCCATCCCCGACGAGATCCTCATCGATGTCACCGGCAGGGACGTGGGCGATACCATCCACATCAGCGATGTGACCTTGCCCGCGGGCGTGACCAGCGCGATCACCGATCGCGATTTCACCATCGCCACGCTGGTGGCCCCCTCGGGCCTCAAGAGCAGCGAGGCCGAGGCCGAGGCGGCATCGGAATAACCTCGCCGCGCCGCAACGCGATAAGCGCCGGGCTTCGCCAGAGGCCCGGCGTTTCGTTTTGCGGAGCGCAAGGCTAGAAGGCCAGTCATGCAGCTGTGGGTCGGCCTCGGCAATCCCGGACCGCGCTATGCGCTCAACCGGCACAATGTCGGCTTCATGGCGCTCGACGTGATCGCCGAGATGCACGGTTTCGGCCCGGTGCAGACCCGGTTTCAGGGCTGGGTGCAGGAAGGGCGCATCGCCGGGCACAAGGTGCTGCTGCTCAAGCCCGCCACCTTCATGAACGAGAGCGGCCGCAGCGTCGGCGAGGCGCTGCGCTTCTACAAGCTTGCCACCCAAGCGCTCACCGTGTTCCACGACGAGCTCGACCTGGCGCCCTTCAAAGTCAAGGTGAAGCAGGGCGGCGGCCATGCCGGGCACAATGGCCTCAAATCGATCGACCAGCACACCGCCAGTCTCGGCGCGCCGGCCTATCGCCGCGTGCGCATCGGCATCGGCCATCCGGGGCACAAGGACCGGGTGACGGGGCACGTGCTCGGCAATTTTGGTCGCGACGAACAGGACGATCTGGCCGCCATGCTGGGCGCAATCGCGGCCGAGGCCGAATGGCTGGCCAAGGGGGATGAGGCGCGCTTCATGAGCGATGTCGCGCTGCGCTTGCAGGGATAGGCCTTGCGTCCCGGACTGCCCCAGCCCGGGACAGGGACAGACAAGGCCCGTTCGCCGGCGCGGCCCTTGGCTTAGCGTGCCAGGTCACAGCTTGTGATCGATCGGGGACACTGCCAGCCATGCGCGCCATTCTTGCCAATGCCTCCCGCACCGCGCTTCTGGGCGCGCTCGCGCTCGGCGCTTTCGGCCTTGCCGCTGCGCCCGCCCAGGCGATGAAGGAGCCGCCCAAGGAACCGGTGAGCAGCAGCAGCAGCACGTCGGGCGGGCCTTCGAGCAGCAGCTCGGGCGGCACGGCGGTGCCCGAGCCTTCGAGCATGATGCTCTTCGGCGCCGGGGCGGCGGCCTTCATGATGGCGCGCCGCCGCCGCGCCGCAGCCAGGGCCTGATCGCCCGCTGACCAGCACGGCCGGCGCGGCGCCTTGAGCCACGCGCCGGAACCTTGCCCGCTCCTGCCGCTTGAGGCTTGCAGATCGGCGCCGAGCCAATAGGCTTGGCGCCGTCTTGCCGTTGCCCAAGGGATCTGCCGCATGAGCCTTGATCGTCGCACCCTGCTTGCCGGGGCCGCCGCCACCTCTGCCCTGTTCACCGCCGCGCGCGCCCGCGCGGCCGAGCCGGTCTATCGCCCCGATCTCGACTTTGCCGGCAAGAGCGTGCTCATCACCGGCTGTTCCTCTGGCTTCGGGAGGCTGGCCGCCGAACTGCTCGCACGCCAGGGCGCCAAGGTCTTTGCTACCATGCGCCGCCTGCCGCGCAGCGAGGCCGACGCTCTTCGCATCCTTGCGCTCAACGAGCGGCTCGATCTTCAGGTGATCGAGATCGATGTCACTTCCGATGCACAGGTGGCAGAGGGCGTAGCCCTGGCCGAGCAGGCCGCCGGCGGCGCGATCGACGTGCTCGTCAACAATGCCGGGATCGGCATCACCTCGCCGGTCGAGGTGCAGGACATGGAGGCAACGCGGCTGATCTTCGACACCAATGTCTTCGGCCCCCACCGCATGGCCCGCGCGGTGCTGCCCGGGATGCGCAGAAAGGGCGCGGGGCAGATCATCCAGATCTCGAGCCAGCTTGGCCGGGTGATCACGCCCTATTCGGGGCATTATTCGGCCACCAAGTTCGCATTGGAGGCGATGAGCGAACAGCTCGCCTACGAACTGGTGCCGCACAAGATCGACGTCTCGATCATCGAGCCGGGCGGCTATCTCACCAGGGTGTGGGTCAACCGCAATGCCTATTCGCAGGCGCTCAAGGACAGGGCCGAGGCGCGTCACACCGAGGGCTATCCGCAGCAGGTCGCCGCGATGGGCACCGAGGATGGCTCGGGCCGCAGCAATGATCCGATGGACGTGGCCCGCGCCATCGCCGCGCTGATTGCCCTTGCCCCCGGCAGCCGGCCGCTGCGCCTGCCGGTCTCGCCCGGCAACAAGCCGCAGGTGCCGATCAACGAGGTCAGCGCCCGGGTGCAGACCGAATGGCTCGGCCCCTCGCGCGCCGGGCCGCTGGTGCGCGCGGTCCACGAGCGCTGAGGCACTAGCCAGCCCGCAAGCCCGCCGCTAAGGGGCTGCGCTTTGCCACCAGCCAAGAGTTTCGATCATGGGATTCCGTTGCGGGATCGTCGGCCTGCCCAATGTCGGCAAGTCCACTTTGTTCAATGCGCTCACCGAGACCCAGGCTGCCCAGGCGGCCAATTACCCCTTCTGCACCATCGAGCCCAATATCGGTCAGGTCGCCGTGCCCGATGAGCGCCTCCACAAGATCGCCGCGATCGCCAAGAGCGCCAAGGTGATCGCAACGCAACTCGGCTTTGTCGACATCGCCGGCCTCGTCAAGGGCGCGAGCAAGGGCGAAGGGCTTGGCAACCAGTTCCTCGGCAATATCCGCGAGGTCGATGCCATCGTCCATGTGCTGCGCTGCTTCGAGGATGACGACATCCAGCATGTCGCCAACAAGGTCGATCCCCTCGCCGATGCCGAGGTGGTCGAGACCGAGCTGATGCTCGCCGATCTGGAGAGCCTCGAAAAGCGCGTGCCCGCCGCGGCCAAGCGCGCGACCGGCGGTGACAAGGAAGCCAAGGCCATGGCCAGCGTGCTCGGCCAGGCGCTCGAACTGCTGCGCGCGGGCCGGCCTGCGCGCCTGACCGAACCGAAGGACGATGAGGAAGCGCGCCTCCTGCGCCAGGCCCAGCTGCTCACCGCCAAGCCCGTGCTTTACGTCTGCAATGTCGGCGAAGCCGATGCGGCGAGCGGCAATGCCCTTTCGCAACAGGTCTTTGCCAAGGCCGCGGCCGAGGGCGCCGAGGCGGTGGTGGTCTCGGCCGCGATCGAGGCCGAGCTTGCCGCCATGCCCGAGGCCGAGCGGGGCGAGTTTCTCGAGGCCCTCGGCCTTGCCGAAAGCGGGCTTTCGCGCGTGATCCGCGCCGGATACAAGCTTCTGGGCCTCAAGACCTTCTTCACCGCCGGCCCCAAGGAAGCACGCGCCTGGACGTTCCCGGCAGGGGCCAAGGCCCCGCAATGCGCCGGCATCATCCATTCCGATTTCGAGCGCGGCTTTATCCGCGCCGAGACGATTTCCTACGAGGATTACATTGCCTTCGGCGGCGAGGCGGGCGCGCGCGAGGCCGGCCGGCTGCGGCAGGAAGGCAAGGACTATGTGGTTGAGGACGGCGACGTGATGCTGTTCCGCTTCAACGTCTGAGCCTCGCGCTCAGTGCCGCCCGAACAGCTTTTCGACGTCTGCCATCGACAGCTTCACCCAGGTCGGGCGCCCGTGGTTGCACTGGCCTGAGCGCGGGGTGGCTTCCATCTCGCGCAAGAGCGCGTTCATCTCGGCGACGCTCAAGGCCCGCCCGGCCCGCACCGAGCCGTGGCAGGCCATGGTGGCCAGCACGTGATCGAGCCGCTCGGCAAGCAGCAGCGCACCGCTGTCTTCCTGCGCGCCGTGCCGGGCAATGTCATCGGCAAGATCGCGCAGCAGCCGAGCGGAATCCGCCTCGGCGATCGGCGCGGGCAGCGCGCGCACCAGCATCGCCCCGGGGCCGAAGCGCTCGATCACCAGGCCATAGCGCGCCAGCCCCTCGGCAGCTTGCTCGAGCCGGTCGCAATCAAGCTCGTCCAGCTCGACCACATCGGGCACCAGCAGCGCCTGGCTGCGGCGCAGGGCTTCGTCCGCGCCGGCGGCGCGCAGGCGTTCGAGCACCAGCCGCTCGTGCGCGGCGTGCTGATCGACCAGCACGAGCCCATCGGCCGCCTCGGCGATGATATAGGTGTTGGCCACTTGCCCGCGGGCGATGCCGAGGGGGTATTGGCGCGCCTCCTCAGGCAGCGGCGCGGACGGTTCGGCACGGCCCTGCGGCGCTGCCGCCGCGAGCGGTGCCGACGCCTGCCAGGCCGGGCGGGCCTCGCCCACTCCGGGGCGCGCCGCGCTCCAGTCGCGGCCCGCAAAGATGCTCTGGAGCACCGGCGCCCCAGCCGCTGACGCCTCCTGTGCCGCCGGCTCGGCCTGCCAGCGCGCCATTGCCGCACGGTCAGGCCCCTGGGCGCTGCGCCGGTCGCCGGTGGCGAGCGCCTGCCTCAGCCCCGAGACGATGAAGCCGCGCACGCCGGCGGCATCGCGGAAACGCACCTCGGTCTTGGCCGGGTGGACATTGACATCGACATCCTCGGGCGGAAGCTCGAGAAACAGCGCCAGCACCGCGTGGCGATCACGCGCCAGCATGTCGGCATAGGCCCCGCGCACCGCCCCGGCGAGCAGGCGGTCCTTGACCGGGCGGCCATTGACGAACAGATATTGGTGATCGGCAACGCCGCGGTTCCAGGTCGGCAGTCCGGCAAGGCCCGAAAGGCGCATCACCCCGTGCGGGGTTTCGCGGGTGCATTCAATGGCAAGCGCATTGTCCTTCATCTCGGGCGCGACGATCCGGGCGATGCGGGTGGCCATGTCCTCGCCCGCCTGCAGCGCCAGCACCTTGCGCCGCGCGCCCTCGGCCAGGGTTTCAAGGGCAAAGCCGATCCCGGGACGGGCCATGGCAAGGCGCCGCACCACATCGAGGCAGGCGGCATATTCGCTGCGGGCCGAGCGCAGGAACTTGCGCCGCGCGGGCACCTTGGCGAACAGCTCCTCGACCCGCACCCGCGTGCCCGGGGGCACACCGGCGGGGCCATCAAAGACCAGCGCGCCGTGATCGACCACCCGGCGCCAGCCCTCGCCCGCCCCGGCCGGGCGGCTTTCGATGGTGAGGCGCGCAACGCTGGCGATGCTGGGCAGCGCCTCTCCGCGAAAACCGAGGCTCATCACCCGCTCGATCGCGCCGTCCGCGCCGATCAGCGAATCGGGCAGCTTGGAGGTGGCATGGCGCTCGAGCGCGAGGGCGACCTCGCCAGGCGCCATGCCGCAGCCGTCATCGACCACCTCGATCGCGCCAAGCCCGCCTTCGGCCAGCACCACCCCGATTCGCCCTGCACCGGCATCGATGGCGTTCTCGATCAGCTCCTTGAGCGCCGCGGCCGGGCGCTCGACCACCTCGCCCGCGGCGATGCGGTTGACCAGATGGACAGGAAGGCGGCGGATTTCGGGCATTTGTCGCACGCTAACGCGCACCTGCCGCGATTTCGAGGGCAGGCGGGCGGAAATCACCAGCGCGATGGACAAATATTTTGGCGTTTTGCGCGCGGATTCGCTAGGCGCGGCGCTTGATGCAACCACCGGGCCGGATCTCCCGCCGCCGCCGCCTCGGCACGCGGGAAGCGGCCCCACCCTGCCACCACCGGAACACCACCCAAGATGAGCTTCCTTTCCAATCTCTTCAAGTTTCGTTCCCACAACCTCGCGATCGATCTCGGCACCGCCAACACGCTCGTCTATGTCCAGGATCAGGGGATCGTGCTCAATGAACCGAGCGTGGTCGCGATCGAGACGATCAACGGCATCCGCCGCGTGAAGGCCGTGGGCGATGATGCCAAGATGATGATGGGCAAGACCCCGGACAGCATCGAGGCGATCCGCCCGCTGCGTGACGGGGTGATCGCCGACATCGAGGTCGCCGAGCAGATGATCAAGCACTTCATCCAGAAGGTGCACGGCAAGAAGAGCATGTTCCGCTATCCGGAAATCGTGATCTGCGTGCCTTCGGGCTCCACCTCGGTCGAGCGCCGCGCGATCCGCGATGCCGCCTCCAACGCCGGGGCTTCGAACGTGCATCTCATCCTCGAGCCGATGGCCGCGGCGATCGGGGCGGATATGCCGGTGACCGAGCCGGTGGGCTCCATGGTGGTCGATATCGGCGGGGGCACCACCGAAGTCGCGGTGCTCTCCTTGCGCGGGCTTGCCTACACCACCTCGGTGCGCACCGGGGGTGACAAGATGGACGAGGCGATCGTCTCCTACGTGCGCCGCCACCACAATCTCCTGATCGGCGATGCCACCGCCGAGCGGATCAAGAAGGATTACGGCATTGCCGTCACCCCCGAGGACGGGGTGGGCGAGACCATCACCTTGAAGGGCCGCGATCTCGTCAATGGCGTGCCCAAGGAAATCACCATCAACCAGGCGCATATTGCCGAGGCGCTGTCCGAACCGATCGGCGCGATCGTCGAGGGCGTGCGCATCGCGCTCGAGAACACCGCACCCGAGCTGGCTGCCGACATCGTCGATCAGGGCATCGTGCTCACCGGCGGGGGCGCGCTCATCCGCCGGCTCGACGAGCACCTGCGCGAGGAGACGGGCCTTCCCGTCTCGGTCGCCGAGGATCCGCTCACCTGCGTTGCCATCGGCACGGGCCGGGCGATGGAAGACCCGGTCTATCGCGGCGTGCTGATGACCGCGTGAGCCGGTTCGGCAATGAGGCCGGGCTGATCTGGCAGAAGGGACGACAAGGCCATGGCGCCCCCCGCTAAGCGCCTTTCGGGCTTTTCGAAGAAGGCACAGTTCTCGCTGTTCACCGGCTATCTCATGGCCGGTGCAGGCGCCTTGCTGGGCCTGGTGCTGCTCGCGCTCTCGCTGTGGCAGCCGGCCGCCTTTGCCCCCTTGCGGGGCGCCGCGCGCGATGTGGTCGCCCCCGCCGGCGAGGTGAGCTCGGCCACCCGCGGCGGCGCGCAGGGACTTATCGCCGGCATCGCCGCCTATCTTGACGCCGGGCGCCAGAACGCGCGCCTACGGGCCGAGGTGGAACTTGCCCGGGTGCGCCTCGCCGAGGCCGAGGCGATCAAGGCCGAGAACCGGCGCCTCAAGGGCCTGCTGGGCCTTGCCGACGATCCGGTGCGCCCCGTGGCGACCGCGCGGCTCGTCGGCTCGAGCGCCACCAGCGCCCGGCGCCATGCCTATCTGGGCGCAGGCTCGCGCCAGGGGGTTGCGCCGGGAATGCCGGTGGTCTCCGATCGCGGCCTCATCGGGCGGGTGCTCGAGACCGGGCTGATCTCCGCGCGGGTGCTGCTGCTCACCGACAGCGAGAGCGTGGTGCCGGTGCGCCGCGCCCGCGACGATGTGATCGCCTTTGCCGAAGGGCGGGGTGACGGGATGCTGCGGATCCGGCTGGTCAATCTCGGGGTCAACCCCCTGAAGCCGGGCGACCTCATGGTGACGAGCGGTGCCGGCGGCTATTACCGGCCCGGGGTGGCGGTGGCGGTGGTGGCGCAGCTCACCCCGGATGGCGCGATCGCCCGGTTGGTGGCCGAACCTGCCGCGACCACCTATGTCGCGGTCGAACCGATCCATCAGCCCGCCGCGGTGGCGGTGCTCTCCGGCGCCCCGCTCAGCGCTGCCGATGCACCGCAGACCCCGCCGCGCCCGGCCTCATCGCCCGCAAGCGGCGCGGGGTCTGCGCCCCCATCGGCAGAGGCGGCCGGGGAATGATGGCCACGCGTGGCCCACGGGCGCGGGGCACCACCTATCGCCAGCAGATCAACCGCGCGCCCTCACCCTGGCGGGTGCACAGCGTGCCCTATCTCTCGATCATGCTCGCCTCGGCCCTGCCGGTGCTGCTGATCGCCGACGTGATGCCGCTTGCCCCCCCGCTCGGCTTCATCCTGTTGCTGGCCTGGCGCTTGGTGCGCCCCGGCCTGCTGCCGCTCTGGGCCGGGCTGCCGCTCGGCGCCTTTGACGATCTGCTGAGCGGCCAGCCCTTCGGCAGCGCCATCCTGCTGTGGTCGCTCGCCATGATCGCGATCGAGCTGATCGAGGCGCGCTTTCCCTGGCGCGACTTCTGGCACGACTGGTTCACCGCCGCGGTGCTGCTTGTGGCCTATTGGCTCGCCTGCCTGCTGCTGTCGGGCGCGCCGGTGACCCGGGAAATGCTTGAAGTGGCCTGGCCGCAGGCCTTGCTGTCGGTGCTGCTCTATCCAATATTGGCGCGCATGGTCGCCCGTCTTGACCGCTTCCGCCTCGCCCGGGCACGCAGGATCGACTGATGAAGATCCCGTTCCTGTCGCGCGGAGCCGAGCGCCCCGCCCGCCATGTCAGTGCCTCGATCCTGCGCAGCAGTTTCGAGCGTCGCGCCGTGCTTATCGCCGGGATCCAGGGCGGGATCGGGGTGCTGCTGGCGCTGAGGCTCGGCTATCTCGCGGTGGCCGAGAACGAGAAATACCGGCTGCAATCCGAAAGCAATCGGGTCAACCTCACCCTGATCCCGCCGCGGCGCGGCTGGATCCTCGATCGCAACGGCGCCCCGCTCGCCTCCAACCGCGCCGATTTCCGCGTCGATGTCATCCCCGAGCGCCTGAGCGACCCGGAAGGCACGATCGACCAGCTCGGCGAGCTCCTCGCGCTGGCGCCCACGCGCATCGCCGACATCAAGCACAAGCTCGCAAGCGCGCGCGGGTTTCAGCCGGTCGAGGTGGCAAGCGGGCTTGATTACGAAAAATTCGCCGCGCTCAGCGTGCGCCTGCCCGATCTGCCAGGGGTGGTGCCCCAGCGCGGCTTCTCGCGCTTCTACCCCACCGCCTCGAGCGTCGGCCACCTCATTGGCTATGTCGGCCCGGCCTCGGCCGAGGAATACGAGCAGGATCCCAATCCGCTGCTCTACACACCGGGCTTCAAGATCGGCAAGGATGGGCTTGAAAAGCAGTTTGAAAAGCAGCTGCGCGGCATCCCCGGCGCGCGCCGGG
>Ga0075012_10005676_pt1 | contig 11410 bp, 8 predicted proteins | sample All_14_2_FD_71474 | JGI IMG/M metagenome (GOLD analysis project Ga0075012, IMG submission 71474) | Freshwater microbial communities in response to fracking from Pennsylvania, USA - Allegheny Zone_MetaG_DW_15 | ecosystem: Environmental > Aquatic > Deep subsurface > Groundwater > Drilled...
GCGGAACGCGCCGATTGCGTGCATCAGGTCCGCATGGGATTGGCGGTGTAATTCCCGCGCTTGCTTGATGGTCGCCTTGTCCGGCTCGCGCGCCGCCTCCGACGATGCCAGTATCCGCTCCGCCATGCTCTCCGGCGTCAACTGCATGGCGGGGGCGTCGGCCAGTCTTTTCATCTGCCCCGCCATCGTGGCGAGATGGCCGCCCTGCTTGGCGAGCGTGGGGCTGTAATCGGGTATCTCAAGGCTCTGCTTCTCGACGGTGATATGCTCCACCGCGCGGGTCAGCATCGACAAGCGCCCGTCCAGCCGCTGCTCCATGCCGCCCACGCGCGCCTCAAGCTGCGCGAACGCCTGCGCGGCGGCATCGGGCCGGGGTTTCGGCCCGGGTTCATTCAAGAGGCTCTGTTCGTCGTCCATATCGTTTTCTCCTTGGGGTCAGCGTTCCATGCCGCGGCTCATGTCGCGGCCATGATCGAAGGGGATGGAGGATGCGAGGTCGTGGGAGAGGCCGCGCCCCATCTGCTGGCCGATCTCCAGCCCAAGCTCGCGGCTGCGCAGGCCCAGCACGGATTCAAGCTGGGCGTCGCGCTCAAGGCTTTTCGCCATGTCGGCCATCTGCTGGGCTGCGGTTTTCGCGCCCCGGAAATTGCCGTCGCGCAAAAGCTCGTCATGATGACGCTGCAATTGTTGCCATCCCTCCACGAACCGATCCGCGCGCTGGAACGGGTCCATGCGGATTTGCGTCTCCAGTTGCATGGCGCGCATCGCGGCCTGGCCGCGCCCCTCTGCGGCCTCGCGGACAAGCTCCGGGCTACCCTTGAACGCGCTGTCGAGGTCGGACGCGCCTTCGGGCCGGATCGCGCTCAGGGCGTCCCTAGCCCGGTCGAGCGCTTCACGCTGATGCGGCATGGCGTCCAGCCCTTGCGCGCGGGTCTGCTGGATCGCGTCGAGCGCCTTGGCGTAGCGCTCCACCGCCCCGCGCACGCCGCCCGCGCGCATGGGCTGCGGGTCATGGTCGCGCTGCTGCTGGCGGGCGGGATCATTTTCCGGCGTGGACACGAACCGGCCAAGGTCGAGACCATCGAACATGCCGCGCCGGGGTTCGGACGGTGCCGATGGCGCGCGATCCTGACCGGGCAGCGCAAGGCGCAAGCCATCGAAGATCCCGCGCGCCTTCTCGACCACTGGCTTGATGATCTCCGCGACGCGCTCGCCGAACGTGATGCCCCGCCGCTCGGCGAACTCGCGTGCCGGGTCCGCCTTGGCATAGTCCGTCGCCATGTCCTTGCCGCGCTCGCGGGAGAGCGTGCGGACAAGCCGGGACTGATCGCGAAAATCATCCTTGCCATAATGAAGCTGCACACCGTCCCGGTGGCGCGACAGGGCGACATAGGCCCCATGGCGATCCATCCCCGGCGTCGCCAGCACATGTGCCCTGTCCACGGTCATGCCCTGCGCCTTGTGGATCGTGGCGGCATAACCATGATCGAGGTCGCGATAGTCCTTCACGTCGAACGCGACGGAGCGCCCGTCATCGGTGCGGACAGCCATATGGCCGTCGCTCACCTTCTCGACCGTGCCGAGCGTGCCGTTCTTCACCTCCATGCCGCGCTCGTTGCGCAGGAACATGATGCGGTCGCCGGATGCGAATGCACGGTCGCCACGTTCGGTCTTCACCAACACATCGTCGCCCAGCTCGTTGCCCACGCGCATCGCCTCGCGGGCCGCCTCGTTGAGGTCGCGCACCTCGGCATTGGTATGGGTGAGGATGATCCGGCTGGCGTCGGGGCTGGCCTGCCGTTCGCGGTCCCAGCGCTCGACAAGATCGCGCCGTGCATCCTCGCGCGTCTCGGCCTGATGTACCATGGACTTGTCGGCATAGGCGGCGATGGCTTCGCCGGTCCTGCCGGTGGCAAGGTGCCGGGTCGCGTCCTGCTGCCAGCCCTCATGCTGGCGACGAACCTGCGTGATCTCGACGCCGCCATGCCGCTCATGCAGCGCGCGGAACGCCGCGCCCGCCTCGATCGACTGCAACTGCTGGGGATCGCCCACCAGCACGACCTTCGCGCCAGCCTCGGCGGCATGGGACAGGACGCGCTCCATCTGTCGCGTGCCGACCATGCCCGCCTCATCGATCACCAGCACGTCGCGGGCGGTCAACAAGTCGCGCCCGTTGGCCCAGCCATGCTCCATGCTGGCGATGGTGCGGGACGCAATGCCGGAACCATTTTCCAGCCCTTCGGCGGCGATGCCAGCCAGCGCCGCGCCGCGCACATTGAGACCAGCGCTTTCCCACACATCGCGCGCCACGCCCAGCATGGCGCTTTTGCCGGGCCGCCGATCTTGCTTTGCGGTTCAAGGTCGATGCCCTGCGCGGCAAGGCTGCGGTGGTCGATGCGGGCGTCTATGTCGAGTTCGGCAAGCCGCTGATTGACATGATCGGCCCAGCGCTCGCGCCATTGCTCGACATTCTCATGGTCGTTCCATGCGCGGACCTTTTGGCCAAACCCGTCCGGCCCAACCTCGCGCATGGTCAGCATCACATGGGCATGGGGTTTCTCCATGCCGCTGGCGTCCATGTCCCGATGCACGTTGAGCTCGGCGATCATGCCGCGATCCACGAACTCGGCCTGCACGAAGTCCCGCGCCAGTTCGATGCCCTCGGCCTTGCTCATCTCGCGCGGAATGGCGAACTCGACTTCGCGCGCTAGCTGCGCGTCCTTGCGCTTCTCGGTCGCCTCGACCTCGTTCCAGAGGGTTGCGCGGTCGGAAAGGCGTTCGGGCGCGCCTTCGGGCAGCATGATTTCGCTATGCTCGACGCCAGCGCGGGCGCGGAAATCGTGGTCGCGGTCAAGGCGCTCGTCGTGCAGCCGCTCGCCCGCGCGATAGGCCGCCGCCGCGACGGCGGAGCGCCCGCTGGCGCGCCCGATGACCTGAACGGAGAAATGGTAGATCGCCATAGCGATCGTCCATTTACTATGCTCAAGCGCACGTCGGAACGACGTATAAGCGCGCCCTTCTCGAAAATTTCTCGGACGGGACTAGGCCATCCCAGCGCATCCCGGCGACTATACTGCGCGGGATCGAAACTCATCTTATCATCATGGCATCGTCACTCAATGGAGACTTTGCGATGCGTAAACCGCGCGACTTCGATTCGGAACTCAAAGCCCTTGCCGACAAGGCCAAGGCGCTCAAGGAACGCCGTGTGCGTCAGCTTGGCGAACTGGTGGCGGCGACGGGTGCCGATACGCTCGACGCTGACATACTCGCCGGGGCGCTGCTCCACGTCGCCACGGTGAAGGACGCCGCGACAAGGGAGGGCTGGCGCAAGGCGGGCTCGGCCTGTCGATCGTGAAATTGGCGAGAACGTCGGTATGCCCGCCAGCCTTCAGAAAACCGGTTTTGGCCTCGACGATGGCGCGGGACATGACCATCGCCTGATTGGGTGCGTTCTGATCGCTGCGATCCACGAACATTGAGACCAGCGCCTCGTAGCTCATCAGCCAGTAGGGCAGATGAAGCACACCGTCGGCGAGACCCTTACCCGCATCGATGTCGCCCGGCCCCGCGACGCGGAGATGTACGAAACCGTCGCCCGCCATCGACGCATATTCGCCGTGCATATCGAAAACGATCGCGTTGGCGCTCTCCAGCTCGGCGACCTGTTCGAGCAGCCGGGCGGTCGTCCAGGACTTGCCGGAACCCGTGCTGCCGACGACGAGCGCATGGCGCTGGAAGAGCTTGTTGCCGTTGACATAGGCTTCGGCGTTGGGATCGAGCGTATAGGCGCCGAGCGAAAGACGCTGGGCGCCCCCGGTCACTTCCGATATCACGCCCATGAAACGGGTCAGCCGCTCGCCTTCGAGAGCGAAGCAGCAGGCGTCGATCTCCGGCACGGTTTCGAGGGTGCGACGGAATATGTTCGCGCGGGTCCCGTCCCGGTCGAGCAAGGTGCCGATCAGCGTGATCCGGACCAGATTGACCTCCGGATGAGCTTCCTCGCCGCGTTCCACCTCGGCCACCTTCGCCTCCTCGATCGCAGTGCGGGTGATCTTGTGGATGACGCCGATCAGCTTGTGGCCGGCGAGGCTGCTCTGGAGAGCGACCAGCCGATTGACTTGGAGCGCGCGCAGCGCCTCGACGTCGTCGACGCGAACGATAACCGTGGCCGTGTCGACCGATTGGACGCGCCCGAGCGCTTCTTCGTCGGCGAAATCGAGGATGCTCATGCCGGTGTCCCTGTTATGTGATCGAGGAATTGGTCGAGCCGCCACAGCGGCTGATCGAGATCGAAGCCCGCCGGCGCGTCGTGCATGTAAGCCCGCGCGCCGGCCGGACCGTCTTCGATGGCGAGATAGCGTCGGCACCGCCCGCTTGTCAGAAAGGTCTTGGCGGTCGGCGTCAGCTCCTTGGTGATGACGACGAGCGGCGTGGAATCGCGGTCGCAGCGCTCGATAAGTTTGGTCTGGACATGCTCGTCATTGAAGCCATAGCCCACGCAAAAATAGGCGCGGGCATTCTCCAGCGCATTGTCGCTGCACGCGAGGATCGTTCGGAAGGGCTCGCCGTGGGTCAGGCGATACTTGTCGATTCCGGGCGTGATCATGAGTGGCGCGTAGTCGGGCGGGATGGCAAGCGCACTGCGTATCCCGATGATCTGCTTGGCAGCGTCCTGGAACCAGTCGAGCGAGCCGTGAACCTTCCAGACCGCGACCGTGCGCGTCTCGCGGCCCCTGATCGTGATCCGCGTCCTGGGATCGCGCGCGCGCGATTGGAGATAGCCGTGATTGAATCCGGTGAAGGTGCTGACGTCCGCGGCGTCGGCGGCATATTCGGCGAGGCGATCGTAATTGGGCGTGACGACGTGGAGGGTCGTGTGAGTGCTGTCGAAAAGGTGCCGATAGAGCCTCGACAGCGGCAGATGGTGCCGGTCCGCAAGCAGCGCCGACAGCACGGCCAGGTCGGAGGGCAGCAGGAATTCCCGCGTCGCGCTGGCGATGAAATGGGTCTGACGCTCGGTCGGGCGGACCGCTTGCAAGGCGCTTTCGAGATCGGTTCCGGCCTTGAGACGGGCCAGGAAGGCGGCCCATTCCTTACTCTCCTCGGCCGTCCACGCGGCGGGCGGCGCGGCGCTCGTCAGATGCGCCGCGAGCGCGCTCATGCCGGGCACGCCGTGGGCGGCCGATGCGCCGCTCCCGAGAATGATCACCGGGGTCGCGCTCAGCGCGCCCTGGGCAAATTCCTGCGCCATTTCGGCCGCGCTCTTGGCCGCCATATCTGTCTCCCCGATCGATCTAAGCGAACCGACACGCCGTCGGTATGGTCCGCGACATGGCCGTTGCGCCGCGCGGAGGAGGAAAGGCGCCGCCTCCTCTCATGCGAGCAGAAGCCGCTTGGCTTCGAGGCCGCGATAGGCGCTGGTGCGGCAACTCAGAATGATGATCTGCATGCGCTGCGCGGCCTCGGCTAGGATTTCGAGCATGACCTCGAAGCGGTCATCGTCCGCGAACACGAGCGCGTCGTCGAGCATGAGCGACGCAGGCTTGCCCTTCTCGATCAGCAGGTCGGCAAAGGCGATGCGCGTTAGGACCCCGAGTTGCTCCTGTGTCCCCTTGCTGAGATCGTCCGTGGCCTCCTCGCGGCCGCCCCGCGTGAGCAGGGTGGGCCGCAGATCCTCGCCGAACACAATACTGGCGTTGGGTAGCAGCCGTCCGATGAAGGGCGCCACGCGCTGGGTGATCGGCGCGAGGAACCGGCGGGCGGTCTCGCGCTGGGCGTCGCGGATGGTTTCGGCGAGGAGCGAGAGCATCTCCGCTTCCTCCTTGAGCCGGTCATGGGCGGCGGCGGCGGCTTCCGCGAGCTCGGCGGCCGCGGCAGCACGGGTGGCGGGGCCGTCGCCGCCGAGCGTCTTGGCGCGTTCCTCGAGTTGGGCGATTTCCCCGACAAGCCCGAGCCGGTCGTTGACCAGCCGCTCGCGGCGCTTGCGAAGGGCGTCCCGGCGCTGGAGCAGGGCGGCCTCGTCCAGACCTTCGACGGCGCGCTGCGCGTCGTCGCGGGCCAGGATCGCGCGGGCTTCGTCCGTCTTGGCCGCGTCCAGTGCGGCGGCGAGCGCGCCATCGTCCATCGCTTCGAGGTCGGCGGTCAGTTGCTCGCCGAGCCGCGACACTTCCGCCGCCGTGCGCTCGACCTGGCTGGTCAGCTTGACGTTGGTGATCTGAGCTTCCTGCAACGTGTCGAGCGCGGCCTGGCGGCGGCCTTCGGCCTCGCGTTCGGCCGTGCGCGCCATCTGCCACGCATTGTCGACATCCTCGGCACCGGCGGCACCGGCGTCGGGTGTCGCGCTCGCGCTCGGCCGCGTTTCGGACGCGAGCGACCCGCGCAAGGATTCCAAGCCGGCGCCGATGCCGAGCGCCGCGTCCTCGGGACAAGCGGCCTCAAGCTGGTCTGCAAGCAGCGCAGAGGCCTGCGAGGCGTCGCGATGCGCCTGCGCCGCTTCCTTGGCGGCGAGCGGCGTGGCGCAGCCGACGTCGGCGAGGAAGGCGGCGAGGTCCTGTTCGGCTGCGCGCAGCCTGGCCTGCGCCGGTTCGCCCGAAGCTGGGGGCGTGACCGACACGGTTCCGATTCCGTCCAATTCGAGACTCTGTGGCTCGCTGACGAGAACGCGCAGGCCGCCTTCGACCGCCGCGCCGTTGAGCCGCGCGGCCGGCGCGGATGGCAATAGCTCGACCGAAAGGACCGCCGCGCCGGCAGAAGCGGCGGCCTGAGCCTCGGCGACCGTCTGTTCGAGGTTCAGCAATTCGCTGTGCGCGTCAGCCGACATCCGATTGGCGGCCAACTCGTCCCGGCGCGCCTGCAATTTGGTGGCAATATCCTCCGCCGCATCGAGCCGGAGAAAGGCAGCCGCAAGCGCACGTTGCCGCGCCTGGGCGGCTTGGCCGCGCTGCACCGCCAGGCGCCGTTCTTCGGCCGCCCGAAGGGCGGTGCGCGCCGTTTCGAGGGCAGCGGTCGCATCCTTTTCGCTCTGGCGCGCGGCTTCCAGGACCGGGTCATGACCCGCGGCGGCGGAGCGCGCCGTCATCGCTACCTGTTCGGCCTGCGCGATCTGGGTGCGCAGATCGCGCCGGCTGGTTTCGCGCAACTCCAGGCGGCCGCGTTCGCCGGTCGCTTCGCGGAGCAAGGCTTCGGCGGTGCGCAGCGCCTGACCCGCTGTCCTGGCGCGATCGAGGTCGGCTTCGAGTTGGGTCAGTTTCTGCTGCTGCTCCGGATCATCGAGTTCGGCAACGAGCCGCCGCTGTTCGTTGCGTTTTGCTTCCAGGCGCTCGAGCACGCTGTCGAATTGCTCCAGCTCGGCCTGTGCGGCGCGGGCGTCCTCGGCGGCCGACGCGGCCGCTTCCTGCGCATCGAGAAGGCGGCGGGCGGGCCGGCCGGTCGGGGTCTGATAGTCGGCGAGACTGCGTTCGATGGCCTGAAGAACGGTGGTCGTGCGCTGGCCGCCGGTCACGGCACCCACTTCGCCGGCGAGCACTTCTTCCAGCGTCCGGCGGGCGCCCTGACCGGGCGTTCCGAGCACAAAGGATTGACCTTGCTCCACCCAGAGCAGACCCAAGGCGCCGCGGCTGTCGTCGTCAGCGCCGCGATTCCCCGCCCGCGCAAAGCCGAGCAGCGTCTGCAAGCGTTCCTCGGCTTCATCGCCGGTCGCCCGTCCCGTCGGACCTTCGAGTTCGACCGAGGGATTCTGGAGGAAGCGCTTGCGCAGCCGCCAGCTCGTGTCGCCGAGATCGAAGCTGAGCTCGATGGTCGGGGCCACCTCATCGCCATGCGGTCGAAATGAGCGGATGCGGTCGCTTCGGGAGCCGTGCCGCTCGAACAGCACCGCCCGCAGGGCTTCGAGGACCGTCGATTTTCCGGCTTCGTTCTGCTCGCACACGAGGTTCAACCCGTCCTCGAAGCCGGTCAGGTGCAGCGGTTGCCGGAACTTGCGGAAATTCTCGATGCGAAGCTCGCGGATCCTCATCAACGCGCCTCCAGCCGGTCGGCGCGGCGCTGCTCGACATAGAGGCGTTCTAGCGCGGCGGCGGCGCGCTTGCCGGCGGCATCCTCGGTCGCCGACAGCGCTTGCAGCCGCTCGGCGGCGACACGCAGCACGCCATTGGCGTCGATGTCGGCAAGATCGGCGTCGGTCGGACGCGCGTAGAGATCGTCGAGATTGAGATCGAGCCAGCGGACCTCATGGGCCAGCTCGCTTTCGAGACGGTCACGAAGCGCCACGCGCTCGGCGAGCGTGAGCAGGCCGGACAGCCTGAGCCGGAGCACGAGATGCTGCCGTTCGATGCCGGGCGCGAGATTGGCAAGGATTTCATCGAGTTCGGCGCCGCTGGCCAGCGACCAGCTTTCCAACATCCAGTGATAGCGGCCGATTCCAACCTGCGTCACGTCCGGCATTTCACCTGCAAGGTCGACGCGCAGCGCGACGCCGCTCACCTCGCGATCGAAGTCATCAGGTTCGGGAGTGCCGGAATAATGAGTGAGGGCATCAATCTCGCGGCGGCCATGCCAATCGCCGAGCGCCAGATAGGCAAGGCCCGCGCGGCGGGCACGGTCGGGTGCGATTAGGTTCGCCACGGCCGTGCTCGATCCGAAATCGCGGATCGGGCCGTGGGCGAGGCCGATCCGTTTGACGCCGGCCGGCGTCTCGGCATGGTCAAACCAAGCGGTGGGATCATCCTGCGTCCGCTTATATTGGAGCGGCGCGGGCAGCAGCCAATATCCTTCGGCGAGTTCGATCGGTTGCGGTTCGAGGCAGACGATGACGGTGTCCGGGGCCTCACTCACGAGGCGGCTCCACAGGCCGTCGGCGCGCGCCGGATCGTGGTTGCCGGGCAACAGCACCCAGCGGATGTCGGCGGCGGCCTTCATGCGCGTGAGCGCCTGGCGATAGATACGATCGCCGGGCTCGGGGCTGTCGAACACATCGCCGGCCACCAAAACGAAGCCGGCACCTTCGCGCCGCGCCGCCGCGGCCAGCGCGTCGATCGCGTCGAGCCGCGCTTCGAGCAACGCGGCGCGCGCTTGCTCGGGCGCGCGCCCGAACGGCTTGCCAAGCTGCCAATCAGATGTGTGAATAAAGCGCATCAACTCCCCCGACAGACCCATACGTTATAGATCGCCGAGCGAAAAGGTGAGATAGTGCCATTCCGCATGCGTTTGCGGGTTCTTGGGACCGTCAGGCAAATATAGCGGCACCGTCCGGGCATCTGACGATCGCGCATGGCTGCGCGTTTAGGATCAACACGGCCCAGGGGGAGCGTCAGCCGGCTTCGTTGACAGATTTGGCTGCGGCTTACTTTTCGATATACAGTTGACAAATCCTGCGATTTGCCCAATTTTCTGGTGTCGTTAATGGAGCTGTCGATGACCCCTTGGGAACACCACCCCGCATTGACCCGCGATCGCCTGATCACAATCGCGCAATTGATCCAGCACGGTAGAAACCTGGCCCTGGACCGGTTCGATCCGAATGTCGGATGCACGGGGTGGACGTTGGGATGTGAGGCGTTCGCCTTTCAGCGGCATCAGATCATCGAGGCTGCGGCGGACATCGACTGGTTGGAGATCCTGGACCCGACCATGCAGTTCGTCTTCAGCATCGGCGACGTCCCAGCTCGGTTCTATCGCGGCGAGCCCGAGGAGCCTAACACACGGACGCTGAAACAGACGTTTTCCGAATTGCAGCAGCTCAGTCTGTTCGGTGCCGACGAGCTTGTGAAGTTGACGCCCGAACCGCTCTACCGGTTCGCGGTCGAGACCGATCTCGATGGTTCGACCGCTGCGATAACCTTCGTCATCCTCGGAGGTGAAACGCCGGTGCTCACCTGGTCGATCCCGCTGGACGAGCCGGTGACCAAAGTTTCACCGCTCTGGGTCGAGGGCAGCGAAGGCGTCGAATTGCCGGCGCCTTCGGTCGGAGTTCCCACGAAGAAGAAGAAGGACGGCACATCCGATTGAGCGGATGGCAGATCTGAGACCAGAACGAGCCACGTCGTCAGGCAGGTCAGTATGGAACTGAAGCCGAAAATCGCTGGCGAGCAGCTTCGACTCGCGCGCCTTGCTCACGGCTTTTCGTTGGAGGAAGTGGGCGGGCGTATCGGCGCGACCCGGCAGTTCATCCACCAGCTCGAGACTGGTTCGCGCTCGGCTTCGGACGAGACGGTCGATGCACTAGCCGACGTGCTTGGAGTCACTCCAGCCTTTCTCAGCGAACCGATCCCGTCGACGGTCCGGCCGGAGCATTGTCATTTCCGCGGCCATATCACCCGGCCTGCATCGGTGACCAGCCAGGTGCTGGCGCGGGGGACGCTCCTCGACAAGTTCGTGGCGGTCATGGAGCGCCATCTCGACCTACCTGATGTTTCCTTTCCCGATATTCCGGCGATCACTGCCGAGGAGATAGAACAGGCGGCGGAGGAAGCGCGTCGCCATTGGGGGCTTGGAACCACCGGACCTGTCACCAGCATGATGCGAGTGGTTGAGAATGCTGGTGCGATCGTCACCTATTTTGGCGATCTCTCGGATCGTATTGACGCATTTTCGATGGATCGACGCCGTCCGATCATTGTGCGGAGTTCACTGAAGGAAAGCCTGTGTCGGCAGCGGTTCGATTTCGCGCATGAATGCGGTCATCTGATCATGCATCGCGGCCTGCAGACCGGTGATCGGGCGACCGAGGATCAAGCACATCGATTTGCCAGCGCCTTTCTGTTTCCGCGCGGCGCTGTCCTTCGAGAATTTCCGCGCGGCAGTTCGATCAATTGGCGCGCCCTCTATGATCTCAAGTTGCGATGGAAGATGTCGGTGCGGGCGCTGATCCGGCGCGGGCACGATCTGAAACTGCTCACGCCCGCTCAATATCGAACCGCGAACATCCATCTGGTGAAGGCCGGCCAGGCGAAGGTCGAGAAGTATGACGACGACGGCACCTTGCCGGTCGAGCAGCCCGAACTTCTCGCGTCCGCGTTGGGAGCGCTGGACGAAGCGGTTTACGGGGGAGTGGGCGCGGTCGCTGATGAGGTGGGCCTGTCTCGACCGATGCTCGAACTCATTACCGGCATGGCTATCCCCGAGCCCGATCCCGCGCTGGACGATGGCAATGTCGTGCGATTGCGGCGATAGGTGCCGGATCAGAGAACGTAGAGATTCCCCCTCGCGCTTCGACGATGTAGGCTACCCCGTAAGGGCCGCCATCGTTCTTCCGAATCGTGAGCGGGACGAGGGGGAAGGCACCGTCTGTGTTGCAGGAATTAGTTTCACGTTTAGCGCGCCGCGATCAGGCCCGACCGGAAGCCGAAGTCCAGTCCGATCTCCGCCAATTCCTGTTGGCCGCGCCCTTTCAGCTTGACGAGGGCAATAT
>Ga0075012_10005677_pt1 | contig 11410 bp, 10 predicted proteins | sample All_14_2_FD_71474 | JGI IMG/M metagenome (GOLD analysis project Ga0075012, IMG submission 71474) | Freshwater microbial communities in response to fracking from Pennsylvania, USA - Allegheny Zone_MetaG_DW_15 | ecosystem: Environmental > Aquatic > Deep subsurface > Groundwater > Drilled...
GCGCCGGCCTGGGCTCATCCCGGCCAGTCGGGCGTGGTGAAGCTCGGCCCGAAGACGGTGATCGCCACCTTCGGCGCCCTGCACCCGAAGATTGCCCGCCTGCTGGATCTTGAAGGGCCGGCGGTCTTCTTCGAGGTCGATCTCGACGCCATCCCGGCCGCCAAGGCGCGGGCCTCCAAGGAAAAGGGCCCGCTGGCCCTGTCCGATTTCCAGGCGGTCAGCCGCGACTTCGCCTTCCTCGCCGATGACGGCGTGGCGGCGGAAGCGCTGATCCGCGCGGTGAAAGGGGCGGACAAGGCCCTGATCGCCGATGTTTCGATCTTCGATCTCTATCGGGGGCCAGGCGTCCCCGAGGGTAAGGTCTCCGTCGCCCTGGCCGTCCGGCTGGAGCCGAAGGACAAGACCCTGTCCGAACAGGATATCGAAGCCGTTTCCGCCAAGATTGTGGCTGCTGTCGCCAAGGCGACCGGCGCCACCCTGAGAGGCTGACCCCAAGGGCCATGACCGACCTTTCGCATATCCGCAATTTCTCGATCGTGGCCCATATCGACCACGGCAAGTCCACCCTTGCCGACCGGTTGATCCAGAAATGCGGCGGCCTCTCCGACCGCGAGATGACCGAACAGGTGCTCGATTCCATGGATATCGAGCGCGAGCGCGGCATCACCATCAAGGCGCAGACCGTGCGCCTCGAATATAAGGCGCAGAACGGCGAGACCTATCAGTTGAACCTGATGGACACGCCCGGGCACGTCGACTTCGCCTATGAAGTCTCGCGCTCGCTGGCCGCCTGCGAAGGCGCCCTGCTGGTCGTCGACGCCAGCCAGGGGGTCGAGGCGCAGACCCTCGCCAATGTCTATCAGGCGATGGATGCCGATCTCGAGATCGTGCCGATCCTGAACAAGATCGACCTGCCGGCGGCGGAACCGGAACGGATCCGCGCCCAGATCGAGGATGTGATCGGCATCGATGCCTCCGAAGCCCTGCTGGTCTCGGCCAAATCGGGCATCGGCATCGAGGAGACGCTGGAAGCCATCGTCCACCGCCTGCCGGCGCCCAAGGGCGATGCCACGGCGCCCCTGAAGGCCCTGCTGGTCGATAGCTGGTACGATGCCTATCTCGGCGTCGTCATCCTGGTGCGCGTGGTCGACGGCGAAATCCGCAAGGGCCAGAAGATCAAGATGATGGCCGCCAACAAGGTCCATCTGGTCGAGCGCGTCGGTATCTTCACCCCGAAGAAGGTGGTCGTCGACAAGCTCGGACCGGGCGAAATGGGCTTCATCACCGCCGCCATCAAGGAAGTGGCCGATACTTCGGTCGGCGACACGATCACCGACGAGCGGAAGCCGACCGAGACGCCGCTGGCGGGCTTCAAGCCCTCGGTGCCGGTGGTGTTCTGCGGTCTCTTCCCCTCCGATGCCGCCGAATTCGACACGCTGCGCGACAGTCTCGCCAAGCTGCGCCTGAATGACGCCAGCTTCCAGTTCGAGATGGAATCCTCGGCGGCGCTGGGCCTTGGCTTCCGCTGCGGCTTCCTCGGCCTGCTGCACCTCGAGATCATCCAGGAGCGGCTGGAGCGTGAGTTCAACCTCGACCTGATCACCACCGCGCCCTCCGTCGTCTATCACGTCTATATGACCGACGGCACGATGGAGGAAATGCACAATCCGGCCGACATGCCGGACCCGGTGAAGATCGACCGGATCGAGGAGCCCTGGATCAAGGCGACGATCTTCGTCCCCGATACCTATCTGGGCGATATCCTGAAACTGTGCCAGGACCGGCGCGGCATTCAGGTGGAACTGACCTATGCCGGCAATCGGGCCATGGCGGTCTATCGCCTGCCGCTCAATGAAGTCGTATTCGATTTCTACGACCGGCTGAAGTCGGTCTCGCGCGGCTATGCCTCCTTCGACTACGCCCTCGACGGTTACCAGGAGGAAGACCTGGTGAAAATGTCGATCCTGGTGAACCAGGAGCCGGTCGATGCGCTGGCCATGATCGTGCACAAGACCCGGGCGGAGGCGCGCGGCCGCCAGCTCTGCGAGCGGCTGAAGGACCTGATCCCCCGCCAGCTCTTCCAGATCGCCATCCAGGCGGCCATCGGCGGGCGTATCATCGCCCGCGAGACGGTGAAGGCCATGCGGAAGGACGTGCTCGCCAAATGCTATGGCGGCGACGTCTCGCGGAAGCGCAAGCTTCTCGACAAGCAGAAGGCGGGCAAGAAGCGCATGCGCCAGGTCGGCAATGTGGAGATCCCGCAGGAAGCCTTCATCGCCGCCCTCAAGATGGATGCGGACTGAGCCCCGATCCCATTTTGCTGGAATCCGCTCTCCCCAGGGCGTAGACAGGCCCGACCTGTCACCAAGGGGAGAGCGCCATGGCCGATGATGATTATGTCTATGATGAAGCCACCGGCGAATGGCGCCCGGCTGCCGATGTGGCAGCCGAGACGGCCGCCGCCGGCGCGGTGAAGGATGCCGCCGGCAATCTCCTCGCCGATGGCGACCAGGTGACCCTGATCAAGGACCTGAAGGTGAAGGGCACCAGCACCACCCTGAAACAGGGCACGGTGATCAAGGCCATCCGCCTGACCGACAATCCGGAAGAAATCGACTGCCGCTTCGACGGCATCAAGGGCCTCGTCCTCCGCACCGAATTCGTCCGGAAACGCTAGGGGTCTTCCGCCGGAAACCGGGGCGTGCATAATCTCTTCCGGAACAACCGGGGGAGAGAATGCGAAGAGATCGATGCGCGAGTTGTGGCCTGCCCGTGGCGGCCCTGATCGACCAAGCCCATTTGCCCGATCGACGCACGGCACCGGATCGAACCCTGCCGCTTTGCCTGCTGTGTCATCGGGCGCTTGACCTGCACTTGACACCGTTTCAAGAGATCGAGGCCGTGGAGGCCCTCTGGAAGGCGGGCGGCGAGCCGCCGCATCGGCTCGAAGACCTCATCGCCCGTTGGGTTGCCGCCGAACCGAAATGGCAAGCCCTTTACAAGGATGGCCCGGCCAAGGCAAGGCGCACCATTCGTCGGCGCAATGCGGCCCGGCGGGCAGCCGCCACCCTGGCCAAAAGGCGCGCGGCGGAGAAAGCGCCTGACGCGTGACAAGCTGCGGCCGCCGCATTAAGACGGAAGACCGCAGGCATCAGGTAAGGGCCCCATGTCGAAGACCACCAAGGCCACGCTGGCCCTGAAAGCCGCCGGCTGTGCCTTCGATCTCGTCACCTATGATTATGATCCGGATGCGGATGCCATCGGTCTCCAGGCGGCGGAGGCCATCGGCGAGCCGCCGGCCCGGGTGTTGAAGACCCTGATGGCGCAGGTCGACGGCAAGCCGGTTTGTGCCGTGGTGCCGTCCGATGCCCAGGTCTCGATGAAGAAATTGGCCGCCGCCTTCAAGGGCAAGGCCGCCGCCATGATGAAGCCCGCAGATGCGGAGCGCCTGACCGGCTTTGTCGTCGGCGGCATCAGCCCCTTCGGCCAGAAGCGGAAAGTGCCGACAGTGATCGAGGCCCAGGCCCTGACCGAGCCCTATGTCTTCATCAACGGCGGGCAGCGCGGCTTGCAGATCCGCCTGCAGCCGGAGGCGGCGGTCGCGGCGCTTCAGGCGATCACGGCGCCGGTCATCGCCTGAGGGTGCGCGGTCAATTGGCGAACAGCCGGTCGCGCCGCTCCCGCTTGCGGCAGAGCACCAGCAGCAATACGCCGATCACCCCGAACAGCAGCAACCCCGGCACTTTCAGCACCGTGGTCAGACCCGGGTTCCAGAGTTCGGGGAATGTATTGCCGGCAATGGCCTCCCCCACCGCCGTCAGGCTGTTGACATCAAGCGCAGCCCAGAGTTCGCCAAGGCCCAGCAGGCCGAAACTGCCACGCTCCAGCATGGCCATGGCATCGGCCCCGAAACACATGAGGCCGAGGCCTACCAGCAGCCAGCCCAGCAACCGCCCGATCATCGAAGCCCGCCCTCCAGCAATTCCGCCGCGCATCATGTCAGGGGGTGGAGACAATCTCAACAATGGGGCGAGAATGCGGCCCCGACCTATTTCACCGATTTGTCGCTCAGGCGAGTTGCAAGCCGCCCCGACTTCGGTATATTGCGGCCCTCGCCGGGCCTCCCCAGGAATCGCCCGGCCTGCGGAGGGGTGGCCGAGTGGTTGAAGGCGCACGCCTGGAAAGTGTGTATACGGGAAACCGTATCGTGAGTTCGAATCTCATCCCCTCCGCCACTTGCCCTCGCGAAAGCATTCTCCCGATCCGGCTGCGGCCGGATTTTCTCGTTGTTTTCGAGGGTTATGCGGGAGGGGCTGAGCACCGCCCCTGCTGCCAAGAGGCCAGGAAGCGGTCTCTCAGGGCCGATATTCTCCGGACCTCATGACTGCGCCGACTTAGTGAATAGCCTGCAAGTACATGACAACGTTATACATTTATTGAGGATCAGCTAAGCGCTTCGACGCCAGAGGCGTTTGCGAAAAGGGAACACAAATCGAACTCTGGCATGGGTAGCAGAGGCTCAAGGCTAGGCCAACTTGCCAAAGCTTGAAGCTGCGCTGCGGTGGCACTTATGCCTACCAGAGAAGCGTACGACGGAATCTTCTTCAAGCTCCTAGAACCTGAGCGATCAAGTTTACTGCCGGGCGCTGGCTTTTGCTTATGGTGCAGTTCCCTAGATCGTTGTTATGATGCAGATCAGACCTTCAGCGTGCGCATGTCTGGAGGGCCAACGCACGATTGCAAGGTTCAGCATTGCCATGACAAGACAGTTTATTTCTCAACCCCAAGACGCCTTTCGGCTTGGAGATTTCCTCCTTGAGGGTTTTGCAAATCATGGCTGGACCGAGTTTCGAGGCGCTTCTGCTTTCGTTAAACGGTCGGGTACCAAGCACATCAAGGGAGCCATGAAGGCCTTCGCAGCGCGTGGAGGAGTGGTTCGCTTCACGGCTGGAGTCGATGCAGGGGGAACATCTGAACAAGGCCTGCGCGACTTGATCGACGCCGTGGGTAACGGGCCTGGCATCTTTGTCTACGGAAATGGCATCGCCTCGACCTTCCACCCAAAGATCTATCTGTTTCGTAACCAGGACTCTGCGCATCTTGTGGTAGGCTCGGGCAACCTAACAGAGGGTGGCCTCTATACAAACTATGAGGCGAACGTCCTTCTGAAGCTCGATTTGTCCGTTCAGGCTGATCAGAGGCTACTCGAAACGGTTACCACCAGCTTGGACGCTTGGAGCACCCCAACTGAGGGAGAGTGCTTCTCGTTAGATGCCGCGCTTTTGGATCGCCTCACCGCCGCAAAGAAGGTGCCGGATGAGAAAGCAGCTCGCGCGGAAGAAAAGTCAGCTCGTGAAGCTGCCGGTGAAGAGGTCGAGAGCATTTTCTCTCGTCGCGCGGTAAGGGCAGCACCGAAAGTCGCAGCTGTCGTTGTACCTGCCGACGAAGAAGGAGGGGCAGACGCTGAAAATGAAGAGGAAGCTGCAACACTTGTAGTCCCCCATTTCGATCCCGTTGCTCCCCAGGGCGGTCACAACACCACGTTTCTGATGACTTTGCAGCGAACAGATGTGGGCGTCGGGCAAACTACTAGGGGGACGCAGCGGCGCTCGCCAGAAATCTTCATTCCCCTGATTGCCCGAGATACCGATCCTGACTTCTGGGGTTGGCCGAACCTTTTTGTACAGGACCCTGCGTGGACTGGGCCGCTTGACCAGCACGGTCGTGGCAAGATGGATCGACCAAATGTCATGGTGCGCTTAGGTGGGGCGACCTTTCCTGTGACCATGTGGTACAACCCAGACAAGAAAGACCTTCGGCTGCGTAGTGAACACCTCAGAAGTGCAGGAGGTATAGGAGATATCTTCTATATGCAGCGCGCCAACGGAACAGGTGGTTTCTCCTATTACGTTGAGATCGTTCCTGTTGGCACCGGGCGATACAATAGCCTCATACCGCACTGCAACATGCAGGTGCGGAACTCTCAAAAACTATTCGGCTATCTCTAGGAGATTTTGCGTAGATACAGGATTTCTTCGGTTGCCATTGCATTCTTCCGAAAGATATCTCTCGAAGCGAGCATATCCATAGAAAGAGATGGCTCAATAAGAAACCCTGCCTGATCCGCCAACGTTGCGAGAAGCTGAGCCGTCTCGATATCGACACGCTCGCCCCCTGCTGTTGTATGGTTGTTTCCAACAACAATGTAGGCGGCACCACCGGGCCTCAGGGCCTCGTTCATACTCTGAATGACTCGCTTCATGTCTGAGAAGTACTTAAATAGTAGAGCTGCCAGATTTCGACGGCGAAAACCCACGTCGTGATTGCTGTTCAACTCGTCAATCTTGTCAATAAGACCTGTTATCGCCGCTGGAAGACCGGTCTTTTCCTTTTGATAGCTCGCGAGATATTCTCGACGCATCTTCTCCGAAACCTCGCGATTCCCGATCATTAGGAGATCACGAGCTCGATGTTCCGGGCGTGGCAACAAGCCAAGATAGCAAAGACTCAGACGATCGGTGTCCAAGTACGGAAGTGCTGTGGCATACGGCGGCGAGGTGATGATGGCGTCCACCTTCCCCTTAACATCCGGCCACATTTCTGCGCAACGGCGGGCATCACCCTGCACGATGGTATGCTTTGGGTAGTTCCGGCTTCCCTCTTGGTACAGAAGGGCGAGTACCGCGCGCACAGACCGTCCTAGCTCTTCGAGGAACTCTCGCTTCGGGTCGATCTCAACGTCCAAACGGACCTCTTTTCTAACTCTGAGGTCTTCCACTTTTTGCCAAGATACCGACCGGAGGATGTTGCTCAGTGATACCAGCATAAGGCTGCGAGCTTGGGGCGATGGCTCCCGGCGTATCAGTTGCATGATATCGTCAAGACCTGCGAGCACCTCAGTGCCGAACCAGCTAGACAGATAACGCTGATCCTCCTTAGGCAAAGTCTCCAAATAGGCCATCCTCTGGCTTCGAGCTTCTGGCTTAAGCAACGCATCGCGAATTGAACGATATCCGTCGACCAGCTCCTCAGTGCGAGCCTCGAGAAGGCCCGCTTTCGTGTCCGTTAGAAAACACGAAAGTGGGTTCATATCGACACCGTAGGTCTCGCAACCGAAAAGCTTCGCTTCAACTAGTGTCGTTCCGCTCCCGCTCATGGGGTCGGCAATTATGCCTCCGGCATCAGTCCCTGAAACATTGATGAGCGCACGAACAAGCTGCGGGAAGAATTTTCCGCGGTACTCATGAATGCCATGGGTTCCGTAACGAAGGCAGCGGCGATTTGGCAATGATACTTCGTCTCGGAACGGCAAAGCATCGCGTAGGACGTCTAGATCTATTCCGTTGCGAACAACATTTACTGTCGCTTCGCGAAGCGATTGACGAGTAGTCACTAACCGTCCCGACCCGGCTACGCTTTCCCAATATGCAAGGCGTTGAGCAAAGTCCTGAAGGTTCTTCTCATTGCCAAGCACCATCAACTCGGAGCTCGATTTTCGTTCCGAAATCAGACCTGCCGCCGCTATCAGCGCTCCAACTTCTTGCAACGCAAGCTCGCGCTCGAACGGCTGGATGTATTCCTTGATTCGACAGACAAACCCGCTCATTTCGTCCCCACATTTTCAAGTACCAAGATCTGCTCTGTCTTGATCTTACCGATTGCAGGATTGAAGGATTTTTTCGTCGCCTGCATATGGCGATCGATTCGAGCCACTTCCCGGAAGCCAGCAGAAATCCCTGCCTCCGAAATAAGGTCAGCATTCGAGACCCGCTTGCCGGAGAGCGTAGAGTCTCCGACGACGAAGCACGCGTACTTACCCTTCTTGAGACGGCTACACAGCCACGACAGAATTTCAGAGAACTCCTTCTGAAAGGTTTCCGCCGTTGCAGCGCCTCGGCCTTTCTTGCTGTACTTGCGATGGCTCCCAATCTCTTCAGCTTTGAAACGTGGCTGGTCCATCCCTAGCCAAATCATGCGTGTCATATGGTAGAGATGGTAGCTGAAGGCGTTCGGATAGGGGGGAGAGCACACGACAAGATCCAGCATCGGAATGTCGGGCTTTAAAAGCAGGTTCCTTTCAACAATCGTACAATCAAACCTAGGCTCAACAATATCTGTGAGTTCTGACACTACCTCAATGGATTGCTCGAGAGCGCGAGCGAAGCGCTTAAAGGCATCGCCTGGTAGTGTTCCCTTTTCGCGACGCACGTAGCGTGTGTCAGAGTCCTGACGAGAAACCGTGACCACAATAGAAGAGAAGCTAGCTAGCGCTATAGTCTGAGCGTCTTTCGACCGGATCGCGCGACAGATCTGAAGAATTTCAGCAAGCTCTTCAATGATGAATTCTTCGAACCAGAAGCTGAGCTTGGGGTAGTCTGGGCGCCAAGCCGAAGAAAAAACCCCAGGAAGCCTAGCTGACGAGGGAACTTGTGCATGCTCCGCCATACGACGCACTTGCTCGAGCACATGAAGGAGTTCTTGTCTGCCAAGGTCACTTAGGAGCGTGGTCTTCGCGCGGGCAATCAGACATGCCAAGGGGCTAGCGTCTATTCCCACGGTACTTCTCTTGAGCGTAAGTGCTTCAACGAGTGTTGTTCCGCTTCCACAGAAGATGTCGCCTACTGTGTCGCCCACCCGGGATAGTTCTTGAATGAGCGCATTCGGAATTTGGGGGATAAACTTAGCGGGATAAGGGTGCAGGCGATGCGTTAGGTAGTTCGTCTTTGCTCCTGCAAAGTCCCAATCCATTTCCGACAAAGAGCGAAGGCTGGCATTTGGCCCTGCTTCTTCAGCCTGCGCATCATTCGGATGCTCAGAACGAGCGTAGGCCACAATTTCCATAACTTGGTCCTCAGTAAAGTATCGCCATCCATGCCGATCTCGCATCGGCTCTTGCACCAATCCACGTCGAAGCCAGCGAAGCAGGGTGTCCTTGTGGATCCCCGCTCTTTTGGCCGCCTCTGAAGTTGAGATCATCAAGAAGTCGTGCTCCGAAGTGCATATACTTGCATATAGGCAAATTGCAGACTGGCATGCAAGAGCCGCAGGTGACTCCAGCTTCCCACTTGGCGGGTTCGGATCTTCACAGGTTGCCGAGAGTGGCTGCGCCCCTTTTTCTGATTTTGCTGAGCTGCTCATCCCATCTACCGGGTAACGTCTCCAGTACCTTTGCCAGCGTCATTTCTTGCCCCTGCTTTCCGTCCAGGACCGCCTCGACGATGTCGGGCGAAAGCAGAGTCAGGCGCAGGACGCGGGTCATGTAGGAGGGTGCGATGCCCTCGCGCTCGGCAAGCTCTGCGATGGTGGCGAACTCGCCCGACTCAAGCATGCGCTTCCAGCGGAATGCGCGTGCCAGCGCCTTGACCAACGTGTTGTCCGCCTTGCGCGGCTGCGCAGCGCCGGCCGGCAGCTGCATCTCCTTGCGCCCGCCGCGCTTCACGAGACGGAACGGGACATGGATGGTCACGGTGTCGTGGATCGGCGTGGCGCGGGTCATGCGGCTTCTCCAATGTCGGCGGTCACTTCGCGCGCCAGCCCCGCCAGCCCGTCCATGCGCAGGCGCACGTTGAACCCGCCCGTGCCAATGTCCACGCGTTCGACCAGCAGCGCCACGATGCGCGCCTGTTCCGCCGGAAAGAGTTCGTCCCACAGCGGGTCGAGTTGCTGAAGCGCCGCGCGGGCGTCGGCCTCGGTGAGGTCGCCGTCCTGCGCCCGCGCCGCCTTCCACGTCCCCGCGATGATCTCGGGCTGGCGGAACACGGCACGCAACTGATCGATAACGGCGGCCTCGATCTCGCCTGCCGGCACGCGACCCACCGGGCAGGATCCCGCGCCATGCTTCAGGACCGTCTGGCTGACGTAGTAGCGGTAGAGCCGCCCGCCCTTGCGGGTGTGCGTCGGCGAGAAGGCGGCGCCATCAGGCCCGTAGAGCAGCCCCTTCAGCAGCGCGGGCGTGTCGGCACGTGTGCGAGCGGCGCGCTTGCGGGGACTTTCCTGCAGGATCGAATGGACGCGGCCCCAGATTGCGCGGTCGATGATGGCGTCGTGCTCTCCGGGATAGCTGTCGCCCTTGTGGACTGCCTCACCGATATAGGCGCGGTTCGACAGCATCCGGTAGAGATACTTCTTATCAATCCGGTTGCCGCGCGGCGTGCGGAAGCCGCGGGTGCCGACCTCCCGCGCCAGTTCCGTGCAGGACCCGATCTCGAGGAAGCGGGCGAAGATCCATCGGACGTCCTCGGCATGCTCGTCGTCGATCACTAGCTTGCGGTTCTCGACGCGGTAGCCGTAGGGCGGCACGCCCCCCATCCACATCCCCTTCTTGCGGCTGGCGGCAACCTTGTCGCGGATGCGTTCGGCTGTCACCTCCCGCTCGAACTGGGCGAAGCTGAGCAGGATGTTCAGCGTCAGCCGCCCCATAGACGTGGTGGTGTTGAACGACTGCGTGACCGAGACGAAGGTCACGCCGTTGCGATCGAACACCTCGACCAGCTTGGCGAAATCGGCCAGCGAGCGCGACAGGCGGTCGATCTTGTAGACCACCACCACGTCGACCAACCCGTCCTCGATGTCGTCGATGAGCCGCCGCAGGCCGGGGCGTTCCAGCGTGCCGCCCGAGATGCCGCCGTCGTCATACTGATCACGGACGAGCACCCAACCCTCGGACCGCTGGCTGGCGATGTAGGATTCACAGGCCTCGCGCTGCGCATGCAAGCTGTTGAACTCCTGCTCCAACCCTTCCTCGGAGGATTTCCGGGTGTAGACAGCGCAGCGCAACTTGCGGACGGGCTTCGACTTTTCGGGCGGCTTCGTCATGTCCGCCCTCTGTGGTTCTTGAGCCCGAAGAACACCCAGCCGTTCCAGCGCGTGCCGGTGATGGCGCGCGCGATGGCGGACAGCGACTTGTACGGCCGACCTTGCCACTCGAAGCCGTCGGTGGTGACGGTGACGACCTGCTCGACACCCTGCCATTCGCGCAGCAGCCGCGTGCCGGTGATCGGGCGGTCACGGTCGGCGCGCATGCCACGCTTCTTCCTGTCGCCACCGTCCAGTTCCTCGCCGAGCCGTTCGAGGCGCCGGATCGTCTCGGGTTTGAGCCCGCCATAGGCAAGTTCCTGGATGCGGTAGGCCAGGCGGCTTTCCAGGTAGCGGCGATTGAACGGCGGCGGCTCGCTGTCGAACAGGTCGCGCCACTGCTTTTTCAGGTCAGGCGTCGGCGTGGTCTTGAGCGCGGCGAGGCGCGCGGGGATGGGATCGGGCTTGTTCATGCATTTCTCCGGTGCGTTGGAGTTGCATGACGGCATTGGTCGGGCGGATAGTGTAGGCAACGTTCTCCAGTATCGTCAGATACTTCGCCCCCATCCCGCATCCGCAACCGAACCAGCCCGAGCGCCAGCAGGCCGCATAGCTC
>Ga0075012_10005678_pt1 | contig 11409 bp, 3 predicted proteins | sample All_14_2_FD_71474 | JGI IMG/M metagenome (GOLD analysis project Ga0075012, IMG submission 71474) | Freshwater microbial communities in response to fracking from Pennsylvania, USA - Allegheny Zone_MetaG_DW_15 | ecosystem: Environmental > Aquatic > Deep subsurface > Groundwater > Drilled...
GGACTCTGTCGCCAATATGGTGCGGCTCGGATTGCGCACAATCAGGACATTGCTGTTGTCGTAATACCAATTCATCCCATAGGACGGCTCGGAGGGGTAACCCGGCTTGCGGTGCGAGGGACAAACAATGACTTTTTTCCGGGTCGAGTCGTCGGGAAAGATCATTTCGTCGTAGCCCAGTTCATATCCCTTGTAATTCACATCGTTGTAGACCCGTTGGGGCAGGATGTTGTTGCTTCCCACCAGATAGATTTCCATGGCCAGGCCGATCTGGTGCAAGTTGCTCATGCACTGCGCCATATGCGCCCGGTCGAGGGCCTTTTTCACGCCGGGCACCACCAGGCCGGCCAGGACGGAGATAATCACCAGCACCACCAGCAGCTCGATCATGGTGAATGCCCGGCGGAATGGGCGGCAATTTAGACCAGCGGATTTCATGACGATAGGGGAAACAGCAGTATCTCACAAAACCCGGGTCCCATCCATGTTATTTCAACGGATCCGGATTCCACCCATTCCTTTAAACCTTGTCGTTTCCCACCCCCCCCTCACTATTTTCTAAGATTCCCATGATCCGGACGTTCCATCTGTTGATGCCAGCCCTCCGACTCCTTTCCCTGCTGTTCCTCCTGCCCCTGGCCCTCGGCGCCCAGGACAACCCCGACCCGCCCACGCCCGTCGGCACCGCCCTGGCCCGGGCGGACAAACTCCTGAATGATAAAAACTGGGCCGAAGCCCGGACCGCCTATGACGGGGCCCGCCAGCTCAAGGGGGACTGGAATTCCCCCCAGGCCCGCCTGGCCGTGGAGGGCGCCATCTCCTGCTCCGTAAAGTTGAAACTTTGGGACGAAGCCCTCACCCGCGCCCGGGAATTCATCACCCAAAACCGCGGACGCTTCGAGGAAGCTGTCGGCGAGCGTTTTCTCGCCGGCCTGTATCGGGTTGTCCCCCACAATGGCACCAAACAGGGGGGGGTGTATTACCGGGGGGAATACAAACAGGGCGTCCATGTCGGCAGCTTCGGCAAGGACCGCAAAGACGCCATCCTCCACTACGAAAAAGCCCGGAGCCTGATCGAGGGTTTCCAAAAATCAAACGGTGGCAAAAACCTGCCCGACACCCCCGAATTCCGGGCCCTGCTCCTCTCGGAAAAAATCGGCATCAACTTTGATCTCACCTCCGCACTGTCCCTGCGAAATCCTTACGGCCCCGGCATGTGGGGCTGGTGCGGATGGTGGTGGGGCTCCTGGGAACCCGAGGAGGAATCGGAAGCGGTCGAGGAGGCTGACTACGAGCAACCCCGTGGATTCGGGCGTTACCCAAACGACCAAACACCCCCCCAAGGCCTGCCCCTGGGTCCCGACGGCCAACCCGTCTTCCCCTCCACGCCCGCCGCCTATTCACCCAAACTCGGCGACGGACCGAAAATCCGTTTCCTGCTCGCGGAAATTGAAAGCATCGACCCCTCCGAAACCAAAGACCATGCCGCCCGTGCCCTCCACCAGCGCGCCATGATCTGCCGTTCGCTTTACGGCCCCGAAATCCGCCAGCAATGGAACAGCCAAAATGTCCGCTACAACCATTTCGGCCAGCCGCTTCCCCAGATCCCATCCGGCGAACCCGCCCTGAAAAACAACTGGGAATTGGCGGACAACGAGGCCATCACCCTTGCCGGCGGGAAACTCCGCGTCATCACCCTGCCCGACAGCGAAAATCCCCTCGCCCTGCTCCGGAACATCGAAAGCCTCTACCCGAAGAGCAAACTGGTCCCGGAAGCCCTCTACACCCGCGGCCTGTATTACCAGAGCAGGCAACAGTTCCCCCGGGCCACCCAGGCCTACGAGAAACTCGCCAGCGATTTCCCATCCCACAAACGCACCGCGGACGCCAGGGAGCAGATCGCCTGCATCCGCCGTCCTTCCGTCCTCCTGGACCGCTCCGGCGTGTATTTGCCGGGCGCCCCGGCCCAACTCGGCTTCAGCTGCCGCAACACCCCCGCCATCCAATTCAGCGCACGCCGCTTCGACCTCGCCGCCTACACCGAGAAAGGGCTCACCTCCGACGATGAGAACCGCTGGTCCTACTACAACTTCGATTACCAACTTTTCCAGGATGACCGATGGAAACCCCATACAGGGGATATCGTCAAAGAATGGACGGAAAACATCCCCGACCAGCCCGCCCTCATCACAACCAAGGCCTCCACCTCCGCCGCACTGCCCGGACCCGGGGCCTATATCATCGAGGCTTCATGCGGAAAAAACTCGACCCCCTCCCGGGTTCTCGTCCTCGTCACCGACATCGCCATCATCCACAAGAACCTCAACAACAAAGGCCTCATCTATGTGGCCGATGCCCGCACCGGGCAGCCCCTCCGGGGACAGGACGTCAAAGTCTTCGAAAACTGGGGCGAATACATCCAGACCAAACAGAAAGCCGAGCAAAAACACCTCGTGTCCGACCTCAGGACGGACGAAGAAGGGGTCATTGAATACAAGCGGAAAGAAACCCGGCATGGCGGGAACATCAGCGCCGTCGTCAGCCTGCCCGGCAACCGCATGGCCGTTTCCTTCTTCCAAAACTGGTCCGAATCCAATTTCGGGGAATTCTTCGACAACGGGCCCCGCATCTACGTCATCACCGACCGGCCGGTGTACCGCCCAGGTTCCACCGTCAAATTCCGCGCCTGGATCCGCAACCTCAACAACGGACTTTTCAGCCCCGTCTCACCCGGAACGGGCACTTCCGTCCAGATCAGCGACGCCAAGAACAACCAGGCCTTTACCGGCAATTTCAAGACCGACGACTCCGGCTGCATCTCCGGGGAATTCCAGATCCCCTCCGAAGATCCGCCCCTCGGCGTTTACCAAATCACCGTCAACGGTAACACACCCAACACAAACTATAACGCCGGGGGATTGTTCCGCGTCGAGGAATACAAAAAGCCCGAATTTGCAGTGACCGTCAAACCCGCCAAAACCCAGGCCCGTCTCGGCGAGAAAGTCAAAGCCCGGATCGAGGCCAACTACTTCTTCGGCGCCCCGGTCGCCAAGGGCGAAGTCACTTACAAGGTATTCCGCGAAAACTACCAGCACGTCTACTGGGGACCCTCGGAGTACGACTGGCTCTACGGCAAAGGCTACGGTCGCTCCCTCTATCCCTATTCCTGGTTCCCGTGGTGGAACCGCTGGGGTTGTTTCATCCTCGGCGATCTCTGGCCCTGGCCGTTTTATCCCTCCTACAATGGCACCTATGCAGAGGATGGCGACATGGGACGCCGGAGCTTCGAAAGCGGTACCCGCAAAGCCCTGAGGGAACTCGTCGCCCAGGGCAAATCCGAACTCAGGGCCGACGGCTCCTGCGAGGTGGAAATCGACACCGCCCCGGCCAAGCGCGACCTGGCCGACCGCGACCACCGCTACACCATCGAGGCCGAGGTTCGCGACGAAAGCCGCCGCACCATCACCGGGCAGGGTGACATCAAGGTCACCCGTCAGGAATTCTACGCCTTCGTCGAAACCAAAAACGGTTGGTATCAGCCCGGCAACGAAGCCTTCCTCGAGGTCAGGACCCTCACGCCGGACAATGTTCCTGTCGCCACCGATGGGAAAGTCACCGTGACCCGCATCCGTTACGACGATCCTGCCCGCTCCCAGCCCCGGGAGGAGGAAGTCAAAAACTGGAATGCCTCCACCGACGCCGAAGGCCGCCTGTCCTTCAAGTTTCCCCTGCCCGGCGAGGGCCAGTACCGCATCACCTACCGCACCAAGGACTCCTGGAAGGAAGAAGTCCTGGGCAATACGGTGTTCTGGGTCTGCGGACCCCAATTCGACGGACGCATCTACCGCTTCAACGACCTGGAAATCATCGCCGACAAACGGGAATACAAGCCGGGAGACACCGCTCATCTGCTCATCAACACGGCCGAAAATAATTCCCGCATCCTCTTCAGCGACCAGATCAGCATGGGAGTGCTCCGGAGCTACCGCTTCATCGACCTGCCCCAGCGCAGCACCATCCTCGACCTCCCCATCACCCAGGCGCAGGTCCCCAACTGCTTCGTCGAGGCCACCCTGGTCCGCAATGGAAGGGTCCACATGGAGCAACGCGAGCTATTTGTCCCCCCGTCACGCAGCCTTCTCAAACTCGGCCTGAAAACCGACAAAGCCATCTACAAACCGGGCGAAAAGGGCAGGGTGGAAGTCACCCTCGAGGATGCGGATGGCAAGCCGGTCGGGGGTCGGGTCACGCTCACGGCTTTCGACGAAGCGGTGACTTACATCCAGGACGAATTCGCACCTTCTCCAAAAACCTTTTACTACGGACAGCGCCGGGAACATCAACCTTTCGCCGAGGCTTCCCTGGACCGCAGCTTCAACGCCTTCGGGTCCCTCACCACACCCGAGCAGGAAACCTACCGGGGAGGCCTCCCGGAAGGCTGGCAGGGAATGTTTTGGGGCGGCTCGGGATCCTTCACCCTGAGTGGTTCCATGGTCGCCGGCTTGGAACGGCTCGATGGCTACAATGCGCGTCTTCTTGAATCCGCCGATGTTTCAACAGCGTGTAGCGCTGTGGGTGGGGCCCGGGCAATGGCCCTTCCCACCTCTGCCGCCTCTCCCATGAAACAAAATGCCGCCTTGGGCTATTTCGCCGATGGCAACAAATCCATGCGGGACGAAGACAAAATGGACCATCGCATCATTGCCAAGGAACAACAGGGATTGCCGGGCTTCCTCGGTTCGCTCTTCCATGCCCCCCTCGTCGATCCCGCCATCCGCAGCAACTTCGCCGACACCGCCCTCTGGCTTCCCGATTTGCAAACCGGGCCGGACGGCAAAGCCACCGCCGAAATCACCTTCCCCGATTCCCTCACCACCTGGCGCCTGCACGGCTACGGATTGACCAACGACACCAAGGTCGGCGATACCAAAGCCTCCGCCATCACCAGCAAGGGCCTCATCGTCCGCCTCCAATCCCCCCGCTTCTTCATCGAAAGGGACGAAGTCGTCCTCTCGGCCAACGTCCACAACTACCTGGGCAAATCCAAAAAGGTCACTGCGGAACTGGTCCTTTCCGCGGAACTATTCGAATCCACCGGTGATGCGGGCGCGGTCAAAGACAAAGACGGAAACCTCCACCTCAAAGCCACCGCCACGGTCAAAGCCAAAGATGAAGCCCGCTTCGACTGGCCGGTCAAGGTTCGCAAGGCCGGCCTGGCACGGATCACCGTCAAGGCATTGACCGACGAGGAAAGCGATGCCATGCAGATGGCCTTCCCTGTTCTGGTCCATGGCATCAATAAAACCGTCGCCCAGGGCGGCTCGTTCCGTGTGGGCGACAATGGCAGCCGCAGCCTGGAACTCAACCTTCCCGCCGAAATCGATCCTGAACAAACCCAATTGGAAATCACCCTCTCCCCCGGCCTCGGCGGCGTCATGATCGACGCACTTCCCTATCTGGTCGGCTATCCCTACGGCTGCGTCGAACAGACCATGAGCCGCTTCTACCCCACCGTATTGGTCAAGGATACCCTCAGGAAAATGGGCACCGATCTGGAAAAGATCGGCGCACAACGCAAACAGATGAACCCGGACGATGTCAAAAAACGCTTCAAGGGGGACGACCAGAACCCGGTTTACAACTCCAGGGAACTTGACCGCATGGTCACGTCCGGCCTGCGCCGCATCTACAGCTTCCAGCGCGACGATGGCGGCTGGGGCTGGTGGAGGGAGGACGACTCGTCCCCTTTCCAAACCGCCTACGTCATCCTCGGCCTGCACGCCGCCAGGGAAGCCGGCGTGAATGTCGATGACAACGCATACCACCGCGGCCTGGGTTACCTGCAAAACGCCATCCGCCGCGAATTGAAAAAGGAGAAGAAAGACCAGAGCCTCGGCGGTCTGGAGACCCAGGCCTACCTCGCCTATGTGCTCGCCCTTACCGGCCGCATCAACAACGACGACCAGGTCCACTGGCTCGATGAACTCTATGAGGAACGGGGCAACCTGAACAACTACGGCAAATCCCTCCTCGCCCTCACCTTCAAGCTCCGCAAACAGGAGGACCGGGCCGGAATGCTCCTGCGCAATGTGCTGCAATTCGCGGTACGCGACGATTCCAATGAAACCGCCTGGATCCGCACCCCGCAACAAGGCTGGTGGTTCTGGTGGAACAACGACATCGAGACCAACGCCTGGGTGCTCAAGGCCATGGCTTCCATCGATCCCCAAAACGACCTCGCCCCCCGCCTGGTCAAATGGCTGCTCAACAACCGCAAGAACGGCCACTACTGGCGCTCCACCCGCGACACCGCCCTGGTCATTGCGGCGATGTCGGATTACATGCGGGCCAGCGGCGAATCCAACCCCGATTACACCCTGGTGGTCAAAATCGACGGCCGGCCGGTCCGGGAGGTGAAGGTGACGAAGGAAAACTTCTTCACTTTCGACAACCGCGTCCTGCTTTACGGCCTGCAAATCAAGCCCGGCGCCCACACGGTGACGATCGAGAAACAGGGATCCGGGGCGCTCTATTACTCGGCCTACCTGGGCTACTTCACCAAGGAGGAGGACGTGCAGGGGGCCGGCAACGAAATCTTCATCAAGCGCGAATATTACCGCCTGAAACCCAGGACCGAAACCGTGACCGCCCAGCCCAAGACCAACTGGTTCGACCGCATGCTTCCCGCCGGGCGCGAAAAACCGGAAAGCGCCGAGGGGCGCCGGGAACTCCGCGACGGGAATGAACGCATCCTCCTGAAGAACGGCGATGCCGTCACCAGCGGCGAAACCATCGAGGTGGTGCTGAAAATCACCTCCAAGAACACCTACGATTACCTGGCCTTCGAGGACATGAAGCCAGCGGGGTGCGAGCCGGTGGAACTGCGCAGCGGCGGACGTTTCGCCGGGGGCCTTTGTCCCAACGTCGAGTTGCGCGACGAGAAGACCGTCTTTTTCATCGGCCTGCTCGAACAGGGCGAACACATCCTGCGCTACAAACTCCGGGCGGAAACCCCGGGCACCTTCCACGCCCTCCCCACTTCCGGCTTCGCCATGTATGCCCCCGAAGTCAAAGCCATCAGCGACGAGATGCGCTTAAAGATAAAAGATCGTTAGGGATATCGATTGCCCTCTCCCCCCAAGGAGCGGCGGTTTTCAACCGCCGTTGTCTCCCCGGGCGTCCGCCCGAGGCCGAGAACCGGCCCTACTCGTACCTCAACGCTTCAATCGGATCGAGGCGCGAGGCCTGCACCGCCGGCCAGTAGCCGAAGCCGATCCCGACCGCCGCCGAGAACCCGCAGGCCAGCACCATGGAGAAAATCGATGGGGCCAGCGAATACCCCTGCACCAGGCCGATCACCAGGGTCAGAATCCAGCCCAGGGCAATTCCGGCAAAGCCACCGCCCAGGCACAGGACGACCGATTCGATCAGGAATTGGGTGCGGATGTCGTTGCCCCTCGCCCCCAATGCCTTGCGCAGGCCGATCTCCCGCGTACGCTCCGTCACGGACACGAGCATGATGTTCATGATCCCGATGCCACCCACCACCAGGGAAATCGTGGCCACGGAAGCCAGGAGGACCGACAGGGTCTTGGTCACGGCGGTGAAGGCCTCCGCCATCGAGGCGAAGTTGTTGATCTGGTAACTGTCCCCGACCACACCGGGAATCTGCGGCCATTTCCGGGTCAGTTCCTGCAGGTCCCGCTGCGTTTCATCGATGACTTCCGGGCTCTTGGCGCTGACATCGATCTGGTCGATGTACTTTTTCCCCAGCACGCGGTACATCGCGGTCTGCAGGGGAATGACGATGACGTCGTCGTCATCACGCGGGCCGTTGGCCCCCTTGGGCTCGAGCACGCCGATCACGGTGAAAGGTGAGCCGGCCACCTTGATATCCTGCCCCACGGGATTTTTATTCCCAAAAACACTTTTCACCACGGTGGCCCCCAGCAACGCCACCCGCGATCTCATCTGGTTTTCCTCATCCGTGAAGAAGCGCCCGTAGGCCGCCTTGGCCGCATAGACTTTCTGGTAGTCGGGGGTCGTTCCCAGGATTTCCGTGCTCGCATTCCCCCCCTCGCCCACCACCTGCACCCGCCCCCGCACAATGGCCGTGACTGCCGCCAGTTCCGGCAGGGCCTCGATGATCTGCGGCACTTGTCCGATTTCGAGTCGCGTGACACTGCCGGCCTGGCCGCGGACGCCGCTGACGTTCTGCGCATTCGGCCGGATGGAAAGCCGGTTCGAACCCAGGCGGGATATCTGTTGTTTGACCGAAGCCTGGGCCCCCTTGCCCAGGGCCAGCATGACAATCACTGCCGCCACCCCGATGATGATTCCCAAAGCGGACAGGCTGGTCCTCAGCTTGTTCGCCAGCAACCCGCGGTATGCCTGGCGGAGATTCAACAACCACATCTCCCACGCCAGCGATCCCGCGAATCCCGGAATGCGCACCGGGACCTTCTCCTCCGGTTTGACCGGGACGGCGATATGCTCCCGACTCCTCCGGTCCTCCACGATTTCCCCGTCGTGCAGGCGCACCATGCGGTCCGTCTGCTCGGCGATGTCCGGCTCATGGGTCACCACCACCACGGTGAAACCTTCCCGGTGCAATTCTTTCAGCATGCCCATGATTTCCACGCTGCTTTGCGAATCCAGGTTTCCGGTCGGTTCATCCGCCAGGACAATGGTGGGACGCCGGATCAGGGCTCGCGCGATGGCCACGCGCTGCTGCTGCCCCCCGGACAGTTCGTTCGGCCGGTGTTCCTCGCGGTCACCCAATCCCACGCGAGCCAGCAAGCCCCTGGCATCCGAGGATTTCCTTCCCTCCTTGGCGTAATTCAGCGGCAACTCCACATTCTCGAGGGCGGTCAGCCGCTTGAGCAGGTGGAACTGCTGGAAAACAAAGCCGATGGTCTCCGACCTGAGATTGGACAATTCGTCATCACTCAGGCCCGCCACATCCTTTCCGTTGATCAACAGGCGCCCCGTATCCGGCCGGTCGAGCAATCCGATGGTGTGCAGCAGGGTGGATTTTCCCGATCCGGATGACCCCACCAGCGAAACAAAATCCCCCTGCTCAATGCTCAGCGAAACATTCTTCAGGGCGGTGACGATGTTCGTCCCCATCCGGTAAGTCTTGCTGACCTTTTCCAGGACGATGACGGGATGGGAAAGAGGTTCGGCCATAATGGTCAGGGCTCCGGGGGCTTGCCGCCCGCCGAGCCTGTCTTGTTTCTCTTGAATTGGGGCGTGAAGGAAAATCCCGTCTGGGCCGACTTCAACTGGAATTTCGGCTTGGCCAGCCACTCACCCTCATTCAATCCCGATTTCACCTCGACAAAACGCCCGTTGCCCAACCCGGTTTCGATTTTCTTCAACTCGGGTTTGCCCCCGTTTACCTTCGCAATCCAGACCGTGTCGCCGGAAACCAGTGCATCACTGGGAATCCGGACGACGCCTGTCACCTCGGCGATCTTGAAGAACACATTCGCGGTCAATCCGCTGCGCACATAATCGGGGGTATCGTCCAGCACGACATCGACCTTGTAGGTGGTCACGTTGTTGACCGTGACCGCATCATAGCCGATTTTGTCGACTTTCCCGTTCAGCCGCGCCTTGGGAAACCCGTCCAGGGTCACATCCACCGGTTGGTCTTTTTTGATTTGATAGAGATCCGTTTCATCCACATTGGCCTGGACTATCAGGCGGTCGGACATGACAAAGGCCGACTGGGCCGCCACCACGACCTGTCCCGGGACCACCTGGGTCGAAATGATCCGCCCGTCCAGCGGGGCCAGCAGGGGGGCTGCCTTGTAGATGTCCTTCCAGTAGTTGTATTCCTTCTCGCCCGCCGAGCGCGCCGCGTCGATCAGGGCGGCCCTTTCGGTCGAGCTGATCCAGGCCAGGATCTGCCCCTGCTTCACCATCTCCCCGTCATCCACTTCCACGGAATCCACCCGGCCCCCGATGGGCGGGGTGACGGTCAATTTGTGCTGAGGAACCACCGTGCCGGTCTGCTGCAGCATGACCCGCAGGTCTCCCCGCCCGACCTGCTGGTATTCGTACACCGGGGCGGAAGATTTCACCTTCCAGGTGGTGTAGGCACCGACACCCAGCGCGGCAGCCAGCACACCCGCGGCAAGGTACATTTTATTGATGTGGAATGGTTTCATGGAATGGCTCCGATCCCTTTCGACTGCTCCCAGGTTGCCTCGGCAATGACCGCCTCCCGGCGGGCCGCGAGAAAATTCTTCTGCTGGTTGACGTAGTTGTCGGTGATGGTGTTGAAGTCCTGGAACGAAGACAGGCCGTTGCGGTATTTGGCCTCCGCTATCTGGTAGCGCAGGGTCGTGGCCTCAAACAAGGACCGCTGGACCCCCACGTTGTCGACCGCATCCACATAGGCCTTGAAATCCCGCGACAGGGCCAGTTCGGTCTCGTTGGTGGTGGAACGCAGGGTGGCCAGTTCCTGGAGCAGCGAGGCCCGGGCGGCGCGCACGTTGAAATAGGTCCGGCCCCCCTCGAAAATCGGATACGTCACCGATACGCCACCCGACCAACCCTCGCGGTCCTGCGGCAACAGACCGGTCCCGCTGCGGTAGGCCGTGGCATCGGCCGATACGGTCGGATACCAGCCGCTCTGGGCGATGGTGATCCCCGCCGAGGCCGCATCGGCCCGCGCCTGTTGTTGGAAATAAACCGGTGTCTGGTAAACCAACTTCTTGAAATCAGGCAGCACAGGGAGGGGCGACACCTCCAGTTCCCCATCGACCCGAAGGGGTTCCGGAAGATCCTTTCCGATCACGGACAACAGTTGCCGGCCCGACACCACCAGGTTGCGGCGGGATTGTTCCAGCTCGAAGGTAGCCCCCTTGAAATTGGCCTCACTCAAAAGCAACGCGCCCTTGTCTTCACGGCCGCCGTCATAGAGCAGGCGGATCATGCGGGCATTGTCCTGGCGGATCTTCACCACCTCCCCGGAAATCTTCACCAGTTCCTGGGCATACAGCAACTGGGCGAAGGCCGACTTGAGCTCGAAACTGACCACGGATTTCAGCGCGCCCAGATTGGCAAACGCCAGGGAAAGCTCGGCCTTGGCCTGGTTGATGTTCCCCTTGGTCTTGAAGCCGTCGAATATCGTCTGCTGCAGGGAAAGCTGCCCCCGGTATTCCGTGGAGTAAGCCGTGCCCGCCCTGAGCCCGACCCCTCCCCGCTTCTGGTCGGTGAAGGTGCGGTCCCCCGTCAGCGCGGCGGTGATCTGGGGGTACAGCGTCGCATAGGAACCCTTTTTCACCGCCTCGGCACCAAGCACGCCCTGGCGCGAGGCTTCCAGGGCGGGGCTGTTCGTCACCGTCAGGCCGATGCATTCCTCCCAGGTCAGGCGGGTTCCGGGTTTGCCCGGTTCCG
>Ga0075012_10005679_pt1 | contig 11405 bp, 8 predicted proteins | sample All_14_2_FD_71474 | JGI IMG/M metagenome (GOLD analysis project Ga0075012, IMG submission 71474) | Freshwater microbial communities in response to fracking from Pennsylvania, USA - Allegheny Zone_MetaG_DW_15 | ecosystem: Environmental > Aquatic > Deep subsurface > Groundwater > Drilled...
GAATTGTTCAAAGGTAAAATTGCCATGGATGAGAGCGGCTATATTTTAACCGCCCCCGATTCCACCGCCACAAATATTTCGGGCGTCTTCGCCGCAGGCGACGTGAAAGACAAAGTCTTCCGCCAAGCCGTCACAGCTGCAGGTATGGGATGTATGGCAGCCTTAGAAGCAGACCGCTTTATCGCCGCGAAAGGTCATCACGCACAAGAGGCAGCAGAATAAAATGGCAATGGATTGGGACAAACTGCGTATCTTTCATATGGTTGCGAAAGCAGGCAGTTTTACCCATGCGGGCGAAACGCTCAACCTCTCTCAATCCGCAGTGTCCCGCCACATTTCTTCCTTTGAGGAAGATCTGGGGATCACGTTATTCCACCGTCATGCGCGCGGATTAATCCTGACCGAGCAAGGCGAATTGCTCTTCCAAACCTCATCCGACATCTTTACCAAAATGATGGCGATCGAAGGCCAATTGAGTGATGCCCGCGATACCACCGATGGCGACTTGAGCGTCACCCTTCCCGAATTTTTGGGAACATCATGGTTAGGCCCCCATATCGGCAACTTCCACAAAAAACATTCCGAGATCGAGTTGACCCTCCTCCTCGATGACCGTATTTTTAATCTGGGATTGCGTGAGGCAGATGCCGCCGTCCGCTTATACAAACCGGAACAGTCAGAGTTGGTGCAAAAACACCTGACCAGTATTTCTTTTGTGACCTGCGCCAGCAAAGAGTATCTCTCCACCCACGGCACGCCGAAAAAATTGGAAGATTTGAAACAGCACACTCTGATCGGCTATCCGGATCAGGCACTCGTTCCTTATAAAAACCCGAATAGCCTGTTTGAACAAGCGGGCATTTCAGTGTCCAAAAACCGCAATATGATTTTGATGAACTCTATCTCCACCATCCGCCAAGCCATTCGCTCCGGCGCGGGGATCGGCGTTCTACCGCATTTCATGGCCGACAGCCTGCCGGATATTGTGACCATCCTCCCCGACACAAAAATCACTCCGGTCGATATGTATTTCGTCTACCCCGAAGACCGCCGCCATTCCAAAAGAATAGCCATCTTCCGTGATTTCTTGGTCGATCTGGTCGGAAAGACCAAATTTTAATATACCCCTTGATATCATAGGCATAATTTCCTATAATCAATTTTAGCTGAACGCCCCTGCCTTCCCCGCATCACGCATGCGGGCAAAGGCGTATACCTCCTGCGAATCGCACCTTAAAAACAATCCATCTCCCTCTCGCAACACAAAAAAACGCGAAACGAACTTATAGATCAGACCTCTATTTTTGCAAAAACGAACTATTGAATACGACCTATCTCACTGGAATATAACGATAATATCAGATGAGGCGCGACATGCATTTTGCGCATATCTAACATATTGAAATAATTCTGGTTATTTTGGGTCACCCCTTATATAACCCCTCTCGGAACCTACGGGTTCTTTTCCGTCCCTCGGGACGTGAAACCTCCCTGTTCAACTCGCCGGGCATCAGTGCCCGGTTTTTTTTGCCTTTTTTTTGACAATGTTCTGCACGGGGTTTTTCAGGTAAGCTGGATCAAGAATCACATTCAACTTTCTTCAATAATGACCCCATGGCCAATTTTTCAAAAAAACCAATCATCGCCCTTTATAATTACGGCGGCGGAATGCGCGGGTTAATCCCTGCTCACTTCATGCAACAAATTGAGGAAACAACCGGACTGAATATGTCCGATCTGATTGATGTCTTTATGGGGCCATCGACCGGATCAATTTTGAATGCGGCCTTAAACGTGCCCAGCCCGCATGAACCGACCAAACCAAAATTCAAGGCACGTCATATGGTTCGTTTTTATGAACGCGAAGGCGGACATATTTTTCCGCATGATTCCTTCCGTTCGTTCCGCAGTATGATCCACGACTTTAATAATCGCACCTTGGGATTCGATAAGCTTGGAAACTTGGTTAAACACGGCCATTACCAACAAGCCAGTTTAGGCCGGTCACTGCGCGGCCTTTACGGCAAGCATAAAATTTCCGACTCGCTCAAAAGCCTGATCATCCCCGTCTATAATATCGAAGGCACAGCCAGTTATAAGAATGTGTCCGAAGGCCGCACACACCGCGGCAACCCGTTCCTCAACGAGGGCGGACATGCGATGTGGCTCAAAAATTTAAAGTTCGATGGCGTCATCAATCGCCCGCACTGCCCCGAGGTAGACATCTATGACGCCGTGATGGGCAGCACCGCCGCACCGACCTATTTCGAATGCCATTCTTTCCCCGTCAAGAAGACACCAGACAGCCCGACAGGGTCAGTGGTTGCGATTGACGGCAGTGTCTTTGACAACCCGTGCATCAGTTATATGGGTGCCCTCCGCCCCCATCTGCTGCCCGACCGCCCGATCATAATGATCGTACTCGGCACAGGATATTCCAACACCTCCATCCGCAAAGATGACTGGGACAGGTACGGCGCATTGGGGGTTGTTGACCCTAAAAACGATATGCCGCTTATCAATATTTTCTTCCATGCGCCGGAAACAGCATTGGTCGAAGCCTTTGAATCCGAAATGGGCGAAAACCTCTATGTCTTTAATAAATCGATGGTGTCCGGCCCTTATCTTCGGGATTACCCAAGCGTTGAAATTGACGACGCCAGTCCCGAAAATATCCGCCGCCTCAAAAACTTCTTCGAAATGACATTGGAAGAAAACCGCAAACCATTTGATGAACTCTGCCAACTCCTCGTCCAGAATTACGAATGGAAGGATGATGCGCCCTTGCCCGAACCGCCTAAAAATAATGACGGTGGATTAAAAAGGCGGATTTATAAAAAACTCTTAGGGAAATAACTGATTCTTAAGGTATAAGTATAAACAGTACTTCAAATTCTCAGACCCCGTGTGAGATAAATGAGTAAAAAAGAAGAGCCGCCCCATAATGTCCTTCAGCTCCATGGTGGAGGCACTCTTGTTTTATCAGAAGTCATCAAATGCGCGATTCTTGAAATGACCACCGGAAAAAGGATTAATGACCTTTTCCAAACAACAATTGCCGATTCTGGGGGAGCCTTCATCCGCTTGTGCATGGAGAGATTAAGCGCCGCAGACTTGTTGGCCAAGTTCATCACTACAATGGAAAATATTTTCCCCAGCAGACGGTTTTATCTGGATCAGTCTTTTTCTAAAAAACCAAAACGATTTGACAATTCGTTCTTAATCAACCAAATGAAGGATCTTTTACAAGACCTCACATTCAAGGATTTTAAAGGAAATCTATTTGTTGGCGCTCATCAACACGGGAGAGGCGCTATTTCATTCGAAAAACTTACGATGATAAATGGGCAGACAGATTATAAGATTGCATCTTATCCATCTTATAAACCTGCCTCACCCAACACACCGTTATCCATCATTGCTCAAATGTCTTGCACTGTTCCCGGACTTTATGACGAACGATCTCTGACCTATCCCGAATATGCAGATGGTACATATCTAGACGCCATCTCTAACCAAGAACCTGCACCTATTTTGTCACGAATTAAATCAAACAATCCTGACTGGACTATCTTCTTTTTGCAAATAGGGCACATCGAAAACAAGGATATTGTATCAACACTCTTTGAAAAGTCCGTAGTGGCAAGTACGGTACAAAATTTATACCCTAAATATATAACTCACCACTCTCACTCAGCTCATTTGGTGGGGGCGCTCCGCATATTAGGAGAAGATCATTCAGGAAATATTAGATCACTAACAACTCATGTGAGTAAAAACTTTTCTCCCGTAAATACATCCGCCGATCAGTTAACAGAAGTTGCGATCATAACATTAGCGGATATTGAGGCTCGCAAAGAAGAATATGAAGCCATCGCTCTCCGCCTCAATAGTAACCAACCTTTATGCATGAGTGTGGAGCAAGCCATTGCTCAACTCAAAGAAATGCTCGACCCCATGATGAAAAAGAGAACCGTCTTTCTCAGCAAGAACGAAGTACCGCCCACTGATTTCCCCAGCCCACTGGTCGTATGGGCAGAAGCAAGCCGTTTATATAGACCCGCTTACACACTCGGCAGACTGACCAACCTCTTTCAGAAATATCTGGTTGCGAATAACATAGACATTTGCTCTGCCTTCCATGGCGCATATGAATATGGGCTGAAGAGATTTCTCCCCAGCCCACATCATCAAATAGAACCTCAATAAATCCATTAAGCCGCGACGTTGGCCTGCCCCGTCAAATCAGCGCAAGCTTTCTGAATGCGTTTGCACGCTTCGGTCAACGCATCAGTTGATGTCGCATAGGAAATACGGAAGTACGGGGAAAGACCAAAGGCTTCGCCATGAACAACCGCAACCCCAACAGATTCCAGTAAGTAAGTTGCGAAATCGGCATCGGTTTTAATGACTTTGCCGTCCGGTGTTGTTTTGCCGATGCATCCTGCACAAGACGGGTACACATAAAATGCCCCTTCCGGTTTCAGGCAAGTAATGCCCTCGGCAGCATTCAACATGTCCACAACCATGTCACGGCGGGATTTATAAGTATCGCACCATCCTTTAAGGAAAGATTGATCACCATTCAATGCCGCCACAGTCGCCGCTTGGGAAATCGAAGACGGGTTGGATGTGGAATGAGATTGCACCGCGCCCATTGCCTTAATAATATCTTTTGGCCCTGCCGCATACCCAATTCTCCAACCGGTCATTGCGTACGCTTTGGACGCACCGTTACAGGTCAAGGTACGGTCATATAATTTTGGCTCAACCTGCGCAGGGGTAAAGAATTTGAAACCGTCATAGACGAGATGTTCATAAATATCGTCGGTCATAATATAGACATGCGGATATTTAACCAGAACATCGGTCAATGCTTTCATTTCATCATAGCTATAGGCCGCACCTGTCGGGTTGCTCGGGGAATTGAGGATCACCCATTTTGTTTTCGGGGTAATCGCTGCTTCCAATTGGTCGGCCTGTAATTTGAACCCAGCGGATTCACGGCACTGAACAAACACAGGTGTTCCCTCTGCCAGAATGGTCATGTCCGGATAAGACACCCAATATGGCGCGGGGATAATCACTTCATCACCCGGGTTGAGTGTCGCCATCAGGGCATTGTATAAAACTTGTTTACCGCCTGTCCCCACAGTGATTTGTGAGCGCTCATAAGTCAGGCCGTTATCGCGTTTGAATTTTGCAATGATCGCATCTTTAAGGGCTGGCGTTCCGTCCACTGCAGTATAGCGAGTTTCGCCTTTTTTCATGGCGGCATAAGCGGCTTCGATCACGAAATCAGGTGTATTGAAATCCGGCTCGCCCGCGCCCAGACCGATCACATCTTTTCCCGCCGCTTTTAATTCAGCAGCGCGTGTGGTGACGGCAATAGTAGGGGACGGTTTAATACGACCAAGGCGGGACGCAATTACGGAAGACATACAAAAATCCTTTCACTTATTGAAATACGGTCGTCAAATTAAGGAAAAACAAAGGCAAATGCAAGAAAGATTAATTGGCATCCGGACGGATAAAAAGCGCCGCTTTTTCAACATCAACTTCTTGGGTTTCAGAGAAATCAATCCCCTGCGCCGAAAACCAGTCTTTGAGAGGTTTTAGCTGCGGATTGGCAAAATCCCGAATCATGTGGCGGCGCAATATAGGAATAATTGATAACAAGCGTGTTTTCTGATCCCGAATAGCCAGACGGATCGCCTGACCAATCACGCGGCAGTGGAATTGCGCCGCAAGGACAGGATACCATGCGATGAAATTCTCACGGTCTTCGGTGCTCATCCCTTCAATATAGATGGCCATACATTCGCGTCGTAATTCAATTGGCACTTCACGGCGGGCATCTTCCAGAAGATTGACCAAATCATATGGCGCGGGGCCCATCATGGCTTGTTGGAAATCCAGAAAGCCGACTTGCTTTGCATCTTGGCGTTCCGGCAACCACATTAAATTCCCCGGATGATAATCACCATGCACAAAGCGGCGTTTGACCTGCGGCAAACTACGTTCGATCTGTTTCCAGATTTTTAAATATTCCGTCACCGCATCATCAGAATTTTGTTTGTGAAGCATGGCGGGCATATACCAATCCACAACACGCTGATGACCTTTGTGGATATGACTTGTAAAATAATCAGGCAGTTCAACCGCAATGAATTCTGTTTTTTTATAGAGATGTCTCAAGGCTTGGGTTGCCAGACGATACATATCTCTCTCGACCTCCTCGTCCTTCGCGATGAGGGATGCAAAATCTTGTGACCCGAAATCCTCGACAAGCAACAGTCCGTGTGGCAAATCCTGTGCATACACTTCTGGCGCAGATAATCCTAAAGTATCTAAGCATCTAGAAATTCTAACGAAATCCTTCAACTTATGCCCTGGTGTCGACCTTGGGTCTTCGTCGGGGAAAGATTGGATCAGAACCGCCGTTTTTCCTTTGAGGTCAATCCTGAAAAATTTTCGTTGTGACCAATCACCACTGATCGGTATTTCGTGCGCACCAACCCAACCGGAGTTGCGCAAAAATTCCATTCGCTGGACTTGAAGAAGAGGGCTGCTTAAAGGCAAGATATTCTACCGCTTTTTATTGGTTTTACTTTTTGCTGCCATTAATTTGAGAGCATTGACATGTTGCTGGGAGGCGACTTTTTTGCCGACGCGCGGGGCGGCATCTTCAGCCCCGAATTTTGCAACATTATTCCCGCCAAGGGCTTTTAGCAAGTCGAGGGCGAAATCATTGTCCTTCCCCTTTGATGGGGCTTTGGGAAGTGGCGGTAAATCTTCCATACGGTCTTTTTTGGCACGTTGCTGGATCGCCTGACGACCCACTGCATGCGCCACAATTCCCGATAAATGTGGTTTAGAGAGCGCAATCAACAACTCGTTATCTTCCAGAGCCTGAGCCGCAATAAGCGCTCTTGCCTTGGTTTCGTTACCCTTGGTTTTGGCCAAAGCTTCGAGGATACATTTTTGTAAGTAGGATTGTGCCATGTCGACTCTCCATCATGAATAGAATATGGTAACATGAATGGGCAAAATCACAAAGCGGATTGTATCAACCCCTAATTGAGGCGTGCAAGGTCGCGCGCTATATCCCGCGCCCCTTTGACCCTGTCTTTGACACTATCCCAAGACCGGAGAATCACCAATTTATGGTCAGGTCTGATTTTGACCGTACTGGGGCGTTCGGAAATCCATGCGAAAAACTTTTCAGGTTGCGGTGGCGTGTCATTAAAGAAGCGAATAATCGCCCCCTTCGGCCCTGCATCCAATTGTAAAACCCCTGCCCGTTTGCAATACATTTTGATGCGGACAATTTCCAACAGGTTTTCGACTTCTTCGGGCATTGTGCCAAAACGGTCAACCATTTCGGCTGCAAAACTATCAATATCTTCATCACTGGTCAGGTCGCCGAGACGTCTGTAAAGACTCATCCGAATCCCTAAATCGGTAATATATTTTTCTGGGATGAGAACCGACATTCCTAAATTCAGGGTCGGACTCCATTCATGATCGGTCACGGATTTTTTATCGAAGGCACCACCCGCACGACTTGCAGATACTGCGTCCTCCAACATTTGTTGGTAAAGCTCAATCCCGACTTCTTTGATATGCCCCGACTGCGCGTCGCCCAGTAAATTGCCCGCCCCGCGAATGTCCAGATCATGGCTCGCTAATTGAAAGCCTGCACCCAGACTATCCAAGGTTTCAAAAATCTCTAATCTCTTCTGGGCGTCTTCGGTCAAAATCATATTGGGCGGATAGGTCAGATACGCATAAGCCCGTACCTTTGACCGCCCAACCCGCCCGCGGATTTGATAGAGTTGCGAGAGGCCAAACATATCGGCACGGTGAATAATAATCGTATTGGCGGCAGGAATATCCAACCCCGATTCAATGATATTGGTTGCCAGCAAAATGCCGTATTGCCCGTCATAGAAGGCATTCATACGGTCTTCGAGTTCCGTTGGCGTCATCTGGCCATGGGCAGAAATGACTTTGACCTCTGGCACTAATTCTTTTAATTGCTGTTCCAAATCTTCCATGTCTTTGATGCGGGGGCAGACATAGAAACTTTGACCGCCGCGATAATGTTCACGCAAGATGGCTTCGCGCACCACCATCGGGTCAAAAGGCATGACAAAGGTACGAATGGCAAGGCGGTCAACGGGTGGCGTTGCAATCAACGACATATCGCGCACCCCCGTTAAGGCCAGTTGCAACGTACGTGGAATCGGTGTTGCTGTAAGGGTCAAAACATGGACATGGCTTTTCAATTCTTTGAGGCGTTCTTTTTGTTTGACCCCGAAGCGTTGTTCTTCATCAACAATCACCAATCCTAAATTGGCAAAGGTAATATCCTTGGCCAGAATGGCGTGCGTCCCAACAACCACGCGGACTGATCCGTCTTTTAAACCGTCTTTGACGACCTTTGATTCTTTGGAGGTCACGAGGCGGGATAATTGTTCAACGCGCAGTCCCATTTCGGCAAAACGGGTTTGAAAATTCTTAAAATGTTGTCGGGCCAGTAATGTTGTCGGGGCAACGATTACAACCTGCGATCCCGACTGTGCGGCGACATAGGCGGCACGCAACGCAACCTCGGTTTTCCCGAAACCGACATCACCGCAAACCAGCCTGTCCATTGGCTTTCCTGATTTCAAATCAACCAGTGTGTCTTCAATGGCGCGCAATTGGTCTTCGGTTTCCTGATACGGGAAACGCGATACGAATTCGTTATAATGACCATGGTCGATGTCTAAAATTTCGGCCTCAGACAACAGACGTTCGGCGGCAATTGCCAACAACCCTTCGGCCATCACCATCAAATCTTTTTTGACACGCGCCTTCCGTGCCTGCCACCCTGCGCCGCCCAGTTTATCGAGTTCTGTGTTTCCATCAGAATGTCCGAACCGTGTGAGGAGGTCGATATTTTCAACAGGCACAAAAAGCCTATCACCGCCCGCATAGGTAATTTTCAAACAATCATGGAGTAAACCTCCAGCCTTCAGAGTTTCAAGCCCCTCAAACCGCCCGACACCATGATCGACATGGACGACCAGATCCCCAACCGCCAATGCCCCGACTTCTTTCAGGAAGTTATCAGCACGTTTCCGTTTGCCAGATTTGCGCGCCAGACGGTCACCCAGAATATCTTGTTCGGTGATGACCGCCACATCATCCGATATAAAGCCATGTTCAAGATGCAGGATAATGACACCGACTTGCGCGTCTTTTAAACGATTGGCCTGATACCATGTGTCAACAGGGTGCGGCGTACCCGCCCCGCCCTCGCCCATCATCACTTTCATGCGGTCACGTGAGCCTTGGGAATAACAGGCGATCAGGACTTTTTTATGATGCGATTGTAATGACTGGATATATTTCCCGAGCTCCGCAAAAACATTGGCATTGGGTTGCATACGGATATCCGCAAAATCCCGCGCCCGTTTCGCGGCGTTTTCGGTTGTCTCGTCTGGTGCCGCGAATGATTGAAGAACCAATGGCTCGGCATTGGCAATCAATGACTGAAATTCATCATCAAAAATATAAAGTTTTTCAGGCGGCAACGGATGATACGCAACCCCTGTTAAACTCACATCGCTTTGTTGTTTCTTTTGCTTTCTGGCACGGACGGAATCATCTAGCGTGATACGGGCATTGTAAAAATCAACCATCTGGGTGAGACGTTCCCCGCGTGCCTGTTCCGCTTGTCCGTCAAAGGAGAGGAGCGGTGCGGTAACATAGTCAAACAGCGTTGCCATTCTGGTATGAAATAACGGCAACCAATGTTCCATTCCCGCATGGCGACGACCTTCGCTCACAGCCTGATAAAGCGGGTTTGAACTGCTGCCTACCCCGAAATAATCACGATATCCTGACCGGAACCGCGCCACAGATTCTTCATCTAAAAAGAATTCGGTGACGGGGCGTAATTCAAAACGGTCTAATATCCCTGTGGTGATTTGTGTGCCCGCATCGAAACTGCGGATGCTTTCAACTTCATCCCCGAATAAGTCAAGGCGAACCGGCATGTCGTAACCGGGCGGGAAAATATCGATGATATCACCACGAATAGCAAACTCGCCTTGTTCCCGCACCGTATCCGTCCGCAAATATCCGTTATCGGCTAAAAATCTTTGTAAGGTGTGCTGGGAGAGAGTGCCGCCCTTTTTAGCAACCAATTGCGCCGCCACCAATGTTTCAGGCGGCATCACGCGTTGGGCAATCGCATTGACCGTTGTCAACACAATCCGCGGTTTGAAAAGCCCGTCAGACTTCCATTCAAGAAGTGTTGATAATGCGGCGACTCGCTGCGCCACGACATCGGCATGTGGTGACACTCGGTCATAGGGCAAACAATCCCACGCGGGAAATACGACCAGTTCAACATCAGGCGCAAAAAAGGCCAGAGATTCAACAAATGCCGACAGGCGCATTTCATCCATCGCGACATGGATCAGAATTTGTTTTTCTCGCGATGCTTTGAGCGCACGCTCAGCCAGAAACCGCGCGTCCTGCCCTTCGGGCAGACCGTATGCGGTTGGCCAATGATGTTGTTTTAATTTCGGGGGTGCGACATCCATGCCAATTACTTGGCAAATTGATGATCCAAAAGCAAGTCCAAAACCCTTGATTTTAATTCTTCAGGGGCTTTTTGACGTCCGATAATCCAATCATAGACATCAGGGTCGTTATTTATCAGGACTTCTTCGAAAATCGCCAGATCGGCGCGCTCAAAACTGTTAATATATTTATCCGCAAAAGACCCGATTAACAGATCCATTTCACGCGTTCCGCGATGCCACGCCCTGAAAGTCAGGCGTTTGCGCCAGTTTTCAACTGTTTCTTCCGCGTTCTGGACTTGTTTTTCGGTCTGTTGCATAATGGCTCCTGTTATTTCAAGGAGATATTATGGCAGTTTCAAGTTTCATCAAGGAAAATCGTGTTCTGGTTGCCGGATTGGTCTTACCATTTTTATTAATCGGACTTCTGGCGCTCGCCAAAACCATTCCCGCGTCCCTCATTCCCCTGCCCGAACATAAGGTGATGTTTTACTCCCAAGGTTGGAGCGCTAAAGGCCAGATAGCTATTAAAATTGATACCGAAGGTAAATTAAACCCTGTCTTTAATGAAACCGCCAATTATAAACCTGTCGGAAATGTTCAGAATCCAACGACCGTTCTTTATCTGTACGACCCCAAAACCAACACTCTGGAAGACACCAGCGTGACACTGGATAAAGATGGTAAGATCACGGCTTTGGAAAAATTCAAAGATATTACATTATCAACCCAAAAGGTTTCATCAGATGGATATGTGTTCGAGCCTTACCATTATCGGAACGGTTCATTGATTACAGATATTTTCAGTTATCGTAATTATAACTC
>Ga0075012_10005680_pt1 | contig 11405 bp, 5 predicted proteins | sample All_14_2_FD_71474 | JGI IMG/M metagenome (GOLD analysis project Ga0075012, IMG submission 71474) | Freshwater microbial communities in response to fracking from Pennsylvania, USA - Allegheny Zone_MetaG_DW_15 | ecosystem: Environmental > Aquatic > Deep subsurface > Groundwater > Drilled...
GCCGAAGGCAGTTCCCTCAATCGTCCAGCCACCAAAACCATTTTCAAAATCAGCCAACAACTCACCCCTGACGTGTTTGCCAGTCAGCAGGTTGTCATTGGCGTCTAGCGTGAAAGTGGAACCATCGAAATCGCCGACCCAGTACTGCATCCGGTTGGGCCCCATTCCACAGGTCATTACCCATTTCATGTTGTTGGGGTCGTCGTTCAGCGGCAATTGGAAAAGGTCGGGCACTTCCCAAACCTCCCGTTTGGCGCCCCGGTCGTTGAAAGTGCTTTCCAGCGTCCAATCTTTCAGGTTTGGGGAGGAAAAAATCTCAATAGCCCGGTCAATGGGTTTGGTGACGACCATGACCCAACGCCCGGTCTGTTCGTGCCAGAAAACCTGCGGGTCACGGAAGTCGGGGCCATTGTATGGGATTACCGGATTGTCTTGATAATATTGAAAACTCACGTGGTTCAGGCTATGGGAAATCGCTTGCTGCTGGATGCCCGTCGAGTTTTGATTTAGGGTATAAACGGCAATCATGGCGGTGTCTGCTGCCGTGTTGAAACCTGCCGTATTTTGCTCGTCCACTACTACGCTTCCCGACCAATTACCGTAGCCGGAGGGTGTGCCGTTGAGGGCATTGGTATTGAGCTGCGTCCAATGCACGAGGTCTTCGGAAGTGAAATGCCCCCAGTAAAACAGGTGGTATTTTCCATTGTATTTTATCGGTCCGTTGGGGTCGCCCATGAAGCCAAATTGGGGCGAAACGTGGAATTGAGGGCGGTAGGGTTCGGTATAGTCTTGAGCCTTCATCTGCTCACAAAAACTGAAGGTGAGGAACAGCAGGGCGGCTATTTTGGTCAACAACTCGAATCGGTTACGTCCGGATGATGTCATAATCAAGGTTTTGTAAAAAAGAAAACAGGGAAAATGACTGGGTGACATTTAGCCACCCAGTCAATGCTATTCTACTTCGCCAGTTCATTCAACGCATTTCTTGTCAAAATCTCGTGGTTGCTGTTGTTCACCACGGCAGTGCCAGTGTACCAGTCGTAAGTGCCGCCAAGGATAGCAAAAACCCGCCCTTTGTTGCCAGTGGCTGGATATTCCACGTACTGTGGTTCATTTTGTCCGCAGTTTTCCATGTGGATGGTGCCGCCGGTCATGGTTTTCCAGGATGCCAGGCGTTGGGCAAGCGGGTCAGTGTCACCGTTTGGTGCCCAAGGGCCAAAGTTCAGGTTGTACTGGTTCGAGCGGTTTTTCTTTTCTGTTCCGCTTTCCAAAAGAATAAAAAACGGAGCAAGGCAGTTGGGGTCTGTTCCCGTTACAATGCCGTTGAACAACGGGCTGGAAGCATCGCCTGCCCAGCGTACGCCCCAAGCATCCTGTGTGCAGCAAGATTCAATTCCCAAGCCTCCGAAAGCATTGTTCGGTGCAAAGTCAGGTGAGGAAACCACGCCCAATTCATCTACAATGGAGCCTGCGAAATTGCCCAGTAAAAGATTGCCCCCAGCTTCGAAATAAGCTTTTACTTTATTGGAAAAATCGGTCGCCAATTGAGCACATGGCGTATCGAATCCGATTCCAGATGACTTGATGATGCAATGGTTCGCATTGTTGGGAAACTGCGCCACTTCGCCGCCCCACCAGCCACCGTCGTACTGAATCCAGATGGCGTCGTATTGGCTGATGTCAGTTCCTGTGGCTACTTGCTCAATGGAAAGGTAATCGCCCTCAGAAGTCGTTCCATTATTGATATTGGCTTCAAACCATTCGGCGGCTGTCTGGTCATCGTTCAGGTCAAAGTCGGAGCCGTCGAGGGCATCCCAGGCGGCGGCAGTGTTTTCAGCAGCCACACCAATAAAGGCGAATTTTTTCAATTGCACCTGCGTCATGGTCACCGTGTATGTGTTGGTCACCTGTTCGGTCTCATCCTTCACGGTGTAAGTCACCGGGCTGGTAAAATCCTGAACCACGCCGGAAGCGGGCGACACTGTAGCGCCAGCAGATAGGGCGATGGTTGGAGTCACTTTAGTGATGTCGGCAGCAGGTGGCAGTTCAAGGCTGATAGTTTTGGCAGCTTCGTTGATTGTTCCGTTCACCCCTTCCGCTGAGAAAGAAATGATGGAAGCGCCGCCAGGTGTGGGCTTGGAATCATCGTCTTTGCCGCAAGCGGCTACGAAGATGACAACGGCAAGCGCCGAAAGCAAAAAAATCAGGTTTGCAAATTTCATGTTTTTCATTTTAAAAAATTTTACTTTGAATTTAATTATGGTGAAAATGGTCAGAGTTGTTTGAAGCGTCGAAACGCGCCAGTCAAACAACTCTGTCCGAATCAGTTATAGCCAGGGTTTTGCATATACTTCCCGCCGCTCAGGTTAATCTGCTGCTGCGGAATGGGCAGGTACTCATGCTTGCCAGATTGGAACTGGGCATCGTTCAGGTAGTCCCGTTTTGTTTTTTCGATGGTGAAATAGCTGTCCAGCGTTTGCGCAGCAATCCCCCAACGGACAAGGTCAAAAAAGCGGTGACCTTCCATGGCAAACTCCAGCCGCCGCTCATACCGTAGGGCTTTTCTGGCGAAGTCCTGTGTCCAATCAGCACTTGAGTATGGTTCTACCTTGTAGTTGGAAACCGGGCTTCCGTTGGCAAACTTGAGCAGGTCGGTACTGTTCTTCGCCCGCAGTCGGATTTCGTTGACAATGGGCAATGCCTCGCTTTGCCTTCCAAGTTCAATCAGCGCTTCCGCCTTCCACAGGAGCACGTCGGCATAGCGGATGAGGATGGTGTTTTTCGAGCTGCCCATGAATGGCGGCAACTGCTCGAAGCATTCACAGTTGGGCGACACGTTTTCCTTCAGGGAAGAAAACGGGCCGTAAATGCCCGGCTGCCTTGCCCACTCGGCCTCCGTGTAAATCAATGTGGGCTCGTACTTCCAAGGCTTGCCGGGCTGCGCCACGGTGTGGTCGAGCCGGGGGTCAACGGTGTTGACCGACGTATTGAGGTCACTGTCGTTGAAATTGTCGAAATCCGGTAGGCCGTTCGAAGTGGTTTTAAACGAATTGACCAGATTTTGGCTTGGGATGTGAAACCAGCAGCAGCCAAACTCCGTGCTCATCGGTGCATTCAGCATGGCAGAGAAATCAATCATGCCAGTTGCAGTGCCATCGTCATGTGAGCGCTGGATTGCCCACACGGATTCCGGGCCATTTTCATGCTCCCACAAAAACGGGTTGGCGCAATCGGTTTCCAGTGCATATTTGCCGGAGGCGATAACCTCGTCAACCGTGCTCACTACTTTTTCTAATTTCTGCTGGTTGATGCTCGTGACTTGGTTATTGTCATCTTGCTCGTAGGCGGCGTAGAGGAGTGCCTTGGCAAGGAAAGCCTCTGCCGTGAATTTTGTGGGCCTGCCCTTGTCGCTTTGCGTAGCGGGCAGGTTGTCGGCAGCAAACTGAAACTCGGCAATGATATTTTCCCAAAGCTGGGCATCAGAAAGGTCGGTGTTGCCTAATTGCTCAATGTCGAGCGGAGAATCATTTTCCGACACCCATGGGATGTGTTTGTACAATATTTTCAAATCGAAATAATACTGCCCCCGCAGAAAGCGCATCTCGGCGATGCGAGTGGTTTTAAGTGGATACTCACTTTCCGGGATGGCGTTCAGGCGGCGTAGCGCATTGTTGGCCCTTGAAACGGAAGTGTAAAGCCGTGTCCATTTTTTATCGTTCAAATCTCCTAAAGCAGCCGGAGCGTAGGCTTTCATATCGGGTTGGAGGGTGGAGAAAACCTCCATGGCGTGGTAGTTGGCGATATCAGCCGGACCGTCGCCACCTTTATAGGCATCGCCCGCCCGGAGGTCGCCCCAAGGCCAGAGTTGATTGGGCACGGAGTAGTGGTCGTTTCCGAGCATGGCGTAGGCAGCGACGACGAGCCCTTCAATGTTTTCGGGTGTGTTCAGCGCATCGTCCGAGATGACACCCTGAGGCTGCACTTCCAGGAAGTCATCGCCGCAGGAGGATGCCAGCAAAAGGATGGCTGACAAAAATGTGATGGTTGCTATATTTTTCATCTTTTGATTAAATTTTTAGAATTCAAGGTTTACGCCCAACGTGTAGGTGGCCGGTATTGGAAAGGCATAGTTCGGGTTCTCAGGGTCGGGGGCAGTGAACTCACTGCTTTTCAGCATCCAGAGGTTTTGCCCTTGCAGGTAGATTTTGCCGCTGCGCATCCTGATTTTTTTCATAAGCGCCGCTGGCAATTGATAGCCCAATTGCAGGTTGCGTAGTTTTAGGTAAGAAGCGTTTTCGATGAAATAGGTGCTCACCCGTCCCTCGTTGTTGTTGTCCACGATGGTAAGGCGGGGGATGGTTGAATTTGGATTTTCCGCTGACCAGGCATCCAGCGTCCTCGTGCCCCAATTGGTGCCGGGCCAGAGCGATGCAAAATCCGTGTAGGTTTTGTAAGAGTTGTAGTATTCGATGCCTGAAACACCTTGGAAGAATACCGTCAGGTTGAACTGCTTGTAGCCAAGGTTAATGTTCAGACCATAGGACAATGACGGGTCGGCGGTACCGATAAAAGTCTGGTCATTGTTGTCAATTTCGCCGTCGCCGTTGAGGTCTTTGAAACGGATGCGACCAATGTCCTTGCCCGGTTGGGTAGCGTGCTGGTCAACTTCCGCTTGGTTTTGGAACAAACCATCCGCCACGTAGCCGTAAAAGCTGTTCACCGAAAGCCCGATGAGCTGTTGTCCCGGAAGTTCGGTCTTGGCATCGTTGGGTACCTCGCCACTGAGGGGCATTCGCACGAACAGGTCTTCTGGCATGCTCACCACCTCGTTTTTCAGCGTTGCAATGTTTCCCGTAATATCAAAGGAGAAATCGCCAAGCTGGTGGCTGTAAGTGAGTAGCGCCTCAATGCCCTTGTTCCTGATAGTACCACCATTGACGAATTGGCCGTTCGCCTCGCCCACTGTCGCCAACAAGGTGCGGAAATAGAGGATGTCGCTCGTTTCCTTTACATAGTAATCCAGGGAGCCGGAGAATTTGCCTACTTCATAGTCCAGTCCGAAGTTGGTTTGCGTCGTTGTTTCCCATTTCAAATCATCGCTTGCCTGCTGGCTGTTGATAAAACCTGAGAGCAATTGCCCCATATCGTTCCCGTAAATGTCGTAAGCGGTGCCGAGGTTGGGGTTGAAAGTGGGTGGATTTGGGTTGTCCCAAATGGGGTCTTCCTTGGCATATACGGCTCGGTAAATGTTATAAACTGCCAGCGGGTCAATCTCCTGGTTGCCGTTTTGTCCCCAACTTGCCCGCAGTTTGAAGTCAACCGGTTTTTCGATGAGATTTTTAAAAAATGGCTCTTCGCTCAATCGCCAGCCGATGGAAGCAGCCGGGAAATTGCCGTAGCGGTTGTTTTTACCAAAACGGGACGAGCCGTCACGCCGCACCGTAAAGGAGGCGAGATAGCGGTCGTTGAAGGCGTAATTGATTTTACCGAAATAGGAAAGCAAGGCCCATTTTTGTCCGCCGCCACTGTTCAGCTGGTTGGTAGCACCTGCACTTAGGTAAGCATAGTCGTTGCTTTCGCTAATAAAACCCTCCCGGGAGGCGCTGAAATATTCCTGCGAAAACTTGATTTGCTCATGTCCGAGCAGGAAATTGAAGCGGTGGCGTGGCGTGATGAAGTCGTAAGTTGCCGTATTGGTCCAAATCCAGTTGCCGGACAAATTGGTATTGTTGTTCACCCGGTTGTCAGGTTCGTTGAGGAAGCCTGAAACGTAACGTTTCTGTATGCTGCGGGCATAAAACATGCTATAATCCACGCCAAAACTCGATTTCAACTGGAGGTTTTTCAACGGGTTCACCTCGACGAACACGTTGCCGAACGGGCGCACAAAACGGTACTGGTTCTGCTTATTATCCTCGATGAGGCGCACGGGGTTCTGGCGGTCGGTCATGCCTGAGACCGGGCCGCCCCAGCCGCCATCTTCCGTGTGGACGGGCACGATTGGGTGCTGCACCAGCGAAGTAAATAGAATGTCCCCTGTGGGAATTTGCTTTTCCCGCTGGACGGTCATTTGGAAATTTTCCCCCACCGACAACAGCCCGTCGAACAGGTTGTAGCGGGTGTTGAGCCGGAAATTGATGCGGTTGAAATTGGTTTCCCGGATGATGCCGTTGTGGTCGTAGTAACCCATTGCGAAAACGACATTGCCATTTTCCGAGCCTTTTGAAATACTCAGGTTGTAGGATTGCAACAGCGAGGCTTGCGACACTTCATCGAACCAGCGAGTGTCGGCAGGGCGCATAGTTTTCTTGGCATCAATGTACTCGTTGTAGGTGATGCCACCAAGAATGGGACTGTTTACGTCCCCGTTCCATTGGTAGTTGTAAATGGGGCTGGAGGGGTTCAGTTTGGCATTGACGGACGCCTGCCAGAAGACCAACCCCCGCTCCTCCGTATTAAGCGGCTCCAATTTGGAGGTGTATTGCTGCCCCGACCAGTTGACGTCGAAATTGACCCTGAGTTGGTCTTTTTTGGCATTTTTGGTGGTGATGACGATGACACCGTTACCCGCCCTTGCACCGTAGATGCTCGCTGAGGCCGCATCTTTCAAAACTTGAACAGACTCAATGTCCGCCGAGTTGATTTCGTGCATACCTGCCTTGGTGGGCACGCCGTCAATGACATAAAGTGGGTCGTTATTGTTCAGCGTACCGTTGCCCCGAATGCGCACCGTGGCAGTGGAACCTGGTGAGCCATCCGTGGTGATATTTACACCGGGCACCCTGCCTTGGATGTTTTTCATGACGTTGCCAGCTGGGAGTTCCTTCACATCATCCATTTTCACGATGGACACGGCCCCTGTGAGGTCTTTTTTACGCTCGGCGGTGTAGCCGACTACAACAATTTCGTTCAGGATAGCTCCGGCTGAAAGTTGGATGTTCAGCTCGCCGGGCAGCACAGCTTCGATGACTTTGGATTGGTAGCCAGTAAAGGAAACCGTGATGGAGACCTTGCCCTCTGGCAATTCGAGTTCGTAGCTTCCATCATATTCCACGATGGTGCCGATACTGGTTCCGGTGATGAGGATGTTGGCACCGATAAGCGGCTCATTCGTCTCGCTGTCCAGCACCTTGCCGATGAGCTTTCTTTGTGCCTGTGCGCTCGTCAGAGCAAGCGCCAGCAGGACGAGCAATGACAGGATGTGTTTACATTTTTTCATGCGTTCAATTTTTGAAATAATTCGGTTGGTGAATAATCGGGCGTTGCCCCTTTTTTAGTGGCGACCAAAGCACCTGCGGCACAGGCCGTTTCGAGGCTTTCCTCCGCCGATGCGCCTTTAAGCAACTTGCTCAGGAATGCACCGAGAAAAGCATCGCCGCTGCCAATGGTATCCTGCACCTGCACCTTAAAACCTGGATGGGAGTAATGATTGGTTTCGTTTAAAAATGCGGCTCCATTTGCGCCTTTCGTGACAATGAGCGCATCGAGCTGAAATTGTTCTTTCAGGAAATTCATCTTGTCAACCTCATTGCCAGTTACACCGAACCAGCCGCTCAGCGTTTCTAGTTCTTCATCGTTCATCTTCACGACGGTGGCTTTTGCGAGCAGTGTTTCGAGCAAATCCTTGGAGAAAAATGGTTGCCTCAAGTTCACGTCGAAGACCCGAACTGTTGCGAGTTCAAGCAGTTCGAGCAGGGTCTTTTTGGTGCGCTCGGTGCGGCAGGCGAGGCTGCCAAAAACAATTGCGGAAGCATCTTTGACCGCCTGTTTTGCGGCTTCGTCAGGGTGGATATAATCCCAAGCAGCAGGCTGCACGATTTCGTAGGTTGGCGAGCCTTTTTCGTCCAACTGCACGTTGACCGTGCCAGTGCTGAAAGTGTGGTCCCGCTGCACGAGGCTTGTGGGAATGCCCTTATCGCTCAAAAACACCAGCAGTTCCCTGCCCAAATCGTCCACGCCGACCCGGCTGACCATCTGACATGGTAGCCCAAACACCTTGGCATGGTAGGCGACGTTCATGGGTGCCCCACCCGCTATTTTGCCGGAAGGCAACAAGTCCCAGAGCACTTCTCCGAAGCAGACGATGGATTGGTTAGGCATGGTGTTTCTTTTTTTTTGAAATAGGCCCGAGTCAATTTCCTCCGGCTTCACAATTGTATAAAACTTATTTAAAAATCTGTTTATCAATGTTTTATGAAAGTCAAACGCTTTTAACTGTTGCAGCAGAAGGGGTGTTTGGCACATCGTCCTTCACCATTTGCTTTTCCAAATCTTCCAGCGAGACGCCCTTGGTTTCGGGCATCATTTTCCAGACAAAAAGCAATTGGAAGAGCATCATAAAAGCGAAGATTGCGAAGCTGGTAGCCTGCCCAAACTTGCCTGCAAACCAGGGGAAGTTGCCTGCGATGAGCGCCGCAAACACCCAATGCGTGCTGCTACCCAGCGAGTTGCCCCAAGAGCGGATTTGGTTGGGGAAAATCTCGGAGATGAACACCCAGATGACCGCCCCTTGCCCGATGGCGTGGGCCGCAATGAAGGCGAAGAGCAGGCCCGGCACCATCATGCTGCCTTTGGCTGCGCCACTATAAAAGGCCCAAGCCACCAATGAAAGGGAAATGATGTACCCAATTGACCCGACATACATCAGGAAACGCCGCCCCATTCGGTCAATCAGCGCCAAGCCAAGCATGGTGAAAACAAGGTTGACCACCCCAATGCCCACCGAAGAAAGCAATGCCGAACTGGTTGCCATTCCTGCATCCTCGAAAATGCGGGGGGCGTAGTAAATCACGGCGTTGATACCACTGACCTGGTTGAAAAAAGCAAACAGAAAGGCAAGGATGATGGGCAATCGGTAACGACCCGATAAGAAATCTTTCAGGCTACCGGTCGAACTGGTTGTGTTGTGTTGGCTGGCCTGTATTTCGGCGAGTGATTCATTGACGGTGGCTGGGTTGACGATTTCCAAGGTGCGGCGGGCTTCCTCGACCTTGCCTTTTTTCACAATCAGCCAGCGTGGACTTTCTGGAACGAGGGGTATCAGTACGACGAACAGCAAGGACGGGAAAGCCACTACGCCAAGCATCCAGCGCCAAGCGTCCTCGTTGGCGGTGCCGATAAGCCAATTGGAAAGATAGGCTATCAAGATACCAAACACGATGTTAAACTGGAACAAGGCGGTGAGTTGTCCCCGCTTTTCCTTCGGCGAAAGCTCTGTGATGTACATCGGTGCCACAACCGAAGATGCGCCCACGCTCAAGCCCCCGAGGAAACGGAAAAACATCAGTGTGTAAACATCCGGCGACAGCGCACAACCGACCGCAGAAACGAGGTAGATGATAGCAATCCAAAACAAAGTGTTCCGCCTGCCGATTCGCTCCGCCGGGATGCCGCCGAAGATTGCGCCTGCAATCGTACCGTATAAAGCCATGGCGACCATTTGGCCAGTCATGGCATCGGTCAAGCCCCAGAGTTTTTGAATGGTGCGCTCGCAGCCGGAAATGACAGCGGTATCGAGACCAAAAAGGAAGCCGCCCAAAGCGACGGTGATTGACCAAAAATAGACCTTGCGGTGGTTCATGTTTTTACCATTTAATACCGCAAACCTACTGGTGTGCCCGCTTTGTGCCGTTTGGGATAGTATCAAATGCTTCTAAATTTGATACAGGCTGTTTTTTTAACTTAAATAGTTGAAATACAGCGGATTAGCTATTAATGTGTGTTTGACAAGAAGGTAGCTGTGTTTAGGAAATGTTGCACTGGGTTGCAAAAATGTTACTTGGATTCTTTCTCCCGCCACTCGCTCGGCGAACACCCATACCGACCCTTGAAGGCCGTAGCGAAATACCCTGGCGACGAATACCCGGATTGATAGGCCACCTCCGCCACGGTGAGGTCGCTTTCGAGCAGCAGTTGGCTTGCTTTTTTGAGGCGAACCTGTTGGATGAAATCGTTGGGGCTTTCGCCAAGCAGGGCTTTGGTCTTTCGAAAAAGCTGCACCCTCGACAATCCAAATGCTTCGCTCAGGCTTTCTACCGTCAGATTTTGCTCCCCAAGGTTCGCTTCCACGTAACTGGTGAACTTTCGCAAAAATTGCTGGTCAATATCGCCAATGCCGCTGGGCAGCTTGCCGTGTTGGAGGTTGCCGCCAAAGCGTTCCCGGAGATTTTCACGCCCAGTGAGCAGGTTTTTCACGACTTCAGAAAGGAACACAAGGTTAAAAGGCTTGGTCACGTAGGCATCGGCCCCGGTTTGAATGCCCTCGATTTTTTGCTCCATGGAGCTGCGGGCGGTAAGCAGCACGATGGGGATATGCGATGTTCGGAGGTCGGATTTGAGATGCTTGGCCAGGGTCAGGCCATCCCTGCCGGGCATGTTGATGTCGGCAATGATGAGGTCAGGCACTTCTGCGAAGGCAAGGTCGAGTCCCTCATTGCCGTCATGAGCCTCTTTGATTTGGAAGGTTTTGCTAAAATGTTTTGCCAAAAAATGGCGCAAATCATCGTTGTCCTCGACGAGAAGGAGTACTGGTACGTTGGCATTAGATGTGGCTTGCAAATTGGGTAGCTCCTTGTTTTCAGGCTCAAACAGTACCAGTTCATCGTAAGAAATGCTATCCATTTTTTCCATAAAAAGCTGGTCTTCCCGCAGATGTGCCTTGCCGAGCGGCAGCGAAACCTCGAAGCGGGTGCCCTTACCCGTTTCGCTCCAAAGTTTGATACTGCCACTGTTCAGTTCGACCAATTCCTTTGACAGTGCAAGCCCCAATCCAGTGCCCTTTGAACGGTGGTTTTCCCCTTGGTAAAACTGTTCGAATGCTCGTTTTTGGTGTTCTTTTGACATCCCCCGGCCATTGTCTTCTACCTTCACGATGGCCTTCTCAGCAATGGGGTCTTTCACCACCGCCACCTGTATCCTTCCCCCATCGGGCGTGAACTTGAAGGCGTTGGACAGCAGGTTGAAGAGTACTTTGTCCACCATATTCGTATCAAACCAGACCATCAACGATTTTTCCACAGCGTAAAAACCTAGCTCGATATTGCGCTTTTCGGCTATTTTCCGAAATGCTTCCATAATGTCACTGGTAAATGCCACAAGGTCGTTCTCGCTGGCCCGCAGCGCCATTTTGCCGCTTTCGATTTTCCGAAAATCCATCAATTGATTGATGAGGCGCAAGAGGCGGAGGGCATTTTTTCGCACCAGCCCAAGGTCGTTCTTTGCGTCCTTGGTGTTCGTGTTATTGCCAGTTATCAAACCCTCGACATAGCCCAAAATCAACGTCAACGGCGTTCGGAACTCATGGGATATATTGGTAAAGAAATCCACTTTTGCCGAGGTGGCGAGCCGCAGCTCGTCCGACATTTTGAGGATTTGCTGCTCGTGTTCGATAACTTCTTGGTTTTTTT
>Ga0075012_10005682_pt1 | contig 11404 bp, 23 predicted proteins | sample All_14_2_FD_71474 | JGI IMG/M metagenome (GOLD analysis project Ga0075012, IMG submission 71474) | Freshwater microbial communities in response to fracking from Pennsylvania, USA - Allegheny Zone_MetaG_DW_15 | ecosystem: Environmental > Aquatic > Deep subsurface > Groundwater > Drilled...
TACTTAGAGGCCTCCGCGAAAATGGTGTGGGCACTCTGACCATCTGAGCTACGCGCCTACGTCCTCTAGAAAGACATCAACGGCGGGCCGGATTTGAACCGACGACCTCCCACTTGATGCCGAAAATATCGCAGCGCTTCACACGTTTCAACTATGAACGTTCAGGTTTCTTCCCCCACAGGCCGCAGATAACCATAGTGGCGACGAACAGCGACCAGATCGCCAACAGTGGCAAAATTACGATGGAGAGAGGCGCGAGAAGTAAATCGCTGATCTTGATCTTGCTCATGGTGCGGATCATAGTCCCGGCCCTTGATGAAATCAACGGGGCAGTGCGTGGAGCAGGTGACAGTTTACGGGGCGGCGGTTGTCGTCACCATCCTCCTATCTGGAGCCAACGTCGGGCTCAAAGTGCTGTCTGGAACGCTCGGGCAAGTCATTTCAGGCCTTCGCCGGTTTGATCTGTCGCCAGCCATCGCGGCACTTCCGCAGATAGCCGCAGTTGGCGCAGCCTATGCCATCGGAGCCGCTTTGTGGCTGTGGGTGCTTAATCACATGCCGCTGAACAGGGCGTTCCTTTTCGTCTCCCTGACCTTCGTTTTCGTCCCGCTCATGTCTCACCTGTTCCTCAGTGAGCGTATCGGCATCGGCGTTATCGTCGGAACACCGATCATCATCACCGGCCTTATCGTGGCGACCTTGCTGCGCTAAGGCGCAAACCATGGATATCTGTCTCTGCCGCTTGAGGATGATGTCCATCAGACTGACAGCGGGTACGGCATTCTTGGCGGCTTGTGGGGCGAAGCGTTTTTCGTTGCTACCTGATCGACCATTGATCTGAAGATAGGCGCTCTTCCTCGTCGGTCATCTCGCGATATTCCCACCCTGACGGCGTCCAGCGCCTCCAGATGAACTGATTGCCCCGTGTGGCTTCGTGCCACTCGGTATGGCGCAGAAACCTGCGTACGACACCTATCGCAATATTCCACATTTCTAAACCTCAGGGTGTGGAACAAGGATAGTGAATAAACTCTTGCGTTTCAACCAAGGATATCTGTCATGACCTATGAGCAGTGGGTGCAGTCGCGCCTGGCCCTGCATGGCTTTGCCGTGCCAATGGATGGCGACTGGGGGCGTGTGTCGATCTCGGCCTTGCGTGACTTCCAGAAGCGCATGGGGCTTGCCGTAACGGGCGTCACGGACAAAGCCACAGAGGCAGCGCTGAAGTCGCAGCCGGCAGACGGCAGGGAAGATCACCGTCCGGCGCCATCTGAAACGATGCCGCCCTGGATGGCGGAGATGCACCGCCGCATGGGCCTGCATGAGGTGCAGCACAAGGCGAGCCTGATCGACTTTCTCAGGATCGGCAAGTTTCTCGGCGACCCGGCCTCGCTTCCCTGGTGTGGCGATGCGGTTGAAAGCTGCATTGCGAAGGTGCTGCCGTCAGAGCCGCTTCCGGCCAATCCCTTCTGGGCTCAAGGTTGGGCGGCCTTTGGCATCGCCGTAAAGGATCCGCTGGTCGGGTCGATCGGGGTCATCAGGTGGTCGGCGAAATCCGGTCATGTCGGCTTCGTTGCCGGCGTGGATGCGGGCAAGATCGTGTTGCTCGGCGGTAACCAGTCCAACGCCATCACGCTCGCGAGCTTTCCGCGCGACAAGTTCATCGCGTACCGCTGGCCAAGGACATTCCCGATCAAGGCCTATCCAGCCCTGCGCGGCAAGGCGACTGCGATATCAAACGAAGGCGCAACGCGCTGAGATCGCGTCGACTGACGATCAATTCAGGCATTCCATTTCGTTATCAAAGGAGACAGAGATGAGCATCGTTGCGTCCATTCTCTTCGAAGCTGCGGCGCGCATCGGGGCGCCTGTCGTCAAGGGCCTGCTGGAGAAACACGTGGGCGGCATCGCTGGCGAGGCGGGCGGCGCGGTCATCGACGCGATCGCCAAGCAGGCCGGCGTTCCTCCTGAGCAGTTGCCGGATCTGCCTCCAGACAAAATAGAGAGTGCGATCGCCGTTGTCGAAGAAACGCCCGATCTCATTCTCGCGCAGGCTCGGAGCCAGGAGCTGGGCAACGAACTGATGCTGGCGGAGATGCAAAAGGAAAGCGCCTTCGGTTGGATGTGGCGCCCCGCTGGCATGTGGCTGATGCTGGCCTGCGTCGCCTGGCTCATGATCATCCGTCCCGTGGTCAACGCGATCCTCTGGGCTCATGGCAGCGGCATACAGATCGAGGTCGGGATCGATCTCGCGAACTTCCTTGGGATCTTCACCATCTACACCGGTCTCTATATGGGCGGGCACACGGTGATGAAAACGGTAGAAAAGGTGAAGCGCGGATGACCCCGGGAGAGGGATACAGGGGCCCGGGAATCTGGATCCGCATCCAGCACCGCTTCGGGCCGCGCATGATGGAATGGTTCATGGCTGCGCACATGATGCTGTTCGGCTGCGTCCTCCTCATGCCGACGCAAACGTTCAACCAGCCGGCATGGAAGGCGTTCCGCGAGATCTTCTATTCCGAGGATATCCTGGGCTGGACGATGTTCTGGGTTGGGGTATTGCGCATCATCGGTCTGATCATCAACGGCGCGCGTAAGAACGTGACGCCGCAGATAAGGCAGGCGTCGGCCGCAATCGGCTGCGTCATCTGGGCAGGCATCACATTCGGGTTCTATTCCTCCGATGTCGTCTCGACCTGGCTCGCCATCTATCCGCTTTTTGCGGTCGGTGAGCTGGTCAACATCCATCGCGCCGCGCACGACGAGGGGGAAATCAGGAATGGAACAGCAGATCGCTAACCTGCCGCCGACTGCGTTGATCACCTTCGGCGCTGTGTTGGCAGTCATCTTCGCAGTTCGCTACCTCGGCCTTTGGCAGGGCCAGAAAGCCTCTCCCGCGAATTCACCAGCTGCCGCCCAGGTCGCCGCTGTGGTCGTTGATCCCACCGCGCTGAACCGAGCCGCATCTGCACTTGAGGCGCATACGGAAGCTCTGCGCGAGCTCACCGAGGAAGTGCATGATGGAAACCGAACCTTGAAGCTCCTCGCCCAGGAGACGGATCGTATTCGAGAAGAGCTGCGAATACAGCGCGAGATCCGGCGACAGGTGTGATCACTGTCCAAGCTGCCAGCGCACGAGATCCGGAAACATGACGCCGCAGACTTCATTGAGGCGCCCGATATCATTGGAGCGCTGGCATGTGCCTTCGAAGTGGCGGCGAAGTGCAAGGAAGGTGCAGTCTGCTCCGAACTTCACGACCAGACGGGACTTCGCGTAGTTGCCGGATCGGCCGCACTTGTTGCAGGCAACCTCGACCCGAGCGTAGGGAAAATCTCCAAGGCGAGGCGGTCGGGAGTCAGGCAGGGGGATCTGGCGCGTCATAGCATGTTCCAGATCATGCCCGCGGTCGATGCGAGGGTGCCGAGGATCAGCAGGGCGATGAGCAGTATTTCCCACTTCATTTCAAGCCCCGCTTGCGCAGTTCCTCGATCTGGCGATTAACCCGCTCGTTCTCGCAGATCGCCAGCATGCGGTTTTCGGCAACAGCGACGACGGCCGCCAAGGCCTCGACCTCTCCCCAGCCCGTGCCTACCGCATCGTCGACGAGCTGCAGCACGTCCGCCTCGACCGCTTCCTGTGCGTCCAAAAAGCGGTCAGGGTGATCTGCAGGGCGTAGCGGCGGCGCGATGGTCATGAGCGAGAATATGGCTCAGGTCGCGCCGTAGGCAAGATCTGCGGTTAGCCGGTTCGCCGGAAAACAACGGGAACAGAGGTGGCGAACCGGCGCCAAAATGCCTCTGAAATATATGGGTATTGGTGGGCCCGGAGGGACCAAAACCCCCTAAAGGTCTGCGTCATATTGATAGACATTCAGCCGCTCCGCCACGACGCGGCCAGCGTTGCGGGGATTGGCATAGGTGCCGAGAAAGACCGCAGTGCTTTTCCACCCTCCCGCATCCATCGCCGACTTAACGTCCACGCCCATGGATAGCGCGATGTTCGCGAAAGCATGCCGGCCGCAGGTGTGCGTCGGCTTGTAGACGATCTCCGCACGCCGGCAGACTGCTGCGATCCGCTCGTTCACGGAATGGCGGTTCCTGTAGCGGAAGACGCGATCGTCGGGCTTCGTCCCCTTCTGCAGTGCGTAGAGCCGACTGATCATCTGGTCGGTCAAGAACCTGGTTGAGTTCCGGCCGGTCTTGGTCTTGAGCAGCAACGCCGTCCTGTTGATCAGATCCACCTCGCTCCATCGAAGTTCGAGCGCTTCGGAGATCCTGGCGCCGGTCTGGCTCATGAAGAGTACGAGCGCCGCCAAGTGCTGCAGCCCGTCCTTGGCGCACTGGCGAACGAATGCGTGAAGCCATGCCTGCGACGCAGCTTTCTTCCTTTTCGGCGCCTCCTCTTTCAGGTTTCGCAGCCGGATGGCCGGCCCCCATCCTCGATCGTAGGCATGATAGAACACGGCTCGAACTGGTGTGATCACACATCGATTTCGCGTCGCGTTCTGCTGGGTCGGATAGAGGTCCTGGGCGATCTTCTTGACGTCGAACGGAAAGATGGAAGTCAAAGGCCGATTGCCGAGCCGTTCGACGATCTTCGGAAGATACCGGTCGTCTCCGCCATATTCGACGTAGCTCGCAGCGGCTTCGCTGAAAGTGCATGCGACGGGATGAGGTTGGTTCGACGGGAGGGCGGTGAGGGGCCGGAAAGACATGTTCATGTTGCATCTCCAGAGTGCGCGCCAACGGCGTCTTGCGTTTCACGGACCCCGGCGAGCATGGTCGCCGGAGCCCTTTTCTGAGTGAAACGGCACCTTGTTTCTGCTATTCGTTCTCGAAGCTTCCCAAGCTGAATACGAGGGTTCGATTCCCTTCACCCGCTCCAGCAACTTCAATAACTTACAGGCAATGTCGTTTCACTGTTTCACTGCCGTTACACTGGGCGTTTGGCTGCCCGTGCTTCGGCAATCTTGCGGCTCGCCTCAAGGCCATCGCCGCGGCTGTACTTTTTCGTCATTTTAGTCGTCGAGTGCGTTGCAAGAGCGCTCGCCATTTCAAGTGAGCCCGTCGCCTCTACAGTTTCAGACACAGCCCCGGCGCGCGAGTCCATCGACCAGACGTTGTCCGGTACGCCAGCGGCATCCCTGACCTTTCGGTACTTCTCGGCATAGCGGTTTTCCCAGTACGGCTTGCCGTGATCCTCATCGATGACGACAGGGCCGATCTCCGGAATGGAGTAGGCTTTCAGCGCCTCGACGACGAGCGGCATGGTCTTGAGATCGCGTGCGACTTCAGAGCCCGTCTTGCTGGTGCGGATCTTCAGAACCAGATCCTTCGATATGCTCTGAACTGTCAGTCCTCTCCAGCGGAACGGTCCGCCTTCCTCTGCGGGTGCCCACTCGCCGATGACGTCGATACGCCTCAACGCAGACTCGAATTTGAGCGCCTCGACGAAGCCGATCGACGGGCAACCCATCTCCGCACTCTTCCTCACGATCGCGAGGCACTGCTCGTAGGTCATCACGACGTCACGGCTGGCGGGCAGTTCAAACCGCATGTCAGCTAGGATATCCCGTGCCTGTTTGCATCCGCGAAGCCTCTCGCCGGCGCCATACGACAGGATGATGCGAAGAAGCTTCATCGCGCCGCTCGCTCTCCTGTGCCCTTTCTTCTTCCACTGCGCAAACCAGCGATTGAAGTCGGAGCCTCGAAGCATCTCGATCGAGCGATCGCCGACATTTTTCGCGAGGACGCGAAGGCTCGGCTCGTAGTCTCGAATCCGCGTCGAGTGCTTGACGCTGTGCCACGAGCTGGTTTCGTCGTGTCTGTACTTGTCGATCAGGGATCTGATCGTGCCGTCATAGGCCGGCGCGACGCCGGAGCTGCGCACTTCCGCACGCAGTTCATTCGTGAGTCGTTGGCACGTCGTGGCAATTTCCGCGTCCGTGGCATCGTCTGGCAAGCGAACCAGTCCAAGCGCCTTCGATGCGCCTTTGACTGCTCGCTGCGGGTTCCAGTAGTGAACGGGTGGCCCGCTCTTTCTTGCTCGGCTCTGGTAGCCGGGCCTGTCAGTCCTCATCCCAGTTTTCCTTTCCATCTTGGGCGATATTGCCCAATGGCAGGATGCCCAGCGGATTGCCGTCGGCGTCAACCAGTTTTTCGCCGGCGGCCGGGATGATTGTCGCGATGAGCGTCTTCATATCCATCTGCACGATCGAGCCGGCCTTATTCGCGGCGCGGAGAACTCGCTCGATCTCGACTTGGCGAAAGCTGGCTCGCGTCACTGTCAATTCTCCCCGCTTTTGGCTTGGGTTGATTCGAGAACGGCATCGAGGGCCAAGAGGCAACCCGACAGCTCCGCGATCTGCACCGCATGCTGAAGGGCTTGCGGGCTGTTGGTCCTGACGCGCTTGTTTTCGATCGCGCGGAGTTCCGCCGCCTGTTCGTCGCGACGCTTCTGCAAGAGGTCGCGATCTATGGTGGCCCACTTTGTCACAACCCCGCCTCCGTTTTCGTCTGAGGCGGTGGGGCGTTCTTGCGTTCTGCAAGCCACGCTTCGATCTGCTCGAAATAGGCATCATGCGTCTGTTCCGGACGGACCCTATAGCTGTAGATGGTCCCTCCTGACGGAGATCCGCTGCAGCCCGTAGATAGCTGTTCACGATCAATCTGATCGGCCATGAAGCGAAGTTCGTCCGCTAGGCGCTCGGCTGTATCCGCGCCGAACTTGGCTATGAGGACGTGAGCGCGTTCGGGTGCTTCAACCATTTTTCTCGCCCTCCGTGATGGCGAGGGCGGCGCGAGCGGAGCGCAGGGTGTGGTCGGCAAATGCCGCTCGGCATGCAGCCTCTACGCTCGTGAAATCCTGCAGAACGCGCTTTCCGTCGATTTCCAGAATGGCGTAATCGCTGGCCAAGCTGGCTGCACGGTAGGTCACGTATTGCGTGACTGCCTCAAGACCGCCGCGCTTTGCGATAAGCCACGTCAGGGGCGGCGCAGGTGATTGGGGGGATGCCGTGCCTACCGGCAGCTGCCCGGTCACTGGCACGGCATCCTTGCCATCGCACTCCGCTGTCCGGATCTGGTTACCGGGAGGCGTTGGCGTCTCTGGGGGCGAACGGCGCAATTGCGCCTCAGTGTCTGCCCACGGTTCGTATCGGCAGAATTGTGGATCAACGGCCTGGTAAAGCTGGTGATACGCTTCCACGACATCGTCGGCTATCAGGGCGTCGCGGATCGCAATAACTTGCTCAGCCGACAGCGTCACCCCAACCACATTCGTCTGAGGCGGTGGGGGCAGGACGCCATCAGGGCGAGGACGGCGCAGGAAGCCACGGATCGCGTCGATACCCGGCCCCATGTGCTCCGCGAGCCACCGCTCAACATCGCTGTTCCTGACCTGACGGCCTCCCGGCAGCGCTTCCCAAGCGTCAACGATGGCGTGAAGTTGAGCAATTGCCGTGTCGGATTTTGTCATGCGGCGTTCCTCCAAACTGCTTCTCTGGACACCGCTCCGCTGCGCCGTCCGCGAGAGGTGACGACTTCGTAGAGTGGTTCGAATGGTAGCCAGTCGGCCCCGACGTTCTCGCAGACGTCCACGGGACCTGGCAGGCCACGGCACCACGCAGCCAGCGACGAGAAGCTGAGGGATGAGTTCGGGTAGCGGCGGCCGGCTTCGTTGTTATAGGGCGGGTCGACATGCCAGTGGGCGGTCTCCACTTCGATTTCCCACCACGCTTTGCGCTCGATCGTCCATCCTTCAATCAGGGGTTTTTGCTGCATGATCCTGCGCTTGACCGCTGGCCCCCAAACTCGGCAATCGCTCTCGCCGCGCCATTGGAAATACCAGGGCGAAAGCGTGTTGGATGGCTCCGCTCTGCCTTTCGAGATCCAGAAACGGGCAAGCAACTGCGGCCCGCGCTCGAGCTCGAGCACTTCGGAATAGTCTTCGAAGGTATCCGGAATGCCCTGAACGTCTTCAACGTTGCAGCCGATCAGCCATGACCACAGATCGCAGATGTCTTGCGACACGTCGTAGAGCTTGACGCGCTTGCAGTCCCACCGGGTCGAATAGCTGGCCGATCCTGCAAACGGTTCGATGACGAGATCGTGGCGAGGAGGTCCGTAGTGCCGCGCCCCTGTCCACTTCGCCCCGTAGTAGCTGAAGAACGGCCTCATCCTTCCGAGCCCTCCGTGGTGGCGAGGGCGGCGCGGATGCGGCGCTCGTAGTCGGCGTGAGCTGCGGCTTTGGCGGCTTCGAGGGTGTCAAACGCCTGAACAACTCCGTGCACGCGTGGAAGCATGTACTGGCCATTGTGCAGCGGCTCCCACTTGTCATCTAGTCGCTGAACTCGGTAGTGGCCGACAGGTGAGTGCGCCACGTTATCCCCCCACTCCAGCGGCTTCACCCGCACATTCGTCTGAGGCGATGGGGTGCGTTGGAATGCTGCGTCGATGACCTGCTGGATAGCCATAGGCTCAACCGTGCTCATCCGAATTCGGTCGCCGTAGCGGACTAGCGCCACGCGCAGCAGTTCAATTTCGTCGTGGGCCTTGCGCAGCGCGAGGTTTTTCTTCGGGGTATCGTCGCCATCAAAAGCCAACCGGATCTGATCGAGGACGTCAGCCATTGTCCTTGCCCTCCGTTGTGGTGAGGGCGGTCAGCCAAGCTTCGATGATCGCGGCGGCGTCTAGACCTTCCGCCTGCTGGTCAAGAGCAGACTGAGCCGCTTCGTCGGCGGTGGTTTCAAATGCTCCCTCTCTCCACTGGTCGAGCAAGGGTGTGGGGCAGGCCGCCGATATGGTCAGTCCGAATTCGCGGAAAGTCTCAATAAACTTGTCCACCTGCTCAGGGGTGCTGTCGTCGCAGACGATCTGATCCAGCGCCTTACCAATCTTCAAGCGCAGATCATATGGTGCCCGCATATGTGATGAGGGTGGTGGGGTGCGACGGTTCCAGATCTCTGCTGCAGCCTCTGGCGACATGTCTGCATCGGTCTCGGCGTTGCACTCGTTGCACTGGACCCACCAGGCGTTTGTCTCGCAATAGTCGGCCTTTCCGCCGCAGAACGGGCAGGGCAGAAGTTTGTCGGTCATCTCGCTCTCTCCTTGAAGCTCTTCAGAAGGCTCTGCCAGCGAGCGGCGGCTTCCGGGTTTTCGTCCAGTTCGGCGCGGCTCTTCACCATCAGCATGTTGCGGACGTGGGTCGCGATGCGGTTGGGGTCGGCAATGTCGGCGCCGTGGACATCGCGCAGCCATTGCTGGAAGTCGGCGCGGCCGCAGTACATGCCGCATTGCTTGGCGTGGCTGAACTTGTTCTCGTTGGGGTCTGGCTCGCCCTTCAGGCGGCGGATCTCAGCTTCCAGCTGGGCGATGATCCACCTCTGCCTACGGCCGGCAGCAACCAGCGCCTGCAGCATCTGGGCGCCTCTGATCAGAAACTCGATGTCGGCATAGCCTGCGTCGTCGGTCAGGATGGCAAGCGGCCTGGCCATGGGGCCGGTGTCGCCTTCGATGAAGATCTCGCGGCGGCTCTGGTCGACATTGTAGAAGTTGGTCCAGGCCGGGGGCAGGAGCGGCACGAGCTCCGCCGCCTTGACGCAGAGAGCCTTCTCCGCGTCCGTGAGGCGGCGCGGCGGTGGATCTTGCTCAGGTCGGGGCGTGTGCTGGTTCAACTGCGCACCTCGTCGATGTTCTTCGGGAGGACAGTGAAGCTGTAGGCTACGACCCACGGGTTTTTGTCCCATGCGCCTTCGCCGTTGATCAGATCCCATACGTCCGCATACCAGTCGCGGGCATTGCGCCACTGGTCACCACCGAGATGCATGGCGGTCTCGTTGGCGAATACACGGCCGGACGCCTTGCCTTTGAAACAACCTTCCGCGACCGCGTCAGCCTCGCTGATATCCTGCAGCCGTTCGACGCGAACTTCGGTGACTGCAAGGGTGATACGGCTTGCCCAGCGCGGCATATGGATGCCGGGGCGCCAGGTGGTGGTGACGCGCATCGGCTTCTTGCCCGCGACCGGATACTGTTCGCACATCGCGGTATAGCCATCGCCTTCACTGGCACGGTAGAAGATCGAAGCCATATCAGTGGCCCAACCATTGCAGCGCCACGCCTCGCGCACCCAGAGGCTATCGTCGGTGGTGATGCGCTGCGCATCTGCGACGTCGTCCGGTGTGCCCTGCAGGAAGTCGCCTTTCCGCTCCAAAACCAGCAGGCCTGCGCAGTTGACTATGGGCTGAGGCTTCAGGATGCGGCGCGTCTGGGTCTTTCGGCCATCTAGCAGGGCGCGGACCATGGGAGCCGAGAACAAGATCGGATGATCAGCCATCGGACGAACCTTTCTGGTTCAGCCATTCCTGCAGGGTGGCGGCAAGCTGGCGGTCGCGGGGATCGTTGGTGAGGGCGGCGAGTTCGAGCGTGAGGCGGACGGACCAGCCGAGGGTTCTGCCCTTCGCCAGGCCACCGAGCCCGAACGTCGACGTGCCGGCGGCGGCGTTTTCTGTGCCGGCCTCGATGTCGCCGCTGATGGCCGCAACGAGATCCTCGGCGTTCCCGAGGTGTCTCAAGGCTTCGAGGTTCGGGCGGCGCTGATGCTCGGTCTGGGGCACTGCGTTGCGCGGACGGAAGGTGATGACTTCGCAAAGGTGGGTCACTCGACGATCCTCCCGGTCTCGATCATCACGGGTGGGTGCGTTGTGCCGATCACGCGCAGGATGATAGGTGCACCGGCGGTGATAGCCGCTCGCTCCTCTTCGCTTGGCATCCATGCGGACAGCATGCAGGGTGTGCCTGCGCCGCCAATGGTGCATTCGACTACGTCATCGCGGATGGGCAGTCCGATGTAGCCCTGGCTTTCGCCAAGGCGGCGCGTTTCGCCTTCGATCGGCATGGGCTCCATGTCAGGCGCTCCCTTCAGATTTCAGGTGGGTTAGCTGGTAGACCTGGATGAACTCGTCGAGTTCCTGCTGGATCTTCTCCAGCGTCGACAGGTCCTGGTCATTGGCGTCGTCACCTTCGGTCATTATCAGCATGATCGACGTGAAAAGGTGCTGAGCTCCGGCGAAGAACGCGCTGCGCATTTCGTCGACCTGCGTGACCGAGGCATCCATGGGCACTGCCGCCATGCGCATGCCAAGCCAACCAGCCTCGATCAACCGACCCTGGTCGTTCATCTTTTGCATCAGGTTTGCGAGAGCTTCGGGGCTCGTCATGCGGCACCGCCGATCTGGTGGCCATCATCCGAAGCCTTCCAGCGCTTGATCTTGCCGATCAGGGCGCCGGGGAATTTCGTGGTGATGGCGGTTGCCGCATCCTTCGGCGTTTCAGCCTCGATCCGCTTGCAGTCGGCGGTGCCATCGGCGCGGGTGAAATGAACGTTGAACAGGGTCATGGC
>Ga0075012_10005685_pt1 | contig 11399 bp, 12 predicted proteins | sample All_14_2_FD_71474 | JGI IMG/M metagenome (GOLD analysis project Ga0075012, IMG submission 71474) | Freshwater microbial communities in response to fracking from Pennsylvania, USA - Allegheny Zone_MetaG_DW_15 | ecosystem: Environmental > Aquatic > Deep subsurface > Groundwater > Drilled...
GCCAGCGGGGTGCCGGGGTAGAGGCGCAGGAAAAAAACCTCGTTGTGGTCCGGTGTGTTTTGCGCGTAGAAAGCGGCCAGGGCGGCCAGCTCCTCCTCGCTCTCGTCGGGCAGGTCCAGGATGTTGTCGCAGGTGACGTAAACCCCTGCGGCCTTGAAGGCCTTTATGGCCGCGGCAATGTCTGAGTTGGCGGCGCGGCGGCCCAGCAGGGCCTCCCGCTTCTTTTCGTCGAAGCGCTGCACCCCCAGCTGCACCTTGAAGCAGCCCGCCGCCGCCAGGGCCGCCGCCAGGGCCGGCAGCCGCGCGTCGGGGAACACGAAGCAGGAAAAGGGGAGCCCGGCGCGGGCTTTGTAGAGCGGCAGGAATTCCTGCAGCCAGGCGTAGTCGGAATTGAACACCTCGTCGGTGAAGTGAACGAAGCCGTGCGGGGCGGCGCGCTCCAGCTCGGCCAGGACGTTCTCGGCGCTCCTGCGGCGCAGGCAGGGCACGCCCGAAGAGCGGTAAAGCTCCCTGTAGACGCTGTTGCAGCAGTAGGCGCAGCTGTGCGGGCAGCCGCGCGAAGAGGAGAGAAGGTAGCCCGAGCCGAAAGCCGGGGCCGCCGAGGAAAAAAGGATTTTGTCCGGGAAGGGAAGCGCGTCCAGGTCGGAGGGCGGCGCCGGCGGCGGGCCCTTGATGACGGTTCCGCCCTTCTTTATCCAGGTCCCGGCCGGCGGCGGCGCTCCGGAGGCGAGGGCGGCCGCCAGCGCCGGCAGCGACAGGTCGGCCTCGCCCAGGCAGATGCAGTCCGCGGCGTCCTCCGCTATGACGGCTTCCGGGGCGCTCGAGGGGTGGATGCCTCCGAAGACGGTCAGGGCGCCGGTCCTTTTTTTTATTTCCCGGGCCAAACCCAGCGCCCAGGGCCAGGTGTCCGTGAAAACCGAGAAGGCGACCAGGTCGGGCCTGAACTCTGCGGCGCGCTTGAGGACCTCTTCCCTGTGGCTGAAAAGGCGGGCCAGGGCCGGGACCTGCCAGAAGCCGGCCTCTTCGAAGAGGCCGGGGTCCAGGACCAGGGCGGTCTCGTGCCCGGCCATTTTCAGGGCCGCCGAGAGATACTCCACCCCCAGGCTCTCGTAGCCGTTGTGGACGAATAAGATCTTCATGCTAGAAACTTTTTGATCTTTTCAGCGGCCGCCCAGGCGTCCAGCAGGCATTCCTCGGTGTCCAGGTAGGCGTGCGCGCCGGCCCGGCCGCACAACAGCAGGTTCGGGAAGGCCGCCAGTTCCTTTTTGGCCGCGGCCAGCGGCCCTTCCGAGCCGGCGTAGAGCAGCGGGTAGGCGTGCGGCAGGCGCTCCGCGGCCGCCGGCCCTTCTTCGAATTCCCCGGCCAGGCGCCTGAAGTCGGCCGGGCCGAGCGCCAGGCGCAGGAGTTCGGCCGTCGGGGCGTTCCAGAGGCTGTCTCCCTCGTCGCAGAAAAATTCGAAAGTCACGGGCAGCCAGCCGCCGGGGGCCATGAGAGGGCTCCAGTTGGCCAGCTCGCAGACGCGGGAGAACCTCTGCCCCGGGTCGGGGAAATAGACCCAGTGGTGCGGCAGGGCTTTTTTGCGCCTCAGCGCGGCGAACAGCACCACCAGCGAGCGGTATTTTATCCCTGCGCACAGGGCGGGCGGCAGGCCTGGCAGGAGCCGCAGCAGCGGCCCGAGCGGCATGGCCGAAACGAGGAACCTGAAGCTGACGGTCCGGGTCTTTCCTCCCTGCCTGAAGACGAGGGCGGCTGGACGGCCGTCCTTGAACCTGATCTCCACCGGCTCAGAGCCGGTAAGCAGTTTCGCGTCCGGCCCGGCGCTTTCCGCCAGGGCCGCCGGCAGTTCGCCTATGCCCCGCTCGGGGTACAGGAACCGGTCCGCGTTCTCCTTGGAGGAGAGCTTCCCGCCGAACAGCTCCAGCAGCAGCGTCTTGACGCTGAAGCCGCCGCCTATCCTGCGCTCGGCCCAGAGAGGGGAAAGTTCGTCCGTGCCCAGGCCCCAGACTTTTTTGGTGTAGTCGCGGAAGTAGCGGTCGTGGATGCGCGGCCCCAGGCGCGCCTCCAGCCAGTCCTTGAGGGTGGCCGGCGGCTGGGCGCCGGCGGCCCGCCGGCCCTTTGAGAAAATTACCGGCGCCGCGTAGAGCAGGCCGTTGAGGAAGGTAGGGGGGTACTTCAGCAGGCGGCCGCCCGTAAAAATAGCGCTGCTGCGCCTGGGCCGCAGGAGCCTGCGGCCCCTGAGCAGGCGTTCGGTGCGCTCGCGGGCCTCCGTCCGGGAGAAATAAAGCCTGTGCCCGCCCAGGTCGAAGAGGAATTCGCCGGCCCGCGCGGTGCGCGAAAGGCCGCCGGGCTCGGCGTTCTTTTCCAGCACCAGCGTTTTGAGGCCGGAGCCCTTGAGGGCTTCGGCCAGCGCGAGGCCGGTGATGCCGCCGCCGAGCACGAGCACGTCCGTCTTGAGTTCCATCGGGAGGATATTCTACAACTTTAGCCCTGAGCCCGCCCGTGAAGGGGCGGCGCCCGGTCAGCGCCGGCGGGCCTTTTTGGCGGGACCCGCGGCTTTGGGGGCGAACGGCGAGAACTTCTTTTCGGGGACCAGGCCGAAGCGGTGCATTATATCGCCTATGTCGGAGAGGGTTTCCGCGTCCCATTTCTTGCCGGGGTTCCAGGTGTCGTCCGGCTCCAGGTAGAGCAGGTGCTGCAGCTGTTCCGCTAGGAACACCAGGTTTTCCTTCTTCATCTGGCGCGGCGTTTTCATGGCTTTTTGCCTCCGGGCGGCGGGCCCCGGCCGGGCTTTCTCCCGTCGGCGCCTTTTCGGAATTTTATGCTATTATAATTATATGATATCCGCGCGCAAGGCAGCCGCGGCCGACGGGGAGCGCGCATGCGCATAGTGGCCGGGGCGAAGACTTACGAGGAGGCCGACTGGCTGCTGGCAGCCGGCGCGGACGAGGTCTATTGCGCCGTCGCCACCCTTCCCAACCATTACGACGAAAGGACCTGCCTTAAAACGGACGAGGAGTTCGTCCGGGTCACGCGCCTGGCGCGCCGCCGCGGCAAGCGCGTGCAGCTGCTCCTCAACGAATCCTGTTTCGAGGCCGACCAGCCCGAAGTAGTGCGCCGCACCAAAGCCCTGGTGAAGGCCGGCTGCCACGGCGTGGTGGTGAAGGAACTTTCGCTGCTGCAGCTCCTGCACAAGGAGCGGCTCCGGGCCGACCTCATCGTCAGCAGCGTTTCCCTGACCTTCAACTCCCGCGCCCTGGACTACTACCGGCCCCTGGGCGTGAAGCGCGTCATCCTGCCCTACCAGGCCCTGCCCCACGAGGCCGCCCGTATCATAAAAAATCCCTACGGGATGGAGACAGAGGTCTTCTTCCACGCCGACTTCTGCTGCGTCAACGTGGACCCGGTCTGCCGGCTCGACGGCTGGGCCAAGTCCTACCAGGTCTGCCGGATGGGGCTCAAGAGCGGCGGCCGCCCCTTCCACATGCCCGAGTCCAACGTGCCGCAGAAACTGGGCGCGGTCTACGATTTCTACCACGCCGGCGCGCAGCACCTGAAGCTGGTGCGCATGCGGAACTTCGCCGACGAGATGGAGGTATTCAAGGAGGCGCGCCTGATGCTGGCGCTGCTGAAGAAGGGCGTCAGCCGCCCCGATTTCCTCCGCCTGGGGGAGAAGATATTTTTTTCGGTGTCGAGGCACGACAAGGAAAATGGAAAAAGCCCTGGCCCTTAACCCGCCCGAGTGGCGCCGCACCGGGGCCGCGGGGCTCAAAGGGTTCGGCCTGCTCTACCTGGGCGACGAATTCTGCGAGCAGCTGCTGCCCGCCGCCGACGACCTTAAGCGGGCGGAGAGGCTCTTCTCCGGGCGGACCGTGCTGGTCACCCCGCTGCTGAGCGACGACGCCATAGACAGGACCGAGCGCCTGCTCCGCGCCTTCTCTTCGGCGAAGAAGAGGCTGGAAGTGGTGGTCAACGACCTGGGCCTGCTGCACCTGCTGCGCGCGCGCTACGCCGCGCGCGTGAGCGTGACCCTGGGCCGCGTGTTCGCCCACCGGCTCAAGGTGATGCCGCCTTCTTTCGCGGCCGGGTTCCTGAAGGACCACGGCGTGGCCCGCGTTGAACTCGACGACCCCGCGCTGCCTGAGCGCTTCGCCCGGTTCGAAGGCCTCAAGCTCTCCTTTCACTCCCCATTCAGGTACCTCTCCGCCACGCGCTTCTGCCCGTGGGAGCGCCACTGGCCCGGGCCCTGCGCCGCCTCCTGCCTGGGGAAGATGACGCGCATCACCCATCCCCGCCTGCCCAAGCCCCTGCTGCTCCGGGGCGCCGCCTACGGCATCCGTACCAGGGGGATCCCGGCTCACCCGCTGATAGACCGGGTGGTCGTGGAGCGCCTGCCCGCGCGGTGCGGCAAATGAAGATCGTAGTCGGGGTCAAGAATTACGCCGAGGCGGAGGCCTTCATCCGCGCCGGCGCCGACGAGCTTTACGGCGGCCTCGCCGCGGTCCCGAACCACCGCCTGCCCAACATGTCCTTCCAGGAGCCGGAAGAGCTGAAGGCCGCCGTGCGGCTGGCCCGGGCGCGCGGCCGGCGCTTCTCTTTCCTGATAAACCAGCCCTGCTTCGGGGCGGGCTACGAAACCACGCTGGCCGCCGTGCGGGAGCTGGACGACGCCGGGGTGTCGGCCTGCATAGTGCGCGAGCTGCCCATGCTGGAACTGCTGCGGGCGCAGAAGCTGCGCGCCATGCTGACGGTCAGCAGCCTGGCCCTCTGCTTCAACCTGCCGGCGATGCGCAGGTTCAAACAGCTCGGCGCCGGGCGGGTTATCCTGCCTTTCCACATCACGCCGCAGGAGGCCGCCCCGCTCATCAGGAACCCTTACGGGCTGGAGACCGAAGTCTTTTTCAACGCCGACTTCTGCTGCGTGAACATGGACCCGGCCTGCCGCCTGTTCAGCCTGACGAAGGCCGGCCAGACCTGCCGCTTCTCCTACGACGGCCCCGGCGGGCGCTGGCGCATGCCCGAGCCCGCCGTGCCGCAGAAGCTGCGCTCCGATTACGATTTCTTCCATTGCGGCGCCCCGGCGGTGAAGATAGTGCGCCGCCGGGATTTCAGCGAGAGCATGGAGGCCTACAGGTTCGCCCGCACGCTCGGGCGGCTGCTGGAGAAAGGGGTTTCCTTCCCGGATTTCCTGCGGCTGGGCTCGAAGCTTTATTTCAACGTCACGAGGAACAAGCTGACATGCGGAAAGTCCTAGCCCTCGATAACCCGGTCCCGGGCGTCCTGGCGCGGCACAGGCCGGCGGAGTACGGCGCCCTCATGCTGGGGTCGGAATTCTGCGCCCGGCAGCTGCCCTCGCCGGGTGAGGCCGCGGCCCTGCGCCGCGTTTTCCCCGGCCCGCTGATCCTGGCCACCCCGGTGCTGGCGCAGCGGGACCTCGAAGCGGCGCTGGAGCTGGTGCGGGCCTGCGCCCGCTCGGGGCGGCTCGAGGTGGCCGCCAACGACCTGGGGCTCCTGGAAGTCCTGCGGTCGCGCTTCGCCGGCAAGGTGAAAATCTCCTGCGGCCGGCTGCTTTCGCACCGGGTCAAGATCATGCCGCAGGCCTACGGCCGTGACTTCCTGGCGCGCTACGGGATCTCCTCTTTCGAGATCGACGACGAGACGGTGGTGGGACGGCTGAAGCCTTACGGCCTGCCTTTTTCCTGGCATTATCCTTTCCGCTACGCCACCACCACCCGCTTCTGCCCCTGGGAGAGCCATTGGGCCTCGGACTGCTCCCGCTCCTGCCGCGGCCGGCTGGAACCGCTCCGGAGCCCGAGGCTCGCCAAAACGCTCTGGCTCAGGGGCGGGGCCTATTTCATCCGCGGCCAGCGGCCCCGCTCCTGGGCGGCCCGCAACGTCTATACCCCTCCCTGCTGAACCGCGCCGCCCGCCCGGCGGGAATAAATGAGCGCGGCCGGGAACTCCAGTTCCCGGCCGCACCCGTTTAAGTCTTTAATTGGAAAAACTCCCCTGCCCGCCGTCAGCGGGGGAGGAGCAGCTTGTTCTGCCTGGCGTCTTCCAGCATCTTGCGCGCGGCCTGCCTCAGGTCGTTGGGTTCGATCGGCTTGGTGAGGAAGAGGTCAGCCCCGGAGTGCAGGTTGCTCTTGATCCGGTTGTCGTTGGAGGTGTTGCCGGTAAGGATGATGACCTTGGTGGCCCTGGTTTTAGGGTCTTTTTTTATGGCTTCGCAGATCTGCAGGCCGCTGCTGTCCGGCAGGCAGAGGTCGAGTATGGCCAGGTCGAACCTGGTTTCCTTTACCCAGTTGAGGGCGGTCGCCCCGTTCTCGGCCGTGATCGTGCTGTAGCCCTCGGTCTCCATGCAATGCCTGAGCAGCCCCAGCAGCGGCCTGTCGTCATCTACAACCAGTATCTTGTGCATTTTCTCCCCTTAACCCAGCCTTTAAGGACAATATACCAAAATAGGGACCCCGTCCGGCGCTCAAACTACGGCCGGTTTTTTGTTAATATAGACAGACCCGATGCCCGATATACCGGTCTGGAACAAATGCAATAACAAGTGCCTGATGTGCGCCAACACGGCGTCGTTCGCGCTGAATACGGCCGGGGACTACCTGTTGGCCAGGCAGGCCGGCCGGCTGGAACGCTTCCTGGCCGGCGCGCCCGCCTACCGCAAGAACGCGCGCACCCCGGGCGCCTGGAACCTGACCGGGGGGGAGCCCACGCTTAATCCGGACTTCATCAAGGCCCTGGTCTATTTCCGACGGCGGCTGCCCGGGGCGGAACTGCTGCTGCTCTCCAACGGGCGCCGCTTCTCCGACCCGGCTTTCGCGGGGGCCTTTGCGGCCGCCGCCAAACCCCCTTTCACCCTGGGCGTTTCCATACACGGGCCGACAGCGGCCGAGCATGACAGGGTGGCGGGGGTGAAGGGGGCCTTCAGGGAGACCATGCTGGGCTTCAAGAACCTGCTGGCCCTGCCGCGGGCCCCGGAGCTGGAAGTGAGGGTTATCCTGCACAAGCTCAATTATGCCCGCCTGGGCGCCACGCTGGGGCTGCTCAGGCGCCGGGTGCCGGGCTGCCGGCTGGTGGTGATGCACTACGAGTCAGAAGGGCGCGGGGCCCGCAACAAAAAACAGCTGGCGGTAAAGCTTTCCGCCACGGCCCGGGCTGTTAACCGCAGCGCCGCCCGCCTGGAGGGTTTCCGGGAGGTTTCGCTCTACCATTTCCCGCTCTGCCTGCTGTCCCCGCGCCTGCGGCCCCTGGCCCGGGTCAGCCTCCCCCCTGAGGACAGGGCCTATCCGGCCGCCTGCCGGGGCTGCAGCGGCCGCGGCGGCTGCGTGGGCCTGATGAAGCCTTATTTGCGCGCCTTCGGGGCCGCCGAGCTTAAGCCCCTGTAAACCGGCTAATTTTGTATATTATAGTAGCCCGGTTGTCCGGGCTTTTTAAATGAAACGCCTTCTGCCCCTGCTCATACTGCTGCTGGCGGCCTGCTCTTCCGAGAGGGCCCTGCGCCGCGGCAAGGATGTGTACCCGGACCTCGCCTCCCTGCGGGCGGCCCACACGGAGGGCCTTGACTACTCCCGCGAGGCCTACGACCGCGGCTCCCCCGTGACCGTCTTCGCTGTGCACGGGGGGGACATAGAGCGCGCCACGGCAAGATTGGCCAGGCGCACAGCCGGCAAGGATTTCAACCTTTACATCTTCAACGGCTGGCTGGGTGACGACAGCGGGCGCCTGCACGTCACCTCCTCGCGCTTTGACGACCCCGAGGCCCTGCGCCTGGCCGCCTCCAGCTCGCTGGGGCTGTCGTTCCACGCGCAGGCCGACCGCGGGGCCTGGGTCTGTGTGGGCGGGGCCAACAAGAGAGCGGCCGGCCTCGTGACGGCGCGCCTGCAGGAAGCCGGCTTCGCCGCCGAAACCCCCTGCGAGCGCCTGCCCGGGGTTTCCCCTAAAAATATCGTGAACCGCCCCGCCCTGGGCGGGGTGCAGATGGAGATCACCCTGCGCCTGCTGGACAGGCTTGAAAGGGACGCGGAGTATTTATCAAAATTTACGGACGCCGTGCGGCTGGCGGCGCATGAATTTATCAGTTCGGTTTCAAAAGAGGAGCTTCTACAGGAGACTGCAAAATGAAAAAGATCAGGATATTCGCTTTCGGCGGCAACGAAGTCGCCCCGGTGGGCATGAAGGACAAGGACGGCAAGGTCATCAACCCGGATATAGCCATGCAGTGGCAGCGCACGGCCGACACCGCGCAGCTCGTGGCCGACATTTTCAAGGCCCATCCCCAGGATAAGTACGTGATCACGCACGGCAACGGCCCGCAGGTGGGCAATATCATCCAGCGCGCCGAAATGTGCCGCCCCACCATGTTCCCGCTGCCGCTCGACGTCTGCGTGGCGGACACCCAGGGCGCGATGTCCTACATGATGGCGCAGCTCAACAACGTGCTCAATATCCGCGGCATCGACAATATCGTCGCCGGCCTCGTCACGCAGGTCGTGGTCAACAAGGACGACCCGGACTTCCAGAACCCCTCCAAGTACATAGGCCAGTCCTACAGCTCCGAAGAGGCGAAACAGCGCATGGCCGAGGGCTGGCAGATGAAGATGTACAAGAAGGACGCCTCCGGCAACGAGATCTGGCGCCGCGTGGTGCCCTCCCCGGCCCCCGTGGACATCGTGGAGATAGACGCCATAGAGGCCATGCTCGACAAGGGCATCGTGCCCATCACCGTGGGCGGCGGCGGCATCCCGGTGCGCGAAGTGCCGGCAGAGGTGAAGGACGGCGTAGAGACCTATACCACCAATTTCGGCGTGAAGTTCTCCAAGCCCCACAAGGGCGAGAAGCCGCTCAAGATGTACACCGGCGTGGAGGCCGTCATAGACAAGGACCTGGCCTCGGCCCTGCTCGGCTGCATGCTGATGAAGCGCGCGAAGGCCCGCGGCGAAGAGGTGGAGGTCAGCCTGACCATCTTCACCGGCGAGGACGGCGCGAAGCTGAACTACCAGAAGCCCGACGAGAAGGCGCTGCGCGTGATCAAGGTCTCCGAGCTCGAGGCCATCTACAACCAGAAGCCGGCCCCGTTCCCGCCCGGCTCGATGGGTCCCAAGATCAAGGCCGTCATAGAGTTCATCAAGAACGGCGGCTCCGTGGCTTACATCTCCAAGACCGAGCTGTTCGAAGAGACCCTGGCCGGCAAGGCCGGCACCACGGTCATCCCCGGCTAAGCCGATGCCTGAACAGGAACCTTTGGCGGAAGCCGGCGGACGGCCTGACTGGCGGAGGATGCCGCTGTTGGCCCTTGGCGTGCTGGGCGCGCTGTTCGTCGTTTACCTGCTCGCGCTCTGGCTGGTCCCCGCCTTCAAGGGTTACGCCATAGCCCGGGACAGGCGCGCCGAATTGGCGGGACCGCTGGAGCAGGCCAGGGCGGACAGGCTGACTTACGCCCAAGCCGCCTCCGGGGGCTTCGCCGGCAAATACGCGGTCTGGTGCGTGCAGAACCGCGGCGAGGGCGCGGTGACGGCGGACGGCGACGCCCGGAAGCCGCTCAGGGTTTCGAACTACCGGTTCATGCCCGCTTATAGCGGCAGCAAACACCAGGCCTGTACGCCCATGCTGCTCCTGCTGGAGGAGCCTGGCGAAGGGCCCGGGGTGCGCGTCAATTTCGAAGAGGCTTTGGAAATCTGATGAAAAAAATTAAAACGTTACAATGCATACGCTGCGGTAAGGACCACAAGCTGGCCGACACCAAGTACAACTGCACCTCGTGCGGCGGCAACCTGCAGGTGCTCTACGATTATAATCTCATAAAGAAACGCCTCAATTACGACGAGCTCAAAGACAACCCCGAGCGGAGCATCTGGCGCTACCTCGACATCCTGCCCGTGACCAGCATAAAGAACGTGCCCCCCGTGCAGGTGGGCTGGACGCCGCTGTACCGCGCCGAGAAGCTGGGCGACGAGGCGGGCATCAACAACCTCTGGATCAAGGACGACGGGCGCAATCCCAGCGCCTCCTTCAAGGACCGGGCCAGCGCCGTGGTAACGGCCCGCGCGCTGGAGCTGGAGGAGAAGGTGATTACCTGCGCCTCCACCGGCAATGCCGCTTCGTCCCTGGCCTGCCTGACCGGCAGCCTGGACATGAAGACCATGATCTTCGTGCCCGAAACGGCGCCCGCCGCCAAGGTGGCCCAGCTGCTGGTCTACGGCGCCACGGTCATCATGGTCAAGGGCACCTATGACGACGCCTTCGACCTGTGCCTGAAGGCTTCCCAGGAATACGGCTGGTATAACCGCAGTACCGGCATCAACCCCTTTACAAGGGAAGGCAAGAAGACCTGCTCTTTCGAGATCTGCGAGCAGCTGGACTGGGAAACCCCTGACAAGGTTTTCGTGCCCGTAGGCGACGGCAATATCATCAGCGGCATCTGGAAGGGCTTCGTGGAATTCCACCGCCTGGGCATCATAGAGCGCCTGCCGCAGCTGGTGGCCGTGCAGGCGGAGCATTCCGATTCCGTCAAGCGCGCTTTCGAGTCCGGCTCGGACGTGCAGCCTGTTTCGGGCAAGACCATCGCCGACAGCATTTCGGTGAGCGTGCCCCGGGACGGCATGGCCGCGGTGATGGCCATCCGCGACTCCGGCGGCTTCGCCGTCTCCGTGACGGACGCGGAGATCCTCGCCGCCATCCCGCGCATCGCCCGCGGCTCCAACGTCTTCGCGGAGCCGGCCGCGGCCGCTACCTACGCGGGCCTGCTCAAGGCCGTGAAGGAATGCAAGGTGAAGGCCAACGAGTCCGTGGTGCTGCTTATCACCGGCAACGGGCTGAAGGATATACAGAGCGCCATGAAGTCCGTGGGCAAGCCCTTCGTGATAAAGCCGGAACTGGCAGAGCTTAAAAAACTGGTGCTGGACAATAAACTGGCGTGAGCGCCGTCCGCGGCGCCGCAGCCCCGGGTCTTCCAAGGCCCGGGGCTTTCTTTTTCAGGGGCGGGGGCTTAAAGGCCCGGAAGGGACTGGGTACAATAGCGGCCATCCCTGGCCCTTTAGCCCCTTATTAGAGGTATATCTTTATAATAGACTTTAGAGGTGAAGTTACGTCCCCAGACAAACGGAGGTAGTATCGCATGACAAACAAGCTTGTCGCAGCACTCGCCTGCCTTGGCCTGACCGCCACCGCAGGCGCTGAGATCAACTTTGACAAGGGCATCGACGTGCAGAGCGTCATAGAACAGGCCGCCGGCTCCGATGTGAAAGCCCCCTACCCCTACTACGGCGCCCACCGCGTACGCTACAGCAGGGAATGCAAAGGTTTCTCTTTCGGACCCAGCCAGTTCCCGCAGGCCTCCGACAGGGCTTACCTGAGCAGCACGGAATATATAGAGGAATGCCGGTTCGTGCCCAACC
>Ga0075012_10005688_pt1 | contig 11397 bp, 7 predicted proteins | sample All_14_2_FD_71474 | JGI IMG/M metagenome (GOLD analysis project Ga0075012, IMG submission 71474) | Freshwater microbial communities in response to fracking from Pennsylvania, USA - Allegheny Zone_MetaG_DW_15 | ecosystem: Environmental > Aquatic > Deep subsurface > Groundwater > Drilled...
GGCTGTTCATCGGATTCACCGTGAAACCGAGCGCATTGCCGCCCCAAGTCCAACCGAGGTCGCCACCGTCGCCGGAGTAGCCAGTGAAGATGTTTTGGTTGTTGTCCGTCAAAAAAACATGTTGCCAGGAGTCGCCACCGTTGGTGGTTTTCATCACAATTGCTGTTTCGTTCGGCGTGCTGCCAGCGATGTAGCAGGTGTTTGGGTCATTTTCGGCCATGCCGAGCCACACGGCAAAATCCTCCGAAATGTCAATGCCGTTCATTTTGGAAGTCCAAGCGCCGCTGAGGTTTTCCATCGTGTACACGCCACGAATTGTTTCCCAATACTCAAAGCCAATGCTGGTCGCATAGACATTGCTCGGGTCGCCCGTAAGGGCGAAAAAGCGGGTGATGCTGCTGGATTTTCCAGCACCAAAACCAATGATGGCCTCGTCGTTGGGGATTCCCGTAAAGTTTGCTAAGGCATAGCTGTTGCCGCCGTTGGCGGAAAAAAGCACGCCATCGTTGGTGCCAAGCCAGCTATTTTGTCCATCGAAAAAAGCCCCAGAAAGCAGGATGCCAGCGCCAGAATCCTCGGCAGTGTATTTCAGCGAAGCGGTTTGGCCGCCGTCCTTGGAAAGGTAGAGGTTGTTGTAATCGGTCCAAATGACGACGTTAGGGTCGTGGAAGTTGCTGACAATGAACAGTTTATCTTCCCAAGGCTGGTCGTCGGCGGGTAGAAAGCCCCAGGTTTCGCCGCCGTCGGTGCTTTTGGCGGGCCGGGTCGTGAAATTGGCGGCATCGTAGAGCAGCGAGTAGCGGATGCTGTTGTTTTGGGTAAAACAGACCTTGCCGAACTGCCCAGTGACCGCTTGGGAAAAATGAACGACGTCGTAATTTCCGTCGGTGGTGTGGTACAGGCCGCCAAGGTCACTAGCGAGGTAGTTTTCATCACCATTGTTGGGGTTGATGCTGGGGCTGAAAAGTGCCCCTCCTCCGCCGATACCACGGGTTTCGAAAACTTGGGAAATTAGGAACTTGGGAGAATGGAAAATTGCAAAAAATAGCAGGAGTTGGATTGATTTCATGTTGGACAGATTTTTAAAAAAGATTTTAAAAATTAATGTGTTCTGTCCAGTAGATGTTCGTTTCCTGCTTTTATACTGCCACACGGCAGGTTTTGTTCACCGAAAAAAGCATTTCTATATCGAATTTGGTTTTAGCCGTGCAAGCCAGCCAAAAATTGCAGGTTAGAAGCTTGAATTTCCCAGTTTACTTGAAAGAGAATGCCCGCAAATCAGTTCTTCATGCCATTCTTTGGCACGTCAAAAAATGAATCGTAGGGCCAAAAAATCTTCTCGAAAACCCGGTGCTGCACCAGCATCCAATCGCCAGTGCTCATGTCGGCGTGGTAGCGTTCAACGACTTCCGACCGCTGTTCCCCTGTTGTTTTGTCCGTTCTGAATGTGGGATAAAAAGCCACCTTGCGGGTTTCCCCTTTTTTGTCCGTGACAGAAATTACGGTGAAAGGAATGGTATGCCGAATGCTGTCCTTTGCGTCAAAATCATTTTGGAACGCTTCCGCCATCAAGCTTTTGAAGCCCACCAAATACCCCTCCACATGCCCGTTTACCAAGGGTTTGTTGATGGGCGGGACGTTGTCGTAAAATGGTTTTATGCTCCAATCGCTCCCGTCCCGTTTCAGGTTGAAGGATTTGTTGCGAAGCTGTGGGTACTCCACGCTCACTTCCGCTATATCGTCTGGCTGGTATTCAAAAACGTGCTTGTCACGCCAATCATCGCCAGTCATGCCATACCGGGTACGGATTTGCCCCTGCATCATCGGGATTTCGACAACCATCGGCTGCTCGGAACCTTCCAAAATGGCGTAGGTGCCCCGTGCATCTGGGGTCACGCCACCGATGTAGTAGGTCTTAAGCTTTTTATCCGACTTGCCGTAAATTTCCACTTTGATGCCCCGTGCTGCTAGTTCCTTCACAATCCCTGCCGTAGCAGCAGGTGGTGGCACGGACTGTAATTGAATGTTCACGACCGCTTCCAATAGGTTTTCAACCGCATTTTTGCTGGCAGGAACACCGTTGGTTTTCCACTTGTTGCCGTCCCGCTGGATGGTCGTTTGCACCCCGTTTCGGTTGGCAAGGAAGATTTTCTGGATGTCTTTTTCCTCCACTTTGAATTGGCGGTCCCATCCAAGGGTGGACTTTTCCGATTTTTTGCCGCCGAGGTAATACCAAACAGTTACCCCGCCCAGCAACAGGAAGATTGCGATGAGCCAATAGTTTTTTTTCATAAGCTTTGATAATTGCTGGATTGTTGGATTGCTTTATTGTTGTTTAGAGAATTCCCATTTTAAAACAAAGCAGCAATCCAGCAATCTAACAATACAATATTCCATAATACTCCTCCAGCATTCGTTTCACCGAGAATTGCTCGTGGGTGCTGAGGACGCTTTTGCGCATCATTTTGCGCCATTTTTTCTGATTCTCGTAAAAAGTCGGCACCACATCCTGAGTCAGCACTTGGTGCAGGCCGTTCATGTCGTGGAGGTCCTGCGCTGCGGGATCTTCCAATTCGAGCGCATCGCCGAACTGCCAACCGTTCACGCCGTGGTCGCAGGCTTCGGGCCACCAGCCATCGAGGATGCTAAGGTTCAGGACGCCGTTCATGCTAGCTTTCATGCCACTGGTTCCGCTGGCTTCTTTTGGCCGCACGGGGTTGTTCAACCAAACGTCGGCACCACGTGTCAGCGCTGCCCCGATGGTCATGTCATAATCGGTCAGGAAGACGACGGAATTCGGGTATTTCCGGCTCATGGCCACTAGGTTTGCCACAATGGCCTTTCCGGCATCGTCCAACGGGTGCGCCTTGCCGGAGAAAACCAGTTGCACGGTCTGGCTTTTCAGCAGCGGTTCAATGATTTTCGGGTTGCGGAAAATGAGGTCGCTGCGCTTGTAGGCCACAGCCCGCCGGCTGAACCCGATGATGAGTTTGTTCACATCGAGCTTGACACCATTCCGTTTTTGGATGAAATTGACAAGTGCCTTTTTGTTTTTCAAATGTGCAGCCCAGATTTTATCGCCCGCTTCCGATTTTTTGCCGTAGGCAGCCGCCAAAATCTCGGAATCCACCCAAGTTGGGACGTGGATGCCGTTGGTGATGGCGGTGATGCTGCTCCGTTTTTTGACGTCCTTCCACATTTGGTTGGCCGTTTCACCGTGCAGTTGGGCTACTGCATTTGATTTTTTGGACAAACGAAGCGCCCCGACGGTCATGTTGAACTGGCTGCGGTCGTCCAAGCTGCCCAGTTTGGAAAGGTGCTTAGGTTTCAGGCAAAGGTTGGCTCCCATGTACATGATACGGTCAATGGGGTGGCTCTCGTTGCCCTGCACGATGGGTGTATGCGTGGTGAAAACGACTTTTTTTCTGACTTTTTTCAAAGCTTTTTTGAAAGAAAGCCGCTCGTCCTCACCTTCCATCTGCTCCCGCAGTAGTTCAAAACCTGCAAAAAGCGCATGGCCTTCGTTGAAATGGTAGGTGTCCACGTCAATGCCGAGTGCCCGCAAGGCCCGAACGCCACCAATCCCCAGGACCATTTCCTGCGCAATGCGCTCCTCGCCAAACCAACCGTACAACTGCCCAGAAATCCAGGCATCGGCGTTTTCTGGCAAATTCGTGTCCAGCAGGAACAGTGGCGCATTGCCGAAATTGTCCACCAACCAGACCTTGCATTTCACGTTGACGCTGCGGATTTGCACATCCACCGTCACGCCGGTTTCTTTCAGGAAATCGTATTTGCGGTTGCGATAGGCATCGAACGGCTGCCCTTTTTCATCGAGCATCTGGTCGCCGTAGCCCTGTTTCCACATGATTCCAATCCCAACTATCGGATAGTTGTAGTCATGTGCACCCTTGAGGTAGTCACCCGCCAGGATTCCGAGGCCGCCTGCGTAGATTTTGAAGTCGCTCTGAAGCCCGTACTCCATGCAGAAGTAGGCGACCTTGGGCAGTTTTTTCGTTTTTTTCGACATTATTTTGTCTTCGTTTTTTCATGCAGCACGTAGCTGGTCTGAGGTGCCAACGATGCAAGACCTTCAGGTGCTTGAGCGAAATTGCCCGGTGAGGGCTGGGCCATCACCATGAATTTTTCATCAGAAATCTTACCGTTGTCATTTGAATGGCTTCTCACGACCAAGTCAAGGACACGGTCATCGTCGAGGTCGGTCAGCCAAGCATCTTGCTGGTGGCAGAGGCCCTCGTCGCACTGAAGATTTGCCAGGTCGTAAATCTTGACCAATTTCTTGGAAGCATCGTCCCATTTGGCCAAGGCCAAGTCGCTAGAAGCGTATTTCCCAGGAACTCGCAACACATACAGATTATAGTTTTCTGCTTTGTAGGTGGCATAAACAGCTCCTGTTTCGTTTGATTGCAGGCCTTCCCCCAAGAATTTGGCGGCATCCCCTTCAATTTTTTGACCCGTGTACGGGTAATCGTTCTTATTTGGTTCGAGTTCATTCGTACCGAAGAAGTGCATCTTTACCATGTTGATTTCCTCAAACATTTTCCTGAAACTGGTATCAATGGTATGGCCCTCCATGGTGTTCGCTTTTGGCTCATGGGTGGTTTGCGCAGCCTCTGGGGCCTCATTTTTACAGGAAAAAATGGAAGTTAGGCTAAACAATGCGATGGCTGGCAAAGCCAATCTGAAGTATGTGATTTTCATCGAAAAAAATTTAGTTGGTGAATGATGCAGGATTTTGCCACGGTTAGGTCTGCGGCAAAATTAGGCTTTTTGGCAAGTTCTCGAAAGAAACCGGGCACAAACAAAAAAAGCACAAATCATGGCGATTTGTGCTTCTATGTTTCGGCTAGTTTTTTTGGTATTAATTGCAGCCCAAATCCACTTTTGATGCCGCATCGTTGTTCGGAATGCAGTGGCCAGAGCGCACAGAAAGTGGCTGGTAGCGTAGTAGGTTCGGGTCACGAAGTGCATTCTGAATAAATGCAGTGATGTCATCAATCTCCGATTCGGTGAGGCCGAGCGGCTTGAACTGCTCCGCCAACTGGCTGTCCGTCACGCTTGGGTTTTCCTTGACGCCTTTGTTCTTGTAGGCAACCACATCCCGAATGCTGCGGAAACTGGCCCCGTGCCCGTAAAATGGGGAATCCGCCAGGTTGTAAAGTTGAGGCACTTTAAATTTGTACAGGTCAGCATCGTTTTTCGTGAAGCAATAGCGGCCTTTGTTCTCACAGGATTCGGAATTTGCACCGTAGGTGATATCGGTTGTCTCAAACAAATCCTTCATGCCAATGGCATAAAATTCCATGTTGGCCAAGTTTGGGCCATTGTGGCAGCTTGCGCAATTTGCTTTTCCAAAAAACAGTGCCGCACCTCTTTTTTCTTGGTCTGTAAGTGCATTTGTTTTGCCACGCAACCAGAGTTGGAAAGGGGCTTGGTTGGCCAAAATAATACGCTCGTATGCCGCAATGGCCAAGCCGCAATTGATTTGGCCGTAGCGGATAGAGGGGTCGGATTCAGGGAATGCCTTGTCGAACAAGACCTTGTAGTTCAAGTTCACGCAAATGGAATCGTTCATTTTCAGGCGGTGAACATCTTGGGCTGCGATGGCCTGGGTTTCGGTGCCTTCGTATCCGAGGTTATTCTTTTCCTTCGGTGTCCCTGGCGTCCAGCTTGCCTCTGTGCCAGCATTCACGCCCAGTGCCCCGAACTGGCCATTCCAAAGTATGGCTTCCTGATAGGCAATGTTCAGGGCAGAAGGTGTGCGAATAGCCTGAACATCCAATTCCGTTGGCAAGTAATCGGGATTTGCAATCCTTCCTTCCCCATTTATGCCAAAGCCCATGCCACCATCGGCTATGCCTTGGTGGGTTCCAGCCTGGAAACCAGCAGTGGCAAAATGGCAGGAAGCGCAGCCGTAGTTGCCCATGTTCGAGGCATGTTTTGGGCTTAGCCCAATGCCCGTCTCATGAAAAAGCAAGGCGCCCAAGTCAATTTTCGGCTGGGTGATTGGGTTGCGTGGGTCGTGCGGAATTTTGTCGAATTCTTTGCTGTAGGGAAGGACGTAAAAAGCCTTTCCGGAGCCGTTCGAAGCATCTTTCAAAGCCTGTTCGAGTTGAATATCGAGGTTGTCACCGCTAGTTTGTTCCTCTTTTTGACAAGCGGATAACAAGACCACGGTCATGGCAAACAGGTAAATGTTCTTCAATTTCATCACAATATTTTTTATGAAAACGGTAAAAATCTACCAAACAGGGAGGTGGGTCAGAATAGACAGGAACAGGAGGGAAATTAGATTTGAAAACGTGCTGAAATAAAAAAGCGAAAATATTGCCAATCCGACTTTCTTGGCGGTCTTTCTCAAATTTTAAAGGTGATAATTGTCAATTAAGGATGAATTCTGGCTGACCGCTGTTTTGCTACATCGTTTTTGCGTTTTCCGCTTTTCAACGCAACGATTTATCTTTCCGAAAAAATTAGTGATGACCATTAACCTGATTTCCGACACCGTCACAAAGCCGACGCCTGCCATGCTCCAGGCTATGTTTGCCGCTGAGGTCGGAGATGACGTGTTCAACGACGACCCAACTGTCAACGCCCTGCAAGCCAAGGCCGCCGCCCTGTTCGGTAAGGAGGCCGCCCTGTTTTGCCCTTCGGGAACGATGACCAACCAAATCGCAATCCGCACCCATTGCCACCAGCTCGATGAGGTGATTTGCGACCACTACTCCCATATTTTCCAGTATGAAACGGGCGGCTACGCCGCAAACAGCGGGGTAGCCATCAACCTCATCGCTGGCATGAACGGCAAAATCACCGCTTCGCAAATCGAGGCAGCCATCAAGCCCAATTACGATTGGCTGCCCACTTCCCAACTCGTCGTTTTGGAGAATACCGCCAACAAAGGTGGTGGCAGCTACTACACCTTGGACGAAGTGCGACCCATTCGAAAGCTTTGCAGTGCGAAGGGCTTGGCCTTGCATTTGGATGGCGCCCGAATCTTTAACGCCCTTGTCGAAACGGGCGAAACCACACAGGATTGGGGGGCTGAATTTGACAGCATTTCCATTTGCCTTTCGAAGGGGTTGGGAGCGCCCGTCGGCTCCTTACTCCTTGGAAATCAGGACTTTATCGCAAAAGCAAGGCGCTTCCGCAAGGCGATGGGCGGCGGCATGCGGCAGGCGGGCTACCTCGCATCAGCGGGCATTTTCGCCCTCGATAACCAAGTCGAAAGGCTGCGGGACGACAACCGCCGTGCGAGGGTTTTGGGTGAGACATTGCGCCAGCAAAATTGGGTCGCCGACGTGCGACTCGTGCAGACGAACATCGTCATCTTCGACCTCGTGCCGCCGCTCACGGCTGCCGATTTATTGAAAAAATTGGAGGAAAAAGGGGTGATGGCCACCGCCTTTGGGCCAGCAACGGTGCGGTTTGTGACGCATTTGGATTTTACGGAGGAGATGCTGGGTAGGGTGGTGGAGGTGATTGAAAGATTTGAGTTAATGGTTTAAAACTTGTTTTTAAATCTGAGATATCAATTTTCTTATTTTTGCAAATATGAACCTCTGCAACCATGCCAAAAAAGGACATCATTCATGTTCCCATTCGGTCGGCCTTGGAAAAAGATGGCTGGCAGATAACAGCGGATCCATATAAAGTCATTTGGGAAGGCAAGACGTATCTACCTGACCTTGGTGCTGAACGTGTCATTGCGGCGACCCGTGGGACTGAAAAAATTGCTGTTGAAATCAAAAGTTTTTTAGGCGATTTTAATATTGAATTTTACGAAGCACTTGGGCAATTCGACAGCTATCGCTTCGCCGTGGCTGATTTTGAACCGCAAAGAATGGTGGTTTTGGCCACCAGCCTTGTTGCATGGGAAGAGTACTTTGAAATGCCTTATGTGGTGCGAATTTTGGAATTGAAGAATATTCCAGTCATTGTCGTTGACACCGCTTCTGAAATCATTGTCCAATGGAAAAAGTGAAAAAATACCAACAGATTCTGATTGCCTACTTGGAGGAATACGCCAATTTCGGGCAACCAATACCTGGCATCGAGATGCAGGTTATTGCGGACCGAGAAAGCAACCGCTTCCAACTGGTCACAGCTGGATGGATGCAAGACAAAAAGTTCGTTTACATCATCGAACTACATTTTGACATCAAAAACGGGAAGGTACGTGTGTGGAAAAACGGCCTTGATGTACGTATTGCGGATGAACTCGAAGAACGTGGCATCCCAAAGTCAGACATCGTTTATGTTTTTCAATCACACGAAGCCCAGCGAATGGTGGATTTGGCGGCAGCCTGATTCTGGCACAGCAACGGTAAGGTTCGTGACGCACTTGGATTTTACGGAGGAGATGCTGGGTAGGGTGGTGGAGGTGATTGGTAAAATCAGTTTTTAATTTATTGCCTTTCAATCGTTCTGACCAAATGAGGACTATGAAATGGGAATTCGAACCAGATTTCTAAAGTACTTTTTGCAAGGACGAATCCATTTTCAAACGCTACTTCTGAAAATGGATTCGACACAGTGAAATAAGCAATCCATATAGTTTTTTGTGACCTTGAATCTATGCAGGCTACGAAACCGTCACTGCCCCAAACTCCCTCGCCTCCAAGTATGGTCAGGTATTCCTTTTCATAGGTTTTTCTCGTTAAAATTGAACAATCGGACCATTCCAATTCCCCTTTTTCTGCCAATTCCGATATAGAGGAATTCTCACATAATTCAAACTTGAAGCTTGGTGAAGGATTCCAAGTAACTGAAACGGTTAAGCATTGAATCTTACTATTTGGAAATACAATTCCATCAACAACAGGGCATTGTTGGTGAACAATAAAATCCTCAATTGAGGGAATTTCCATTTTTGAAAATCAGTTAAAGCAGCTCTTTCGCTCTCCGCACCGCCTTCTCCAACCCACTCGCATCCTTACCCCCTGCTGAAGCAAAGAACGGCTGCCCGCCGCCGCCGCCTTGGATGTCCTTGGCCAGTTCCCTGACCATGTTCCCAGCGTTGTAGCGGTCGGTGAGTTCCTTGCTCACGGAGACCATGATTTGCGGTTTGCCGTCGCTTTCGAGGCCGAAGACGATGACGCAGTTGCCAACCTCCTGCTCCAATTGGAAGGCGAGGGTTTTAACAGCATTGGCATCTTGAAGCGGCAGTTTGGCTGCGAGGAATTTCACGCCATTCACTTCTTCAAACTGACCTTTTAACTGACCCTTGATGGCTCCAGCCTGCTCGTGTACCATTTGCTCGACCTGTTTTTTCAGCGAACGCACCTCGTCCTGCAATGCGGTGATGGCTTTGGCTGGATTTTGAGCGCCTTTCAACAGCGCTTTGATTTCGTCCAGTTCCTCGATTTGAGAGAGGAAGTACTTCTCGGCATTGGCGGCAGTCACTGCTTCGATGCGGCGTACCCCAGCGGCCACTGCGCTCTCGCTAACGATTTTAAACAAGCCGATTTCGCCCGTGGCGGCTACGTGCGTGCCCCCGCAAAGCTCTTGGCTGAAGTCCTTGTCGAAGGTGATGACCCGGACGGTCTCGCCGTATTTTTCCCCAAAAAGCATCATGGCACCCAGCTTTTTGGCGTCTTCGATGGGCATGTTGCGCACCTCGTCGAGGGCGATGTTCTCCCTGATTTTGCCGTTCACCATTGCCTCGATTTCCCGCACCTGCTCGTCCGTCACCTTTTCGAAATGCGAGAAGTCGAAGCGGAGACGGTTGGCATCCACGTCCTGGCCTTTTTGCAAGGCATGGTTGCCGAGCACCTTGTGCAAAGCGGCGTGGAGCAAGTGAGCACCCGTATGGTTGGCGCTCGTTGATTGGCGCTTGGTGGTGTCCACCTTTGCCTCGACATTTTCATTTATCGCCTGCGGCAAACGCTCGACTACATGAACGGTCAGGTCGTTTTCCTTCACCGTATCGAGCACGGCGATGCGCTCCGAATTGCCAAATTCCATCCATCCCGAGTCACCGTGCTGTCCACCGCTTTCTGCGTAGAATGGGGTACGGCTCAATACGATATGGTGCTCCGTGCCCTTCTTGGTTTTTACGGTTCTGCTTCGCAACACCTGCGATTTATGCACTTCCAACTGGTCGTAGCCAACGAATTCCACGTCGCCAGGGGCGAGAATGGTCCAGTCGCCAACGGTCTTTTCGGCATCGGCACGGCCACGCTCTTTTTGGGCCTGCATTGCCTTTTCGAAGCCTTTTTCATTCACGCTCCAGCCTTTTTCCTCGGCCATCAGTCGGGTGAGGTCAATCGGGAAGCCGAAGGTGTCGTAGAGTTCAAAAGCCTCGTCGCCAGCGATGACCCCGTCCTTGGCGGTCAAATTTGCGAAGCGGCGAAGGCCATTTTCGAGGGTGTTCAAGAACGATTTCTCCTCGCTTTGGATGATTTTGGCGACCTGCTCCTGCTGGGCTTTCAGCTCAGGGAACACATTGGCGAACTGGTCAGCTAGCATTGGAACGAGGCGGTATAGGAACGGTTCTTTGATGTTCAAAAACGAGTAGTAGTAGCGCACCGCCCTGCGAAGGATTCGGCGGATGACGTAGCCTGCACCACCGTTGTCAGGCAGTTGGCCATCGGCAATGGTAAAGCTCACTGCACGGATGTGGTCGGCGATGACCCGCATGGCGATGTCCGATTTTACATTTGGAGCAAGGTTGACGATGGAGGTCGGCGTGTCGGGATATTGCCCCGTGTATTTTATACCGCTCTCATTTTCAACGAATTGTATAATGGGCGTGAAGATGTCGGTATCGTAGGTATTGTACTTACCCTGGATGACGAGCGTGAGGCGCTCGAAGCCCATGCCCGTGTCCACGTGCTTGTCGGGCAGTTCTTCCAGCGAGCCATCGGCCTTGCGGTTGAACTGGATGAAGACGTTGTTCCAAATCTCAATGACCCGTGGGTTGTCCTTGTTCACGAGCGCTTCTCCTGGGATTTTAGCTCGCTCCTCGTCAGGGCGCAGGTCTATGTGGATTTCCGTGCAGGGGCCGCAGGGGCCGGTGTCGCCCATTTCCCAGAAATTGTCTTTTTTGTTGCCGTTGATGATGTGGTTCAGTGGCAGTACCTCAGCCCAGTAGCCTTTTGCCTCGTCGTCGGCTGGAACGCCTTCAGTGGGGCTTCCCTCGAATACGGTGGCATAGAGGCGGTCTTTCGGCAGCTTTAGCACGTCCGTCAACAATTCCCACGACCAAGCGATGGCTTCTTTCTTGAAATAATCGCCAAAAGACCAGTTGCCGAGCATCTCGAACATGGTGTGGTGCGTGCCGTCACGGCCCACTTCTTCGAGGTCATTGTGCTTGCCGCTTACTCGGAGGCATTTCTGCGTATCGGCGATGCGGCGCACATCGGGCGTCTGGGT
>Ga0075012_10005689_pt1 | contig 11396 bp, 12 predicted proteins | sample All_14_2_FD_71474 | JGI IMG/M metagenome (GOLD analysis project Ga0075012, IMG submission 71474) | Freshwater microbial communities in response to fracking from Pennsylvania, USA - Allegheny Zone_MetaG_DW_15 | ecosystem: Environmental > Aquatic > Deep subsurface > Groundwater > Drilled...
GAATATCACATTTCCCTAATAATAACATTGTAATTTTTAATCGTTGGGGAAATAAAGTGTTTGAAGCGACTCCTTACCAAAGCACTTGGGATGGTAAATCTTCTACTGGATTGCATATAGGTGGTGAAGACTTACCAGTTGGAACTTACTTCTATGTTCTTGAGTTAGGCGATGGTTCTGATTTCTATAAAGGGACAATTTATTTAAATAATTAATTACACTATAAAATTTAAAATATGAAAACATATATTCATCTTTTCACTGCCTTGCTGTTTAGCAGCATAGGCATTGAGAGTATCGCTCAGCAAGACCCGATGTACACGCATTACATGTACAACACACTATCAATCAATCCGGCATATGCAGGAAGCAGAGATGCACTTACAATAACTGGACTTCACCGTTCACAATGGGTTGATTTCAAAGGAGCACCAATGACTCAAACATTGACTGTCCATTCTCCAATTGCCAACAAGCATATTGGTTTAGGATTGGGAGTTACAAATGATAGAATTGGTCCAGTTAACAACACATCATTCATGGGAAGTTTTGCTTACAGAATGCAACTTACCAAAAAATCTAAATTAGCTTTAGGTTTAAGTGGTGGTGTTAGTTTACTTCAAGCAAACTTGACAAACCTACAATTAGATCAGCAGTATGATGTTTCTTTTCAAAACAATCTATCGAATCGTACTACACCTATTTTTGGTGTAGGAGTATACTACTCACGTGATCGTTTTTACGCAGGTGTTTCAGTTCCAAACTTAATTCAAAGTGATTATTCAACCATTCAAAGTGGTGCAATTGTTACAGGTCAATCACACCGTCATTATTTCTTGACATTAGGAGGAGTAATTAAAATGGGTGAAGATCTTGATTTCAAACCAACAACAATGGTTAAAATGACTGATGGCGCTCCACTTCAAGCAGACGTTACTGCTTCATTTATTATCCGTGACAAATTGTTGCTTGGTGCAATGGTTCGCACAGGTGATGCAGTTGGTGCTTTAGTAGGATTTAACATTACAGATCAATTTCATTTAGGTTATTCTTTTGATTGGTCATATGGTTTAAGAACGGCTAAATACAACCAGGGAAGTCATGAAATCGTATTGCGTTACGACTTTATATTCGGAAGCAAAAATCAAATTCATTCACCTAGATACTTTTAATTAAAACACTTATGAAAAATATACTAATAAGCTCAATGGTCATACTAATTGCCGCTTTTGCTGCATTTGGCCAAGAGAAATCAAACAAAGAAGAAAGAGCTGATAAGCATTTCTTTACATACAATTTTGATAAAGCAATTGATCTTTACAGACACACAAAAGATCTGACTGTTTCTGGTCAGCGCAATTTGGCTAATTCATACCAAAATATAGGCAACAATGAGAAAGCGCGAGAAACATACGCTAAATTATTAGAAGCAAATGTTGGTATTGAAGCAGAAGATCATTACGATTATGCAATGCTTTTAAGAAGCAATGCTGAATACATCGAATCTGAAAAGTGGATGGATAAGTTTGTCGCTGCAAAGCCTACAGATCTGCGTGCAATGAGTTATGTTAAAAACAATCCGAATGCTAATTCAATTGTAGTTGACAAGAAGGAATACAAATTGAACGAACAATCGATTAATACACCAGCTCAAGATTTCGGTACTACTTATTACCAAGACAAAGTAATGTTTGTTTCAAGTAATGCTAAACCAAAAATGATTAAGCGTAAGTACAATTACAATGGTTTACCGTATTTGAATATGTACACTGCTGAAATCAAAGATGGCCAATTGGAAAATGCTAAATTCTTTGACAAAAGTTTCAATGCTAAATACCATGACGGTCCAGCTACATTTAGTAATGGTGGGACACAAATGGCATTTACAACAAACGATGCGAAAGATAAAACGAAGGATAAAGTAGTTGAATTACAACTATTCTTCAGTACATTCTCAAACGAAGAATGGTCGGAACCAGTTCCGTTCATCCACAATAATCCTGCATACTCAGTTGGTCAACCTCATTTAAGTGAAGATGGTAAAACACTTTACTTTACGAGTAATGCACCAGGTGGTTTTGGTGGTAAGGATTTATACTCTTCTACAAAATCAGCTAATAACGAATGGTCAAAACCAATGAATCTTGGAAATATCATCAATACTGAAGGTGATGAAATGTTCCCTTTCTTTGAGGAAAAAGAAAAAGTAATGTACTTTACTTCTTCTGGTCACTTCGGATTAGGTGGATTGGATTTATTTTCTTCAGCACAACAAGGAGCATCTTGGGGAACCGTAATCAATGCTGGTGCACCTTTGAATACAAATTCGGATGATTTTGCCTTGATCAAAAATACAACTGCAAAAAACGGATATATTTCATCTAATCGTCCAACAGGAAGCGGTAGCGATGATATTTATGCAGTAAACTTTTTAAAGAATACTCCAGTTCAAAAGCGAATCGAAGGAATCGTGATGGATTTGAACCAAAAACCTGTTGATGGTGCATTCGTTAATTTATTTGCTGAAGATGAATCATTAATCGCTTCATTCATTGTTAAGAAAGATGGTGTTTATGGTTTTGATGTCGAAAACGACAAAAATTACAAATTGACTGCAGATAAAGAAACATTTATTCCAGCACTTGAATATGCAAGTACAACAGGAAGTGAAACTATTGTAAGAATTAATCTAATTCTTTTAGAGGAAACGATTATAGTTGTTAATACTGATCTTGCACCAATTGCCAAGATGAATAACATTTACTTCGATTATGATCATGCTGAAATTCGTCCAGATGCAGCGAAAGAATTGGATAAAATTGTCGTAATCATGAACAAATATCCTACGATGCATGTTGAAATTGCTTCACATGCCGATTGTAGAGGTGATGCTGCATACAACTTAGATCTATCTGACCGTAGAGCGAAATCTTCAAATGAATATGTGAAGGCTCGTATAACGAATCCAGATCGCATTTCAGGTAAAGGATATGGTGAAACACGTTTGTTAAATGATTGTCCTTGTAAAGGAGATGAAGTATCAGATTGTACACCTGAACAACAACAAAAGAACAGAAGAACAGAATTTATCGTTCTTAAAAAATAATCAACAAACTAAGCTTAAAAGCCATTACTCATTTCGAGTGATGGCTTTTTTATTATCCAAAAAATAAATAAGATTCTTACAATTTTCTAGCGGAATTCTGTAAGGCTTTACGCATTGATATAGAGCATCTTTGTAAGAGAAAGGAACAAACAATGTTCATGGCGAACAAAAGATATTTCTTCAATTATTTCAAATTTCAAAAACACAATGAAAAATTTAACACGCACATTGCTTTTCGCATTAATCTGCGGTACGACCTTAACAATCACTCAGAGTTGCAGTAAGTATGAAGATGGAGGATTAATTAGTTTAAGAAGTAAAACAGATCGTCTTTCTAATCAGTGGAAGGTAGAAAACTACAAAGTAAATGATACAGATTATACTTCTTTAGTATCAAGCTATGTGGAAACTTTTTCTAAAAACGGAAGCTACTCATACTCTTGGACACTTTTGAATGGTGAAGGAACCTGGGCTTTTCAAAACAAGGACATGGAAGTGAAGTTGACTGGCGGATCTGCACAAACATCACGTACACTTTACATCTTGAAATTAGAAGAAAAAGAATTCTGGTATTACTACATGGATGGTAATGACAAGCATGAATACCACATGGTATCACAATAAACGTTGGATTCGGCATTTTAAATTCTGAATTAATCACCTTAAATCTAAAAAGCATGAGCAACATACTATACTCCCTAGCAGTCATCCTTCTCATTATATGGGCAATTGGCTACTTAGGTTATAACGCAGGTGGAATCATCCACATCTTATTAGTTATTGCAGTTGTTGCAGTAATTCTAAGAATCATTCAAGGGAGAAGACTCCTTTAATTTTAAACAATTTAACTAAATAATATCATGGAAAAGTCAAATAACAATACAGGAAAAATCATTGGAGCTTTATTAGTTGGAGCAGCAATTGGTGGTGCATTAGGAATTCTTTTTGCTCCTGACAAAGGAAGTGTAACACGTAAGAAATTATTCTCTAAAGGAGAAGAATTAAAGGATACATTGAAAGAAAAATACAATGGTCTTATGGATGGTCATAAGATTAGCGCTGAAAAAACAACGGTTTAATTTTGTCGATCATGAGTAATTCAAACAACACAGGAAAAATCATCGGTGCAGTTTTAGCTGGTGTAGCAATTGGAGGAATTTTAGGAATTCTTTTCGCACCAGATAAAGGATCAGAAACACGCAAGAAAATCTTAGCGAAAGGAGAAGATTTTAAAGATCTTGTTCAGGAAAAATTAAGCGGTTTAATGAGTCAAATGAATCACGAAGAAGTGGCTGACAAAGAACACACAAATTAATACAATACCATTGAAAGTCAGTTTCAAATTCAACTTTCAATCATTCAATAATAAAATGGTCAGCTTGAGAAATCAAACTGACCATTCTTAATATTAAAAAATATGCAAACGAAAGAACAAACAATTGAGGCCGTAGTTATAAAAATTGAAGCTTACGTTAAAACCAATTTAGAATTGGTTAAACTTCATGCAGTGGACAAAACGGCTGATATCACTTCTAAACTGATTTCGAGAACATTATTCTTCATCGCATTTTCATTTTTCGCTTTATTCATCAATATTGGATTATCATTTTGGTTGGGTGAAATACTTGGGAAAGACTATTACGGATTCGCAATCGTAGCTGGATTCTATTTGCTTTTGAGTATCGTTTTAATGATTTCACATCGATCCATCATTTACAAAATCAAAAATTACTTCATCAACCAACTACTAAAATAATCACATGGAACATTTAAACCCATCTCTCGAGCTTCAAGCACGTATTACTTTGCTGCAAGCTCAAGCACTTGAAGAAAGACTAGCGCTAAAACAAGAAATCACAGAAATTGTCACAAATATCAATCCGATAAAACTTATCACTCACGGATTAAAAGAAATTATTACTTCCGAAGAAATGAAGGAAGGACTTTTTAGTCTAACAATGGGAATGAGTGCAGGATACGTAGCGAAAAAAATCGTTATTGGAAACTCCGAAAATGCCATTCAACATATTGCAGGAAATGTGGTTGGAATGGTTGTTTCAAAAAATGTGGCGATGCATTCCGATCAAATTCGATCAGCCGGATTATTAATTCTAAAAGGTATTTTCTCATCCAGAACAAATAATTCAGCAGAAGAATGATAGCAAAAACAATCGAAAAATACCCGTTCTACGCTAAAATTGCCTTTGTTTTTATTGGGCTTTTCATTTTAGTTTATACCATTTCACTTGCCCAGAGCATACTCATTCCAATTGTTTACGCAACGATTTTAGCCATTTTGCTAAATCCAGTGGTTAACTTTTTTATGAAACACAAAACACCAAAGATCCTTGCAATCGGAATTTCAGTTCTGCTCGCTTTTCTGGTGATTGGTTCCATTATATTTCTACTGGTGTCTCAAGGATTAAATTTCAGTGAATCTTTACCTGGAATCAAATTGAAATTCAACGAAATTAGTGCTCAACTGCTTCAATGGTTTTCAAGTAAAACACATATTCATGAATCAAAAATTAATGAGTGGATATTAACCAATCAAGGCAAACAACTCGATAATTTCGCCTTTGGTGAAAACTTATCGATGTTGGGTCAATATGCTGCCACTACTCTACTTTTACCCGTATATCTATGCATGATTCTTTATTACAAACCGCTTTTTATCGAATTTATTCGACGCCTTTTTAATGTACGTTTTCATACTGCAGTTGAAGAAGTATTGTTTAGTACTAAAAAAATAATTCAAAGCTATTTAATTGGATTATTTTTTGAATTGATCATCGTTGCTGCATTAAATTCTGCCGGATTATTTATCCTCGGAATTGAATATGCCATTCTACTTGGTGTACTTGGAGCTGTATTAAATTTAATACCTTATTTAGGTGGAATAATTGGCGTTGCCATTTTTATGGCCATTGCTTTAGTCACTAAAACACCTGTTTACATGCTTTATGTGTTGATGATGTATTCTTTTATTCAATTCGTTGACAATAATTTGATCATTCCAAGAGTAGTTGCTTCTCGTGTTCAAATAAATGCCTTTGTATCAATTATTGTAGTGCTTATTGGAGGTGCAATTTGGGGAATTCCTGGAATGTTCTTGTCGATACCAATTACGGCGATAATCAAGGTGATATTCGATCATATAGAGAGCTTAAAACCATGGGGATACTTATTAGGTGATATCGTTCCAACAAAACAATCGAGCATACTAGATCCAGCTATAAAGCTACTTTCAAAAATTGGTAAACCAAAGTAGGTTCGGAATTCATGTCTTAACCACAGAGACACCAAGAACACGGAGGTTTTTTAACACAAAGGAAACAAAGGTGAAAAAACCTGTCATAGAATAAGAAAGTGCACAGAAACACCTGTGGTGTAGAAGTTCATAATTTATTTTCTTTTGGTCATTGAATCCTTCGGGATTCGGAAACAAAAAAATGGGAAGTGATATTATAATCACTTCCCATTTTTTTGTTTGAAAAACTATTATTGTTTCACAATCGTATTCCCAGCCATGGTAACGTTTCCGTTTCTAGCCATTGCACGACCATCAAGTGTTGCTCCAGTGTTGAAAGTAATCGATTGCATTGCCATAATATTTCCTTTAAAAACAGTTGTTGTTCCAAATGTAGCAGAACTACCAACTTGCCAGAAAATATTAGAAGCCTTAGCACCACCGCTTAAAATCATTTTACGTCCTGATGTTGTTGTCAAAGAAGATGCAATTTGAATGATAAAAACAGCATCTGCATTACCTTTCGCATCGAATGTTAAATTACCTGATGAAAGACTCAAAGATGAAGTTGACTTATAAAGTCCTGGTGTAAGTGTTAACCCACCTAAATTACCAGATACGGTTACCATATCAGTTGCCGTTCTTCCAGCCGCATTGTTATAAGCAGCTACTAAATCTAATTTTGCTTGATTTGCAATTGCGTCATTGATGTGTATGGTTCCATTTAAAATTCCAGGAGGGAAACCACCAATAGAAGTTCCAGGACTTAAACCCATATCCCCAGTAATATTAGTCGCACCAGTATTTGTAATTGAAGCACCTGCTAATACCGCTAGATTTGAGAGTCCAGCTAAAGGCACTGTTGCTTGAACCGTTGTTTGTGATGGTATTCCGGTTGAATTTGTATCATCTTTTTTACAAGCTCCAAATAAAACGATCATTCCGAACGCCAATGGAGTAATTAATTTTAATTTTTTCATTTATCTTATTTTATGACCACGAAATAAACTTCATGTCAAGACAAATTTCAGTTATTTAACTACTAAAACTATTATATGAATAGCATTCAATAGTTGCAAATATCACACATCGACTACTATTCATAAGAAAACGTAAAAAGTAAGGCATAAAAAAACACGCTGTTCAAAGCGTGTTTTTTTCTATTAATGGTGTTTTTTACCTGGATGACCTTTGCTCTTTTTTGTTTGACCTGGAGGTCCACCATGAGGATGTGGCTTCTTGTGTTTTACAATAATCACAGGTGCTGATTTTTTTTGAGAAGGTTCGCTTCTAAGCACAACGCAAGATGACAAACTAAGTGTCAAGCCAGCAATGACTGTCATTAAGCCTAATTTTATTAATTGAAAATTCATTATTAAATTGTTTTAGGAAATGTGTTTTAAAATCTCTTCTTTTGATCGACCAAGCTTTTGTTGTATTCGATCTAAAAGTTCTTCTTGTGCACCATCCAATACTATTAAGCGATTAACCGACATCTCTGCGAATTGATGCTTGAGCTTCCCTTTGATTTCGTTCCAATCACCTTTTAATTGTGGTGTATTCTTCATTTATACTTGTATTTATTAACTTATTCAAAGATGACGTAAATCACCTTTAAAAGCCTTATACACAAATTGATTTAAGTTGTATAATTAAATAGTGAATTTGCTATAAGGATAAAAAAAGAATCTATTGCCAATTGACAATAGATTCCAATTATTTAGTTTATATGATTGCTTAATTTGCCATCAATTTTCCTGACTGTATTGTTTGATTGTTTTCAATCACTTTGTAAAAGTAAACACCTGATGGAATCGTTGCCGTTTCAATTGTTGTTGAAGAAACAATTAAATCAGTTCTCATGATTTCTTGTCCTAAAACAGAGTAAAGCACAAATGCACTATTTTCTACTACAACATCATTGTTCATCTGAATAGTAAGTGAATTCTCAAATGGATTTGGATAAACAGTAATTGCATCCTCGCCATCGATCATGTCAATGCCAGAAGTACCACAATCAGCATCTGAAATAGCTGTAATTGCTGAAGTATGAAAATCTCCCACTGTTGCTAAAACTCTTCCTTCAATGTTCACACCTGTAGCAATATTTACTGCTCCACCGTTTACGATCATCGTACCTTTGAAAATAGAATAATCATTGATCTCCAATGCTCCATCAATTTTCCAGTAAACGTTTTTCGCTTGTGCTCCATTAATCAAAATCACCTTTGAATATGTACTTGTACTCATTGCACCTGCATTCGTTTTGATTACAAAAACAGCGTCTGCATTGTCTTGAGCATTCAAATACAAGGTATCTGTAAACGTCACTGCTCCGTTCATTACATATGTATGCGGAGTCAATACCAAGTTGTTTCCAAATTGTGCTGGATACAATAATTCAATATCTGACGACATCGTATTCATATACGTATATGCAACTAATAAATCACTTGCACATGCATCTGTAACTGTATTGGGAATTGGATGTACCGTTCCTGTAACTGTTAATGGATCAAATCCTGTTGTTAAACCAACATTTGTTCCTACATCACCTGTTACGGTTGTAACACCTGTATTTAACATTTCCCCTGACGCTGTAAACAAAGCAAAACAAGATGTTGAACCCAATGTTGGCGCAGTTGGACCTGTTAGCACAGCACTTCCACAACCAATTGGTTTGTAAGCAAACAATCCATCCAAATAAATAGCGCCATTCAATGAAAGTGCTCTACCTTCTAATGTGTCGCCTGCATTCATTGTAATAGCTGCTTGGTTCGCAAGAACAGTTCCTCTCATAGTTGTTCCGGCAGCCATCGTAACTTCACCTTCAACTTTCCAATACACATTGCACGCTTCAGCGCCATTGATTAGTTTGATTTTTGAATTTGGTCCACAAGCTAACATTCCATCAATTTGAATGATAAACTTCGGATTAGCTAAGTTCTGACCATCCAGAATTAATTCCAATTCCAAAGAAGCCGCTTGACTGATATAATGTACACCAGGTGTCAATGTCAAACCATTCCCTAAAAGAGGTGCAGGAAAAAGTGTTGCTGTAGCATTGTCTAATTGTCCATAAAGTACATTCAAATCTGCCATTGCTAGCGCAGAAGCACCATCTTGATCGTGCATTATACCATCAACGTTTCCGAAACCTGTGCTGCTTCCAGCATTTGTTCCAACGTGACCTGTTAGATGAGATGCGCCTGTATTTGTAATTGCTCCGTTAGAAGAAAATAGAACGAAATCTGCTGTTGTTCCCATTGTGATAACTTGTGCTCCTGCTTCTTTCGAAGAGAACAAACACGTTGCTGAGACTAGTAATAAAGGAAATAATCGATTCATAATAATCATTTACTAAGTGAAAGAATTTCCACTTTCGTCAAAGATCATAAAAGAACATGGCAGACGCATTACACATTTAATGTGCATTGTTACACATTAAAACTAGTTTCAGATTTTCATGCATTTTGAAGTGAACTTAATTGTGAATGGAATAAGAATCGAAAGTCGTTAAAAACTTAGTCTTCTCAATAAGATAACTTTTCGCTAATTCAGTTAAATTTGCACTCTATTGATTAATTGAAAAACGGACAAGCATCCATGAAAGTTTCTGAAATACGCGAACAATTTTTTACATTTTTTGCATCAAAGGGTCACGAAATTGTACCTTCTGCACCAATGGTCGTGAAAAACGATCCAACCTTGATGTTTACCAATGCTGGAATGAATCAATTCAAAGATTATTTCTTAGGTAACGCAGTACCAAAAAATCCACGTGTTGCCAATTCCCAAAAATGCCTTCGCGTTTCTGGAAAACACAACGATTTAGAGGAAGTTGGTGTAGATACTTACCACCATACGATGTTCGAAATGCTTGGAAACTGGTCATTCGGTGACTATTTCAAGGAAGAAGCAATCGGTTGGGCTTGGGAACTGTTGACAGAAGTTTATAAGATTCCGAAAGATAAATTGTACGTGACTGTTTTTGAAGGTGACGAGAAAGATGGCGTTCCTCAAGACAGTGAAAGTTTTGCTATTTGGAAAAAATACATTGCAGAAGATCGTATTATCCTTGCTTCTAAGAAAGATAATTTTTGGGAAATGGGCGATACGGGTCCTTGTGGCCCGTGTACAGAAATCCACGTTGATTTACGTTCGAAAAAAGAACGCGACATCGTTGATGGTAGAGATTTAGTGAATTTCGATCACCCACAAGTGATTGAAATTTGGAACAATGTCTTCATGCAATTTAACCGTAAAGCAGATGGAAGTCTTGAACCACTTCCTGCAACGCACGTTGATACAGGAATGGGATTGGAGCGTCTTGCGATGGCTTTGCAAGGAAAAACGTCGAACTACGATACAGATTTATTTCAAACATTGATTCAACACATGGAACGCGTTTCGGGTGTTCAATATGGTGTGAAAGAAGAAACAGATATTGCTTTGCGTGTTATTGCCGATCACGTTAGAGCGATTGCCTTTTCGATTGCTGACGGACAATTGCCATCTAACACAGGTGCAGGTTATGTGATTCGTCGAATTTTGCGTCGTGCAATTCGCTATGGATACCAAACATTAGGTTTGAAAGAACCTTTCATGTGTGATTTATCGATTATTCTGAGTGAAATCATGGGTGATCCATTCGTTGAGTTAATCAACCAACGTGAATTGGTACAACAAGTAATTCGTGAAGAAGAAATCAGTTTCTTTAGAACCTTGGAGCAAGGATTGAAACGTATCGATACAATTATCAAATCCACGAAGAAAGCAGGAGAAATTGTGATTGATGGTACCGCAGTTTTTGAATTGTATGATACTTACGGTTTCCCAGTTGATTTAACTTCTCTCATCGCCAGAGAAAATGATTTGACTATTGACGAAGAAGCATTTGATGCAGAATTGCAAAAACAAAAAGATCGTTCTCGTGCTGCAACCGCAGTTGAAACGGATGATTGGGTTCAAGTAAGAAAAGATGCAGGTGTTGAATTTATTGGTTATGACCACTTAAGTTCTACTGTAGAACTAGTAAAA
>Ga0075012_10005690_pt1 | contig 11395 bp, 6 predicted proteins | sample All_14_2_FD_71474 | JGI IMG/M metagenome (GOLD analysis project Ga0075012, IMG submission 71474) | Freshwater microbial communities in response to fracking from Pennsylvania, USA - Allegheny Zone_MetaG_DW_15 | ecosystem: Environmental > Aquatic > Deep subsurface > Groundwater > Drilled...
ATTTCAAATTGTTACATTTGATTTAAAATTCATTGTTTCACTAAACCTTAAACTAGAATGATTAAAAGTATCAAATTCATCTCATCTGCATTCCTAGCCTTAGTATTAGGCTTTGGTGCAATGGGACAAGGACAGATTAATTGGAATACTCCTGTTCCGGTTGATAAAAACTTCCGTTACGGTAAACTCGAGAACGGGTTAACCTATTACATCCGCAAAAATGCAGAACCTAAGCAACGTGCAGAGTTCTACATAGCACAAAACGTGGGCGCAATCCTTGAGGAAGATAGCCAAAACGGTCTGGCTCACTTCCTAGAGCATATGGCGTTTAACGGCACAAAGAACTTCCCTGGAAAAGGTATCATTAACTATTTCGAAACCATTGGTGTTAAATTTGGATATAACATTAACGCTTTTACCTCTGTTGACGAAACAGTTTACAACCTTTCTGACGTTCCTACCACTCGCGAAGGAATTATTGATAGCGCATTGCTAGTTCTTCACGATTGGTCAAGCTTCATCACTCTCGATCCTAAAGAGATTGACAACGAGCGTGGCGTAATCCGTGAGGAATGGAGAACTGGACGTAGTGCTGAGCGCAGAATGTACAAGCAAAACATGGCTGTTATCTACAAAGGTTCAAAATATGCAACTCGCGACGTTATTGGCGACATCAACGTTATTGAGAACTTTGAGCATCAGGCAATTAAAGATTACTATGCAAAATGGTATCGTCCCGATCTACAATCGATCATTATTGTTGGAGATATCGACGTTGACCAAATTGAGCAGAAAATCAAAACAATGTTTGCTGATATTGCAAAGCCAGTTAACCCAGCAACAAGAGAATTCTACGAATTACCCGACAACGATGAGCCACTAGTAGGTATTGCATCGGATCCTGAAGCTCGTAACACCATTCTTTACCTTTACTATAAGCACGATGCTACTCCAAAGGATGCAAAAAATATTGGCTATTTAAGAGAAGAAATGGTTAAAGAGCTTATTTCGACTATGATTTCGGCTCGTTTACAGGAAATTACCCAAAAACCAAATCCTCCATTTGTATTTGCTGCATCGGGAATGGGCAGTATGGTTCGCACAAAGAGTGCTTTTATGTTTTACGCTGCACTTAAGAACGAGGCTATGCTCGATGGCTTTAAAGGTTTAGTTCGTGAGGCTGAGCGCGTTAAACAGTTCGGATTCACTGCATCAGAACTTGACAGAGCAAAAGCCGATTACCTAAGAAATCTTGAAAATCAACTTAAAGAAAAAGATAAACAAAAAAACCAAAAGTACGTTTGGGATGCTGTTAACCATTTCCTTGAAGGTGAACCAACACCAGGTATTGAATTTGAGCATGCTTTCGCAAATGGAATGATGCCTTCAATTTCAATTAACGAAATTAACGCTTACACTTCAAAATTAGTTACCGATAAGAATGTGGTAATTACAGTAATGGGTCCTCAAAAAGAAGGTATTGTTCTACCAACCGAAGAGGGTATTCTTGCTTCGCTAAAAGAAGTAAAAGCCGAAAAGATTGAAGCGTACGTTGATAATGTTTCTACTAAGCCTCTAGTTGAAAATGTTGCAAAACCTGGTAAAGTTAAAAAGGTAAATGCTAACAATGTATTTGGAACTACAGAAATAGTTCTTAGCAATGGAGCAAAGGTTATTTTTAAACAAACCGACTTTAAAGAGGATGAGGTTTCCTTATCAGCATTTAGCAAAGGTGGTTTATCTATAGCTGACAATAAAACTCTACCATCGGCCTCCTATGCAACACAAATTGTTACCAATGCAGGTATTGGTGAGTTCTCGAAAAATGATTTGGATAAAATGCTTGCTGGTAAAATTGTAAGTGTTCGACCAGTTATTGGCGAAGATTTCGAAGGTATTTCAGCTTCGGCTTCTCCAAAGGATTTCGAAACAATGCTTCAGATGGTTTACCTTTACTTTACATCTCCTCGCGAGGATTTAGAGAGCTTCACCACCTATATGAACCGCATTAAAGCATTTATGGCTAACGCATCGGCCGATCCACGCATGGCTTTCAGCGATAGTATCACAATTGCTATGGCAAATCGCAATCCAAGAGTATTACCTCAAAATATGGAATACCTTGAGAAAGTAGATTTTAAAATGGCCATGGACTTCTACAGAAATCGTTTTGCCGATGCATCAGATTTTACTTTCATTTTTACCGGTAACGTTAAAGCCGAAGATGCAAAAGCTCTAGTTGAAAAATACATTGGTGGCTTACCAACTGTTAAACGTAAAGATGCTGCAAAAGATAATGGCGTAAGACCTCCAAAAGGTAAAGTAAAGAACTTCTTCAACAAACCATTACAAACACCTAAATCATCAATTTACATTGCACTAACCGGTGATGCTGAGTACAATCTTGAAAACATGGTATTGGTTAGCTATATGAATTCAATCCTTCAAAACCGTTACCTTGAAGAGGTTCGCGAAAAAGAAGGTGGAACCTATGGTGTAAGGGTAGGAATGAGTATTGCCAACTTCCCAAACAACAACTATGTTTTGAGAATTATGTTCGATACCGATCCAAACATGCGCGACAAACTAATGGGTATTATCTACTCTGAAATTGAGAAGATTAAAACCAATGGCCCGCTTGAGGATGATTTAAACAAAGCAAAAGAGTTCATGATTAAACAGTACGACCAAAACTTAAGAGAGAATAGGTATTGGGCTGGTGTTATTCGTGAGAAATACGAAAGCGGTATTGACAAGCACACTACTTACTTGGATGTTGTAAAAGCTGTTAATGCTCAAAAGGTTAAAGACTTTGCAAATAAAATGTTTGGCCAAGGCAATGCTATTGAGGTAGTAATGTCGCCAGAGGATAAACGATAGTTATTCTTTTTTAATAAATATTGAGGGTACCCCATATGGGGTACCTTTTTTTTCAGAAGTTTGTTGTTAAACATTTAAACTTTAACGATGTCAAAAACCATAAATTCATCTTTTAATCTATTTTTACATTTATAAAAAAACGAGAAAATGTGTCGTAATTTCATTGTTTCTATCATACTCACCTTTATAATTTCAATAAATTGTTTACAGGCAAACAATAAGCCTCAATTACTGGACAGCATTGAAGTTGTGCTGAGTAAATCACCAAAAGACACAGTGATTTTAAACTCATTACTTAGAAAACTGAACAATCCGGCTATACGTAATTTGCCAACAACAGACTCCATTGCAAACGTTATACTTAATACTTACAAGAACATTGGTTATTCAGATGGCGCTTACAACGCAATGCTTTTTTTGGCTAATTTAAACTATACCCAGGGAAATTTTAAGCAGGCCCTATCCTATCATCATGAACTGCTCAAGTCGATTGAAGATAAAAATGATAACAGAGCCAAGGTTGCCAATATCTATAAATTTCTTACCGGTGATCATCTTAATTTAGGCTCATTCGATAGTGCAATAATTTATGGCGAATTATCGCTTAATGAATACAAAATACTAAGTGATAGTCAGAATATCGCACGCAGTCTAAATCTTCTAGGTGGGATTTACTGGAACAAAGGAAATTTAAAAAAGGCGTCGGAGATACTCTACGAATCGCTGATTATTAGGGAAAAACTAAACGACACCTTGGGCGTTGCTAATGCCTATAACAATATTGGGTTAATCTTCGATAGTCAAAAGAAATATCCCGAAGCGCTTGAAATGTACCAAAAAGCACTTGATATTTACTACAAAATAAACAACAGGCAAGGAATTGGGAGAGCTTGTAACAATATAGCCATAATCCAGAAAAACCAAGGGAAATACAGCGAAAGTCTTGAAATGTTCATGAAATCGCTAGAGGTGGATAAGTTCTTTAAAAACATCGACGATCAGGGCAAGACATTAAGCAATATTGGCATTCTGTACTTAGAGTTAAATGATGTTTCCAGAGGAATTGAGTATTTTAACTATGCGCTCGAAGCATTAACCCAAAGTGGTAACGAGAATGGAGTTGCAGCGGTATATATAAACCTTGGACGGGCTTACCTTATGAAGAATAACTACTCCAAGGCGGAGTATTATTACAATATGGGGCTTAAAATAGCTAACAAAATTGGATCGAATGAGTGGCAACGGGACTCCTACCATGGATTGTACAAAATATCTAAATCGACAAACAAACTAAATAATGCCATAGTTTATTTGGAAAAGTATAAAAACCTCGACGACTCGTTAAGAAGCGTTGAAAATTTAAATAAACTCGATCAACTTAAAATTGAGTTTGAAACCGAGCAGAAAGAAAAAGAATTAGCCCTCCTGTACAAAGAAAAAGAGGTAAACGACCTTAAACTTAAAAGACAGCAATCCGTTACACATTTGCTTTTAACTATAATTGTTTCGTCGATTTTAATTATATTTCTTGCATCGCTATATGTTCATCGGCTAAAAACCGATAAAAGAGTGTTAGTTCAGAAAAATGCTGAGATTACCCAGCAAAAAGAAGAGATTATGGCCCAACGCGATATGCTGGAGGAGTCGAATATTGAACTAAATCAACAAAAGGAGGAATTGCTAACACAATCGGAACAAATTGAAAGACAAAACCAATTTATTTCGGGAATTAACCGTAGAATGACCGAAGGCTTAGAATATGCTTCAATTATTCAGCAAACACTGCTTCCGTCTACTAGTTCTTTCAACAAATTCTTCGGTAGCCAGTTCGTTCTTTTTAAACCAAAAGATATTGTAAGTGGCGATTTATACTGGACATGGGAAGAAAAAGGGGAGATAATTTTTGCAGTTGCCGATTGTACTGGTCATGGAGTTGCTGGTGCTTTTATGAGCGTGATGGCCATTAGTTTACTTAAGGATGCAGTTAGTGTAAACAAATTTAAAGAACCGCACACAATCGCAAATTATTTATACAATGAACTTGTAAGGAGTTCTAACTCAGAATTGAACTCCATAGTTGGAATTGATTTTATTATTTGCAAGTATTCACCAAAAAATAGAAAGCTCAGTTACTGTGGAAACCATATGAATTTTTTGGTTGCAAAGAAAGAAAATGTTGAACTATTTAAGGTAAAAAGAACTGTTAGTGAAAGTTCACAAGAGATAAGATTTGAGGAAAACAGCCTTGATCTGGATGCCAAGGATAAACTATACTTTTACACCGATGGTTACACCGATCAGCTCAGTGGAGTTAAACGGAAGAAAATGGGCAGAGCAGAATTCCATCGGTTAATATCCACAATATGCATTCAGCCCCACCAATCGCAGAGCGAAACCATAGAATCGTTTTACAACAAATGGAAAGGAAATTTTGAACAAGTAGACGATGTTCTTGTACTAGGGCTCGAAGTATAATTAAATTTTTGCGTTACCCTTAACCAGAAACCAAGGATTTAGCAACTCCTCCTTGTTGTACGACATTCGCTCCTGTGTTTCGTAAGTCAACACCTTAAAGCCAGCACCCTCAACAATTGCCTGTCCTGCAGCAGTATCCCATTCAGATGACAGGGATAAACGAGGATACAAATCCGCATTGCCCTCAGCAATCATACACATTTTTAATGATGATCCTCTTGAAATAGATATCACCTCAGGATGCTTACTCTTTATGCATTCGATATACTCCAGTGTTTCGTCCGATGTGTGCGATCGACTCTCAACTATTATTATGTTATTCCTCTTGGCAGAAAATGGTAGTTGTTGAGCCTTTCCCAGCAAATTATCGTAACAAAAGTTAGCATCCTTAGTTGGAATTACATCTGAAACCTTATAGGCACCTTCAGGGGTAAAAGAAAAATAAAGTTCCTGGGTTACTGGAACATAAACTACACCAAGGAGTGGAAATCTGTTCTGGATTAAAGCAATGTTTACAGTAAATTCCCCATTACGCTTTATAAACTCCTTAGTACCATCTAATGGATCAACAATCCAAAAGTACTCCCATCCTTTTCGCTCCTCATAAACAATGTTACGGCCCTCTTCACTAAGCACAGGAATGAAAGTTTTGGAAAGATCATTCTTAATTGTATCATGCGCTAACCTATCGGCTAATGTAAGTGGAGTTTTATCTGATTTTAAGTTAACCTGAAAATCGTCGGAATTGTATACTTCCATAATTAAAGCACCTGCTCTGATGCTTGAGTTAATCGCCGACATGAGCAGATTTAAAATTTCGCTTCTATCTATCATGATACATTTTATTCAAGTGCAAAGGTATATCACTTTTCTTAAATATACAGCTAATGTTTGGAATCGACGTCCCAAAAATATTATTCAATATGGCATAATGCCCTATAAATAAAAACGACCATAAAATAATTATGAAATATGCTTAACAATACTTAACAATGTTGTATTAAAAAAATAAAAAATACTATGTTTACGAATTAGAAAGTTACTGCGACAGGTTGCGTGCGCAATTATTTAACAATCAAACAAATAATTATTTAGTATGAGTAATTTTGATAAAATTTCACCTAAGGATATATGGATGTATTTTGAGGAGATTTGCAAAATACCCCGTCCTTCAAAAAAGGAAACTCTAATAATAAAATATCTTCAGGATTTCGCCCAAAAACAAAATCTTGAGGTAAAAACCGATGAGGCCGGAAATGTTCTAATTAGTAAGCCTGCCTCAAAAGGCTTTGAGAACCTCCAGCCTGTGGTATTGCAAAGCCATATGGATATGGTTTGCGAAAAGAATAGCGATGTAGCGCATAATTTTAACACCGATCCCATTAATGCCTACATAGATGGAGAATGGATTAAAGCTAAAGGAACCACCCTAGGCGCTGATGATGGTATTGGCATTGCGGCTCAACTTGCCATTCTTGCATCAAAAGAGATTAAACATGGACCAATTGAATGTTTATTTACAGTTGATGAGGAAACTGGTCTTACTGGTGCCTTTGAAATGAAAGAGGGTTTCTTTAATTCAAGAATACTTATTAACCTAGACTCTGAGGACGAAGGTGAACTGTTTATTGGTTGCGCTGGAGGAATGGATACTCTAGCAACATTTGCGTATGATGCAGAGAAAGTTCCAACCGACTCCGTTGCCCTCAAAATCACTGTAAAAGGTTTAAGCGGCGGCCATTCTGGCGATGACATTGATAAAAACAGGGGTAATTCCATTAAGATTATCAACAGATTCCTTTGGAAAGGTACGCATCGGTACGACCTACGATTATCGCTACTTGATGGTGGTAACTTACGCAATGCTATTCCTCGCGAAGCCTATGCTATTATTACAGTTCATAAGGATGATAAAGCTGAGTTAATCAAAGATTTTGAGAAATTACGCAATGATATTTACAATGAAATAAAAGATGTTGAACCAGGTTTAGCAATAACTATTGAAAATACGGATATGCCCGAGAATGTTATTGATGAGCCTACACATTACGATTTGCTTAACTCCTTATACGCTTGCCCTCATGGTGTAATTGCAATGAGCCGTCAGCTAAAGGGGCTTGTTGAAACCTCAACAAACCTTGCATCAGTTAAGTTTATTCAGGATAATCAAATACTTGTAACAACAAGTCAGCGCAGCTCAGTTGAATCGGCAAAATACGATATATCAAACATGGTAGAAAGTGTTTTCCGTTTAGCGAATGCAAACATTCAACACTCCGATGGATATCCAGGCTGGGCTCCAAATACCAATTCAAAAATTTTACAAATCACAAAGGATTCGTACACTAAATTATTTGGTGTTGAGCCTGTTGTAAGAGCTATTCATGCAGGGTTGGAATGTGGTTTATTCCTTGAGAAGTACCCTAAGTTAGACATGATTTCGTTTGGGCCAACCATTAAAGGCGCTCACTCGCCCGATGAAAGAATTAGCATTCCTACAACACAAAAATTCTGGGATCTGTTGCTTGATGTACTAGTTAACATTCCAAAGAAATAAGATGACAAGAAATTTACCATAAATCAAAAATCCCGAAATATTCGGGATTTTTGATTTATACAACACTATCGCCTTCAATTACTCCAATTCAAATCGTAGAACTTTCGTTGTTCCTTTATCAATCCTAAACCTATTATCAATTCTATAGCCAACAACCCATACAATTTCGTTGCCCGATAGCAAAACGTATACATTGCTTTTCTTATGCATTGGAACTTTATTATCGACAAGAAAATCGCTTATTTTCTTATAACCATTCATCCCAAATGGCATAAACTTATCGCCATCAGCCCAAACTCTCAATGATAGAGGAAACTTAAGTTTGTCGAAATCGATTAATGCAACACTTGGGTTGCGTTCAATTAAAAGATTGGTAACGTCGTCAAATAAGTCTATGTTTAGATTAATAGGAGTCTCTATTTTTCTAATGCTAGCATCTATACTAAGGCAATCGTTCATTGACGATTTCCTTTCCACCAGAATTAGATTATTCCGATCTCGATAAATAGCATGGGATTGAGACTCAACCCTCCTACCCGACTCCGAGTTGATTAAATCCACAACCTGACTTGCCGAGGATGGAGAAAAACCATAATTGCTAAGTTCCTCAACCATAAAAAAACTAGCACAACGCTCTTTTCGTAACTGATCTATTGAGAATAAAACATCATTGCCATTAACAGTTACCACTGATTTTCTAATCCTGTCAATCTGCTCATCCACCAACCAAATTGCCTCCTGTATATGATTTGCAGTAAATGCAATGGACCTATCCACAACAGGGTTTAACTGCTTTAACTCTGGAATAATCTTATGTCTAATAAAGTTCCTTTTATACTTAGTTGTGGAATTGCTAGAATCTTCCCTAAATTTGATATCGTGCTGCTGTGAAAAAATCTCAATTTCCTGCCTTGTTGCAAAAAGCAATGGTCTTATAACATTTCCATTTGAAGCTTTAATTCCGGCCAAACCTTTAATTCCGGTTCCTCTTGTTAAGTTTAAAAGAAGTGTTTCCGATACATCGTTTAAGTTATGGGCAATGGCCACCTTGGTGTATTTATACTCCTTAACGAGTTCATCGAAATAGTTATACCTTAATTCTCGCGCTGCAACTTGTGTAGAAAGTTTATACTCTTTTGCATAATCTATTGTATCGAACTTAATTGAGTGGAATGCAACCCCACTCATCAAACACTGGTACTTCACAAATTGCTCGTCGGCATCGGACTCTTCGCCTCTCAATCCAAAATTACAATGAGCAACAGCAATCTTAAATCCTGCTTTATGGAGTAGATTATACATCACCATGGAATCTATCCCTCCGCTAACAGCCGCAAGGATTGAATCATCCTGATTTGCCAAGTTGTTTTTTCGGATATAATCAATAAACCTATTCTGCATTTTGAATGGTTGCATTAAGAGTTGAAAGAATTGCTTTAGCTTTTAACAGACACTCGTTGTATTCCTTTTCAGGTTCGGAGTTAAATGTAATTGCCCCACCAACCGAAAACGACAAATATTTACTCTGCTTATTGTAAAGCAAACTACGAATTACTACATTAAAATCAAAATTACCCTGAGGCGTAATATAACCAACCGATCCTGAGAACAAACCTCGCTTTGTTCGCTCAAACTCTTCAATTAACTGCATGGCTCTTACTTTTGGTGCACCTGTCATTGAGCCCATGGGGAATGTTGCTTTGATTGGTTCAACTATTTTACAGCCCGGTTGTAGTTTGCAAGTTACTGTCGAAATCATTTGATGGACTTGCTTAAAGCTATATATACCACACAATTCGTTAACAAATACACTTCCACGGCTTGCAACTTTGGATAAATCGTTCCGAACCAAATCAACAATCATAATATTTTCGGCTCGTTCCTTCGTATCGGTCTTCAATTGTTCCTTTACTAGAGCATCCTCAGCCACATCATCCTTTCGGGCCGCTGTTCCCTTAATGGGTTGGCTAACAACTATATCCGCATCCTTCCTAATGTATCGCTCAGGACTTGCCGACATCAAATACATGTCGTTAACCTTAAGAAATGTAGCAAATGGTGTTGGCGAAATACTATAGAGTTTATTAAAAGTATGAGCAGGACTTATACTACAATCCCTGTGAAAAAACTCTTGACAAAGGTTCATTTCGTAAATATCGCCTCGGGCGATATGTTTTTTGACCTGCTCAATTGTTTTCAGATATTCCGACTTAGTGTAACGCGATGTGAATGTAACTGCCGAAATAACTTTGGTGTTTGCTTGAGTCTCGCCTTTTAGATATTGAACTATTTTCTCAATATTGTTCTGCGCTGTATTTTGGGGATAATAATGTACGTACAAACAATTAGATTTTAGCAAAAGCAAAACCTCGGGTTGGAAAAAGAATAGTTCCGGGAAGTTTAATTCATCAATATTCTTGGATGTCAAATTTTCGATATCATTTTTCAGATCGTAAGATAAGTATCCTAAAATCCAATCGTTGGTCAAATCGATATACTGCTGCAAGTAGTCAAACTTATTCTTATCTGGCTTACAGATTGACAAATAATTTATTCCCGCCAAAATATCAAACCTACTCTCAATGTTAGTATGAGGAATACTGATATTATCCTTACCACGAAGCATAATTCCAACCTCAACAGTATCAATCAGAACCGATAGGTTTTGGGCAAAAAGATCAATGTTGTCGATATTAAACTCTAGAATACTCCTCATGGGGGTCAAAGTTAAGTCATAAAAATTAAAGATTTATTGAATTAAGCGTATAAGTGATAATATGCGAATAGTTACAAACCCAGAGGGTTTGAATGTTTATAGCAATGAGCATATTAAAAAATTCGACTCCAGCTGGAGTCGAATAATTTTTATTCACAATGAATTTCTATAAACATTTGATGCCGCCTGCATCATTTAATATCATCAAAACGCAAATTCAAAAGATTAATTCTTATGACTCAACAAACCACCCTGATATGTAAGAAAAACAATAGTGAAAATTAAGAGGGTACCATTTGGTTTACCATGTCGCGGATTGTAGTCTCAAGGGAAGTATATTTCAACCCTAAATTATTTACGCTCTTGGTATTATTGAACTTGAGCGAATGGCCTACATTCCTGCTGATAAACTTGGGACTTAGTCCAAATATCCAGCCAACCAAATACATTAAAACCTTGGGTGAGGTTTTTCGGGGTAACTTGAATTTCTGAGGGAAGTTTTCTTCAATTGTATTAGCCAATTCTATAAAGTTTGCCACTCTCGATACTAAAATATGGCGCCCTTCTGCATTATCGTTTTCAAGTGCTAAAATATGAGCATCCGCAACATCGCGCACATCTACAAATCCAAACTGCAAATCGGGTGCTCCAAAACTAAATTTACCGGCAATTAAATCCTCCATTATCTTTAAACTTTCGGAGTTCGATTGCTTTGAGATTGAAGGCCCCATAACTAGCGATGGGTTGATAACAACCATTTTCCATCG
>Ga0075012_10005692_pt1 | contig 11395 bp, 8 predicted proteins | sample All_14_2_FD_71474 | JGI IMG/M metagenome (GOLD analysis project Ga0075012, IMG submission 71474) | Freshwater microbial communities in response to fracking from Pennsylvania, USA - Allegheny Zone_MetaG_DW_15 | ecosystem: Environmental > Aquatic > Deep subsurface > Groundwater > Drilled...
TAGTTGCTGGACACTTTTGTCGTGCTCCATCGAAATGGGTTTTGCTGGTAAAATTTTCACTAAGAAAAACTTTCACCCTAACAGCTTTGATTTTGTAAAAATCGTGATGTTCGTAATAATAAAATTGTCCGTTCAGGCCCGCCAGTTTAGCGGTAGGTTTGGCCCTCCAAATTCTTAATCAAAAATTAACAAATCGCTATGCGCAAATTCCTGCTTTTCGCCTTGTTGCCGTTTGCTTTTTTCACTTGTGGGGAACCAAAGCAAACTGCCGACACCATCCTCCTGCATGGCAACATCTACACCGTTGACGAAGCAAAACCGACAGCCGAGGCAATCGCCATCAAGGACGGCGTGATTTTGCAGGTCGGAACTGATGCGGAAATCGAAGAACTGAAAGGCCCACAAACGGAGGTCATTGACTTGAAAGGTCAATTCACGATGCCCGGCTTCATCGAGGGGCATGGGCACTTCAGCGGCATGGGCTACAGCCTAATTGACCTCAATTTTTTGAAATCGAAAAACTGGGACGAAATCGTGCAGCAGGTGGCCGAGGCCGCCAAAAAGGCCAAACCCGGTGAATGGATTATCGGCAGGGGTTGGCACCAAGAAAAATGGAACAAAGCCCTCAAAAAATATGTGCAGGGCTACCCCTACCACGACCACCTCAGCGAAGTTTCACCCAATAATCCAGTAGTGCTGCGCCATGCCAGCGGCCATGCGCTCATCGCCAACAAGGCTGCAATGGATGCTGCTGGCATTTCCAAGGAAACACCTGACCAAGCAGGTGGCCATATCGTCCGTGACCCATCGGGTGAGGCCATTGGGGTCTTTGAGGAACGGGCGATGGAGGCCATTGACAGGGTTCACGACGAGCACCTCGCCACGCTTTCGCAGGAGGAACAAGTGGAACGCTGGTACAGGGGCATCGAACTGGCACAGCAGGAATGCCTCCGCAACGGCATCACTACGTTCGAGGATGCTGGGTCCCATTTCGACGAAATCGAGCGGTACAAAAAAATGGCCGAGGAAGGCAAGCTGCAACTCCGTCTTTGGGCGATGGTGCGCCACTCCTCCGAAGAACTGACTGGGCATCTGGACGGTTTTCCCATGATTGACATTGGCGACCGGCATTTCACTTGCCGGGCAATCAAAACGGAACTGGACGGGGCCCTCGGCTCTTATGGCGCTTGGCTGCTGGCTCCCTACAATGATAAGCCGGGCTTCACGGGACAGAACACGACAACCATCGAGGAGGTTAGGGCCATTGCGAAACTGGCTAGGGACAAACAAATGCAACTCTGCGTACACACCATCGGCGACCGGGCAAATCGGGAACTGCTGAACCTGATGGAGGAAATCACGAAGTCTGGCGGCAAGGCGCTGAACGCACTCCGCTGGCGCAGTGAACATGCGCAACATATTGACCCTCAAGATATTCCACGCTTTGCACAGCTCGGCGTCATTGCTGCCATGCAGGGCATCCATTGCACGAGCGATGCACCGTTTGTGGTAAAAAGACTGGGGGAGGAACGGGCCAGAACAGGCGCATACCCTTGGCAAAGCCTCCTCAAGGCAGGTGCTGTGGTCGCCAATGGCACGGATGTGCCCGTGGAGGATGTGTCGCCCATCGAATGTTTCTACGCCAGCGTGACCCGGAAGCGACATCAGCCAACGGAGAATGGCCTCGAATTTTTTCCAGAACAAAAAATGACCAGGGCGCAGGCCATCAAAAGCTACACCTTGTCAAATGCCTACGCCGCTTTTGAGGACAGTTGGAAAGGCTCGCTGGCCCCCGGCAAGGTGGCGGACATCGTGGTAATGAGCAACGACCTCCTGAATTGCACCGATGAGGAGATATTGAAGACGAAAGCGGTGCTGACGATGGTGGGCGGAAAGGTGGTTTTTGGGTCAAAATGATTTGCGCAGCTAGCTATCTGAGCCGATTTTCAGCTGCTTTGCCTAGCGTATTTCATTGTAAATCAATGTTTTATTTGATTTCAGGCTTGCGCAATTTCGAACAAGGCCAAATTACCGGACTAGTGTAACATCGCCAGAAACCCGAACAGTTTTATCATTCAACAATTTGATGAGTGCGGTCCAAGTATAAACTCCAGCGCTGGCATCTTTTTCACGCCATGTACCATCCCAGCCCAAGGCCAAGTCGCCAGGCAGAATGCCTTTTTCCGATTCAAATACCAACCCGCCCCAACGGTCGAAAATCAACAAGGACTCAATTTCTTTGACGCCAATACCACCAAACAGCGTGAAGGAGTCGTTGAAGCCATCTCCATTTGGCGAAAAGACGTTTGGCGCATAGACATCCGCCGTGTTTTTAACCTGAATAAAAATAGCATCTGAAGCCGTGCAGCCGTCTATATTCGTTGCAAATACCTGATATTCAATATTTTGAAGCGGTGTTGCCGTCGTTTGGGGGCAGGTTGGGCAACTCAAAAAATCGGAAGGCTGCCATGAAATGGTGGAAATTACTTGGTTGGCATTGGCGGCCAGCTCCACCGAACTGCCCTGATTGATGCTGAGGTCAGGCCCCGCATCCACCGTAAATGCAGGCGGGGAGGCGAGCACCAACGTGCTGTCCCAGGTGCAGCCATTTGCATCAATTACCAAAACATTGTAGGTTCCACTCGGCAGGTTTTCAAAAACTGGGTTGGAGCCGTTTGGCCCGTTGTTCAACGAATAGCTGTAAGGCTCAGTACCGCCTTGTGCCGCCGAAATGGTGATTCCCCCACTTGCCTCGCCAGCACAAACAGGCGCTGCAGAACTGGCAGTAGCAGTAGGCGGGTCGGACAATACCACGTTTATTTCATCAGTATCACTGCAACCCGCAGCATTCGTGACCGTCACACCATACGTACCAGTGGTGCTGATAGAAATGGCGCTGCTGGTTTCACCCGTTGACCATTTATAAATACTGGCGTTGCTGGCTTGGGCGACAATCTCTACTACCCCAGCCGAGCAGTTCGCACCGTTTTGCATGATGTCCACGGAAAGAGCAGGCTGCACAGACAGATTCAGCGTGATGCTGGTATCGCAAGTATTTATGTTGTCAATAAAAATATTGTAGGACCCCGACGAGCTATAGCTTTGACCATCAAAAACGATGGAGCCGCCTCCACAAAGCACCGTGTCAATTTCCAATGTGATGCTGGCCCCAAAATCCAGTTGAACACAAACCGTCGAATCACACCCATAAAATCCAGTATAGTCAGTGCAGACCAAAGCATCGGATGTATAGGACTGGCCATTGTAAACGAAAACATCGCCATCGCAAAGCAAAATCGGTGCGAGGGTGGTCATTTCGTTGAAATCAGAGGCGTAGTATTCCTGTGGGGTTGCCAATCCAAAAATCAGTGTCGGCGTAATTGGGCAAGGAATCAGCGTCATGTCTTGATTGAGGATGTCAATATAATAAAGTGTACCAGTCTCGCCAGAGCCTATCGTCACCAAATTATCGCAATCAATAAAGAAAGTACTGATACCGAAAATGGCCTCAGAGACTGGGTATGTAAATTCCACTACGCTGGCCAATGGGTCGTCAATATCCACTTTCACAATCATGTTCCCAAAACTACTAAGGTACAATTCCCCATTGATAAAGGTCAGGTCGCCTGCCGAAGAAAACCCAGTGGGAAAATAGCCCACCATGCCCGATTCACCTGTGACTGTGTTGTAAAAATAAAGCTCACTGCCAGCGGCGTAAATCATTCCATCCGCATTACAAATCAGGGAGTTCGTGGGAGAAAGCGGGGGCATGAAGTACCACTGAGTCACCAAAAAAGCCGCTCCAGTGACGAGGTTAATTTCATACAGCTCCCCTAAAAAGCCAACGCCGTAAAGTTTCCCATTTGGCGCAAAAGTGATGTCGCCCAAGGTTCCACCAGGCAATTGGACATCCAAAATCAGTTGGTCAACGCAGGTTTGAATATCGTAGGTGTGAATGTCGCTATCAATGTCGCAATAGTACAAGGTCTGCGAAACTCCTTTTGTGCCTAGGAGGCTGAGAAGAATTACGGACAGGCCAGCGATGAATTGGCGAAGAAATGCGCTTGGCCGAGAGGCTGACTTTGAGATGCCATGCGATTGCAGATGTAGCAAAAAAGACTTAGAGCGATATGTTTTCATAACCAGATGAATAAATTGAGTAAGTCCTAGAAAACTATTGCCAAGACTTCCGACAAAAAGGGTTTTAGAAAAAAAGCAAGTGGGCAAATCCCTGCCTCCAGCTTTCAATGCCCAATATTAACTATTGACGAAATAATTCATCGTCAGGTTTGTACAAATACTCGATTATTTCTAGCTGTAGCAAAAAAATGACGGGGCTTTTTCAGTTCCTTCGAATTATCAAAATTCAATCTAACACCTTGAATTCCAATGCATTGGGTTCATTCTTAGCGATGTAAATCCCAATTTTATAATATTCCGGCTCCAACCACACACCCTGCGGCGCCGAGGGCGTTCCGCAAATTCCTTGGCAGGCGGAGGCCGTAAAATATTTTTTCCCACCGATAGTGCCCACAGCCTCCACCAGTGCAAATCCATACTGCTGGCCAAGTGCATCGTAGCGGATGTACTCGCTGGACTTGCCTTTTTTCAATTCGCCAATTACTACACGGCTTACGGAAAGCCCCGAAATGTCCTCCCCCGTTTTATTCACGAACTTGACCATCACCGCATCGGGCGTGGGCAGGTCTTCGTTTTTGCCGCAGGCGGCGAAAAAAAGAAATGCGAAAAGCAGCAGGAAATAGCGGTACGGCATGGATTGGTGTTTTTGAAAAATAGAACGTCTGGAACGCAGATATGGCCGTTTGCTCCGCAAAAAACTGACCGAAATGTCGGGTCACGGACTGCCAGACCGCTTTACAGCAAAGCAGCGATGGCCTTCAAGTCCACATTCCCCCCAGAAAGGATGATGCCGACACGCTTGCCAGCCACGGCGGTTTTATCTTTCAGGACAGCCGCCAAAGCCACGGCCCCGCTAGGTTCCACCACGATTTTCATGCGCTCCATCAGCAGGCGGAGGGCCTCCACGATTTCCGCCTCCTCTACCAGCACAACCCGCTCCACATGGTCACGGATGATGGGCCAGGTCTTGTCGCCGAGCGAAGTGCGCAGGCCGTCGGCGATGGTCTGCGGGTTGAGTTGCGGGATGATTTTCCCTGATTTTTTCGACTCCCAGGCATCGCTGGCCCCAGCAGGTTCCGCCGCCCAGACCTTCGTTTTCGGCGATGTTTCCTTTGCCGCCAGGGCAGTGCCGGACAGCAGGCCTCCCCCACCCACGGGGCTGATGATAACGTCCAAATTGGGCACGTCATGTAGCAATTCCAAAGCCGCCGTGCCCTGCCCCATGATGACGTTGCCATCGTTGAAGGGGTGGATAAATGTGGCCCCCGTGCGCTCCACCACCTGTGCCAGCGTGGATTCACGGGCCGCCAGGTTCGGTTCGCACTCGATGATTTCGCCGCCGTAGCCCCGCACCGCCGCTTTTTTCACCTCCGGTGAATTGCTAGGCATGACGATGTAGGCGGGGATGCCCAACATTTGCGCCGAAAGCGCCAGCGCTTGCGCAAAATTGCCGCTGGAATGCGTGGCCACGCCCAGTTTCCGCTCCTCCTCCGTCAATTGAAGGATGGCATTGGCAGCCCCCCGCATCTTGAAGGCGCCCATTTTCTGGAAGTTTTCACATTTGAAAAACAGGCTTGCACCGCTCATTTGGTCGAGCGTGGCGCATGTGAGGACGGGCGTCCGGTGGATATACGGCTGTATTCGTTTTAATACGGTGAGCATGAAATCAGGGATGAGGGATGAAACAGAGATGAAGGATGAGGGATGATTGGCGTGCAATTCATCCCTCATTCCTTACTCCTCGTCCCTATTTCGTGAGTTCCAAAATCTTGTCGAGGTTCGGTGAGAGGATGATTTCAGTTCGGCGGTTCTTGGCTTTGTTGGCCTCGGAATTGTTCGGGACTACTGGGTGGTGCATTCCACGGCCAGAAGCGGTCATGCGGCTGGGGAGTACGCCGTTCAGTGCGAGAATCTTCGTGACGCTGACGGCACGATTCACGCTGAGCTGCCAGTTGTAGTCCACACCACCTGTGTTGTCGGTGTGCCCCTCCACGATGACCTCGATGCTGGGATTGTCGTTCAGCGCCTTCGACAATTGGGCCAACGCCTCGACACCCTTGGTGTCCACTTTGTCTGAGCCAGTTTTGAACAACAGATTTTGGCTCATGGACACGTAAATCTTGCCATTCCGCTCCTCCACGCTAAGGTCGGAAGAGGCGAAGCCGTGTAATGCGTTGTTGAGACTGGTGCGCAGGTTGTCCATCTGCGCCTGTTTTTCAGCGACGAGTTTTTCCAACTCCGCCACCCGTTGCTCACGGGTCATCAGGTCGGTTTTCATGTTTTCGAGGCTGGCGTTCTGCTGCCCGATGGCACCCTCCAGACCAGCCAGCTGATTCTGTTTCAACCGCAATTCTTCCATGCTCCTGGCAACTTGCTCCTCGTAGGCCGACTTGTCGGCAGAGTAGGAGGAAAGCAATTGAGAGTTCTCCTTGGCCGCCGCTTCGTATTGGCTGGCGAGGTCCTGATTGTACCTTTTTAGTAGGTCGAGTTCCGTTTTTTGCTGTTCAATGAGGTTTTTGGCCTGTTGTACCTGGCTGTCCGCCTGCCGAAGCTTGCTTTTCAGCTCGTCGTTCTCTTGGTCGGTAGCCTTCAGGTTTTCGTATTCCGCCTTGAAGTGGTCACGGGCGGTCTGCATGTCCTTGTATTTTTGGGTGGAAACACAGCCCGTCGTCAACATTGCGGCGCAAGCCGTCACCAGCAATAACTTATTGATTTTCATAGGAAAATGATTTTGTGATACGGGCAAAGATAGTTTGGATTGTTGAATTGCTGCATTGCTGGATTGTTTAACTGCTATCGGGCTGCGCAAACAAATCAATCATAAAAAATCGAATCCACACTCAGAGGAACAGCAGCAGTACCGTGGCCAAGGTCATGCCGATGATGAACTTGCGGTAGAGCGCTTCGCTTAGTTTTTTGGTGATGAAAAAACCGGAAACGGCGCTGATGGCAATGATGGGGAGCATCAGCAGGTCGAGTTGGAAGCTTTCCCAGCCGATGGTTTTCCAAGAAAAAACGTGGAACGGCAGCTTGAAAACATTGATGGCCAAGTAAAACCAAGCCCCTGTGCCGATGAAACTGTTCTTCGGAAGCCGCATGGAGAGGAGGTAGAGCGAGGTGACAGCCCCCGCCAAATTTCCTACCATAGTAGTATAGCCCGCAGCGAGGCCCATCAGCGCCGAAAAGGCCCAATGGCTGGGCACGAGGTACTCCGTGCGGGTTTCCTGCCAAATCATGATGGCCACACTCAGCACGATGATGATGCCCATGATGCGCTTAAATGCCTCATCGTCAATGTGTTGGCTAGTGAAAGTGCCGATGATGATTCCCGCAAAGGCCCAAGGCAGCAGCTTGAGCAACACAGGCCAGTCGGCATGGCGGCGGTAGTAGGCCACTGCGAAAAAATCCGCCATGACGAGCATCGGCAATACAATGCCCGACGATGCCTTGCCCCCGAAAACGCTGGCCATCAGTGGCACGAACAGGGTGCCAAGGCCACCCAGCCCAGTTTTCGAGAGGCCAATGGCCAAGGCAGAAAGCACCAGCACCAGCCAATGTGCCTGCGTCATTTGAAATTGTTGAAGAAAATCCATCGCGGGCAAAGGTGGCAATGCCCTCAGCAGTATTTTCGATTTGGCCGCCATTTTTCAAAAAAAAAGCCGCACTTCGTATAGTACGGCCAATTTCCAAGCAGAGATAATTGAAGTATGAAATCAGACCATAAAAAAAAATGGGCCGCTGAAAGCGACCCGAAAGAATAGCATTTCACCTAAAATCAAACTGTGGACATTTGTCGTAAATTAAGCTAGGCAGCCATTTCAAGGGCAATCGTCGCTTCCGTTTTGCAGAATTTTTCAGCGATGAAATCCACTTCGCCGGTCTCCACGCTGTACATGGCGCCTACGATGCCAATCTTGCCTTGCTTGTAGAGTCCCCTTAAAATGGAGCTGCGGCTCAGCACTTCGTTCATTTGGAAAAGCACATTTTCGTATGCGACTTCTTCCACGAGCGCCTCGTTCTTCAAGTGCTGTTTTTCAATCGTCACCTTTTCAACAGAGGGTTGTATTTTCTCCAAAAGCCCAGTCAAATGGCCCATCTCGACGTGGGCGCAGGCACCTTTAACGGCACCGCATTTTGAATGGCCAAGCACCACGACCAGTTTTGAGCCAGCGACGTTGCAGGCAAACTCCATGCTGCCGAGGATGTCGTCGTTCAGTACATTGCCAGCAATGCGGACGCTGAAGACGTCGCCCAACCCTTGGTCAAAAATCAGCTCTGCCGAGGTGCGGCTGTCAATGCAACTGAGAATCACAGCAAATGGGAATTGACCCGTAGAGGTCTCGTTCACTTGCTGCAACAGGTTGCGGTTGTAGCGCAGGTTACTGAGGAAGCGCTGGTTGCCCTCCTTTAAAAACTCCAATGCATCCTGTGGTGATAAATTATCCTGCGTTGTTTTGGTGTGCGTACGCATGGTTGTAAGTTTTTTTTATTTGCCTTCGGCAAAAAGTTTGGCTTTTTGCCGAAGGCGGTAATTGATTTAATTGTGTTGTTCTTCGGCCATCTCCAGTTCCTGCGTCAAGCGTTTTTCCCTCCTGATGACCCGCTTTATCCTGCGCACGGAGTCATTCTCCTGTTGCAGGGTCGAGAAGCCTTTCAAGGTCAGGTCAACGCCGTTCATGCGGGCTTTTTCCTCGTATTCCTTTATCAGTTCGTACACGTCGTAGTCAATGCTGACGGAGCGGGTGGCGTCAATTTCCACCTTGGCGTTCGCTGGAATCTCGTCCAGGGTGCGCATGATGCTGGCCCTGTTGAGGAACGATACATCTTCCGAAAGCTTGATTTGAATCAGTTCGCCCGGCTTGTGTGGCTCGTTTGCCAAAAAATAAGGGTTGCGGTAGTTGTTGAGAAGGATGAAGAAAATGGCCACGCCCAATCCTAGGCCAATGCCCAACAGCAGGTCTGCGAACACGATGCCCAGCACCGTGACGATGAACGGCACGAACTGGTACCAGCCTTGACGGTACATGGTGACGAAGAGGCTTGGCTTCGCCAATTTGTAACCCACCACGAACAAGATGGCAGCCAACCCAGCCAGCGGTATCAGGTTCAAAACGGTTGGGATGGCCAATGCTGCCGCCAGCAGCAACACACCGTGCAGCACCGCTGATGCCTTCGTGCGGCCACCGGATTGGATGTTTGCGGAGCTGCGGACAATCACCTGCGTGATGGGCAGGCCGCCTATAAGGCCGGATAGGATATTGCCAATGCCCTGCGCCTTCAACTCCCGATTGGTTGGCGTCACCCGCTTGTAGGGGTCCAGCTTGTCGGTGGCTTCCACGCAGAGCAGCGTTTCGAGGCTGGCTACCACGGCGATGGTCAGGGCAGTGGTGTAAATGGCGACGTTGCCAAGTTGGCTGAAATCAGGAAAAGTGAAAAGCCCGAGAAAGCCGTTCCAACTCTCCGCCACGGGCAATTGTACGAGGTGCGATGGGGCTATGGCAAGCGATGGGAATGCCGCCAAAAACAAGCCGTTCAGCAGAATGCCAGCGGCAACAGCCACCAGCGGGCCTTGTATCCACTGCGTGAACTTGAGTTTCTTGATGAATGGCTTGTCCCACAAAATCAAAATGGCAAGGGAAACCAGCGTGATGATGATGGCGCCCAACTGCACGAAGTTCAACATGTTGAGGAACTCGGAAAAGGTGTTTTGGGAATCTGCTTGCGCAAATTCGATGCTGCCCTCAGGCACTGCATCGTAGCCCAAAGCGTGCGGAATCTGCTTCAAGATGATGATGAGGCCAATGCCCGCCAACATACCCTTGATGACCGACGATGGGAAGTAGTAGCCGATGACCCCAGCCCGCAAATAGCCGAGCGCCACCTGGAATACGCCTGCCAGCACCACTGAAAGCAAGAATGCCTCGAAGGAACCTAAAGTGGCGATTGCACCCAATACGATGACAGCTAGGCCAGCCGCTGGGCCTGAAACCCCTAGTGGCGAACCACTCACCAGTCCAACTACAATGCCGCCGACGATACCTGCAATGATGCCTGCGAACAGCGGCGCACCTGATGCCAAGGCAATGCCCAAACACAGCGGCGTTGCCACCAGAAACACGACGATGCTGGCGGGCAGGTCATTTTTCAGATTGGCAAAAAAGCCAGGTTTTACTTTTTCGATGGATTGATACGGATTCATAATCGATCGTTTTTTGAGTTAAACAGCAGCCGCTGAGGAGGCTTGCAATTCGGTGTATTCACAATTCGTTGATTGTACCACAAAGCTCAGGGCTGGGCATTAGAGCAGGCTAAGAGGTGGGTTAGAACCAGATTAGAATTGATTTTAACTTGAAAAAAATGGCAGGAAACGCTTTTTACTTGGAATAAAGTTGGAGGAAAACGGTGACGGTCGTGCCTTTTCCTTCCTTGGATAAGACCTCAAGCTGGCCGTCGTGCAGTTCAATAACTTTTTTTGCCAGCGGCAACCCAACCCCCGTTCCCCGGAAATGACGGACGTTTTGCGCCCTGAAAAACGGTTGGTAAATCTTGCCCATGTCGTCCGCCGGAATGCCGACTCCCTCGTCAACAACCTTCAACAGGCAAGACATCGGCCCTATCATCAAATAGATTTGGACGGGTCTGGTTTCGCTGTATTTAAAGGCATTTTCCAAAATATTTGACAACGCTGCGTTCAATAGCGGAGCACTAGCCAGTACAACGGGGGAACTGTCCATTTCTGGCAGATGGAGCAACAGCCGCTCGGCAGGGAATTTTTCCAACACCTCCAACAAAAACGAGTCAAAGGCTATGGGCTGCGGGGAGGGTAGCTTCGTCAGCGAATCGGAATTGGCCAGGGAGAGCAGGTCGCTGGTAAGCTGCTCCAGCCACTCCGCCTCGCCTTGGATTACCTGCAACGCCGCCCGATACTCCTCCGGGCTTCGCTCTTTGGCCAACAGCACCTCTGCCTGCCCGATGATGGCGGTCATGGGGTTGCGCAGCTCATGGCTGGCGTTGCTGACAAAACGTCGCTGCGCCTCAAACGAAGCCTGCAACCGATCGAGCATGGAGTTGAAGGCAACGCCGAGTTCACCCAGTTCGTCGTTCGGGTTTATCACCTCCAGGCGAAGGTCGAGTTGTTCGGCACTGATGTGGCTGGCCCGCCTGATTTTATCGTGCAACGGACGCAGCGCACGGCCCGTGGACCAGTAGCCCACGACGACCAGCACGGCCCCACCCAACAAAGCCCCTGAAAACA
>Ga0075012_10005693_pt1 | contig 11394 bp, 10 predicted proteins | sample All_14_2_FD_71474 | JGI IMG/M metagenome (GOLD analysis project Ga0075012, IMG submission 71474) | Freshwater microbial communities in response to fracking from Pennsylvania, USA - Allegheny Zone_MetaG_DW_15 | ecosystem: Environmental > Aquatic > Deep subsurface > Groundwater > Drilled...
GAGGACAGATTCGGCCGTTTTTGAGGCGCATAGTCATTCCATGCAACGAAAAAACGGGCGGATATGGACCGTTTCTCCCACTGGCGCAGCAGATCGGCCTCAAGCCCGACAGCCTCCTAGATACGGCCCGCCGGGCAGGCATGCTGCCCTCGGGCGGTCAGCGCAGGCGCCCAAGCAGGCCGTCCAGCTGGTCCAGGCTGCCAAAGCGGATGGTCACCTCGCCCGCGCCCTTCTTGTTGGCCTTGATCTTGACCGTGGCGCCAATCGCATCGGCGATCTCTTCCTCGAGACGGACGAGATCGCGATCCGGTGCAGCATGGGCCTTTTTCTGGCGGGGGTTGAGTACCTGCTGCACCAGACGTTCGGTCTCACGTACCGACAGCTGGCGGGCCGCAACCACATTGGCAAGCTGGATCTGGTTGGCCCCATCCAGCGGCAGCAAGGCGCGGGCGTGCCCCATGTCGATATCGCCCGCCATCAGCAATTCCTGCACCGGTTTGGCCAGGTTGAGCAGGCGCAACAGGTTGCTTGCCGCCGGACGCGAGCGCCCGACGGCATCGGCCGCCTGCTGGTGCGTCATGGCGAATTCATCGATCAGACGCTGGATGCCACCCGCTTCTTCCAGCGGATTCAAGTCTTCGCGCTGGATATTCTCGATCAGCGACATCGCCAATGCGGCATCGTCGGGAATCTCGCGCACGAGGCAGGGTACGTCTTCCAGTCCGGCAATCTGCGCCGCTCGCCAGCGCCGCTCACCCGCAATGATCTCGTAGAGTTCGTCGCCGATCGGCCGCACCAGGATGGGCTGCATCACCCCCTGGGCCTTGATCGAGGCCGCCAGCTCTTCCAGAGAGCCGGGATCCATGCGGGTACGTGGCTGGTATTTTCCAGGCTGCAACGCAGTGGTTGGCAAGGTCTGCAGTTCGCCCTTGTCGGCGTCGTCGTCGCGATTGGCCGCCAGCAGGGCATCAAGCCCGCGGCCCAAGCCTTTGAGTTTGGGTGGTGTCATGCGTCTTTCTTCAAATCCGGGATACTGGAAAGTCGCTCCAGCTCGGGCAACATTGCAGCAATCTCGCGACTGGCAGTGGTCCACACCAGCGCGAGATCCACCTCGAAATAGTCGTGAATCAATTTGTCTCGGAATGCCGCCATCGCTCGCCACGGTAATTGACGATGAGCGGAACGAAAATCATCTGGCAGCTTCTTGGTCGCCTCACCGATCACTTCAAAGCACTGAATGACCGCCCGCTGACGCATTCTGTCAGCAAGAAAAGCCTCTCTCCCAACCGATACGTAATCCGCGATCTCACGGGCAGCACCGGTGATATCCGCCAACAACAGAGGCAGTGCCCGCTGGCGCTTGTCCATCACAACGCCCGCGCTTCGCGAATCACTGCCTCGCGGATCATGGGATGCAGCCCCCCGACCGTCGCGACCTCCACCGGCCGGGTCAGCAATTGTGCCAGCTCATCCTGCAGCTCGAACAAGTCGAACAGGCTCGCCTCTTCATCAAACTCGACCAGTAAATCCACATCACTGGAGGCCACCTCTTCGCCTCGCGCCACCGAACCGAATACACGTGGGTTACGCGCGCGATGCCGGGCCAGACAATCAAGCACACGCTCGCGGTTGGCGATCAGGTGGTCGAGCAGACGGCCCATGGTCAATGTCTCACAGCGTCTTGATGCGTTCGATCATCTCTTCGGCGAAGGCCGTGTACGCCTGCGCGCCCTTGGCCGCCTTGTCGAACACCACACCCGGCATGCCATGGCTGGGCGCCTCGGCCAGACGCACATTGCGCGGCACCACCGCGCGGAACACCTTGTCGCCGAAGTGGCTCTCGAGCTGGGCCGACACCTGCTGCTGCAGCGTCACCCGCGGGTCGAACATCACCCGCAGCAGGCCGATGATCTTGAGATCGCGATTGAGGTTGGCATGCACCTTCTTGATCGAATTGACCAGATCGGACAGGCCCTCGAGCGCATAGTATTCACACTGCATCGGGATGATCACGCCATGCGCGGCACACAGGCCGTTCAGGGTCAGCAGCGACAACGATGGCGGGCAATCGACGAGCACGAAATCGTAATCGGCATCGAAGGCATGCAGGGCCTCGCGCAAGCGCTTCTCGCGCTTGTCCAGGCTGACCAGTTCGATCTCGGCACCGGCCAGATCGCGATTGGCCGGCAGGATGTCATAGCCGCCCGTCGGCGAATTGACTCTTACCTGCTCCAGCCCGGCAAGGCCGACCAGCAGGTGATACACCGACTGCTGAAGCGCGCGCTTGTCCACCCCGCTGCCCATGGTGGCATTGCCCTGCGGGTCGAGGTCGACCAGCAGGGTGCGCTGCCCGGCCTGTTGCAGGGCGGCGGCGAGATTGACGCAGGTGGTGGTCTTGCCCACCCCGCCTTTCTGGTTGGCTACACAGAAGATACGCGCCATGGTCTTGGTCGGACGATTCCATTCAGGGGATGCACGTCATCTGCGTGCATCCGCAAGTGTAGTTCAATGCGGCAACGCAACATGCGCTACCGGAAAAATTCAGCCCGGCTGACGCCGCAACACCAGCAGGTGGCGCTCGGCATCCAGGCCCGGCACCGTCAGCGGATGCACCTCCGCCACGATCCAGCCTGCCGGCAGCGCTGCCAGCTCATCGGCCGGATGCACCCCTTTCATCGCATACAAGGCCCCACCTTCCGCGACCAGATGGCCAGACAAGCGGGCAAAGTCCGCCAGACTGGAGAAGGCACGCGAAATCACGCCCTCTGCCGCGCCACCAGACAGGCTGTCTGGCTGCACCTGCTCGACACGCTTGTTGATGACGGTGAAGTGACCCAGCTGCAGCTCGATCTTGGCCTGCTGCTGGAAGGTTGCCTTCTTGTTGACCGTCTCCACCGAGTTGACCACCAGGCCGTCCCGCACGATGGACAACGGAATGCCGGGCAAGCCGCCGCCCGAACCGATATCCGCCAGGGTCCGCAGATTGCCGACAAGGGGCAGCACCGCCAGCGAATCGAGCAGGTGGTGCGTGACCACCTCCTGCGGGTTACGGATCGCGGTCAGGTTATATACGCGGTTCCACTTCAGCAGCAGTTCGCCATAGGCGAGCAGCTTGTCGACAATCGCTTGCGGCAGCGTGAGACCCAGCGCAGCGATACCATCGGCCAAGCGGCCGGCGTAGGGGGCAAGGGGTCCATTCATGCGCGACGTTGCTCCGTGCCTGCACGCGCTGCCAGGTCGCGACGCTTGAGCCAGACCAGCAACAGGGATATAGCCGCCGGCGTCACCCCCTGGATGCGCCCGGCCTGGCCGATGGTCTGCGGCTTGTGCTGATTGAGCTTCTGCTGCACTTCCTTGGACAGCCCACGCACCTCGGCGTAGTCCAGACCTTCGGGCAGCGCCGTCGATTCGGCCTGCAACTGGCGTGCGACCTCGTCCAGCTGACGGTCGATGTAGCCCTGGTACTTGGCCGCGATCTCGATCTGCTCGATCACCTGTGGGTCGGTCTCACCCGCTTCCGGCGCGCCGGGCAGACTCATCAACGAGGCGTAACTGGTCTCCGGCCGGCGCAGCAGCTCGAAGTAGCGCTGCTCGCGCTCCAGCGGCTTGCCCAGCACGCGCAGTTGATCGTCCACAGGAATCGCATCCGGTCGCGCCCACGCGGCTTTCAACTGCGTGCTGCCACGTTCGATGGCCTCACGCTTGGCGCAGAAGGCCGCCCAGCGCGCATCGTCCACCAAGCCCAGCTCGCGCCCCTTTTCGGTCAGGCGCAGGTCGGCATTGTCCTCGCGCAACTGCAGCCGGTATTCGGCGCGCGAGGTAAACATGCGGTACGGCTCGGACACTCCACGGGTGATCAGGTCGTCCACCAGCACCCCCAGGTAGGCCTCGTCGCGACGCGGGCACCAGGGTTCGCGCCCCTGCACCTGCAGCGCCGCGTTGGCCCCGGCGAGCAGGCCCTGGGCAGCGGCCTCCTCGTAGCCGGTGGTTCCGTTGATCTGGCCGGCAAAGAACAGGCCGCCGATCGATTTCGTCTCGAGCGAACTCTTGAGGTTGCGCGGATCGAAATAGTCGTATTCGATCGCGTAGCCCGGGCGCAGGATATGGGCGTGCTCCAGACCACGGATCGAGCGCACGATCTCGAGCTGCACGTCGAAAGGCAACGAGGTGGAGATTCCGTTCGGGTAGATCTCGTGCGTCGTCAAGCCTTCCGGCTCGAGGAAGATGTTGTGGCTATCCTTGTCGGCGAAGCGGTGGATCTTGTCCTCGATGGACGGACAGTAACGCGGCCCGATGCCCTCGATGACGCCGGAGTACATCGGCGAGCGGTCGAGGTTGGCCCGGATCACATCATGGGTACGGGTATTGGTGCTGGTCATCCAGCACGGCAGCTGCGCCGGATGCTGGCTGGCCGAACCAAGGAAGCTGAATACCGGCACCGGGTCATCGCCCGGCTGCACCGTCATCACCGAAAAGTCGATGGTGCGCGCATCCAGCCGTGGCGGGGTACCGGTTTTCAGACGGCCCTGCGGCAACTGCAGCTCCTTCAGCCGCTGACCCAGCGAAATCGCCGGTGGGTCACCCGCACGACCCGCGGAATAGTGCTGCATGCCGACATGGATCAGACCATTGAGAAAGGTGCCGGCGGTCAGCACCACCGCCGGCGCCTCGAAGCGCAGGCCGATCTGCGTGACCACGCCAGTCACCCGGTCGCCAACCACCGTCAGATCATCCACCGCCTGCTGGAACAGCCACAGATTGGGCTGGTTCTCCAGGCGCTTGCGGATCGCCGCCTTGTACAGCACGCGATCGGCCTGGGCGCGGGTGGCGCGCACCGCGGGGCCCTTGGACGCATTGAGGATGCGGAACTGGATCCCGCCCTCATCGGTGGCCGCAGCCATCGCCCCGCCCAGCGCATCGACCTCCTTGACCAGGTGGCCCTTGCCGATGCCACCGATCGACGGGTTGCAGCTCATCTGCCCCAAGGTCTCGATGTTGTGGCTGAGCAGCAAGGTACGACAGCCCATGCGTGCAGCGGCAAGCGCCGCCTCGGTGCCGGCATGACCGCCACCAACCACGATGACATCGAAACGGGAGGGATAAAGCATGGCGCGCTCCGCGCAGTGAAGCCGGGAAGGAAGGGGCAGGATTCTACGCCGACAACGCCTGGATGCCTAGCACAACACATGCTTGTTTCACGAAATACTCATTTTTAAACATATGGTTAAACTTCGTTTTGAAGCCAGGCCCAGAAGCCCCGCCCCCAAGCCCGCAGTAAGGCATGAGCGTGACACCCACACCGAAAACAACACTGGAACACTTATTGCAGTTCCGTACGGGTGCCGACAACAAGCCATGCACCCGCCCTTGGCGGAGGCCAGGGCCGTCGGCGCGTTTCACTCCTTCAACCACAGTCAGGAAGCAAAGTCGGACCATGGCAATCAAGGAAATCAAGGCCTTCTCGGATAAGGCACGCACTGACGCCGAACTCGGCGAAAAACTCAAGAGCTGTCAGAAGGTTCGCGAGATGCTGACACTCGCGAAAGATAGCGGCTTCAACTTCATCGAAGACGAGCTCTATCCGCCCAATGAAGCACAGTTCACCGAAGAACAGCTGTCCGAGCGTCTGGTCAAGGCCTTGCTCAGGGCCTGAGCCACGCCATGTTTACCGTGTCGCTTGTCAGACATGCGACACGGCCCGACCTACGCGCCATTCCGGCGTGATCGGCAACATCCAGCCCCTGTTCGACCCGGAAGCAGCAGGCTTCTGACACCCGGCATCGTGACCCTGCATCTTCTCCTTTCATTGCCTCCCACTTGTCCTATGCTTTCAGGACAAGGCGTCAAGTTGGCAGGGAGTCGGCATGGCCTACGTCGGCAGTCCGTTCGAACACGACCTGTTCATCAGCTACAGCCACGGCGATGATGGCAAGGGTCGGGGTATTCTCCGCCCCTGGTCGCAAGCCTTTGCCCGCGAACTCGAAAACGAGTTGCGCTTCGACTTCCGCCTGACCCGTTCGCTGAACGTCTTCTTCGACGCAGGCGAGCGTCCGGGCGAGGGCATCGACCCGATGGACGGGCTGCACCCGCAACTCCAGGCCCATGCCGGCAGCTCGGGACTGCTGGTGGTGCTGATGTCACCGCACTATCTGGCTTCGCGCTGGTGCGAACGCGAACGCAGTTGGTGGCTTGACGGACAGCATGCGCTCGGTCTGCCAACCCAGGAGCGGATTGCCATCGTTCGCATGGCGCCGACCGAGCCCCCCTGGCCTGCCGAGTTCTGCGATGCACAGGGAGAGCCGCTGGTCGGTTTCCAGTTTCATGAACGCGTCGGCACCTGCCGGCCGCTGGGCTGGACCGAACTGCCCGACGCCTTCGGCAAGGACTTCCGCGCGGCCCTGGTCGAGCTTGCCGGCCACCTGGCCCTCAAGCTCGATGCGCTCAAGGTCCGCACCGCGGCCTTGCAGCGCATCCAGGATGAAGCCAGGCGCCTTCAGGCACATGGTGGCCAGGCAATTTACCTGCATGGGCGCGACGACAACCGAACCACCTGGGAGCGCACCGCGCTTGCGCTGAGCGACGAGGGCTTTGCGGTGTTCCCTGGCGAACCCGACCCCCCGGTGAGCGAACCGGAAGCCCGCCTCAAGCTCAACGAACAACGTGTCGACACCCTGGGCAACTGCGACGCCCTGCTGCTGCTCGGCACCGCCGACGGCCGCGCGCTGGACCTGGACCTGATGGAGGTCGGACGCCACAACCGCCAGTCCGCACGGGCACGCAGCCACCGCCTGTTACCCTGCGGCGTGCTCGATACCGTCGGCCCGCCCGTGGCCACCGAGATTCGCAAACGGGCTGCTCGCAATCTGCAGGCAGACTGGCTGGACGGCACCACTGAACCCTGGCTTCCGCGCGTCCATCAATGGCTGACCGACAAGGGCACTGCCGCGGTGCAGGCGCCATGATCGCCACTGCCGACCTGGCCGCCGATACGGACGCCGACAGTCCGGGCTGCATCCTGCCGCCACGCCCCTACCCCGGGCTGCGCCCTTTCGCCGCCAGCGAGTGGCCGGTGTTCTTCGGCCGCGAACGCATGACCGATGAGGTGCTTGCACGTCTGATCCGGCACCGCATGTTGTTCGTGCACGGCGACTCGGGCTGTGGCAAAAGCTCGCTGCTGCGCGCCGGCGTGTTCGCCCGGCTGACACAAGGCGCCCCAGGTCAGCGCTGGCGCACGGCAGCCGCCCTGCCCGGCACCACACCGCTCTGGAACCTGGCAAAGGCCTTTGCCGATCTGACCGGAGAGGCGGATGACGATGGCTGCGTGCTCGCCTGGCGGCGGGCGCTCAACGCCGGCATCCATGCGGCCGACGCGCTCCGCCCGCGGTTCGCCGGGACTGACAACGCCCCATGCTGCCTGCTGATCGACCAGTTCGAGGAGCTCTTCGAGCATGCACGCAGCCAGGGCCCCGAAGAGGCCATCCTGCTGACCCGCGTACTGATCGGGCTGCACGAGCAGCCCATCCCTGGGCTGCACCTGGCCATGACGATGCGTTCCGAATACCTCGGCGCCTGCGCACGATTCGAAGGCTTTGCCGAGATGGTCAATGCGGTGCAGTACCTGCTGCCAAGGATCGAACACGAAGACATGATCCGCGCCATTTGCGAGCCAGCGCTGCTCTACGATGGCACCGTCAGTCGCGAGCTGGCCGAACGCATGATTGCCGACGTCGGCGGCAGCCAGGACCAGTTACCGCTGATCCAGCACGGTCTGATGCGGCTCTACCAGCGCACCGAGCGCGATCCAGCGGGTCGCTGGCGCCTGGGCGTCACGGACTTTCCGGCGGCCGGCGGGCTGGCCGGCCTGCTGTCAGCCCACGCCGATGAGGTCATGGCACAGGTGCAGGCCGTTGCCGGCACGCCTCCACGCCTGGTCGAGGACCTGTTTCGCGCATTGTCCGAGATCAATGCCGAAGGGCACGCCATCCGCCGCCGTCAGCGCCTGGACCAACTTGCCCTGATGAGCGGCACGAGCGTCGACAGGATGCGCAAGGCGATCGATGCCTTTCGTGCCGACGGCGTGTCCTTTCTCGGCCCCCATGGCGAGCACGCACTATCTGACGGTGCCGCAGTGGACGTCGGCCATGAGGCCCTGCTGAGATGCTGGCAGGCACTGGCAGACCCACGTGACGGCTGGCTGATCCGCGAGTTTCGCAACAGCCTGGTCTGGCGGGCGCTGCTGGTGCAGGCCGACAGCTTCGAACGCAACCCCGACAATGTGCTTGCGCCGGCCACCACCGACGAACGTGAACGCTGGCTCAAGCGACGTAATCCGGCCTGGGCCGAACGCTATGGCGGTGGCTGGGACCGCGTGCAGGCCCTGATTGCTGCCAGCATCCACGCCCGTGATCAGGCCAGGGCAAACGAAGCCGAAGCCCTGCGCCGCAGCGCCAGGGCCGGCCTGATGCGCCGGGCGCTGACCATCACCGGCATGTTGGTGGTCGCCCTGATCACTGCGCTGCTGTACGCATTCAGTGAAATACAGGAAAGTCGTATCCAGCACGCCAGCGTAGACGCCACCCGCAGTCGCAACATCGAACTCGAGAACCTGATCACCAGCCTGCGTACCCGAAACGAATCCCTGGGCGCAGAACTGGCGGCCACCCTGAATGCGCTGGAAGAAGCCAAGGCGGCAGTCGTGCATCAGACCGGCAGCACGGTTGACACCCGTGGCTGGACGGCACAGATCACCACCGCGCAGAACAAGCTGCAGCAACCCGCTGCCACACCAGCGCCCATCGCCAGCAGCAGCCTCGCCCCCCGGCTTTACGTACACATTGCCGAGGAAGGGCAACGCACAAACACACGCGCGCTGGAACGGATGCTGGAGCAACTCCGGATCGGCGAGCGCACGCTGGTGGTGCCAGGTATTGAGCTGGTCAAGGAGTTTCCTTCGCAAGCCCAGTTGCGCTGCTTCTCGCCGCCGGAGTGCGAACGTCTGGCACCTGTCGTGCTGGCCGAGATCAACCGCCAGCTTGCCTCACCCCAGGTCGAGCTGCGCGACCTGAGCAACCGCTACGGCAAGACCGCCACCCGTGACGGCCATCTGGAGCTGTGGTTTCCAGCCGGCCCCATCCAGTTGCGAATCCCATGACACCCTTGCATCCCGCTCCACCCACACCGTACAGACAGCCGACAGGGAGACCTCCAGCATGGCCCACATCACCTTCATCCACGGCATTGCCAACAAGCCCGACTGCGATGCCCTGCTGCGTATCTGGCTGCAGGCCCTCGCCCGCAACGATGGCCCGGACCTGGGCAGTGAAGGCATCAGCGCCTCGATGGTGTATTGGGCGGATGTCATGTATGCCGCACCGCTGATCGACGACGGCCGCTACGAGAGTGTGGCCGACGACGATTTCGAGTCCATCCGCCAGGACGGAATCACCCCCGAGCAGGCAGAAGACTGGCGCGAGGAGCTTCCCCCCGACGAAGCCGCGCAGATCGATGCGCTTGCCCGTCATCTGGGTGCCGACGAACCGGATGAGGAAGTCGATCCGGTCCCCATCGGCACACCGGAAGCCGAGCTCGAACGCATCCCGCTACCGTGGGCGATCAAGAAGCCCATGATGGAAAGGCTGCTGCGCGACGTGCATCACTACCTGTTCAATGCCTTGCACAGCCCGCGCCCGGGCGTGCAGTTCCGGGTTCAGGACGAGATCCGCGCCCGCTTTGTCGCCGCGATCGAGGCGGGCAACACGCTCGCGACCGGCACGCCACATGTCGTCGTCAGTCACAGCATGGGTACGGTCATCGCCTACGACTGCCTGAAACGGGTCGCCAGTTGTCCCTCAGTCAGCGCACTGATGACCCTCGGCAGCCCGCTCGGACTCGACGAGATCCAGGACATGCTGAAGCCGGAATGGCGGCGCAACGACGGCTTTCCCACCCCGCGGGTACGCGGACGCTGGGTCAATGTGTTCGACCGGCTCGACCCGGTTGCCGGCTTCGACCCCCACTTTGCCAATGACTATCGCCGCGACGGTACGGAAGCGGTCGAAGACATTCAGGAGGCAAACTGGGGCGCCTGGCGCCATTCGATCACCAAATACCTGCAAGGCCGGCAACTGCGTGCAGCACTGACCCAGTTGCTGACGCCATGAATGGCTGAACCGGGAGTCCCGCCATGGATGCGCACCTCGAGCAATGCCTGCAGGCCCTGCCGCCCGCCATCGACAGCCTGGACGAAACCCGGGTTGCAAGCGCGACACGCGCGCTGGTGGAGGCCATCCGGCAGACTAACGACAGCTGCCCGCTCGAACTCGCCTGGCCCGTACTGGAGCGTCTGCGTGCGCGGCGCTGGTTCAACGACCTGCGGGAACTCGCTGAAGCCTTCATCGACAGCGGCCAGGCTGCCCCCCAGATCCGCCGCCTGTATGCCCAGGCCCTGATCGAGCAAGGCAAGCTGCGCGCCGCGATCGACGAGCTGGAATCCCTGCGCAGCATCCTGCCCGCCGGACATCGCGAACATGGCGAAGCCTGTGGTCTGCTCGGTCGCGCCTTCAAGCAACGCTATGTGAATGCCGACAACCCGACGCTGGAACGTACCCGCCAGGATCTGGCACGCGCGATCGCGCTGTATGAGGGCATCTACCTGCAAGACCGCAGTCGCAGCTGGCACGGCATCAATGCGGTGGCCCTGCTGTGCCGCGCCGCACGCGACGGCCTTGACCTGCCCGACCACCCCCATTCCGGTGCCGATGCCGTCGCCTATGCGCAGGCACTGCTCGCCTCGATTCAGGAAAGACGCAATTACCGGGAGGCCAACCTTTACGACTACGCCACCGCAGCCGAAGCCCTGCTCGCCCTCGACCGCGGCCAGGAGGCCGCCGAATGGCTGACCCTGTACGTGGGCCACCCCGGCGCCAACCCGTTCGAGCTCGCCAGCACCCGGCGCCAGCTGGTCGAGGTCTGGCGGCTGGACCGCGATCACGCCCCGGGGGCACACCTGCTGCCGCTGCTGGAGGCAGCCTTGATTGGTGACGACGGTGGCCAGGTGGTGGTGGGTGCGGCCGACACCCGCCACGCCATTGCCGCCCGCCATCAGGCCCTGAAGGGAGATGGGCGCAACTTGCATGGTCTGGAAAAGGTGCTCGGCTTTGACACCTTCCAGAGCCTGGACTGGATTCGCAACGCCCAGTTGCGCGCACTTGGCGTTGCCCGCATCGGCCGCGACCGGGTCCGGGGCGAGGGCACCGGATTCCTGATCCGCGGCAGCGACCTGTATCCCCCCCTGGGCGAAGAAATGCTGCTGCTGACCAATGCCCATGTGATCAGCAGCGATCCACGGGCGGCAGCGGCCATCCCCGCCGACGAAGCCATCGTGGTGTTCGAAGC
>Ga0075012_10005695_pt1 | contig 11393 bp, 8 predicted proteins | sample All_14_2_FD_71474 | JGI IMG/M metagenome (GOLD analysis project Ga0075012, IMG submission 71474) | Freshwater microbial communities in response to fracking from Pennsylvania, USA - Allegheny Zone_MetaG_DW_15 | ecosystem: Environmental > Aquatic > Deep subsurface > Groundwater > Drilled...
AGGTATAAATATAATTAAAGTGCCAATTGATACCGAACTACTTTCAGATAAGGGAAAATCGAACACCAAGAACGATCACTTTTTACGATTCTTTTTCTACACCTGAGCCTTTTTCTGGTTGGACGGCTTCGCTGTCCCAGTCCCAGCACAGGCATTGTATGCCGTTGGGCATACAGACCTGTATTAAAAAGGAGAATCTGAGACAATCATGAATCTCAAACCGTTTGGATGTGCGGGATCGATAATTCTTTTATTAATTTCAGCATCCTTTTTGTGGTTCTTCCATTATTGTTTTGCTCCAGCTTATAAAATTGCATCAGGAAAACCTTATTTGATAGGATACCTTATTAGCTGGATAAGTGCTATGTTTTTGGTTTTCTTGGTTTCTCTACTTGTATATAGAATTGATGGTCATCCACCTACAAAGGATGTATTCATAAAGCGGTATCGGCTTTCCAAACTGAACAAGAATGATTGGGGGTGGACGTTTGCGATGATTGTAGTATCCGTTGGTTGCCTGACTGCACTTTCGTTCACGTCTACTTTATTGAAATCCATACCGTTGTTTTCACCTCCATCCTCATATCCTCCGGACTTGATTGATCCCTCCAATAATCTGACACAAGGTGTTTTATTTGAAATGTCGCTTCGGGGAAAGTGGTGGTTAATAATCGTTTATTTTGTGGGTTGGTTTTTGAACATTTTTGGGGAAGAATTTTTGTATCGAGGCTGGATGTTACCCAGACAAGAACTGGCTTTTGGAAAATACGCCTGGATAGTCAATGGGCTGATGTTCAATTTTCAGCATATTTATATGCCATGGAATTTGCTGGCGATGTTGCCTGGATCATTATTTGTATCGTACGCTGTCCAACGTCAGCAAAAAACGTGGATGAGTATTATCTGGCATGGATTAGTGAATTTCAGTCTATTAATATTCATTATTCAAGGAGTGATTGGATAAAATTACTAGTTGATGCCACCAATATCCGCTCAACAAAGCGTGCAGCAACTGTCTTGAAAGTTAAGAGAAGCAATACCTGTAAAGCCTCCTCTGTTTCAGGTAACAACCATTAGTTTGAATGCGGCAGCATATTGCGTCATTTGCTAGACATTCCTCGCGTTCTTTTCGCTTTTGCCTCGAACACCTTCGGTTTAAGCTGCTTCCAAACTCTGCCAGGTGTAAGGGCATCCAAATTGTCTGTCTTTTCAAGCAGTCCGATCGCGCAGGTATGTCGTTTCACCTGCAAGGGATTGCCCACTAATATTAAAAGTCCCATCTTAGATAGTTTCAGCGCTATGGCAGGTTGAAATTAACCTGTGGTTTTTACTAATGAGACTTTTTCTTTGGCAATTTTCTACACCTTGAGCTCCCTGATTTAATCAGATTTTAGTAGGGAGTTCTCCTTGTTTTCCGTCATTTTTATACTATACTGCCTCCGTAGGTCAAATCAAGAAAGTAGAGTTTGAAATGAAATTAACTGCCCGTAGTGAATATGCCCTCCTCGCCCTTGTTTATCTTGCCCGCAATGAAGATGAAGGTTTCATTTCCATTGACACAATCGCTACTGCACAGGGAATTCCTCCGAAATTTTTGGAACAACTCATGCTGGCTCTTAAACGTGCTCACTTCCTGCGCAGCGCCAAAGGACAGAAAGGCGGTTATCAGCTCGCTAAACACCCAAACCAAATCTCATTGGCGGAAGTTATTCGTCTATTCGATGGCGCGCTGGCTCCCACCGAATCAGTTAGTGAGAATTTTTATGAGACCACGCCGATTGAAAAAGAGAAGAAACTAAAAAAAGCCTTTAAAGATATACGAGATTATGTCTCGAATAAATTGGAGAAGACAACCATAGCAGATATACAATAATTGAAGAACCGCCTGGGACTACTCAGGCGGTTTTGTTATTTTGAATTTGTGTCAACAATTTTTCTACGCGAGTCACTCCGTGATTGATATGAAGGAGATCTCCCTTGAGGTCGAAAATAAATATGGTTGGCACGCTCATTACACCCCATCGACTGGCGAGATCCGTCCTTTCTGCTGCGTTGATCTCTATGATTTTTATTTCACTCCCCATTTGTTGGCGTAGCTTTTCTATGGCAGGTCGCTGCACTGTTTTACAAGGAATACAAGTGGGTGTGGTGAAATAGACAAGGGTTAAGCTCGAAGGACGACTTAGACCAATATCTGCAAGCAAGCTTGGGGTACGAAGCTTAAGTGCACGATTATGAATTTGATAAATTCCCCAGCCGATGAACAAAATGGAAATGGCAATAAACGTCCGAGTGAAGATATCCATAATTTATTTACTCGCTTTCGGTTTCATGCCGGGGAAAATCCCTGAGGGGGGAGTTTTGGAAAAGCCGGGAACGTTGAGGCGGGTGAGCCAGTAATACATGGCACAACCGACACAGAAACCGCCGAAGGCATTGAGTGCAGCAAGGAAAGTAACGATCCACACGAGCAGCCAGCCTATGGGATCAGAGCCGAAGAAGATCAGAGCAGAGCCTGCTGCCATAAAGAGAAAGCCAACGAATTGGGCGAAGCGATGCGGCTCGGGGTTGTCGTCGAGCACGTCGGGTTTGAGGATGCCAAACGGCTTGAAGAAATAGCGATAGAGCAGAATGAAACCGGGGAATTTGAGCAGCGCCCCCAAGCCCATTGCCACTGCAACAATCAAGGCAATAATGGGTTGATTAAAAATGAAGGCGAGGATGTTAAGTGTGATAATAGTGAGTTGATTTGCTTTAAGGGCGGCATGGTCAACTTTTTGAAGGGGTTGAGTGGTCATGTGATTTTCCTTTTTTATTTTTTAGTGACGTTCCACAGGCTCAAGGAGAAGGGAAAAAAGCCTGTGGAACGCTTGAGGCGCCAGCGGGGCTCGAACCCGCAAGAGTGTTTTGGTTTTGTAAGATCAATCGTATCTTCACCAAACACATTCTCACACCCGGCTCTTTAACAAGGAGCTGTGTGGCGCCATGTGGCTAGAAAATTGTCACGTTCCAAAGGTTAAAAAGAAGGGAGAAACCCTGTGAAACGTTTGAGGCGCCAGCGGGACTCGAACCCGCGAGTAAGGTTTTTGCAGAACCCTGCCTTCCCACTTGGCTATGGCGCCGGGACCATCAGGCAGGGATGCCTGCCTTGATGGTTTCTTCCACCAATAATTTTGCAAGAGCTTTTGCCTGATTGCGAATTTCAGGAATGGCAAGCGACTCCCACAAGGCTGGGATGCGAACGGGACCCAGTGTAAACAAGCCTTGCACCGGCTCACACTGAATGTTGATGAATCGTCCGTCGTTGTCTGTATCGAATCCGAGACGGAGTTGGTCTGGAACGATCATCCCTGCTTTGATGAGTTGAGCAATTAGTGGCGATTCGACCTTGGAGTAATCGCGTGACGGACCAGTGCAGTTGACGATGCGTGCAATTTCTAAAATGCTACGTTCTTTGGTATCGGTCTGCTCCCAAGTCACTTGGGCGAGTTTCCCCTTTTGTTTTGCGGAGATTAACTTTCCGCGGTGGATATTCAGAACGCCATCTTCAATGAGAACGTCTACTTCATTTCCTACGGTAGGAGACATGCGATGACGATGAATATCCCAGTGATTACGGGCATGACGCAGGAAGGATTTGCGTTGGGCAATCGACCACTTTTGCCAGATCACAGCGGTATATGGGCGCAGACTGTCAATAACAGCACGCCAATCAGAGCCGGTGTGCTCGGCGATTTCCACTTGTTCACGTATCCAACGAATTGCCCCACGTGGAGAGTTGAAATCTTCTGGCAGGTCCGCAAGTGGACGCGCCTGATACGGCTTGTGGACTTGATATAAACGTCCATTGCGCGAGAGGGCATGGATGGTGCCGCGGTGACCGACTTCACGTAATGAGAGCGCCACATCTACCATCGTCAAGCCGGTGCCGACTAAAAGCACGGGCGCATCTTTTTCAAGGCCGAGGGCTACATCTTCAGACCAGGGATTTTTCCAATAAAGTTTTTCCACTTCACGAAAATCAATCGGGTCGTTGGGTGTGAGCAAATTTCCAAATGCCAACACCACGGCGTGAGCAAGGATGGATGTGCCATTCTTAAGTTGCAGCTTCCAGAATTCATGCTCACGAGTGATATTGACAACATCCCCTTCCACATATTCAAGGTTGGAGTTGTCATTAACGGTGGCAGAGAAAATGTCAGCGAGGTAATCGCCGTAGGTGATACGAGGAGCAAACGTCCCTGCATGTGAATCGGGCAAGCGAGTCTTGAGCCAATCCACGAAGTGAGTCGTCTCATCGGGAAATGCACTCATGTTGCCTGCGGGCACGTTCAACAAATTGACGCAATACATCGTGTCATATGCCACGCCTCTGCCGGGTTTGGGTGAATTGCCAATCAAAGCCAGCCGACCCTGCAGAGCGAAGCATTTGAAATTTGCGGCAACCAAGGTTCCGCTTGCGCCTGCGCCAACAACTGCAACATGAAATGGATTATGGCTCATGGCTAATAATCCCCATTGGGCACGAGTTCGTAACCTGCATCTGCCCAAGACTGAATACCCGCATCCAATGCGTACACATTTTTGAAGCCCTTTTGCTCAAGGATCGAGAGCGCAATGGTGGAGCGATTTCCACGTTGACAGTGAACAACCACAGGTTCGTCTTCATGCAAGATGCTGCGAGCCACTTCGGGGAGAGAACCCGCTTCGATATGTTTCGCGCCGCGGATGTGTCCTGAGTGCCACTCGCGATTGAAGCGCACATCGAGCACGTTGGGCGCGTCGTTTTGTGAAAGCCAATCTCTGAGTTGTGGAGCAGAGACATGTCTTGTTGAAGTCACAGGCAGACCATGTGATTGCCATGCTTCGACTCCACCGTCGAGATAACCGACGATATCGTCATAGCCAATTCGGACGAGTTGCCGCGTCGCTTCCATTCTTTCGGCTGGGTGATTCGCAATAAGCACGATCTTCGCCCCGAACGGAATCACCCAACCTGCCCAAACGATCAACGGTGTGACAAGCGGAATTCCGTATGACCCTTCGATATGCGCTTCGAGATAGCTGCTTGTATCGCGTACATCCACGAAGACCGCACCTGCTTTAACTTGTTCCTGCGCTTTGGCAGGAGTAAGTGGCTCGATCACGGGCACGCCCATGTTGCCGAGGATGCGTCCGCCTTTTTTGTTGACGGGGCGCATGTTGCGATAATAGGTCGGGTAACTGGATAGTCCCGTCGTGGCGCGTTTGATAAAGTCCTCTTCATTTGGTAATTGCAAGAAGGGATTGCTTGCACGTTCCTGTCCAATGGTAGTGAAGCGCGCGCTGCTATTCGTCGTATTGCAGAAAGAACCCGCACCGTGAGTCGGATACACCACAACATCATCAGGCAGCAAAGCAAGCTTTTTGTGAATGGTGTTGTAGAGACTATGTGCCAACGGAATGGTATGTTCGTGACCAAGCAGGTCTGGGCGTCCTGTTCCGCCAACGATGAGCGAACCACCGCTGAACAAGGTTTGAGGAGTTTTGTCGTTCTCGCCAAAGACTCCAAAGGCGATGTGTTCCGGGGTGTGTCCTGGGGTTTCGATCACACCAATGTTGAGATTGCCAAGAGAGAGTTTGTCGCCCTCGTGCAAGGAGATGTGTTCAAAGTCCGCATGTCCGCTGGCGCTAGCACCAATCTCAAAATGATGATGGTTGTGTGCAATGCCAAGGTGATGTGCCAGCTCATGTGCGCCGGAGACGAAGTCCGCGTGCAAATGGGTATCGAGCGCATAGCGCAATTTCAACCCGAGACCTTCCGCGGTCTTGATATATTTATCCACATCGCGTTGCGGGTCGATCACTGCTGCGACGCCGGTCTCTTCAGAAGCGATCAGGTACGACGAGTTGCCGATGCCTTCATCCACGAATTGCTTTACATACAATGATTTCATTCTTTATCCTTGGTTACTTTTCGATCGGCACGTTGACCAGGTTGCCCCATTCCGTCCATGAACCATCATAGTTGCGGACGTTGGGATAGCCGAGCAAATAGGTCAATACGAACCAACTGTGGCTGGAGCGTTCACCGATACGACAATACGTAACGATATCCTTATCGGCTGTGATGCCAACAGACTCGTACAACTCCTTGAGCTCCTCAGCAGACTTGAAGGTGCCATCTTCGCGCACTGCCTTCGCCCACGGAATATTCTTCGCGCCGGGGATGTGTCCGCCACGCAACGCACCTTCTTGCGGATATTCGGGCATGTGTAGTTTCTTGCCGCTGAATTCATCGGGTGAGCGGACGTCCACCAGCGGAAGATTGCTTTTGACATGCTTCAACACATCTTCACGGAAGACACGGATCTTTTTGTCATCTCGCTTGGGTGCCTTATAGACAGTTTTTGAGTAGAGGGGAACTACTTTGGTGAATTCACGCTTCTCGTCTTCCCACTTTTTGCGTCCGCCATTGAGGATGCGCACATCCTTGTGACCGAACAGTTTGAAGACCCAGAAGTTATAGGTTGCCCACCAGTTGTTCTTGTCGCCGTAGAAGACGACGGTGGTGTCATTGTCAATACCTTTTTCGGAAAGCAATGAGGCGAACTGAATAGAGTCTAAATAATCGCGGACGATGGGGTGGTTGAGGTCTTCGTGCCAGGCGATCTTGACTGCACCGGGAATGTGACCGGTGTCATAAAGCAGGAAATCTTCATCCGACTCAATAATGCGGACTTTGGGATCGTTCAAGTGTTCGGTAAGCCAGTCTGTTTCGACCAGCACTTCAGGGTGAGCATACTTTGACATGGTTTATCTCCTTAATGCATATATATCCTATTGACTTAGTAGGTATTCAGGTCAATAATAAAGAGATGCAGCGCATCTCTTTATATGACTTAACTAATAGGATTTATAGCATAAAACCGTTTCGATTGTCAAGAGAGATTTTTGGAATTTGGACCGTAATTATTTTTTCCGCCCGCAAATACGGCTCCCCACGTTCCCTGTCCATCTCCATTACCCCAGTAATCAACAGAGGTAGATTTGAATCAAGGAAGGATTTTGCTACCCGATACACGTCTGGGAAGAGAATGACATCCAACGTTCCCTGCGTATCTTCAATGGTTAAGAAGAGCATCATATCCCCTTTGGCAGTGCGACTGCGGCGCGAGGTCTGACGCACGCCTGCGACCATTACACGCCGTCCGATTTTTTCCACGGCATCTATGGTGGAAATGGCTCCGGTGATCTTATCTAGTACCAATTCCAGGGGATGCGCTTCAAGGCTGGCACCAAGGATTTCCAACTGGGCATCCACCTTTTGTTGCAGAGTCCAATCCTCTTCACTCGTATCCGACCATGTAAAAAGACTCATCTGATCGCGCTGCCAGCCGCCAGTTTGTAATCTTTTCAGAATGGCGGGGATTTTTCCAAAGCCATACAATGCCCCGATCTTCGCAAGATGTTCGGCTTCCTGCATGCGCGGGTCCACACGGGAAAGGAAATCATCCAGTGAGGTGAATGGTGCATGTTGGATGATCCTTCCAATCGTACGTTGGGTCAATTCCTTTACCTGACCAAGTCCCATAAATAGCGCACGATCTTCAGAGTTCATCATTCGTTGCACCGAGAATTGATGTCGGGAATAATTCACATGTGGCGGGCGGACTTTCAAGCCCAAACGCCTGGCTTCGCTCAGGTAAACGCGCTGACTGTAATACCCACCCCAATTGGCAAGTACCGCCGCCATGAATTCTGCTGGAAAATATTGCTTGCACCAGGCGGAACGCCAACCAATCTTAGCGTACGAGGCAGCATGCGCTTTTGGAAAGCCGTAACCTGCGAAGGCTGCCATCATTTCCCAGATGCGTTCACCGGTCTCGATGGGAATCCCGCTTCTAGCTTGCACTTCAGATACGAACTTTCTCTCCAACTCCTGCATCTTCTTACCCGGGTCAAAATGGCTCATCGCCCGCCGTAACAGGTCGGCTTCTGCCAGGCTGAAACCTGCCAATTCATTGGCGATGCGCAGAACCTGTTCCTGATATAGGATAACCCCAAAGGTCTCGTCCAATAAAGGGGCAAGTGCTGCATGAAGGTGGCGTACTGGTTCCTCGCCCTTGAAACGCTTCACAAAGGCATCCTTGAGTCCGCCGGTCAGCGGACCGGGACGATACAGTGCCAAGGCTGCCATGATGTCATCTTCGGTGCGGGCATGGATCTCGCGCAGGGTTGAACGCATCCCCGGACTTTCGATCTGGAAGCAGCCAATGGTCTCGCCCTTCTCAATGCGATTGGAGGTGGCTTCATCGACGGAGGGTGTTGAGTCCAGGACAGATAAAGGAGTTGTGTATTGTTCAGGTTGACTCTTCTGCACGAACTCCGCCACGTCGCCAACGACAGTCAGTCCGCGAATACCCAATAGATCGATCTTCACCAAGCCCAGGGCTTCCACCGAGTCGAGATCGAGCTGGGTGATGACCATACCCTTGCCGCCCGAGTTCATGACCGGCACAAGATCAGTCAACGCTTCTGGTGCAACGATCACTCCACCGGGATGCATGGAAAGATGACGGGGTAGTTTCAGGATGGCTTCGGCATCATCGAAGATGGATTGGTGGTTGGGATAGGTTGTTCGCAGCTCTGCAAATGGAGAATGCGCATCTTCGCCCTCCTCGGAATCTTCGAAGCGTGCCCACCAGGCGTGCGGTAGTTGATTTGCTAGTTCCCTTACTTTTACAGGTTCGAGACCATAGGCTTTGGCGACATCTCCCAGTGCGGAGCGGGGACGGTAGCGGTTGATCGTCCCCACCATCGCTACTTTGTCAGCACCATAGGTATCGAAGACATGCTGGATCACAGAATCTCTGCGGCGGGAACACAGGTCGGTGTCAATATCCGGCGGCGTGACACGTGCAGGGTTGAGGAAACGTTCAAAATACAGATTGAGTCGTAATGGGTCTGGGCTGGTGATTCCCAAACAATGCGCAACAATAGAGGAAGCTGCCGACCCACGCGATGAATACGGCACACCGGTTTCGCGTGCAAAGTTTAGGATGTCCTCAACGATCAGGAAGATCGGCTCAAAGCCCATACGGGAGATTACTTCGAGTTCGTGATCGAGACGCTCTTGGATCTGGGGTGTGATCTCGCCATAGAGTTCTTTTGCTCCAGTTGTGGCTTTATCGCGCAAATGCTGCGTTGCAGTTACGCCCTCTGGTAATGGAAGGACCGGCATCTGGGATTTGCCAAGTGGCAGATCGAAACGGCAGCGCACGGCAATTTCAGTTGTAGCGTGTAACGCCTCGGGAAATTCCTTGAAACGCTCTTCAATCAGCTGCGATTGCATGAACCAGGCATCTGCCGGAGCAAGGGCATGTTGAGGAATGTTTGTAACCGTTTGATTGAGTCGGATGGCAGCCAAGGTTCTTTGTAACCGAGCTTGTTCCGGGGTCTGGTAATAGACCGGATGTGCGACCACGGTCGGCAAACCAATTTTGCGTGCCTGCACGGATAATGCGCTGGCGTTGGAAATATTCCTCAAGGGTATATACAAACGTCCCTTGAACACATCCATGAGCTCTTGAGGGTTTTCACTCAGGGCGACCAGGTCTTTTGAATATTGAAACAATATATCCAACGAACATGGAGCATCCGGAACATTGCGCAGGGCAAGGGCGCTACTGAGCCGGCAAAGATTAGACCAACCCTCGACACTCGTCGCCAACAATTGAAGCGGACCCTGTTCCAGATCGATCTCCAACCCGATCACAGGCTGAATATCCGCGTCCTTGCAGGCTTTGACGAATTCAACGGTTCCAGTCAGCAGATGGTGATCGGTCAAGCCAAGTGCAGACATGCCGCAGGCTTTCGCTGCCTGCACTAAATCAGTGGGAGTCATTAAGCCTTCCTGCAGGGAGAAGGCGGAGTGGGTTGTGAGGTGGACGTACATCAGGGCAATTGTAAACGTTCCATCGGGGAATAGTAGCGACACGGACGGAATACCCGTCTGTGTCTTTTTGTATCATGCAACCCATGCCTGAACCTCAAGAATTATTTGCCGCTTCAATCGCCTCGGAAGCTGTGGAAGTGCTGGAAGATCATCTGCTCTTTCCAGGTGGATATCTATTGCCGCTTTCTGCCCGTGGCACGGGTGTGCCCGGCATGACCGACCGTCCCTGGTCACGTCTATCTGCCGATGTCTTTTATCCCAATCTTCCTGTCATGTATTCCTTGTCCATGCGCCGTGAACCACCAGATGTTCTGCGTGGATCGTTACGCGCGCGCCGCACTCTGTTCGAAGGATTCATGATGGCATTGGCAGAAAAGACTGGTCGCCGTCCTTCGATGGCGGAACGATCTGCAGATCACGCAATGGATGCGGCGGAGTCGGAACTGACTTTTGGCAAGCCAGCCTTCAAGATCGCCCTGATGTCGGCGCTCTTTGTTGAGCGTAATCGTTTTGAGGAAGCGGAAGCCGCACGCAGAGTCATTGAATCGAATTTACGCGCACGTGGACTCACAGCTCAGCGCCTTTTCTATATTGCAGAACGTGCCCTTCATCATTTCCAACCCGGAGGAAAGTTATTTCCGGGATTGGATGAACCAACATTATTTCTTGAAGAGACCATGCCACTTCTGCCTGCACCTTCAAGACAGGTCATGCCAGTGGAAGATTCGGTTTGGATCGGGACTCACGCCCGCGATGGACGCGATATCCACTTCTCTTTTACCAAGGGGCTTGATCCGGCCGTTCCACCGCCACCCCATGCCACAACACTGATCCTCGGTGAACCCGGTGCGGGCAAGACCAGCCTGTTGCGCTGGATCATGTTGCAACGCTTGCTACAGGGACGCACGGTGATTTCCATTGATCCCGAAGGCGAGAACAATAAACTCTGTGAAGCAGTGGGGGGAAGAGTCGTGCCGGCAGGTATTCCCGAAGATAAAGAAACCTGCCTCATTCATCCATTACAAGGAGAGAACCCGGCAGAGTTGTTGCTGGCTGTTCGCTTCCTGATCGCCTCACTCGCCGGTGAATCTGTTTTATCACCAGGCATCCAAGCCGCCTTGCATGAAGCCGTGAAACGCCGCTGGGATCGTAGACCGGGTGCGATGTCGATTGCGGAATTCGTGGAGACTCTGGGAACGATTAATGTCCCCGAAGCCGCCATGCCTTTGGCGTTGTTACGCCCCTTCATGAGCGGTGGACTCTTCGAAGGTTTCTTTGATCGCCCCAAGGCATTGTTATCTCCGCATTTCCCTGCGGGTCAGTGGTGGAACTTCGATCTGTCCTCCCTGCGTGAAGAGAATCGCGCCATCGTGCATTCGGTGCTGGCTTGGTTTTTGTATCATGCCGTCACAGTCGGCAAACAACCGATGGACATCTTCATCGATGAAGGTTGGCG
>Ga0075012_10005696_pt1 | contig 11392 bp, 8 predicted proteins | sample All_14_2_FD_71474 | JGI IMG/M metagenome (GOLD analysis project Ga0075012, IMG submission 71474) | Freshwater microbial communities in response to fracking from Pennsylvania, USA - Allegheny Zone_MetaG_DW_15 | ecosystem: Environmental > Aquatic > Deep subsurface > Groundwater > Drilled...
CATTGTAATCCGCCGCCGCCAGGACTTTCGGATCGCGGGTGCCCTGGGGATCGATCACGGCGGGGTCGAGCTTGACCTCGAGCGTTACCCTGGTGGTCATGAAGGCCGACGAGCCCTGCATGATGATCGAACCGAGCAGCAGCACCAGGAAGACCACGGCGACCGAGACGGCGGCAATGCCCCAGAGCTTGAAGCGTGCCTCGGCGGCATAGCGCTTCTTCAGCAGGCGGTTGAACTTCTCGCGCTTCTCCGCGGACGAGGAGAAGGGTTCGACCGTGAATTTATTCGCGACGTCGGTCATTCGTACTGCTCCCGATACTTGCGGACGATCCGCAGCGCCACGATGTTGAGGAGAAGGGTGACGATGAAGAGCACGAGGCCGAGGGCGAAGGTCGCCAGGGTCTTCGGGCTGTCGAACTCCTGGTCGCCGACCAGCAGCGTCGCAATCTGCACGGTGACCGTGGTCACCGCTTCAAAGGGATTGGCGGTCAGATTGGCGGAGAGGCCGGCGGCCATCACCACGATCATGGTCTCGCCGATGGCGCGCGAGATCGCCAGCATCACCGCGCCGACCACACCCGGCAGGGCCGCCGGCAGGATCACGCGCTTGATGGTCTCCGACTTGGTGGCGCCAAGCCCGTAGGAGCCGTCGCGCATCGCCTGGGGCACCGCCGTCATCACGTCGTCCGAGAGCGAGGAGACGAAGGGCACGATCATGATGCCCATGACGATGCCGGCCGCCAGCGCCGATTCAGACGCCACATCGAGCCCGACCGACTGGCCGACCATGCGGACGAAAGGCGCCACCGTCAGGGCCGCGAAGAAGCCGTAGACGACGGTCGGAATGCCCGCCAGCACTTCGAGCACCGGCTTCAGCACCGAGCGCACCTTGCGGTTGGCATATTCCGACATATAGATGGCCGACATCAGGCCGATCGGCACCGCCACCACCATGGCGATCAGGGTGATCAGGATGGTGCCGGTGAACAGCGGCACGGCGCCGAAGGAGCCGGTCGAACCCACCTGATCGGTGCGCAGCGCCGTCTGCGGGCTCCACTGCGTGCCGAAGAGGAATTCGGTGACCGAGACTTTCTCGAAGAACAGCGCCGATTCGAAGAGCAGGGACATGATGATGCCAACCGTGGTCAGCACGGCGATGGTGGAAGCCACCATCAGCGCGATCATCATCGCCCGCTCCACCTTGGGGCGGGCGCGCAGGCTGGCCCGGATGCGCGACTGGCCGAAGGCAAGGCCGAGCACGCCGATGGCCAGCGCCCCGACCGCCAGCGCGATCGAGGAATAATCGTGGAGGGCGATGTAACGCGCCGAGACTTCGCGCAGCGCATCCGTCACCTCGCCGGCGATGGTGCCGTTCTGGACGAAATTGCGCACGTCGGTCATGAACAGCGAGGTCCGCTCGGGCGCCACGCTGGCCGGCAGATCGGCCAGGATCAAACCGTCGATGATGCTGTTCTCGAAGACCAGCCAGAGGACGGCGAGCAGCAGGGCCGGCACGGCACACCACAGCGCCATGTAATAGCCGTAATAGCCGGGCAGCGAGTGCAGCCCCTTGACCTTGCCGCCGTTTCGCGCCACGGCGGTGGACCGGCCCATGTAGTAGCCGATCACCGACAAGACGAGGATCGTCGCGATCAGAATGTAACTCGGCATCATTGCGTCTTTCGTAAGCCCCAGATCTGAGGACGCGAGGCCGGACGGGAAAGGGGCGGCAGAATAAGCGCCGCCCCCGATAGCACCTGGGCCTTACTTCACCGACGCCGGATCGAGCGGGGTGAGCTTGGCAACAATGTCGCGGACCTTGGCGGCTTCATCCGCCGGCAGGGCGATCAGGCCCTTGTCGGCGAGATAGCCGTTCTCGCCCATGGCCTTGTCGGAAGTATATTCGGTCAGGAATTCCTGGATGCCCGGGACCGTGCCGACATGGGCCTTCTTCGCATAGACGAAGAGCGAGCGGGACACGCCGTATTTGCCCGACGAGATATCGTCGTAATCCGGCGCGACGCCTTCGATCTTGGCGCCCTGGATCTTGTCGGCATTTTCCTCGAGGAAGCTGTAACCGAAGACGCCATAGGCGTTCGGGTTGGCCACCAGCTTCTGCACGATCAGATTGTCGTTCTCGCCGGCTTCGACATAGATGCCGTCTTCACGGATCTTCATGCAGGCCTTGCCCACATCCTTCTTGTCGACGCCGGAGGCGATGATCGCATCGCCGGCATGGGCTTCTTCGCAGCCCTTTTCCATCACCAGCTCGTTGAAGGCGTCGCGGGTGCCCGAGGTCGGGGGCGGGCCCAGCACTTCGATCTTGGTCGCCGGCAGGGCCGGGTCGATCTCGTTCCAGGTCTTGTAGGGATTGGCAACGAGCTTGCCGTCAACCACCACCTGGGCGGCCAGAGCCTTCCACAGGGTCGCCTTGGTCACGTCGATCACCGGGCCGGTCTTCGCGTTGGCGAAGACGATGCCGTCGAAGCCGATCTTCACTTCGACGATTTCAGTGATGCCATTCTTGGCGCAGGTTTCGACCTCGGAGGTCTTGATGCGGCGCGAGGCGCCGGTCAGATCCGGGCTGTCCACGCCGACGGCGCCGCAGAAGAGCTTCAGACCGCCGCCGGTGCCGGTCGACTCGACGATCGGGGTCTTGAAGGTGCCCTGCTTGCCGAAGGCTTCGGCCGCAGCGGTGGTGAAGGGGAACACGGTGGACGAGCCGACGATGCGGATCTGGTCGCGGGCTTCGGCGGCCCCGGCCACGGCGGTCACCAGGACGGCGGCAACGCCAAGGGCGGCAAAGCTGGTCTTAAGGGCCATGGTCATATCCTCTGGCGGTTTCGATCAGATGGTCGCTTGACGGCGAATGGCCGCCTCCGGTGCGCCACCCCATGGCGGGCACCAATGCGACCGGCACCTTATCCAGCCGCCGGGACGTTCATATTACACTTGTGTTACAATTGCGTGACACAGATCAAAGCCGCAGATTTCCTTGCTTTCAGCCTGCTGTCGGTCCTCCATGGCGCAGCCGCCGGGCCAGCAGGACGACAAAAATGACAGTTGCGCCGCTGGCGGCGGCCAGAACGGCCAGGATCGCGCTGGCCCCCAGAACCTGAAGGCCGGCGGCGGCAATCGTCGGCGACAGGGCGCTGGCCAGCATCATGGGCCGGGCCAGCCGCCCCATCACCAGGGCATAGGTCTCCGCCCCGAACAGGGCCAGCGGCAGGGTCCCCCGGGCAATCGAGAATATCCCGAGCCCGCAGCCGTAGAGCACCAGGGCCAGGGCGACGGGTACCGCCGGCATCAGCAACCCGCATAGCCCGACCGCGACCAAGGCGCCGGAAGCCACCATGGTCCAGATCGGATGGCGGCGCCGGCCAAGACCGAACTCGACCACCCGGGCCGCCACCTGCGATGGCCCGATCAATGCCCCCAGCGCCACCGCCGCTGTTGCCGAAACTTCCCGAATACCGAGCAGGGCCACGATATGGACCGAGACGACGGCGGTCACTGCCGCAGTCAGGGTGATCACCGCCCCGGTCAGCAGCATCAGCCGGCGATCCACCGACCCTGCTGCCGGGGCCGCCGAACCCGGGTGGACTGCACCGGGAGCAGGCGCCGCCTTTTCCCGGGGCAGGACGGCAAGATAGAGCGGCATGACCAGAAAGACCTGCGCCCCGGCGAAGGCAAGACAGGTGCCGCGCCAGCCGAGCCGGGTCTCGGCATAGGCCGCCAGCGGCCAGCAGATGGTGCTGGCAAAGCCGCCGAACAGGGTGAGCGCGGTGATCAGCCCCCGCGCGCGCAGACCATAGAGCCGGCCGAGGGCGGCAAAGGCGGCATCGTAAAGCCCAGCCGCCATGCCGAAGCCCATGACCACCCAGCCGCCAAGGAAGACCGGCAGGCTGGGCGCCAGCGCCAGCACGGCAAGACCAAGGGCAATCCCGCCGGCGCCGGCCAGCAGCACCGGCCGGCCGCCGCGCTGCTGGATCGCCCGGCCGAGCCGGGGCGACACCAACCCGCCGATGACAAGCCCGATGGACAGGCCGGCGACCACCGCCGTCAGCGGCCAGCCCGTATCCGCCACCACCGGTCCCGCCAATACCGCCGGCAGGTAGAAGGATGAGCCCCAGGCGAGAATCTGCCCGATGCCGAGACCGCTGATGACCAGGGGGATAGGCCTTTTGTCCGGGGTCACGTCACGCCTCGTCTTGCCCGGGGACCGGAGACCGGCGGTCCGGTCGCCCCCGACAGCAATTGTCGGTCAGGAAGCCGACCAGGGACTCGAAACCACCGATTTCCGCCCGATAGGCGACAATCCGGCCCTGCCGTGCGGCGCTGACAAGGCCGGCCCGCGCCAGCACCGCCAGATGCGACGACAGCGTGTTATGCGGCACCCCAAGAGCCAGGGCGACTTCCCCCGCCGGCACCCGCTCCGGCAAGGCGGCAACAAGAAACCGGAACGCGGCCAGGCGCGTAGGCTGAGCCAGGGCCCCCAGGGCCGCGATCGCGGATGATTCGTCCATAATTCCCGACATATCGACATGATGCCGGGTGAACGGCTGAAGGTAAATCACCATCCTGCGACACAAGGAAAAACGGCGGCCCGAAGACCGCCGTTTCCTGTGCCCTTGATGCCGTGGCGATCAGAACGCCGAGGTATCGAGCGGGATCAGGTTCTTCACGATCTCGCGCTGCTTGGCCAGGGCTTCCGGCGAGAGCAGGATCAGGCCCTTGTTCTCCAGGTAGCCGTTGGCGGCAATGGCACGGTCCGAGAAATATTCGTTCAGGAATTCGGCGATGCCCGGGATTTCGCCAATCTGATACTTCTTCACATAGATGAAGAGCGAACGGGACACCGGATATTTGCCCGACTGGACATTCTCATAGGTCGGGGCATTGCCGTTGACCGTGGCGCCCTGGATCTTGTCGGCATTCTCTTCGAGGTAAGAATAGCCGAAGATACCGAGGGCGTTCGGGTTGGCCACCAGCTTCTGAACGATCAGGTTGTCGTTCTCGCCGGCTTCGACGAAGGCGCCGTCCTCACGGATCTTCATGCAATCCTTGCCGGCGATCAGGCCCTTGTTCTCCTCAACCTTGGCGCAGCCATGTTCCATGACCAGTTCGTTGAAGGCATCGCGGGTGCCCGAGGTCGGGGGCGGGCCGAGGACTTCGATCTTTTCCGCCGGCAGCTTCGGGTCGATGTCGCTCCAGGCCTTGTAGGGATTGTCGACCAGGGCGCCATTGACGACGATCTTGGCGGCCAGGGCCTTCCAGATCTGATCGACGGTCAGGGCGAAGGTCGGGGCCTTTTTCGAATTGGCCAGGACGATGCCGTCATAGCCGATGGTCAGTTCGATGATGTCCTGGATGCCATTGGCCTGGCAGGCGTCGATTTCCGAACGCTTGATCCGGCGCGAGGCATTGGCGATATCGGCATAATTCGCGCCGACGCCGGCGCAGAACAGCTTCAGGCCGCCGCCGGTGCCGGTGGATTCGACGATCGGCGACTTGAAGGTGCCCGACTTGCCGAAGGATTCGGCCACAGCGGTGGTGAAGGGGAACACGGTCGACGAGCCGACGATGCGGATCTGGTCGCGGGCTTCGGCAGCGCCAGCAAAGCCGGCAGCCATCACGGCCGCAGCGGCAAAGCCGAGGAGAGCGGATTTCACGGTCATTTCAGGGGATCCCCGGTTAAATTCCGGCGGGGACCTTACTGCGCGTCAGCGACCAGTTCGTGACGCTTCAGTTTCACTTTCGTGACGATGCGGGCAGATAGACGGTGAATGTCGTGCCCTGGCCAACCGTTGAATCGATGGTCAGAGCGCCCTGATGGCGGTTCACGATGTGTTTGACGATGGCAAGACCAAGGCCGGTGCCGCCCAGGTCGCGGCTGCGTGCCGCATCCACCCGGTAGAATCGCTCGGTCAGGCGCGGCAGATGCTCACGCGCGATGCCCGGGCCTTCGTCGGTGACGGCGATGGCGACCGGCTGGGCCTTGCCCGGCCAGCCGGCCCGCGCCGGGACATGGGCGATGACATGGGCCTGTACCCGCACCGTACCGCCGACCTTGCCGTATTTGATCGCATTGTCGATCAGATTGGTGAAAACCTGTTCCAGTTCGCCCTCGTCGCCCACCACCTGGGGCATGTCCGGGGGCAGGATGACCTCGACCGTCGCCTGTTTCGCCTGGGCGCGGAAATCGAGCGCCTTCACCACCCGGCCAAGCAGGCGGTCCAGGCTGACCGGATCGGCCGGCGGCGTATGTTCGGTCAGTTCCACCCGCGACAGGGACAGAAGATCGCCGACCAGCCGGGTCATGCGTGCCACCTGTTCGGCCATGGTCTTCAGGAAGCGTTCCCGGGCGACGGCATCGTCCCGCGCCGGGCCCAGCAGGGTTTCGATATAGCCGCCCAGCGCCGCCAGGGGCGTGCGGATCTCATGGCTGGCATTGGCGACGAAATCCGCCCGCATCCGCTCCACCCGCTTCGATTGGGTGAGGTCGCGGAACACCAGGGCGGCGACCACGCCATCGCCCGATGGCTTGTCCAGGCTGGCGATGCGGCAGGTCAATTCGCGCGCCACCGGCACCGGCAGGGAGATTTCGATCTCGATGCTGGGCTCGTCACCGCGCAGCACATCCTCGACCGCCTCCAGCACCTCCGGGTGGCGCATCATGGCAGTAAGCGGCCGGCCCACCGGCTCGTCGCCGAAAATGGCCCGGGCCGCGCGGTTGGCCAGACGGACGCCGAGCGCACCATCGATCAGGATCAGCGGATCGGGCAACAGGTCGAGCACCGCCCGATGGCCCCGGTCGCTTTCGCGCTGCAGGCCCTTCAGGCTGGCCAGCGATTGTTCCAGCACTTCGACCCGCTCGGCCGAGACCGTGTCTTCGACCAGGGTTTCGGTCAGGCTGGCATCGTGAAGGGCGCGGTCGCGCCGCATCAGCAGGGCGACCAGCAGGGTGGCGGGCAGCAGGGCGACCGCACCGGCGATCGCCCCCTGCAGGCTGAGAGTCCGCGACAGGGCCAGCAGGGCCAGGATCACCAGGCCCGGCAGGGACATTTTCGCCGTGGCGATGACAAGGGGGGTACGCAACAACCTCTTCATCGCCAAGGCACCTGTCGGTCGGGAATCAGCGCGCCATATAAGCGGTCAGGGCCGACAGATTGACAAGATCGGAAACCGCCGTGCCTAGGGGCACGATCTGGATCGGCTTCGACATGCCGACCAGCAGCGGCCCGATCACCGTTGCCCCGCCCAATTCCTTCATCAGCTTCGCCGCCGTGATCGCGGTCGAGAGCGAAGGCATGATCAGCACATTCGCCGGCTCGGTCAGGCGCGAGAAGGGATAGAGGCTCATGAGCTGGCGGTTGAGGGCGACATCGACCATCATTTCGCCGTCATATTCGAAATCGGTTTCCTGGCTGTCGAGCAGGGCGACCGCATCCCGCACCAGGCTGGACGAAGTCCGCGGCCGATTGCCGAAATTCGAATAGGACAGGAAGGCGACGCGCGGCTCATGGCCGAGGCGGCGCACCACATCCGCCGATTGGCGGGCGATATCGGCCAGCGATTCCGGGGTCGGCTGTTCCTCGACCGCGGTATCCGCCATATAGATCGTGCGGCCCTTGGACAGGACGACCGACAGACCGAAGATGCGGCGGCCCGGCACCGGGTCGATCACCCGGCGGACATCCTCCAGCGACGAGGCATAGGACCGGGTCAGGCCGGTCACCATGGCATCCGCATCGCCATTCGCCACCATGCAGGCGGCAAAGATGTTGCGGTCGTTGTTCACCAGGCGCTGGCAGTCGCGATAGAGCAGGCCCCGGCGCTGCTGACGGCCATAGAGGAAATCGCTGTAGCGCGTGTTATGGGTCGAGTTCCGGGCATTGTGGATTTCGAGATCGGTCTCGGCATCGAGACCCATGTCCTCGATCGTCTTGCGGATGCGGTCCTCGCGGCCGACCAGCACGGCCGTGCCATAGCCCGAATTGCGGAAGGCGAGTGCGGCGCGGATGGTCTTTTCCTCCTCGCCCTCGGCGAAGACGACGCGCTTCGGCGTGGCGCGCACCTCGTCGAACACCCGCTGGAACAGCGCGACCGACGGGTCGAGGCGGGCGTTCAGCTCGTGGCGATAGGCCTGCATGTCGATGATCGGCCGGCGCGCGACGCCGGTATCCATCGCCGCCTTGGCGACGGCCGGCGAGACATGGCCGATCAGCCGGGGATCGAAGGGCACGGGGATGATGTATTTCGGGCCATACTGCGGGCGGGCGCCGGCATAGGCGGCGGCCACTTCATCCGGCACGTCTTCCCGGGCGAGATCGGCCAGGGCGCGGGCGGCGGCCAGCTTCATCTCGTCGTTGATGGTGCGGGCGCGGACGTCCAGCGCGCCCCGGAAGATATAGGGGAAGCCGAGGACATTGTTCACCTGGTTCGGGTAATCCGAACGGCCGGTGGCGACGATGGCATCGGAACGCACCGCCTCGACCTCTTCCGGGGTGATTTCCGGGTCCGGGTTGGCCATGGCGAAAATGATCGGCTGGGCGGCCATATTGGCCACCATGTCGCGCGTCACCGCACCCTTCACCGACAGGCCGAGGAAGACATCGGCGCCCTTCATGGCGTCTTCCAGGCTGCGCAGGTCCGTGGTCACGGCATGGGCCGATTTCCACTGGTTCATGCCTTCGGTCCGGCCCTTGTAGATGACCCCCTTCGAATCGCAGAGGATGGCATTCTCATGGGGCAGGCCCAGCGCCTTGATCAGCTCGATGCAGGCGATCGAGGCCGCACCCGCGCCATTCACCACCACGCGGATGTCCTTGATCGACTTGCCCGTCAGGTCCAGCGCATTGATCAGGCCGGCGGCGGCGATGATCGCCGTGCCGTGCTGGTCGTCGTGGAACACCGGAATGTCCATCAACTCGCGCAGCCGACTTTCGATCACGAAACATTCGGGCGCCTTGATGTCTTCGAGGTTGATGCCGCCGAAGCTGGGCCCGAGGTAGCGGACCGCATTGATGAAGGCGTCCACGTCTTCGGTATCGACTTCAAGGTCGATCGAATCGACATCGGCAAAGCGCTTGAAGAGGACGGATTTCCCCTCCATCACCGGCTTGGAGGCCAGCGCGCCCAGATTGCCGAGGCCAAGAATCGCCGTGCCGTTGGAGATGACGGCCACCAGATTGCCCTTGGTCGTATAGTCATAGGCGGTGGACGGATCTTCCGCGATCGCCTTGACCGGAATCGCCACACCGGGGGAATAGGCAAGGCTCAGGTCACGCTGGGTCGCCATCGGCTTGGTCGCCACGATCTCCAGCTTCCCCGGCCGGCCCTGCGCGTGAAACAGCAGGGCTTCCTGATCCGAGACAACGGTGCGCTTGGTGCTCATTTTTCTTCCGACCGGGCGTGTCGGGCGCCCGGCTCCCACAGTTTAGATGTTCCGGCCAGCCGCCGGAGGGTGCGGACTATCCTACCCTTTTCATTTATTGTCCAGAGGACCATAAAAACTTTTCATTTCTTCTCAGCGACGGTGCAGTAAAAGCCACAGGGCGCCGCCCGCCAGCAGGCCCCAGAAGGCCGCCCCGATCCCCGCGACCGAAAGTCCGGAAGCGGTTACCAGAAAAGTGACCAGGGCCGACTCGCGCTCCGCCGGCCTGGCCAGCGCCGCCGTCAGGGCATTGCCGAAGGCCCCGATCAGGGCAAGCCCGGCCACCGCCTGGATCAGCACCGGGGGCGCCGCCGCCGCCACCGCCGCCGCCAGGGTGGCAATGGCGCCGATGACGATATAGCCGGCCCCGCCGACCACCGCCGCCAGCCAGCGGCGCCGGGGATTGGCTGCCGCATCGGGCCCGGCGCAGAGCGCCGCCGTGATCGCGGCGAGATTGACCGCATGGCCGCCGAAAGGCGCCGCCAGGGCGGAAAACACCCCGGTCGCCGTGAACAGCGGCCCGGGCTCCGGGCGATAGCCATTGGTCTGCAAGACCGCGAGGCCCGGCACATTCTGCGACGCCATGGTGACCAGAAACAGCGGCAGGCCCACCCCGACGATGGTCTGAAGCTCGAAACGGGGCGCCACCAGTTCGAGATGCGGGGCAAGATCGCCCCCGATCACCGGGGCCCCGCCGCCCAGAATCAGCACGGCAATGGTCACCGCCAGCGCCGCCGGCACTGCCCAGAGGCGGTTCAGCCGCATCATCAAGGCCCAGGCCAGCACGATGGGCAGGGCCTGCATCGGCAGGCTGCCCAATGCCTTGAAGGGGGCAAGGCAAAGGCCGAGCAGCACCCCCGCCAGCATGGCCCCGGCCAGCGGGCCCGGGATCGCCGCCACCAGCCGCCCGAAGGGCCGCCACAGGCCGGCGACGACGACAAGGCCGGCCGCCACCAGAAAGGCCCCGACCGCCGCCGGAAAGCCGCCCGCCGGCACCGCCGTGGCCGCCAGCAATGCCGCCCCCGGGGTCGACCAGGCAATCGAGACCGGCATTTTCAAGCGCAGGCTGAGCAGCACCCCGAGCCCGCCCATGGCCAGGCACAGCGCCAGCAGGCCCGAAGCCGCCTGCCCCGGCGTCGCCCCCATGGCCCGCAAGCCTTCCAGCACCACGGCAAAGGAAGAGGCAAAGCCGACCACCGCCGCCATCACCCCCGCCGTCACGGGCCGCACCCATTCGGGCTTATCCAGTTCGGGCTTTTCTGGTTCGGGCATTCCTGTCGCCGCCGCGTCGCCGCCTTGCATCGCTCACCTCGCCTGTCCGGGCCTGTTCATGCCTCTGCCTTAACAAGATTGGATCCAATCGACAATCGCCTTGAGCGCAGGCCCGCCCCATGGTTTCCTGCCGCCATGGATCTCGCCGCCCTGATCGACCGCGACCGCCCGCGCTTCCGCACCGCCACCGCCTTTGTCGAGGCGGTGCTGCGCGAGGCGATCCTGGGCGGGCATCTGGCCGGCGGCACCCCCCTCCGGCAGGAGGAGCTGGCGGCATGCTTCGCGGTTTCGCGCATGCCGGTGCGCGAGGCGCTGCGCCAGCTCGAAGCCCAGGCCCTGGTCGATTTCGCCCCCCACAAGGGCGCCGTGGTCACCGATATTTCAGCGGCGGATGCGGCGGATCATTACGCCATCCGCGCCGCCCTCGAACCGGCGGCCCTGCGCCTTTCCATCCCGCATCTGACGGCGGAGGATTTCACCCGGGCCGAGGGCCTGATCGCCGAGATGGACGGGGAAGCGGATATCGCCCGCCTCGGCGACCTGAACCGCCGTTTCCACCTGACGCTTTATGCCCGGGCCGGCCGGCCCCGCCTGCTGGCCCTGGTCGAACAGCATCTGGCCGCCGCCGACCGCTACCTCCGCTTTCATTTCGCCGCCCTCGGCCGCGACCATATGGCCCAGGAC
>Ga0075012_10005698_pt1 | contig 11391 bp, 11 predicted proteins | sample All_14_2_FD_71474 | JGI IMG/M metagenome (GOLD analysis project Ga0075012, IMG submission 71474) | Freshwater microbial communities in response to fracking from Pennsylvania, USA - Allegheny Zone_MetaG_DW_15 | ecosystem: Environmental > Aquatic > Deep subsurface > Groundwater > Drilled...
GTGTATTCGCTGAGCAAGCAGTCGAACCTCGCGGGATACCGTGCTGCCTTCGTCGCGGGCGACCCCGTGCTCGTCGGTCGGATGCTGACAGCCCGCAAACACCTGGGGCTCATGCCGCCCGCCCCGGTTCAGGCGGCGATGACGGCGGCGCTGCGCGACGACGCCCACGTCGCCGAGCAGCGCGAGCGCTACCGGCGTCGCCGTGAGGTGCTGCGCCCTGCCGTGGCGCAGGCGGGTTTCCGCGTCGATCGCAGCGAGGCAGGCCTGTACCTCTGGCTCACTCGCGATGAGGACGCATGGGCGTCGGTCGAGTGGTTCGCGCAACGCGGCATCCTCGTCGGGCCCGGGGTGTTCTACGGGGCTGACCACGCGCGCCACGTGCGGCTCTCGTTGACGGCGACGGATGAGCGCATCGCCGCGGCAGCAGACCGCCTCCGTGCGGGCTGATACCGGATGCCGTGACGTGCCGTCAGGACGAGATCGCGAGCTTATCTCCATCGAAACGGCCCCTGCTTTGGCGGTGCGCACAGTAGGCCGAGCGGACTACTAGGCTGTAGGGGCAGCCCGGGCACGTACTCGTGCGCGGACGGCTCCGCGAGGCGGCGAACCCGACTCGCGTGCCGACGACAGCCCCAGACAACGCAAGGAGGCGCCGTGGACGACGCGCAGACCCCGCAGCAGAAGGCCATCCTGACCGTCGGCGAGCGGACCGCCGAATTCCCCGTGCTTCAGGGCACCGACGGCGTCCCGAGCATCGATGTCGCGACATTCACGCGGCAAACGGGGTTCACGGCCCTGGACTACGGGTTCGTCAACACGGCGTCGACCAAGTCGGCGATCACCTACATCGACGGCGACGCCGGCATCCTGCGTTACCGTGGCTATCCGATCGAGCAGCTCGCGACTCACAGCACGTACCTGGAGGTTGCGTGGCTGCTGATCTATGGTGAACTGCCCACCGCCGACGAACTTGCGGCGTTCGACACCCGCATCCGTCGGCACACCCTGCTGCACGAGGACCTCAAGCGTTTCTTCGGCTCCCTGCCGCCCACCGCCCACCCGATGTCGGTGCTGTCGGCGGCGACGGCGGCCCTCTCGACCTACTACGAGGACGAGTCCGACCCGCACAACCCCGAGCACGTCGAAGTCAACACGATCCGCCTGCTGGCGAAGCTCCCCGTGATCGCGGCCTACGCGCACAAGAAGAGCATCGGTCAGGCTTTCTTGTACCCGGACAACTCCCTGAGCTTCGTCGACAACTTCCTGAAGCTCAACTTCGGCGTCCTCTCCGAGATCTACGAGGTCAACCCCGTCATCTCCCGAGCCCTCGAGCGTCTGCTCATCCTGCACGAGGACCACGAGCAGAACGCTTCGACCTCCACCGTCCGCCTGGTCGGTTCAACCGGCGCCAACCAGTTCTCCTCGATCTCGGCGGGCATCAACGCGCTCTACGGACCGCTGCACGGCGGTGCCAACGAAGCGGTGCTCTCGATGCTCGCCCAGATCCGCGAATCCGGCGAGAGCGTGCAGCGCTTCGTCGAGCGGGTCAAGAACAAGGAGGACGGCGTCAAGCTCATGGGCTTCGGCCACCGGGTGTACAAGAACTACGACCCGCGTGCGAAGCTCGTCAAGGAGTCCGCGGACGAAGTCCTCTCCGAACTCGGCGTACACGACCCGCTGCTGGACCTGGCCAAGCAGCTCGAAGAGATCGCCCTCAACGACGATTACTTCAAGGAACGTCGTCTCTACCCGAACGTGGACTTCTACACGGGCGTCATGTACAAGGCGATGGGCTTTCCGACGCGCATGTTCACGGTGCTGTTCGCGATCGGGCGCCTGCCGGGCTGGATCGCGCAGTGGCGTGAGGCGATCACCGACCCGCAGACCAAGATCGGGCGCCCTCAGCAGCTCTACATCGGCTCACCCGAGCGCAACTACCCGGGCGTGTAGCGCAGCCGCCGTCAGGCGTGCAAGGCGTCATTGAGCGTGACGCCGACGCCCGCCCGCCGGACCGCTTCGACCGCTCCGGTCACGGAGTTGCGACGAAAGAGGATGCCGCCCCGCCCGGAGAGGTCGGCGCCCTTCACCGTCGGGCGGCTGCCGTCGGCGCGCGCGGGCTCGTCGGCGAGGACGATCTTCGATCCGGCCGTCACGTACAGACCCGCCTCGACGACGCAGTCATCGCCGAGGGAGATCCCGATCCCGGCGTTCGCGCCCAGCAGCGTCCGCTGACCGATCGAGACCCGGTGTGCGCCACCGCCGGAGAGCGTGCCCATGATGGATGCGCCACCGCCGATGTCGCTTCCGTCACCGACGACGACGCCCTGCGAGATCCGCCCCTCGACCATGCTCTGGCCGAGAGTGCCGGCGTTGAAGTTGACGAATCCCTCGTGCATGACCGTCGTGCCGGGGGAGAGGTATGCGCCCAGACGGACCCGCGACGCGTCGGCGATCCGCACTCCCGGAGGTGTGACGTAGTCGGTGAGGCGCGGGAACTTATCCAGACCTTGCACCTGGATGCCCGCGCGGCGAAGCCGAGCCCGCAGCGCGGGGAGCTCGCGCGGGTCGACGGGACCGGCGTTGGTCCAGGCGACGTTGGGAAGCGCGCCGAAGATGCCGTCGAGGTTCAGGTCGTTGGGTGCGACGAGCCGGTGCGACAGCGCGTGAAGGCGAAGGTAGGCATCCGGTGTGTCTCGCGGGGCCGCGTCGAGGTCGATCTCGACCTCGACCGCCTCGATGCGCACGGCGCGCACATCATCGGCGCCGGTCGCCTGTGCGACGAGGGTTCGCGCCGCGTCGTGGGCTGCCGCGTCCGCACGCAGCGGGCCGAGCTGGGGCGCCGGGTACCAGGTGTCGAGAACTGTGCCGTCGGCCGCAACCGTCGCCGCACCGATTCCGCTGACCATCCGCTGTGCCGTCATCGTTCCAGGCTATCGAGTCCCGCGCGTCACGCGTGCGCCGCCCGGGCGGCGGAGCACGCCCGCTGGCTAGACTCGAGGAGTGCTGGACCTGACCTCGGACTCTGTCGATCTGACCCGCGCGATCTGTGACATCCCCAGTGTGTCCGGGGAGGAAGGACGGCTCGCAGATCTGATCGAGCAGGCCGTGCGGACCCTGCCGCACTTAGAGGTCATCCGAGACGGGGACACGGTTATTGCGCGCACGCAACTAGGCCGGCCGCGTCGCGTCGCGATCGCCGGCCACATCGACACCGTGCCGATCAACCGGAACGTGCCCACGCGCACTATCGAGATCGACGGTGAGGAGTTCATCTGGGGACGCGGCACCGTCGATATGAAGGCCGGCGTCGCTGTGCAGGTGAAACTTGCCGCGGACCTTGTCGCACCGAAAGCGGACATCACGTGGATCTGGTACGACCACGAGGAGGTGGCGGCGGCACTGAACGCCCTCACCCGCATCGCCGCGACGCGCGCAGACCTGCTCGCGGCCGACTTCGCCATCCTCGGAGAGCCCTCCAACGGGCAGGTCGAAGGGGGGTGCAACGGTCACATGCGGGCAATCATCAGAACCCACGGTGTGCGATCGCACAGTGCCCGTTCGTGGATCGGTGAGAACGCCATCCACAAGGCCGCTCCGATCCTCGAACGGCTCGCCGCCTACACGGCGCGAGAGGTTCCCGTCGACGGCCTCGTCTACCGCGAGGGACTGAACGCCGTACGCATCGCGGGCGGTGTGGCGGGCAACGTCATCCCGGACCTGTGCGAGGTGGAGGTCAACTATCGCTTCGCCCCGTCCCGCAGCGGCGCTGACGCCGAAGCGCACGTTCGGGAGGTCTTCGACGGCTTCGAGGTCGAGGTGATCGACATGGCAGAGGGTGCGCGTCCGGGGTTGGACGACCCGCTGGCTCAGGAGTTCGTCGCCGCAGTCGGCGGCCAGGCGTACCCCAAGTACGGCTGGACGGATGTTGCACGCTTCTCGGCGCTGGGCATCCCGGCTGTCAACTACGGACCCGGCGATCCGCAGCTTGCGCACCACGACGAAGAGCGGGTCGCGGTCGCGCAGATCCGGGACGTCGAGCGCGGGCTGCGCGCGTGGCTGAGCTGACACGCGAACAGACACGCGAGGGGATGCCGCCGCGGACGCGGCATTCTTTCCCGCCGGCGTTAACGATCGCCCTGGTGTACCTCGCCGCCCGCGCCGTCACTCTCGGCTTCCTCGTCCTGGCGGCCACGCTGTCGGCCGAGGGCACCCGCTTCGGCGCAGGGGCGAGCGTGCAGGACCTCGCCGTGGGATGGGACGCGCAGTGGTACTGGTATCTGGCGGTCAACGGGTATCCGACGGAGCTTCCGCTGACCGACACGGGTGCTGTTGCCGAGAACCAATGGGCATTCATGCCGATCTACGCATACCTCGCTGCGGCGCTGGCTCCGCTCGTCGGCGGCTGGTGGGGAGTCGCCGCCGTGCTGATCTCGCTCGCGGCGGGCTACGGGGCGACCTACGTGCTCTACCGCATGCTCCGTGGCCGGATCGGCGGGAACGCGGCGGTATGGGCTGCCGCCTTCTTCGCGACAGGGCCGCTGGCTGCCCTGTTCCAGGTGGGATACGCCGAGGCGCTCTTCCTGCTGTGGCTGTTCTTGGCGCTCTGGGCGGTGTCCGCCCGACGCTACGGATGGGTCTACCCGCTGGTGATCCTCATGGGGTACACCCGCCCTGGTGTGCTCGCGTTCGCGCTGTTTCTCGGCCTGTTCGGAATCTTCCGGTTCTTCTCGAGGGCGCGTGAGCCGCTGCGGGTTGTCGAGGTCGTGCACATCGTCGCACTCGGTGCGCTGGCAACCGTGGTCGGGTTCTCGTGGCAGCTGATCGCCGCGGTCGTCACGGGCGACCCCGGGGCCTATCTGGCGACAGAGCTGGCATGGCGCCGCAACTGGCTTCTCGACGACGAGGGGCGCTTCATTCCGTTCGACGCATTCGTGCGTGGCGCTGCGTTCTGGGGCCAGACCTGGGGCTGGGGTGCGGTCGGTGGCATCATCCTGCTCGTCGTTCTTGTCGTCGGGGTCGCCGCAGCACTGCTGTGGGCGCCGCCTGTCCGAGCACTCGGGCCCGAGATCCGCCTCTGGTCGGTCAGCTATGTCGTGTACCTGCTGGCTGTCTTCTTTCCGCAGTCGAGCATCTTCCGACTTCTCGTTCCGCTCTCACCGCTCTGGGGTGCGTTCGCCGTGCCGCGCTCGCTCCTCTGGCGCGTCGGCGTTCTGCTCGCATGCCTGGCGGGGCAATGGTGGTGGATCTACAACATGTATGCCCTCGGCAACCGTTTCTGGCAGATCCCCTAAGCTTGATAGGCAGACCACGACGAAAGGGAGCCGCCATGGCAGCCATGAAGCCGCGAACCGGAGACGGACCGATGGAGGCCGTGAAGGAAGGACGCCTCATCATCGTGCGTGTACCGCTCGAGGGCGGCGGACGCCTTGTCGTCTCGGTGAACGACGCCGAGGCGAAGGAACTGTACGACGTGCTGGGTGGAGTCGTCGGAGCCGCGTAGCGGGGGCCATTGTCTCAGAACGCGGAAGCGGCCGGTTCCTCACCGGCCGCTTCCGCGTTCTGGTCGTTGAGCCTGGTCAGGCAGCGCTGGTCAGGCAGCGCCGCGAGTTGTCAGCTGCAGGAGACCTTCGCGCGCGGTATTGAGTGCGCCGAGGACTGCCGGTGATTGCGCCACTTCCTGGATCAGCGAGCGGTAGGCGGTCGTGACCTGATCGCGCTTGACCGGGTCGGCGACCGCGCCACCTGCCAGCACACGAGGGATCAGCACTGTCCCTCCCGGGCGGACCAGTCGCAGTCCGTGCTCGACGTACTCGATGACGCCCTCCGGCTCGGCGTCGACCAGCACGATGTCATACGACGCCTCGTTCATGCGGGGGAGGACCTCGGCCGCTCGACCCGTGATGAACCGTGCGCGTGCGGGCGGGACCTTGGCCTGGGCGAAAGCGAGACGTGCCGCGGCGAGGTGCTCGGGCTCGACATCGATTGTCGTCAGGGTCGCCTGGGGCGCTCCGCGAAGCAGCCACAGCCCGGAGACTCCGCCGCCGGTGCCGATCTCGACGATGTTGAGCGCGCGGCCGACGGCGGCGATCGTCGCGCACTGCACACCGACGGCGGCGCTGATCGGCTCGGCACCGAGCTCGAGCGCGGCTTCGCGGGCGCGGGCGATCGAGTCAGGTTCGATCGTCACCTCTTCGACGAATCGATTGACCGCGTGATCGCTCATGCACTGCTCCTTCTCTGAGGGGCAAGCCTACGTGCGCGTGAGCAGAATCCCGCTGAGGCGCGAGGGGTAATCTTGACCCATGTTCAACGGGATCACGATCGAGAAGCTGTTGCTGATCGGTCTGATCGCGGGCATGATCATCGGCCCTCAGCGCCTTCCGCGCTACGCTGCTGCCCTCGCGCAGTTCACCCGCCGCGTCCGCGACTTCGCGCGCTCGGCGGGATCCCGGGTGAAGGAGGAGATGGGCGAGGATTTCGACGACGTCGACTGGCGTACGCTCGATCCCCGGCAGTACGACCCGCGCCGCATCATCCGTGAGGCGCTGCTCGACGACCCGCCGACACCGCCGGTCAAACCGCAGTCGGCCGCGATGGCCCCGGCGGCTGCCGCCGGTGCCGCAGCAATGGTGAATGCGACGGCGACGCGATCGTCGTCTCCTCTTGCGGCCGGTGAGCTCCCGCCGTTCGACGCCGAAGCCACCTGAGCCGCCGGGGACGTCAGTCGCTCCGGTGCACGCTCATCGGAAGCGGACGCCCGGACAGGCCGCGGCCGGACGAGATGACGGCATCTGCCACCCGCGCGATGGCTGCCGCGGCAGGATCGGTGGCATCCGTCGCGAGGTGCACGTCCCCGGCATCACCGGATGCCCGAAGCCCCGGGCTCAGCGGAATCGAGCCCAGCAACGGCACGGCCTCGGCATCAGTCCGCAGGGCGTCAGCCACGAGGCCGCCGCCGCCTGATCCGAACAGGTCCAGCACCGTGCCGTCGGGCAGGGTCAGCGGGGCCATGTTCTCGACGACCCCGAGCACTCGTTGACCGGTCTGCCGCGCGACAAGACCGGAGCGGATCGCGACATCCGCGGCGGCGCGCTGGGGTGTGGTGACGACGATCACCTCGGCATGCGGCAGGAGCTGCCCGACCGAGATCGCGACATCGCCCGTTCCCGGAGGCATGTCCAGCAGCAGGATGTCGAGGTCCCCGAAGTGAACATCGGTGAGGAACTGCTGCACGGTCCGGTGCAGCATGGGTCCGCGCCACGCGACCGCACCGAGGGGCGCATCGTCCGGGCCCCGGCGCAGGAACATGCCGATCGAGATGACCTTCACACCGTGGGCGACGGGGGGGACCATCAGATCGTCGATCCGGACGGGCTGCGGGGGAGCACCGTCTGGACCGACCAGTCCCAGGATGCCGGGAATCGAGAAACCGTGGACATCGGCGTCGATGAGCCCGACGCGAAGCCCGCGGGCCGCCAGCGTCGTCGCCAGGAGCGCCGTGAGCGTGGACTTGCCGACGCCGCCCTTGCCGCTGGTGACGGCAATCACCCGGGTCAGCGAATCCGGGCCGAACGGCATCGACCGCGCCGGACGGCCGGCGCGCAGCATCTCCGTCAGGCGGCTGCGCTCCTGCGCATCCATCACCCCGACGACGATCTCCGCCGAAGCGACGCCGGCAACCGACAGCGCTGCCGTGCGCACATCCGACTCGATCCGTGCGGCAGCGGGACACCCGGCGACGGTCAGAGCGATCTCCACCCGTGCCGCCTCGCCGTCGATGCTCGCACTCCGGACCATCCCGAGCTCGCCGAGGGGGCGTCGCAACTCGGGGTCGATCACGGCGCCTACCGCGCGCGCGACGTCGTCTCCGGATGTCACCGTGGGCCTCCGCCGGTCACGCTGGGGTGTCCTTCGTGTGCGTTGCCTCGCTCGGGGGAGCAGTGCTGTCGCCGGTATACGATGGCGCGCGCTCGTCCAGCTTCTTCAGGAGCGACTTCAACTCCGATCGCAAGGTGTCGCGCGTGACGACCTCGGACGAGATCTCCGTCAGCGCGATGCGCAGCGCCACGATCTCGCGAGCCAAGTACTCGGTGTCGGCGAGGTTTCGCTCGGCGCGCTGACGGTCCTGCTCGATCTGCACGCGGTCCCGGTCGTCCTGACGGTTCTGTGCGAGCAGGATCAGCGGTGCCGCGTACGAGGCCTGAAGCGAGAGCATCAGCGTCAGCGCGGTGAAGCCGTTGGCCGCCGAGTCGAACCGCAGGTTCTCGGGCGCCGCCGTGTTCCATGCGATCCACGCGACACAGAACAGCGTGAGGGCCACCAGGAACCATGGCGTGCCCATGTTGCGGGCGATCCACTCGGTGGCGCGACCGAAGCGATCCCGGGACGGCTGCGGCGGACGACCGCGCATCGGCATGCTCGACCGGCCGCGGGGGGCATCCAGCCCCCGAGGGGCGCGCGCCATCACAGCTTCACCGGTCCCGTCCACGGAAAGGCGGTGGGTCGCTGCTCGGTCGAATGCGAACGCCAATCCTCGGGGAGCAGGTAGTCCAGGACATCGTCGACGCTCACGACCCCGACCAGGCGGTGGACCTGATCGACGACGGGCACCGATACGAGGTTGTACGACGCGAGGATGCGCGCGACCTCGGCCGCCGTCGCGGTCGCCTGGAGCGGCTCGATCGTGTCGTCGATGAGCGAACCCAGTCTCTCGTGCGGCGGGTAGCGCAGCATCCGCTGGAAGTGCACCGTCCCGAGGAACCGCCCCGTCGGGGTCTCGTACGGCGGCAGGGTGATGAAGACGGATGCCGCCAGAGCCGGATGCAGTTCGTGGCGACGGATGAGCGCGAGCGCCTCCGCGACCGTCGCCTCCGCCGACAGCACGATCGGCTCGCTCGTCATGAGGCCACCGGCCGTGTCGGGGCCGTACTTGAGGAGCTCGCGGACATCTTCCGCCTCCTCGGGCTCCATGAGGTCCAGGAGCTGCTCGGAGCGGAGAGCCGGCAGCTGACCGAGCAGGTCGGCGGCGTCATCCGGCTCCATCGCATCGAGGATGTCGGCGGCCCGTTCGTCGCCGAGCTGTTCGAGGATGTGCGCCTGATCGTCCTCGGGCATCTCCTCGAGCGCGTCGGCGAGGCGATCATCGGGAAGCTCCTCGGCGACTTCCAGCAGGCGCGCGTCCGGCAGATCCAGCAACGTGTTGGCCAGGTCGGCGGGCTTGAGCTCGCTCAGGGTCGCGACCAGCTGCTCGGCCGACGGCTCCTGTGTCGAGTCGAGCTGTTCCGTGACATCCTCCCAGCCGGCGAGGGTCGTCGGCCCCTTCGTGAACGGGGACGCGCTCGTGCGCGGTCGCCGAAGAAACAGCTGACCGATATCCCACGCGCCGAGCCGGTTCCGCTCGATCGCGGCATCCTCGATCACGGCCTCGCCGGATCCGTCTCGGAAGTAGACGCGACGGCCCAGCAGCTCCGCGAGGACCCGTACTTCGCCGCCGCGCTGCTGGAAACGCCGAACGTTGATCAAGCCCGTCGTGATGACCTGGCCCGGAGCGATCGAGGTGACCCGTCCGATCGAGACGAACACGTTGCGGCGGCCCGGAATCTCGACGACGAGCCCCACCACGCGAGGCGGGTCATCCGCGCGATAGACCACGACGACGTCCCGGACTCGCCCCAGGCGGTCTCCGGCAGGGTCGAAGACGGCGCAGCCCGACAGGCGCGCGACGAAGACCCGCTGCGTGTTCACCCGTCCAGCGTAGCCCGCACCCGTCGTCGCGCCCGGCGGCAGCGAGGGCTGACTCACCGGATGCCCGGAGCAGGCATGGGAAGATGGACGAATGAGCATGATGGGGGGACAGTTCGCCCGCAACCTCGAGGACGTCGGTCAGACCGTCGCGACGTTCTCGCAGTATGAGGCGGCGCAGAAGGCGGTGTCCAAGCTCATCGCCGAGGACATCCCGGCGCGGGAGATCACGATCGTGGGTCAGGGGTTGCGCTCGATGGAGCGGGTCACCGGCCGACTGGGCTACGCGACTGCCGCCCGCTCGGGCGCCATCAACGGGCTTCTCCTGGGAATGCTGTTCTCCGCTGTCTTCGTGCTCGGGATGCCGAACGTGCCGTTCCAGGCCTTCGTCGGCGTGCTGTTCGTCGGCATCGCGATCGGCATGATCGCGAGCCTGCTGACCTTTGCCATCGTCCGTCGCCGCCGTGATTTCGCCTCTGTCATGCAGTTCGTCGCCGATCACTACGACATCGCGGTGGCAGCGGGCAGCGCGGGCAAGGCACGCCAGATCCTGGGGCCGCAGGCCGCCGCGCCGGCCGCACCGCGTACGCAGGTCGTCGCGCCGCAGGTCGAGCGCCGTCCCGCTTCGCAGGAGCCGCCGCGCTACGGCCAGCGGATCGAGGACGTGACCGAACCCGAGTCACCCGCGGACACGGAGCCGGACGCCCCGGCCGCGTCTGCGCTGGACGGCGGCGACACGCCCGCCGCGAAGGAGGACCGGGAGGCCTGAACCCCGGTCACCCGCGGCGTTCCCTCATTCCGTGGTCGGAGCGAGCCGCGCGATCCACGCCTCCACCTCATCGGCGGTGCGGGGGATCGCTGCGGACAGGTTCACGGGGCCATCCTGTGTCATCAGAACGTCATCCTCGATGCGCACGCCGATCCCGCGAAGCTCTTCGGGCACCGTGAGGTCATCGATCTGGAAGTACAGCCCCGGCTCGATCGTGAACACCATGCCGGGCTGCAGGATGCCGTCGTAGTACATCTCACGTCGAGCCTGCGCGCAGTCGTGCACGTCGATGCCCAGGTGGTGGCTGGTGCCGTGAACCATGTAGCGGCGGTGCTGTCCGCCGGTATCGGCCGCGAGCGCCTCCTCGGCCGTCACCGGAAGAAGTCCCCATTCCGCGGTCCGGGCGGCAATGACCGCCATCGCCGCTTCGTGGACGGAGCGGAAGGTGACGCCGGGGCGCGCCGCCGCGAACGCCGCGTCGGCCGCCTCGAGCACCGCCTCGTAGACCCGACGCTGCACGTCGGTGAAGCGGCCGCTCACCGGAAGCGTGCGGGTGATGTCGGCGGTGTAGAGGCTGTCGAGCTCGACGCCGGCATCGATCAGGATGAGGTCGCCGGGAAGCACCGCGCCGTCGTTGCGGGTCCAGTGCAGATAGCAGGCATGGGGGCCGGACGCGGCGATCGTGTCGTATCCTTCGCCGTTGCCGTCGGTGCGTGCTCGAAGGTGGAAGACTCCCTCGACGATGCGCTCGCCGCGCGGGTGCGCGCTGATCCGCGGGAGGTCGGCGACGATGTCGTCGAATCCGGCGGCAGTGACGGCGACGGCTTCGCGCAGCTGTGCGATCTCGTCGTCATCCTTGATGAGTCGCAACTCCGACACAG